>Ga0134126_10003729_pt1 | contig 19080 bp, 13 predicted proteins | sample KB31752_FD_96881 | JGI IMG/M metagenome (GOLD analysis project Ga0134126, IMG submission 96881) | Terrestrial soil microbial communities with excess Nitrogen fertilizer from Kellogg Biological Station, Michigan, USA - KB3-175-2 | ecosystem: Environmental > Terrestrial > Soil > Unclassified ...
CGAGCGCCTCCTGCACTCCCACGGCAATCGCTTCCAGGTCTCGCCCCGCCAGACCTCCATAGGTAGGATAGCCTTCGGTGAGAATGAGCAGGTCCTTCTGCTGCTGCGCCAACCCGTCGTCGTTGGTGCAGAGAAAGCCGCCAATGTTGGCCATGCCGTCCTTCTTGGCAGACATCGTGCAGCCATCGCCCAGCGCGAACATCTCTTGCGCAATCTCTTTCGGCGTCTTGTTCTCGTAGCCCGGCTCGCGCAGCTTGATGAACCAGGAATTCTCCGCAAACCGGCACGCGTCAAAATACAGCGGGATACCGTGACGCCGGCACACGGCGCTCACGTCGCGCGCGTTCCGCATGCTGACCGGCTGGCCGCCACCGGAGTTGTTCGTCACCGTCAACATCACCAGCGGCACGTGCTCCCGGCCCACCCGCGCAATCAGCGCCTCCAGCGCATCCACGTCCATGTTGCCCTTGAACGGATGCGTCGACGACGGCTGCTTTCCTTCCGCAATCACCAGGTCCACCGCCTCGGCCCCGGTAAACTCCACGTTCGCCCGCGTCGTGTCGAAATGCGTGTTGTTCGGCACCACGTCGCCCTTCTTGCAGGCCACCCCAAACAGGATGCGCTCGGCGGCGCGGCCCTGGTGCGTTGGGATCACGTGCTTGTAGCCGAAGATGCTCTGGATCGACGTCTTGAACCGGTCGAAGCTGCGGCTGCCGGCGTAGCTCTCGTCGCCTTCCATGATGGCGGCCCACTGATGAGTCGACATGGCTCCCGTGCCCGAATCGGTGAGCAGATCGATGAGAACGTCGTCTGCCGGGAGCAGGAACAGGTTGTAGTGCGCCGCTTTCAGCAGCTCTTCGCGTTGCGCCCGCGTGGTCCAGCGGATGGGCTCGACGCTTTTGATGCGGAAGGGTTCAATGATGGTCTTGATGGGCATGAAAGGCGCTTTCTAAACCAGAACGATTCTATAGGCAGCCGTCAGCCCTCACACATAAGACACCAGCCCCAAAGCGCCAGCCAAAGATCCAGCCTTTTCGCCAGGCACCCTGATATCAGCGCGTGTAATTGAACGTGCCGCACACATCCGTCGATTTCGAAATCGCCTCAAACGTGAGCACCGGCATATTCGGCCCGGAGAAAAGCGCCACGTGCAGGTTCCGATTTTCCACGTAGGTCACCATCCACTGCGTATCCTCTGATCCGCAGAGCGTGTTTTTGTGCAGGAACCGGCGCGACGCCGGAATATTGAGCCGGTAAAGGTTCGCGCCCGCGGCCGAGGTGCTGTCCGCATCGAACAGCGCGCTGATTTCCGGTGAGGTGAGCTTGCGGATCTGCGCCAGGGGAAAAGCCACGAAGTTGATCGTGAGCTTGCCTTCCGCAATGAAGATATCGCCGGTGATCGACTGCGCGGTCTGGTTCGACGCGCGCCAATAGCCTTTATCCTGGGCGGCAGCGCACAGCGGAAGCACGGCCGAAAGTACAACAGCGGCAACGACAATTCGAGTACGATTCACCGTCTCAGCATTTCATCCAGCACCCACGCTCCACAACCGCCCCATCCCTGCACCCTGCACCCTGAACCCTGTCCCCTGCCTTTTTCACCAGCGCAGCGTCCGCCGCAGCACCGGTTCGAAGTCATCAGCCATATGCCGGTGCTGAATTCCTGTCGGATGTCCGTTGCAGCCATTCCCTGGATAGTGCTGCGACTTCGTGTAAATCACGCGCGAATCCAGGCTCTCGGCTGCGGCGCGCTGCACCATCCGCGCCAGCAGCGGATCGGTCACGATAGCGCCCTCGGTCACGAATACGATGGCATGTGGGTAGGCTGCCCGCACCTCGCGCAGGAAGGCCACATACTCGCCCACCCACTTGTTCTCATCCAGCGGTTTGGTCTTTTCGAGATTCATGTCATTGGTGCCGAGAGAAACGAAGATGGCATCCGGCTGGAACCGATTCGCGTCCCACGGCACGCGGCCTTCCGGCTTGTCAGACGGAATCGCCAGGGTGAGAAAATCCGGCGCGTTCACCACATTGTCGGCGATCCCCAACCCTCGATAATCGCGCTCGATGCCGCGCCCGCCGTAACACACCAGTTGCGTATCGGCGTCCAGTCGCCGGCCCAGCAGCATGCCGTACGACTCGTACGGATTGATATCCGGCAGGTTCTTGTCGTGCGTGCACTGTGCGTTGTTGTCGATGCCCACTCCGCACGTGACCGAGTCGCCCACGAACATCAGCTTACGCACCGGCATGGGAGGCAGATCGAGCAGCGTGCCCCCCGGCGACAGCGCCAGCGCATCGAACCGCAGAATCCCCTGCCAGGTCTCCGTGCGTTTGTACACCTGCACGGTGTGCGGACCATTATCGACCGGCATGGCAATGTCCACCGTGTTCTCGCCGATTGCAAGCAGCTTGAGCTGCGGCGCTTCTCGATCCACCACGATGGTCAGCGCGCTGTTCCCCGTGTCGGCATTCACCTGGAGCTGCGCCGAGGTGCACAAGCAGCGAAACTCGATTCCTGTGCCGGGGTAGGCGAGCCGCGGATGATCCGGCGCACGATCGTCATATCGGCCAATGAGCCGCAAGTGCGGATCGTTCACGGGCAGCACCGGCGGTGCGGCTGACTGGGCGTAAGCGATCGAGGACACAGCAGCGGAGAGCAGCACAATTGCACAGACGCGGAAATGGATGAGCATGATCGAGGATGCCTTTATAGCTGGTTTGGCAAACAGGAAAGATTATCATGTGGGCTGGAATCGACTTCATCCGCAGAGCGAGGCTCGCTTGCACAAATTCCGCAGAGATTTTCTGAAGATGGCCGGCCTGGGCGCGGCGGCAATGCTGCCAGGCGCTGCGTCCGCCCAGATGAAGCAGGGCGTAGCGGACGGCGGCCACGGATACCAGCCGGCATTCTTTGACGTGCGCCACTTTGGCGCGAAGGGCGACGGAAAGACGCTCGATACCGAAGCCATCGACCAGACGATTCAGATCGCGGTCACGAATGCAGGCGGCGGAATCGTCGTCTTCCCGCCGGGAGTGTATCTGAGCTACTCCATCCACCTGCAGAGCAACGTCGCGTTATACCTGGCACAGGGCGCCACCATCCTCGCGGCCGACACTCCCTACGAAGGCGCCACCAACGGATACGACAACGCCGAACCGCAGGGTGAGTGGGAGCCCTTCCAGGACTTCGGCCACAATCACTGGCACAACAGCCTCATCTGGGGCGAAGGCCTGCACGACATCGGCATCTTCGGCCCCGGCCTGGTCTACGGTAAAGGCCTGAGCCGCGGGCACAACGAGAAAACCCTGCCCGACACCATGGCCAAAGGAGTGGGCAACAAGGCCATCGCGCTCAAAAACTGCCGCAACGTGATCCTCAGCGACTTCTCCATTCTGCAGGGCGGCTGGTTCGGCATCCTCGCCACCGGCATCGACAACCTCAAGATCGACACCAACCGCGATGGCATCGATATCGACTGCTGCCGCAACGTGCGCGTCTCCAACTGCACCGTCAATTCGCCGTGGGACGACGGCATCTGCCCCAAAAGCTCCTTCGCTCTCGGCCACGCCCGCACCACTGAGAACGTCACCATCTCCAACTGCTACGTGACTGGCGCCTACGAGCTCGGCTCAGTGCTCGACGGCACATGGAAGCTGCGCGACGTGAAAGACGGCCGCTGGGGCACAGGCCGCATCAAGTGCGGCACCGAATCCAACGGCGGATTCAAGAACATTACGATTTCCAATTGCATCTTCGAAAAATGCCACGGCTTCGCGCTCGAAACCGTAGACGGCGCCATCATGGAAGACATCACCATCGCGAACGTGACCATGCGCGACGTGATTGCCCCATTTTTCCTTCGCCTGGGCGCGCGACTGCGCGGACCCAAGCCGCAAACTGTCCCGGGGCGTCTCAAGCGCGTGCTTATCAGCAACGTGACCAGCTCCGGCGCCGCGCAACTACCGTCCATCATCGCCGGCATCGAAGGCCACCCAATCGAGGACGTGAAGATCAGCGACGTCTATCTCGAGCAGACCGGCGGCGGTGACTCAGCCATGGCCGCGCTTGCGCCAGCGGAGAAGGCCGAGGCCTATCCCGAGCCCACCATGTTCGGCCAATTGCCGGCCACCGGATGGTTCATCCGCCATGCGAAAAATGTGGAGATGAGCAACGTGGAGATCGCGACAATCAGCACAGACGCTCGTCCTGCGTTTCATCTCCAGCATGTCGATGGAGCCGACTTCTTCCGCATGCGGCTGCCGGCCGTGAAGGACCAGTTCCGCCTTATCGACGTGAGCGATTTCCGAGTCTTCGGCTGCCGTCACTATCCCGACGCAACGCTCGACCGAGCTGACCAGCGAACCTCGTAGCCGCGATCTCTACCGCTGCGATTCGAGCCGCGCCGCCACGCGCAGTACGAGGGATTCGATCTCGCTCTCCACGGCGCCCGCTGCATTCCCGCCATGCTCTTCCACGCCGAGCCGCGCGTCCGGCAACCCCATACGCCGCTTGGAGGCGAGCAGGTCCTCGATCTTCTCTTCGGGAATGGGAACCACCGGCTTGCCGATCTGCTGCGCCAGCAGCCAGGTGCGGCAATATGTCTCCAGGATCTCCACCAGCCACTCGGCGTGCATCACCGTGTCCGCCCAGCAGACTACGCCGTGATTCGAGAGCAGGATCGTGTTGTGCTGGTGCACGAAGGGGAGAATCGTCTGCGCGAAGGCCTTCGTCCCCGGAGTCTCGTATGGCGCAACGGCCACCGGCCCGATGAACGCCTCAAACTCCGAAATATATCCATGAGGAGGCGCGGACCCAGTCAGCGAAAACGCCGTCGCATGCGCCGGATGGCAGTGCACCACGGCCCTCGCCTTCGGATTCGCGCGATAGATTTCCAGATGCAGCAGCAACTCGCTCGTCCGCAGCCGGTCGCCCGCCAGAATGTTCCCCTCCAGATCGGTCACGCAAATATCTGCGGGCTGCAGGTCTCCCTTGCTGATCATCGTTGGCGTACACAGAATGTACTGCGAGTTCAACCGCGCGCTGATGTTGCCGCCGTTGCCGTCCACGTACTGCCGCTCCCACAGCTTGCGCCCTACCGCAATGATCTCGGCGCGCAGCGCGTCGGCCTCGAACGAGCTGGCGGCAGATGACGGAGACACTTCCCCGGTGCGCGGTTCACGCAGCGCGTCCAGGACCGCCTCCACCACTTCCCTCACCTGCTGTCGATCAAGCTGCTCCATCAACGGAACCCGTCTCATTCTATCGACCTCGTCGCCACACCCGGCACCCCGACTCCTGGCTCCATCTTGCGCGAAATTCTCGTCTAGAAACGTGACACAGATCACGCCTGAGCCAGTCCGTAACCCCTTCCTGTGGCCGGTCTCGATCAGCCCTGCACCAGCTTGCGCTGCAGGTTCTCCAGCGTCTGGCCCTTCGTTTCTGGATAGAAGAACAGCACAGTTACAAACTGAACCACTGTCATGATGCTGAAGAAGACAAACGGCGTAGAGGTGCTCATCAGGCTCACCACCACCGGGAAATAGAGCTGGATAACCGTGTTCATAAACCAGTGGCTGGCGCTGCCCACGCCCTGTCCCTTGGAACGCACGCCGGTGGGGAACACCTCCCCGATATAGACCCAGATCACCGTGCCCTGCGATATCGAGAAGAACGCGATGTAGGTCATCAGGATCCAGAGCAGCGCCCCGCGGTGAGCGTTCGTGCCGAACACCCAGGCCACACCGGCGAGACACGAAGCAGTACCCGCGGCCCCGATCAGCAGCAGCGTCTTCCGTCCCAGCTTGTCGATGAGCGACATGCCCACCACGGTGAACACCAGGAGAGTGGCGCCCACGGCGACAGACTGCTGATCGCCCGAAATCTGGCTGAATCCCGCCGCTTGGAAGATGTCATTCAGGTAATAAAGAATGGCGTTGATGCCGGCGAGCTGGTTGAACGCGCCAATGGAAATGGCGAGAAACAGCGAGCGGCGGAACTTCCATTGGAAGACGCGCTCCCGCGCCGAAGCGTGTTCCTGCGCAAGAGCGGCGCGGATGTCCGCAAGTTCGCTCTCCGGGTCCGGATCACCCATCTGCCTGAGCACCGCCAGTGCCTCGTCGATCCGATCTCGCGAAGCCGACCAGCGCGGGCTGCGTGGAATGCCGAACAACAGGATCAGGAATGCAATCGCGGGAATTCCGGCAATGCCTACCTGCCACCGCCATTCCGTAGCGCCCAGATGCATGGTTCGGATCACATAGTTCGAGGTGTAGGCAAGCATGATGCCGAACACCACGTTGAACTGAAACAAAGCCACCAGCCGGCCCCGCCACTTCGCCGGCGCCAGCTCCGCAATGTAGACCGGACCCAGCACCGAGGATGCGCCGATGCCCAGCCCGCCAATAAAGCGGAACACCAGGAACGACGGCCAGTTCCATGCGAGTCCGCAGCCCACGGCAGACAATATATAGAGCACCGCCGTGATGCGCAGCGTCTCGCGACCGCCCATCTTCTGGCCAATCTGCCCCGCGCCGAGCGCTCCAATCACGGTTCCTACAAGCCCGATGGCCACGGTCAGGCCTTTGTTCTGCGGGCTCAGATGGTACAGCTTCACCAGCGCATCAATCGCGCCGGAAATCACTACGGTATCGAAGCCGAACAGAAGTCCGCCCAGGGCGCCGGTCAGGGTGGCCTTCATCAAGTTCAGGTTGGGTCGCATGCGGGTCCTTGTGAATCACAGCTATCCTATCGAGCCGAGCTGCGATCGTACAGAGCAAGCACGGCGATGGTTCCATAAAAGGAACGGGCACACACCGGCCCACCCCGCAGCGCAGCTCGCTCCGCCGGGCCTCAGGCGCCCGCGCCGGGCCGGACCACCAGGATCCGGCAGCGCGGCTTCCCCATGGTGCTCCAGGCCAGCGGCATTGTCGTATCTACGTACGCGCAGTCCCCTGCTTCGAGCACTTCCATCATCGATCCCGCATTGAACTGCAGCCGCCCCTCCATTACATAAAGAAATGCAGTGGCAGCCTCATTCGACCCATCGAGCGTAAGCGGAGCCGCCGCGCTCACTTCCACCATCTCGGCGCGCAAGCGAGCAGCCCGTCCGGGCGCATTCAGGGGAATCGAGCGCGTCGCTTCTTCGCCGCGGCCGCGGGCCTGCAGATGCGCTTTTCTCGTGATCGATAGCGTGTGCCGCTCCGGCTCACAGAAAAAGTGGCTGAGTCCCACGCCATAGACGCGGCAGATGGTGGCGAGTGTGGTCAGGGTGGGGATCATGCGATCGGTTTCAAGCTTCGAGAGCAGCGCGGTCGAGAGCCCGGTTTCGCTTGCAAGGCGAGCCAGCGTTAGCCTCTTCCGTGATCGAAGAGCCCGCAATTTCATGCCCAGGCAATAAGATTCAAGAGTCCAGTTGGCATACGACGCAGATTTCGGCATGATGACGAACCTCGTTGTCCCAGCAGAATGCGCCGTCGGCACGACGGACAAACGGAGAATTTCTGGAAGAATCTATACCCCCTCCAAATCCGGCAACTCACCCGTAACCCGATTGCATCCAATCGAAAGGTTTGTATATCGTCCCCCTTCATTCACCAAATGCAATTGTCTTGAGGAAATCCTGATCATGAATGTCTGTGCAATCGGTTTGTGCCGGGGCGTCCTGGCGCGAAATATTCTCGTCCTCCTGGCGGTTTCGCTTACCTCTTACTGCTGCTGCATCGCGCAAGCCAAAAACTCGGCGCCGGAGCCCGCGCCCGACGTCCTGGTACTGAGTAACGGCGACACCCTCCATGGCAAGCTCGTTAAGGAAACCGGCGGAAAGGTCACCTTCCATACTGAGGCGTTCGGCGACGTGGACGTGGCCTGGGATCACGTCAAGGAGATTCATACGACCCAAGCCTTTGGCGTGCTCTCCACTGCTCAGAAGCCGCATGGCAGAAGGCCAACAGGACAGATCCCCACCGGTACTCTGGACGTGGCCGACCAGGCCATCACAGTGCATGGAAAGAACACCCCACCAACGCCAATCCCCGTAAAAGACGCGCAGGTCGTCGTCGACGCAGCCACGCTCGACAAGGAAATCAATCACGAGCCGAGCTTCTTCGCCGGCTGGAATGGCGCCGCCACGGCCGGCGCCGCTCTTGGTCAGGCGACGCAGAACCAGACCACCTTCTCCGGCGGCATCGGCCTTGTGCGCACAGTTCCTTCGGTCAGTTGGCTCGATCCCCGTAACCGCACCCAGTTTGACTTCACCGGCTCCTACGGCAAACTCAGCCAGCCCGGTACACCTACGGTCAAATCGTCCATCTACCACGTCGATGCCGAGCGCGATCTGTACTTCTCGCCGCGCATGTTCGCGCTCGCGCAGACCGCCTTCGACCATAACTTCGCCCAGGACCTCCAGCTTCAACAGATCTACGGCGGAGGTCTCGGCCTCACGGTCTACAAAACGCCCCGCGCGGAAGCAGACTTCAAGGCCACCATCCAGTACGAGAAGCAGCAGTTCATCACCGGTACTGCGGGCACCAACCAGAACCTCATCGGTTCCACCTTCGCCGCTGCATACGTGCTTAGCCTCAAAACCCTCACCTTCACCCAGGGGTTGGCCTATATTCCCGCCTACAACACGCCGCGTGCTTACTCGGCCAACGAAACCGATACGCTCGCCATTACCGCACACAAGAACTTCGGCTTCTCCATCGGAACTATCGATTCCTACCTCAACAACCCGCCGGCCACCATCCCTCCCACCAAACGCAATTCCTTCCAGTTCACCATGGGTCTCACGTACGCCATCAAGTCGAAGTACTGACGCGGAGCGCGATGAACCGGGAGGAGGGCGGCCACCCTCCTCTCCCGGAGACCTGACGCGCACATTCCGTGCACCACAAAGGCGTGATGAAGCGCACTCATCTGCCGGCATGGGTTCCCCTCAGTTCCAAAATGGGCACGCAAGTCCGGCTTTTCGGTGATAGGCATCACATCCCATTTCACCGTAAGGAAAATCCCTGGCAGTTCGGCTGCGCCGCACCGCAAACCATGCATAATGGAGAGAATTCAACGCGAGGCCTTCCAAACCACCGGGGATAACAATTGGCCTCCACAATGTGGTTCCGCACGGGCTCCCGGCGGACATGGATTTCACGTCGAGAGGCCGCCGCGGCTTTGGAATGCGTGATTGCCATGACTTTGATTCCCGATCCCTACGTTGTTCCCTCGCAGCCAGGCCTGCGGTTCGCGGAGTTCCATCTCCATCCTGACGGAACCCTCTTTCGCGGAGACCTCCAGGTTCACCTCACGGCGAAAGAACTCGCCGCCCTTCGCGTTCTGCTCCGCAACGCCGGGAAGCTTGTAACCGCCGCTCAATTGCAGCAGGAGCTTTGGGGCGACGTGCACGTTACGCCCGACAGCTTGCCGCGATGCATCTCCGCATTGCGCATGCGCCTCGGCAGCGATAGCTGCATTCAGACCGTCTACAAGCAGGGCTATCGCCTGGTGCCATCTGTGCAGCAGGATCCCGAAACCCCGAATGCTCCGCGCCTGGCCATCATGCCATTTGCCGCCGGCCCTGGCGTCCCCGAGCATCTGGGCAGCGCAGTGGCAGAAGAAGCCACCGCACAACTGTCCCTGCACAGGCCGCGGATGTTCTCCATGCTGGCGCGCGATTCGGTCTTCACGCTGGCCGCGCGCGGCTTGACTGCGCAGCAGGTGGGCGAGGCACTAAAAGCCGCCACAGTCCTCACTGGAAGCATTCAGGCCATGCCTTCGCATTTTCGCCTGCGCGCGGAGATGGTGCTGGTCGAAGATGGCACGCAAATGTGGGTGGAGGATGTGTTGGTCCCGCGGGAGCGCCTCGCCGATCTGGTGCCGAACGTAGTCGAGCGTCTGGCCTTCCGTTCCGGCATTGCGCTGCCCCGCCTGGAGCCCGCGAACCCTGTCGATCCCCACGCCTACGGCCTGTTTCTGCGCGCCCGGCACGAATGGCAGAGCCTCGATCGTCACAACATGAATGAGGCCATCCAGCACCTGCAACGTGCAGCCGACATCGATCCGAAGCTCGAGCAGGTTCCCATCGATATGGTCCGCGCTTCGGTAGCTCGCGAGCTCTTTGGGTTCATTGCTCCCGCCGACGCCGCGCAGCAGATCCGCAAGATAGCCGCCGACGTACGCACAAGCCAGCACGCCGCCGAAGCCATTGCTCCCGCCCTGGCGTGGATGACGTTCCACGTCGACCGGGACCTCCCGGCGGCGCTTGAATGCGTGCAACGCTGTCGCGCGCTGCCAACCGACTCCTGGGGATTGCGCCTGCGCGCCCTGTTCGCTGCCGGACGCCATCACTTTACCGAGGCGTCCGCCATCCTGGAACACGCACTAGGCCAGGACCCCTACTCCCCCTGGATCGGGGCGGCGCTCGCCTGGGTCCATCATCTTGCCGGACGAGCCGACGAGAGCGTGCGCCAAATCCGCCGATGCCTTGAAATGGCCCCAGGCCACCCGGCACCGCGTCTTTATGGCGGAATGATCCTCGCCTTCCACGGCGACACCCGGCAAGCCGTCGACCTCACATCCGAACTCACACGGCACGCCCCGCAATTCGATATGGCACTCGCGGTACACGCCTATGCCCTGGCCCGTCATGGCCGTCGCGGCGATGCCGAGGAATGCCTCGAGCGCCTGCAATGGCTCAGCCGTGAGCGCTATGCGATGCGTTCGTTTTCCGCCGCGGCCTACCTGGCGCTGGACGATGCCGATTCGGCCATCGCAGAGCTCACCGCAGCCAACGAAAGCCGCTGCCCGTGGTTCTTCCAGATGATCGCCGATCCGCGCCTCCATGGGCTGCGCCACCGCCCCGAGTTCCAGCAGTTCATAGCTGCCCTCCAGCAGATGGAAGCAGGGGTCAGCGACGAAGCCGGCGCGGAAGATGCGATGCTGCCCGCTGGCGCCGCGAGGTAAACCGATAAAGCTGGCCAGCTATACCCGGTTTCGGGTAGAGTTCTCAAGTCTGCCCCTTGCGCATTTCCGCAGTCCGGCGAACTACGCGGCCCATTAGCCAGCTGCCCGGCGGGGGCGCAGACCGAACCGGTCGCCGACGTGCGGCCATTCCGAAAAGGATGGAATTCGATGCAGCTTCGCCGCTGGCTTTTTGTTTTGCCCGCCCTGCTTGCCCTGTCAGCCACCTCCTCGCTCGCCCAGCAGGCTCCGCAGGATCGCCCCTGGATGAACACCAGCCTCTCGCCCCAGGAACGTGCCCACGAGCTCGTCAGCAAGATGACCCTCGAGGAGAAGGCCGAGCAGCTTGAGGATTGGGCCACCGCTATCCCGCGCCTCGGCGTGCCCGATTACCAGACATGGAACGAGGCCCTTCATGGCGTCGCGCGCGCCGGCTACGCAACCGTGTTTCCCCAGGCCATCGGCATGGCCGCCACCTGGGACACGAACATCGTGCACGGCATGGGCAATGTCATCTCCGAAGAAGCCCGCTCCAAGTACAACCAGGCCCAGCGCGAAGGAAACCATCGCATCTTCTATGGGCTCACCTTCTGGTCGCCCAACATCAACATCTTCCGTGACCCTCGCTGGGGTCGCGGTCAGGAAACCTACGGCGAAGATCCATTCCTCACCGGGCGCCTGGGCATCGCCTTCATCGGCGGAGTCCAGGGCAACGATCTCGAGCACCTCCGCGCCGTCGCCACCAGCAAGCACTTCGCGGTGCACTCCGGGCCGGAAAGCCTGCGCCACGGCTTCAACGTGAATCCCAGCAACCACGACCTCGAAGACACCTATCTTCCCGCGTTTCGCGCTACCGTCACGGAAGGCCACGTCCAGAGCGTCATGTGCGCCTATAATTCCATCGATGATTTCGCCGCTTGCACCAACCAGATGCTGCTCAAGGATCACCTGCGCGACGCATGGGGATTCAAGGGCTTCGTCGTCTCCGATTGCGGCGCCATCGTCGACGTCTCGCAGGGACACAAGCAGCAGCCGGATATCGAGCACGCCGCCGCGCAGTCCCTCAAGGCCGGCACCGATCTGTCCTGCAGCATCTGGACGCCCGGCTTCAATACCCTCGCCAAAGCCGTAAAAGACGGCCTCGTCAGCGAAGACCTGGTCACCCAGGCAGCCGAGCGCCTTTACACTGCTCGCTTCCAGCTTGGTCTTTTCGATCCCCAGGGTTCCAATCCGCTCGACAAGATCCCGTTCTCCACCACCGCCGACGAGAAGAACCGCGAGGTATCACTCAAGGCCGCCGAAGAAAGCATCGTGCTGCTCAAGAATTCCGGCGTGCTTCCCCTCAAACAGACGCTGCACCACATCGCCGTCATCGGACCGACGGCCGATCTGCTGCCTTCCATCCTTGGCAATTACGTTGGCACGCCGCTCAACCCGGTAACACCCCTCGACGGAATCGGCGAACAGTTCAAGTCCACCCCGATTCTCTACGCGCAGGGTTCCACCCTCGCCGAAGGCGTCGGCGTGCCGGTGCCGCGCACCGCGTTCGGACTGAACGAGGGCCTGAAGACCGAGTTCTTCGCCACCCCGGACTGGACCGGACGTCCCGTCGCCACCCATACCGAGCCGCTCGTCCAGACCGACTGGGAGAACGCGCTGCCCGTACCCGAAATCCAGACCCACGACTATTCGGTCCGCTGGAGCGGCACCATTGCGGCTCCTGCGCCCGGCCATTACGCCTTCATCATCGAACCGGCCGACAGCTTCCCTTACTCGCCCGCCGAGAGCTACAGCTTCGCGATCGACGGCAAGGTGCTCGGCGAAGGCACCCTGCGCAAAGGGCACGACCTGTCTCAGATGGGCAACTTCCACGCTGCACCAGGCGCCTCGCCCACCGCTCCGCCGGTTGAAACGTTTGCGCAGAGCCCGCGGATCGAATTCGATTTCGCCGATACCAATCCGCACACGTTCACGTTCGCGTATTCCCACTCGGCTGACCGCGCCGGCGGCGGAGTCACCCTCAAGTGGGAAGCGCCCGCCCAGGCGCAGCTCGATGAAGCCGTGAGCCAGGCGAAACAGGCCGATGTCGTCATCGCCATGGTGGGATTGTCTCCTCAGCTCGAAGGCGAAGAAATGCCCATCAAGATTCCCGGCTTCAACGGCGGCGACCGCACCAGCCTCGATCTGCCCGCTCCGCAGCAAAAACTCCTCGAGGCAGTCGCCGCCACCGGCAAGCCCCTCATCGTGGTGCTGCAGAGCGGCAGCGCCGTGGCCCTCAACTGGGCCAATGAGCATGCCGCGGCCATCCTCGAAGCCTGGTACCCGGGCGTCGCTGGCGGAACCGCGATCGCCCGCACAATTGCCGGGGAAAACAATCCCGCTGGCCGCCTGCCCGTCACGTTCTATGCCGGCACCGACGGTCTGCCGCCTTTCACTGACTACAGCATGAAAGACCGCACCTACCGCTACTTCACCGGGAAACCCCTGTGGGGCTTCGGCTATGGGCTGAGCTACTCCACCTTCAAGTACGGCGCGGTCAAGCTCTCCGCAGAAACTTTGAAAGCCGGCGACCCGCTCACTGCAACTGTCACCGTCACCAATCAGGGCAAGCTGGCCGGCGACGAAGTCGTCGAGGCCTACCTCAAATCCCCAGCGCCCGACGCGCCCATCCACTCCCTCGCCGGATTCGAACGCATTCATCTGGCACCGGGAGCAAGCAAGCAGATCACGCTGAAAATCGACCCCCGCTCCATCTCCACGGTGGACGAGAACGGGAACCGCTCCATCGTCGCCGGGAAGTACACGCTGACCCTCGGGGGCGCGCAGCCTCAGGAAACTCATTCCAAATCCGAAGCGTCGTTCACAGTCACAGGAACCGAACCTCTGCCGAAATAAACCGCATCTCCACCAACACCCCGGGGCAGGCGCGAGCCTGCCCTTTCTCTTTCCCCAAAGCCGGCATCTCCCCCTCCACCGTGACAAATATCACAAGCTCTGTCAGCCCTTCGGACCCATAATGGCTACTTAACCCACGGACAATGCCCGCACGCGCAACTCAGCCGCCGGCGTGTCCGTCATTCCCGGGCCCGCGCAGGAGGCCGCCAGTGTTGCTAGGAATCCTGAAGGAGACATCTCCCGGCGAAACCCGGGTCGCCCTGCTGCCCGAAAGCCTCAAAGGTCTGCGTGCGCAAGGCGTTGAGGTGCTCGTCGAAGCCGGCGCAGGCTCCCACGCCGGCGCCACCGACCAGGCATACATCGATGCCGGCGCTGCGGTCACCCCGAACCGCGCCTCCATTCTGACCGAGGCCGACCTGCTTCCCGTCGTCAACGCCCTCGACGCATCCGACCAGGCCGCCGTCAAACCCGGTGCCGTGGTCGTGGGATTTCTCCGTCCGCTCGATACGCCTCTCGCCCTGTATCCCGCGATTGATCGCGGCGTAACCCTGTTCAGCATGGAACTGGTCCCGCGCATCACCCGTGCGCAGTCGATGGATGCACTTTCCTCCATGGCCACCGTCGCCGGTTACAAAGCCGTGGTCACCGCCGCCGACCGCCTCCCGCGAATGTTTCCCATGCTAATGACCGCGGCAGGCACCGTTCCGCCGGCCCGAGTCTTTGTCATCGGTGCGGGTGTCGCCGGCCTGCAGGCCATCGCCACTGCCCGCCGCCTCGGCGCCGTGGTCGAGGCGTACGACGTCCGCGCCGCCGCCGGCGAGCAGGTGCGGTCCCTTGGAGCCAAATTCCTCGATGTGGACCTGGGCGGCATCAACACCGAGGGCGGTGGCGGGTACGCAGCCGAACTCAGTGAAGAAGCCCTCGACCGCGGACGCGACCTGATCGTCAAAACCGCGGCTCATTCCGACGTCATCGTCACCACTGCGCAAGTTCCCGGCCGGCCCGCTCCGCGGCTGATCCGGCGGGAGGCCATCGGAGCCATGCGCCCCGGCTCCGTGCTGGTCGATCTCGCCGCTCCCGCGGGCGGCAACTGCGAACTCACATTACCGGGACAGGAGCAGATCATCGGCGGCGTCACGCTCCTGGCACCCATGAATCTGCCCGCCGAGGTCCCCGTCGATGCCAGCCACCTCTATGCGCGCAATGTCCTCAACTTCCTGGGCCTCATTCTCAAGAACGGCAGCCTGTCCATCGACCTCGCCGACGAGGTGCTCGCCGGCGCCTGCGTGGCCCATGAGCGCAAACCCGTCAACCCGCGCGTCGCCAAGCTTCTGGACCCCGTGGGCTCCGCCTCTGCGTAGTTTAATCACTCCGCTAACTCCGCTAGCCCCGCTAGCTCCGCTGTGAGTAACTCATGAATCCAGCCGTCCTTATCGCCTCCGTCTACGTTTTCGCGCTGGCCGCCTTCCTCGGCTACCAGGTCATCAGCCGCGTGCCGCCCCTGCTTCACACCCCTCTGATGTCGGCCACCAACGCCATTTCCGGCATCTCGCTGATCGGCTCGCTCGTGCTCGCCGGGGCCAAAGGTTACCCGCTCCCGGCGCACATCCTGGGCTGCGTCGCCGTCACTACCGCAACCATCAACGTGGTCGGCGGGTTCGGCATCACTGACCGCATGCTCAAGATGTTTCGCAGCCGCACCGCGCCGGCAAAGAAGGAGGAGAAATGAGCCTCGCCTCCTACTTCATGGAAGCCACCTATCTTGTCGCTTCCATCCTCTTCATCCTCTCGCTCAAGATGATGTCGCACCCTGACACCGCGCGCCGCGGCATGTTCCTCGCCGAAGCCGGCATGCTCGCCGCCATCATCGGCACGCTGATTGGGGCGCACATCGTCACCTGGACATGGATCCTGGCCGGCCTCACCATCGGCTCCATCATCGGCGCATGGATGGCCGTCACCGTCCCCATGACCGCCATGCCTCAGCGGACCGCGCTCTCCCACGCATTCGGCGCCCTGGCCGCCGCGCTGGTCGGCATCGGCGAGTTCATGGTCAACATCGCCGATCTCGGCCCCGTCAAACGCGGGGCGCTCGGATTTGAAATCATGCTCGGCGCCCTCACCACCACCGGCTCGCTCATCGCCGCCGGAAAACTGCAGGGCATCATTCAAGGCAAACCCGTCCAGTTTCGCGGCCAGAACTTCGTTAACGTGGCAACCCTCGCTGCACTCGCCGGCTGTTTCTTCTACTTCTGGTTTCATCCCGAGGCGAGCGCGGTCTTCTACTCCATGCTCGGCATCGCATTCCTGTTCGGCATCATGCTGGTCATTCCCATCGGCTCCGCAGACATGCCCGTCGTCATGTCGCTGCTGAACTCCTACGCCGGCCTGGCCGCCGCTGCCACCGGCTTCGTCCTCGGCAACAACGTCCTCATCATCGCCGGCACGCTCGACGGATTCTCCGGATTCATCCTCTCCGTCCTAATGTGCAAGGCCATGAACCGCTCCATCACCAACGTCCTCTTCGGCGGATTCGGCGCCGCCATCGCCGGCCCCTCCGCCGCAACCGCAGGCGGAGTCATGCGTGAAATTTCGCTCGACGATGCCGCCATGCAGCTCGCCTTCGCCAACCGCGTTATCTTCGTTCCCGGATACGGCCTCGCCACCGCCCAGGCCCAGCACGCCGTCCGCGAGCTCGCCGAACTGCTCGAGGACCGCGGCGTCACCGTCAAATACGCCATCCACCCCGTCGCCGGCCGCATGCCCGGCCACATGAACGTCCTGCTTGCCGAAGCGAACGTGCCATACTCGGCGCTCTATGAAATGGAGCAGGTCAATCCTGACTTCCCTTCCACCGACGTGGCGGTCGTTATCGGCGCCAATGATGTAGTCAACCCCGATGCGCGCGACAATCCCAAGTCCATCATCGCCGGAATGCCCATCCTCGAAGTCGACCGCGCCAAAAGCGTCATCGTGCTCAAGCGCGGGCAGGGCCGCGGATTCTCCGGCCTCGAAAATCCCCTCTTCTTCAAACCCTGTACCTCCATGCTCTACGGCGACGCCAAGGCCAGCCTCAGCCACCTGGCCCAGGCGGTGCAGCGAGTCTGACCGCACTCTCGTGCGTGCCTGTGCTCGCCGCCCGTCGTGCGTGGCGCCATCCAAACAGTGCGCGCCAGCTTGTGCGGCACAAAACAAATGGGCGGCAGGCTGTGCCCGCCGCCGCCCTGTCCCCGGGTTTTCTTGAAGTGTTTCAGTTCTGCTTGACCCTCAAAACTTTCACTTGAGCCGCGCTCGTTACTGCAGCAGCTTGGTGACCTCCTGCTGGATGCTGTTGGCCTGCGCCAGCGCCGCGATACCCGTCTGGCTCAGAATCTCGAACTTCGACAGGTTCGAAGTGGCGGAGGCATAATCCGTCGCCTGAATCGCGTTCTGCGCCGCCGTCACGTTCTCCTTCTGCGTCGTCATAATCTGCGTCAGCGAGTTCAGCGTGTTGATCTGCGCCCCGATGTAGCCGTCCAGAGACGCCACCGCGCTGATCGCCAGGTTGAGCTGATTGAGCGCGTTCTGCGCCTTCGCCTGCGTCAAAAGATCGGTGCCAAGCATCGACACGCCGGCCGAATCCGAATAGCTCATCGTCGCCACGCCGCCCAGCCCCGTCGGGTCCGCCGTAAATGCGGCCGGAGCTCCCTGTCCCGTCGCCAGGTCCTCCACGTCATTGCCGCCATGGCTCTGGATGCCGATCCCGTAGTAAGGCCCGCCCGCCGTAAAGGTCGCCACTGCGCCCGCGTGCGTAACATCGCTGATCGCCCCGGCCGTAATCGTTGCCTTCGAGCTCGCCGAAGCGAACGTGGCCGTCGTCCCCACAACGGTGGTCGTAATCCCGTAACCTGACAGCGCCGCCGTCAGGCTGGCAAAGTTGTCGTTCACTCCGTCCAGCGTCACACTGTGCACCGTGCCGGCGGCATCGGTCACCTGCAGCGTGCCCGAAAGCGCGTCGCCCGCCAGCGCCCCGCCGCCTGCCAACGCCAGGGAGCCCAGGTTGCCGGGAGTCGTCCCGCTGCCCACACCGGTCGAAATCCCCGAAACGATAATGCCCGTATCGCTCGCCGCACCCGCTCCCACCGCCTGGCTTCCCGCCTGTGAGGCCGTGCCGAACGTGGCCGTCATTCCCAGGTTCGCATCGTTGATGGCGTTGATCAGGCCCTGCGCTGTATTCGCGTATCCCGTCGCCCCACCCACGCTGATGGTCGCTGTCTGTACGGTGAGCGCACCGCCTCCGCCCGTTGCCAGATACTTCACGTCGATCGTCGTCGTGGCGTTCGTCAGAGCATCCGTCAGAGTGGCCGGCGTGCCGCCATTCGACAGATCGATGAACACGTTGCTCTGCCCGTTGCTGTACGACATCACACCGTTGCTGTCGCCCACGCTTCCCGCCGAAAGATCCCGAATGTAAAGCTTGTCGATCGACGACCCCGACGTCGAAGAGTCGCCGGTGAAAATGTCCACCGAACGGCTCGAGAACACCTGCTGCTGGTTGTACGTGGTTGTTGAACCAATGTTCGTGATCTCGGCCAGAATCGACTGGTACTCCTGGTTCGCCGCGTTCTCCTGCGTGCCGTTCAGGGTGCCGTTCGAGGCCTCCGTGGCCAGGGTGATCGCGCGGTTCAGTAGATTCGTCACCTGCGACAGGGCGCCGTCCGCCACCTGCAGCAGACCCACGCCTTCCGTTGCGTTGGTGGCCGATTGGGTGAGCGCCGTCTGGTTGGCCTGCAAACCGTTTACCAGCGAGAGGCCTGCGGCGTCGTCTGCGCCCGAGTTGATCCTCGAACCCGAAGAAAGCTGCTGCAGAACCGTCTGCAGGCTCGCATTCGTGTTGTTCAGATAGTGCTCAGCATACATCGCGGACAGATTGTTCAAGACTCCGAGGGCCATTTGAGCTCACTCCTTTTCCTGATGCGCGGATGGCAGATACCTCCTGCCGCTCAACCCCTCGGCTGTCTGCCGCCGGGCCTTGCTGCATCCACCCCCTTCATCGGAATCCCCCCGCATAACTTTAGTTATGGCGCGTGATTTTTTTTAGAACACTCTGTCAAACTCCGAAACAGACCTGTCGCAACCCGATCCACACCCTGTCCCATCCCGCTCCACGCCCTGCCCAAAATCGAGGCACCCTTCGTCGCAAAACAGGACAGCCCTCCACCCCCCCCCCCACCCCCACAACCCCCCACACC
>Ga0134126_10003730_pt1 | contig 19080 bp, 20 predicted proteins | sample KB31752_FD_96881 | JGI IMG/M metagenome (GOLD analysis project Ga0134126, IMG submission 96881) | Terrestrial soil microbial communities with excess Nitrogen fertilizer from Kellogg Biological Station, Michigan, USA - KB3-175-2 | ecosystem: Environmental > Terrestrial > Soil > Unclassified ...
CGATAGGCGCCTAGGGCGGTGGATAGCGGAGCGCGGCGCCCGGCTTTAGCGCGACGCCTCGACCAGCTTCTTGAACGGGGCGACGACCAGCCCGCCATAGGGGGAAAGCGTGATGACGGCGCGCCGCGCCGTTTGCCGCCCGGCCTCGATCGCCACCTGGTGGGCGCTCTCCAGCGCCGTCTCCAGCCGGCGCACGCTGGCGTCGAGCTTGGCGGCGACGCTGAGCGGCGCGCTCGCCGGAATGGGGCGCACGGCGGCGGCCAAAGCCGCGGCCGCCGGCGCACTCGACGCCGACGTCGCCCCGGAATAGGCCAGCGCCGGAGCGCTGCGCTCGGCGACGGTGACGCCCTCGTCCGAGCCCTTAAGTTCGGGCTCCTCCACCTTGGCGACGGCGATCGGCTCGTCGCCGGTCTTCAGGCTCGCCAGCAGCGCCCGCTGCTCGGCGGCGCCAGGCGGGCCGGCCCTGCCGAGATAATCGAGCCGCACCCGCGCCAGCCCGCCGTGAAAATGCAACAGATGGGCGACGCGCTCCGAAACGTCGAGCATGCGGCCGCGGATATAGGGACCGCGATCGTTGACGCGCACCACCACCGAGCGGCCAGTGCTGAGATTGGTTACCCGAGCGTAACAGGGGATCGGCAGCGACTTATGCGCCGCCGTCAGGCCATGCATGTCGTAACGCTCGCCGTCGGCGGTGCGGCGGCCGTGAAACGCCGCCCCGTAGTACGAGGATATGCCGACAACGCTCGACAATTTGCGATGCGCCAACGCGGCATGGACCGAGACTTCGTCCGCCGTAGCGGAGGCCGAAGCGCCGGTGATTGCGACGATCGCCGCGATTACGCCCCAATGCGTCAAATTCTGTCCCCCATCGGGACATTTTTTACCCCTCGTTCACACAAGATCAACTGCGCCGGGAGCGTTTGTCGACGGGTGTGGCGCAAAAGTCGCAGCCCAAAGCGGTTGACGTTTGCCGCGCGGGCGGCCAGATGGAGCTTCAGTTTCGCCGATGGGACATCCGATGGTCCAACTCGCCCTGCCCGAGAAATCCCGCCCCAAGCCGGGCAAGGCCTGGAGCGCGCCGCAGGGCGCCAAGCGGCTGACGGAATTTCGCGTTTACCGCTGGAACCCGGACGAGGGCGGTCAACCGCGCATCGATGTCTACAAGGTCGACCGCGACGATTGCGGGCCAATGGTGCTCGACGCGCTGATCTGGATTAAGTCGAAAATCGATTCGACGCTGACCTTCCGCCGCTCCTGCCGCGAGGGCGTCTGTGGCTCCTGCGCCATGAACATCGACGGGGTCAACACGCTCGCCTGCACGCGCGGCATCGACGAGATCAACGGCACGATCAAAATCTATCCGCTGCCGCATATGGAGGTGGTCAAGGACCTGGTGCCGGACCTGACGAACTTCTACGCCCAGCACGCCTCGATCGAGCCGTGGCTGAAAACCACGACGCCGGCGCCGGAGAAGGAATGGCGGCAGACGCCGCAGGACCGCGCCAAACTCGACGGGCTCTACGAGTGCATCCTGTGCGCCTCCTGTTCGGCCGGCTGCCCGAGCTATTGGTGGAATAGCGACCGCTATCTCGGCCCCGCCGTACTGTTGCAAGCCTATCGCTGGCTCATTGATTCGCGCGATGAGGCGCAGGGCGAACGTCTCGACAACCTGGAGGACCCGTTCCGCCTCTACCGCTGCCACACGATCTTGAATTGCACGAAAACCTGCCCGAAGGGGCTCGACCCGGCCAAGGCGATCGCCAACATCAAGAACATGATGATCGAGCGGCGACTCTAAGCCGGGCTTTCCGGCTCGAACAGGTCTTCGGCGTCGATCTGCAACCCCGGCGGTTCGAGGCTGAGCGGTCCGGCGTGATAGATGCGCGTAGCCGCCCGCGCGCCGTCCTGGCGCGCGTGATGGATGACGACGCGGCGCACCGGGTCCAATATCAGGTAATGTGCGAGGCTCGGCAGCGAGAGATAGGCTTCGAGCTTGAGGCTGTAGTCTCTCTCCTCGGTCGACGGCGACAGCACCTCGATGACGATCAGCGGGTTGTCGATCTCGACGGCGTCGGGCGGCGGCGGCGGGCAGACGACCAGCACATCCGGCACGAAGGCGCGGTCGCGGCGGGCGCGCACGGTGATGCCGTCGACATAGGCGCGGCAGGGCAAGCCGGCGCGCCGGATGGCCTCTCGCAAGGCGAAAGCGGCTTCCGTTTTCGCTCCCGCGTGGCGCACCCGCTCCGGCGACATCGCCACCGGGCGGCCGTCATGCAGCTCGAACTTGCCCTCGCGCGCCGCAGCCCATTGCAGGAACTCGTCGACGCTCATCAGGCGCTCGGCCGGCTCGCTCACCTTCATTCCTCCGGTTCGACGTCGAAGCGCAGCGGGAAGCCCATGGCGCGGCCGGCGTCGGTGGCGCGCGTCGCCTTGGTCTCGGCGACGTCGCGGGGATAGACCGAGACCACGCAGACGCCCTTGCGGTGCGCGGTCATCATGACGCGGTGCGCCTGATCCTCGCTGAGGCGGAACTCGCCTTGCAAGATTTTCACCACGAATTCACGCGGGGTGAAATCGTCGTTGAACAGGATCACCTTATAGAGCTTCGGCCGCTCGATCTTGATCTTGGGCTTCAGCGCGGGGGTCAGTCGAGTGTCGCTCATGGGCCAAGTTTAGTGGAATTTTGGGCCAAGCTTAGTGGAATTTGCGCTTATAGCATTTTTCAGTGCGTGCGACGCATCGCGCGCATTTGGCGCCGACGCGCCTTGACGCCAAGCGATGATCGGTTGCGATCGTCGAGTCCTGACTTAATCTAATCACGCCGCGCCGCTGCGTCCACCGCCGGCGAGCGCGCGCAACCCCGGTCGCGGCGTGCGCGCCCTGGCGGCCATCGACGTAAGCGACGCGCCTCATGCCTTTGTGGCGAGGGGCGCGATTTCGTCCACTTTGTCGCCGAAGTTGCCCTTCGCGCGGAAGCTGCTATCAAGCCGGCCCGCGGACACCTCCGCTGGCCCTAGACGAGGCTCCCGATGCTCGCATTGACGCGGCGCGCGCTCATCGCGCTCCCCCTTCTGGCCGCCTTGCCGGCCTTCGCCGCCGATGCGCCGACCGACACGCTGGATCTGAAGACCAAATACGGCGACGTCATCATCAAGCTGCTGCCTGACGTCGCGCCCAAGCACGTCAAGCAGATCCAAACGCTGGTCGCCCGCCATTTTTATGACGGCCTCAAGTTCCATCGCGTCATTCCGGGCTTCATGGCGCAGACCGGCGACCCCTTGGGCACCGGCGCCGGCGGCTCGGACCTGCCCAACGTGCCGCTCGAAGCCTCGGCGACGCCGTTCAAGCGCGGCACCGTCGGCATGGCGCGTGCCCAAGACCCGGATTCCGCCAATTCGCAGTTCTTCATCTGCACCGGCGACGCCGCCTTCCTCAACGGCAATTATACGGTGTTCGGCGAAGTCGTTTCCGGCATGGGCGCCATCGACAAGCTCAAGCACGGCACGCAGGACAACAACGGGGCGGTGAAAAACCCCGACAAGATCATCACCATGCGCTTTGCGCCAGACGCCAGGTAAGGAGACCCGATATGAGCGCCGAAGGCAACACCCTGACGCTGGAGACCACCAAGGGCCCGGTCGTCATCGAGATGAACCCGGTCCTCGCCCCCGGCCACGTCGCCCACATCAAGAAGCTCGTCAACGAGGGCTTCTACGATGGCGTCGTCTTCCACCGCGTCATCGACGGCTTCATGGCGCAGACCGGCTGCCCGCACGGCACCGGCACGGGCGGCTCGAAATATCCCAACCTGAAGGCCGAGTTCAACGCCGAGCCGCATGTGCGCGGCACGGTGTCGATGGCGCGCTCGTCGAACCCGGATTCGGCCAATTCTCAGTTCTTCATCTGCTTCGGCGACGCCGGCTTCCTCGATCGGCAATATACGGTGTGGGGCAAGGTGGTCTCCGGCATGGAGAACGTCGACCAGATCAAGCGCGGCGAGCCGGTGCGCGATCCCGACAAGATCACCAAGGCGACGATGGGCTGAGCGGCCGCAGCGCCGCTCCGTCTGGCCCCATGGGCCGTTGCTCATGCGCGTAGATCTGTTCGACTACGCCCTGCCGCCGGAGCGCATCGCGCTCGCGCCGGCCGAGCCGCGCGAGGCCGCGCGGCTCTTGCATGTCGTCGCAGGCGGCTTGCGCGACCTCACCGTCGCCGATCTTCCCTCGCTGATCCGCGCCGGCGATGCGCTGGTCGTCAACGACACTCGCGTCATTGCCGCTCGGCTCGACGGTTTTCGGACGCGAGGCGAGGCCAAAGCCCGCATCGAGGCGATGCTGGTCAAGCGGCTCGACGGCGGCCGCTGGCGAGCGCTGGTGCGGCCGGCCAAGAAGCTGAAGCTCGGCGAGCGCGTGCGCTTCGGCGAGGCGCCGCAAGGCGGGCTCGACGCGACCGTGGCGGAGAAGGGCGAGGGCGGCGAGATCGTCTTCGCCTTCGATGTCGACGGCCCCGGGCTCGACGCGGCGATCCAGCGTATCGGGCAGACGCCGTTGCCGCCCTATATCGCCGCCCGCCGCCCGGCCGACGCGCGCGATCGCGGCGACTATCAGACGATCTTCGCCGACGCTCCCGGCGCGGTCGCGGCGCCGACGGCGGGCCTGCATTTCACGCCCGCGTTGATGCGGCGGCTCGACGAAGCCGGCGCCGCGGTGCATCGCGTGACCCTGCATGTCGGCGCCGGCACCTTCCTGCCGGTGAAGGCTGAGGACACCGCCGGCCACCACATGCACGCCGAATGGGGCCGGCTCGACGCCGGCGTCGCTGCGGCGCTCAATGCGACGCGCCGCGCCGGCGGCCGCGTCATCGCTGTCGGCACCACCTCGCTGCGGCTGCTGGAGAGCGCGGCGGGGCCGGACGGCGTGCTGCGGCCGTTCGCCGCAGAGACCGACATTTTCATCACCCCCGGCTACCGCTTTCGCGCCGTCGATGCGCTGATGACCAATTTCCACCTGCCGCGCTCGACGCTGCTGATGCTGGTCTCGGCCTTCGCCGGACGCGAGCGGATGTTGGCGGCCTATGCGCACGCGATCGAGGCCGGCTATCGCTTCTATAGCTACGGCGACGCCTGTTTTCTCGAAAGGCTTAACGAAAGTTGACCCGGCGCCCCCGCATTTGCCGCGACTCGGCGGCGAAAATATAAGAAAACTAGCGCAACCTGCGCTCCATGACAGGCGATTTACTCAATCCAGGCGAGCATGAGCGCGAAGTTCGCGCGCCCTCCGGCGTGTGGGGGGAAGCGGCGTTGCAGGCCTATCTGGTCGCCACCATCCACTTGTCGAAGACGCCGCTGGCGGCCTCCACCGCGCTCGCAGTGATTATCACCGTGGGGGCTTATGCGCTGACCGGCGGCGCGGAGTTTCTTGCCTTTGCGTTGGCGCAGGTCGTCATCGGCTTCGGCCGGTTCGCGCGGCTCGCGGTGTTCGAGGCGCGCGAGCGGCAAGGCTTGACGCGGCGCGACGTCGTCGTCTGCGACCGCGCTTTCGCGCTGTGGTCGACGATCTACGCCTTGACGCTTGGACTGACCTGCGCCGCCTTGACGCTGCACCACGCGCAATCGGACGTTTTCGCGCTCGGGCTCTCCACCTGCACCGGCTACACGCTCGCCTTCGTCACCCGCAGTTCCGGGCGGCCGTGGACGTTGCGGCTGCAAATCGCGGCGCTCGCCGTTCCCCAGATCTACGCGCTGCTGACCGGGCCGATCCCCTACGGCCCCGTCTACGCCGTGCTTGTCGTCGGGCTCGTCGGCGCGGCGCTGGTGATGGGGCGCGACGGACATGCGCATATCGTCGCCCTGTTCCGGGCCGATGAGAACAATCGCCGCTTGGCGCGGCGCGACATGCTGACGGGGTTGATGAACCGTTTCGCGCTCACCCAGGCGTTCGCCGAGGCGATCGCCGACACGCAAGGGCGGCCGGAGGCGAAGATCGCCATCTATCTCGTCGACCTCGACCGCTTCAAGGCGATCAACGACACGTTCGGCCATGCGATGGGCGATGCGGTGATCGTCGAGACCGCCGAGCGGCTGCGGCAGGCAGCCGAAGGCCATGCGCAAGTGGCGCGCATGGGCGGCGACGAGTTCATGCTCGTCGTGCGCGGCGAGCGGCTCGACGCCGAGCGCATCGCCGCCTTTGCGGAAACGATTCTCGAACGCCTCGGCGCGCCGTTCGCGTTCGAGGGCAATCTGGTGCCGCTCGCCGGCAGCGTCGGCGTCGCGGTCTATCCCGAGCACGGACGCGAAATGGCGGAACTGATGACGCACTCCGATAGCGCCCTCTACGAGGCCAAGCGCGAGGGGCGCGGCTGCTTCCGGGTGTTCGACGAATCGCTGCGCAGTCGACGCGCGGAGGAGCGGCTGTTGGAGATCGAACTCGACGAGGCGCTGCAAGAGGATCGGCTCGAAGTCTGGTATCAGCCGATCAAGAACCTGCACAGCGGCGTCGTCAGCGGCTACGAGGCGCTGGCCAGATGGCGCCACCCGACCCGCGGGCTGGTGCCGCCCGACCGCTTCGTGCGCATCGCCGAGCAGAACGGCGCCATCCACCGCCTCGGCGAGGTCGTGCTCGAAAAGGCGTGCCGGGAGGCGGCCGGCTGGGATCGGCGGATGTCGCTGAGCTTCAACCTCAGCCCGCAGCAGTTCCGCCGGCCGGAGGCGCTGGTGGCGACGGTGAAGCGCGCGCTCGTCGTCTCCGGGCTGGAGCCGTCGCGGCTTTACCTGGAGATCACGGAATCGCTGTTGCTTGAGGCGACGCCGCAGACCCGCAAAGCCGTCAACGATCTCGCCGCGCACGGCGTCAAGTTCTCGCTCGACGATTTCGGCGTCGGTTATTCCTCGCTCGCCAATATCCAGAGCTACCCGTTCTCGAAGATCAAGATCGACCGCAAATTCGTGCAGTGCATCGACACCGATCGGGTGTCGAGCGCCATTGTCGCCGCGGTGTGCGTGCTGGCGGCGCGCATGCAAATGACTGTCGTCGCCGAGGGCGTCGAGACGCAAGCGCAGCAACGCGCGCTCATCGATCTCGGCGTCGATCTCGCGCAGGGCTATCTCTACGGCCGCCCGGCGCCGATGGCGCGGCGCGTCGAGCAGCGGCGGCTCGCCGTCTGATAAGTTTGCCGGGGCGCGCGGAAGCGGTTAGGGGACTGGCCTGCCCCAGTTTGCTCGCATCATCCGCAGGAGCCCTATGAGCACGGAAACTTACGACGCCGTTGTTCTCGGCAGCGGCGAGGCGGGCAAATCCATCGCCTGGCGCCTCGGCAAAGCCGGCGAGCGGGTGATCGTCATCGAGGAGCGCTACATCGGCGGCTCCTGTCCCAACGTCGCCTGCCTGCCGAGCAAGAACATCATTCACAGCGCCGAGATCGCGCATGCCGTCGCCACCGCCGATCGATTCGGCGCACAGGTGAACGGGTTCGCGGTGGCGATGGCGGCGGTTCAGGCGCGCAAGCGAAAAATGGTCGAGGGCCTGATCGCCACGCATTTGCAGAACTTCAAGGCCAGCGGCGCGGAACTCGTGATGGGGCGCGGCGTCTTCGTCGGCGAGCGCACGATCGAGATCGACCTTCAGGGCGGCGGCCAGCGCACCGTTCGCGGCGACAAAGTGTTCCTCGATCTCGGCGCCTTCGCCGCCGTGCCGGATCTACCGGGATTGAGGCAGGCTGAGCCGCTTACCCATGTCGATTTGCTCGACCTCGACACCCTCCCCGAACGTCTGGTGATCTTCGGCGGCGGGTATATTGCGCTCGAACTCGCTCAGGCGATGGCGCGCCTGGGCAGTCGCGTCACCGTCTGCGAGCGCGCCGAGCGCCTGCTGCCGCGCGAGGACCCCGATATCGCGGCCGACGTCGCCGATCTCATGAAGGACGAAGGCGTGGCGATTCTGACCGGCGCCGCCATCAACCGCGTGTCGGGCCGCTCCGGCGCAGCGGTGGCGCTGCATGGCGCGGTCGCCGGGGTTGCGGGGCAGACGATCGAAGGCACGCATCTCTTGGCAGCGCTCGGCAAGGCCCCCAACACCGTGGGAATCGGTCTTGAGCGCGCCGGCGTTGAGGTGACGGCGGCCGGATACGTCAAAGTCAACGATCGTCTGGAGACCTCGGCCCCCAATGTCTGGGCGATGGGGGATTGCGCCGGCAGTCCAGCCTTCACGCACATGGCGTTCGAGGACTTCCGCATCGTGCGCGACAACCTCGCCGGCGGGGCGCGAAGCACGACCGGGCGGCAAACGCCAAGCTGCCTTTTTCTCGACCCGGAACTGGCTCGCGTCGGCTTGAATGAAATCGAAGCCAAGGCGCAGAACGTCGCCTATCGGCTGGCCGAACTCCCGGTAGCCAAGATCCTGCGCACGCGCGCCACCGGCGAGACGCGCGGCAAGCTCAAGGCGCTGGTCGGCGCCGACGACCGCATCCTGGGCTTCACCGCGTTCGCGCCCCACGCCGGCGAGCTTCTGCCGCCGATCCAACTCGCGATGGCGGCGGGGTTGCCCTATCAAGCGATCGAGGCCCTGACGATCGCCCATCCCACTTACGCCGAAGGGCTGGTCAGCCTGTTCGCCTCCGTGCCCGCGGCTTAGCGGATCGCCGCGCATGGCCGATGGCTTCGAGTTCCACATTCTGGCCCGCGACGGCGCGGCGCGGCAGGGCGAGATCGTCACGCCGCGCGGGGTCATCCGCACCCCCGCCTTTATGCCGGTCGGCACCGCGGCGACGGTGAAAGCGATGTACCCGCAGGAGGTCGAAGCGCTCGGCGCCGACATCGTGCTCGGCAATACCTATCATCTGATGCTGGCGCCGGGCGCGGAGCGCATCGCCAAGCTCGGCGGGCTGCACGCCTTCATGCAATGGCGCAAGCCGATTCTCACCGATTCCGGCGGCTTCCAGGTGATGAGCCTGGCCAAGCTGCGCAAGCTCGACGAGCGCGGCGTGGTGTTTCAATCGCATATCGACGGCTCCCGCCACGAGCTGACGCCGGAGCGTTCGATGGAAGTGCAGGCGCTGCTCGGCTCCGACATCCAGATGCAGTTTGACGAATGTGTGCGCTTGCCGTGCTCCTATGCGGAGACGGAGCGGGCGATGCGGCTGAGCCTGCGCTGGGCGGAGCGCTCGCGCCGCGCTTTCGCCGGCCGGGCGGGGCAGGCGGCGTTCGGCATCGTCCAGGGCGGCGTCGAGCGCGATCTGCGCATCGAGAGCGCGCGGGCGTTGGCGGAGATGGATTTCCACGGCCTCGCCATCGGCGGGCTGGCGGTCGGCGAGCCGCAGGCTGAGATGCTGGCCATGATTGAGACCGTCGAGCCGCATCTGCCGCAACAAAAGCCGCGCTATCTGATGGGCGTCGGCACGCCGGACGACCTGTTGCAAGCGTTGGCGCGCGGCGTCGATATGTTTGATTGCGTGATGCCGACGCGCGCCGGCCGGCACGGCCTCGCCTATACCGCTGAGGGCCGCATGAACCTCAAGAACGCCCGCTTCCTCGATGATTCGCGGCCGATCGACGAGACCTCGAAGGCTTATGCCGGGCGCGGCTTTTCGCGCGCCTATCTGCGCCATCTCGTCAAATCCGGCGAGATTCTCGGCATGATGGCGCTGACGGCGATCAATCTCGCCTATTATCAGCGCTTGATGGACGGGGCGCGGGTGGCGATCGCTGCGGGCCGGCTTGGCGATTACGTCGCCGAGACGCGCGCCGGTTGGGCGCGCGGGGAAAGCGCCGGCGCCTAAAGTCTAGGGCGCGTACTTCCACTATCGGCAAATAGCGGCGGCCAAGCAGGGAGGAGTCGAAAGGCTCCCATTCCGTCCTGGCCGGGCTTGTCCCTTCGCCATTCACGCCGATCCGCAATAGCGCGCCTTGAACTTGGCAGTTACGTCAAATGCAACAGTATCGCCAAATATAACAAGGCCGGAGCTGGCGCTCCGACCTTGTATTATGGCCCGTTCCTTTGTGGCGGAAAGTTCGCTTCGCGTCTCAGATTTCTGAAGATCCGCGCGAATTCGACCTCTCCGCTCCTCGTCCTCCCACAGACTCGGCGTACGGCGCTCCCCTCGGGTCGGGGCGGCGGCCTCCTTTTTTCTACGCGTTCGTTGTCTAGAACATCGCCGCCGCGGTGTCACCATCCTGAGCAACCCTGCCATGCATTTTTTTTGAATCCGCCGCAAAAATGACCTTTTGCTGACGGGTACATACAAATGTTCGGCGGCAACTCGGCGGCGCTTTCGTTCTGCCTTACAATATCGTAAGGAGCGCGTGTTTTTGGGGCGTCGCAAATACCGGCGCCGCGCTGAAGTTACGGAGCCGATATGACCGCTATCATCGACATCGCCGCGCGCGAGATTCTCGACAGTCGCGGCAATCCCACCGTCGAGGTCGAGGTGACGCTGGAGGATGGCTCGATGGGCCGCGCCGCCGTGCCCTCCGGCGCCTCGACCGGCGCGCATGAGGCGGTGGAATTGCGCGACGGCGACAAGAGCCGCTACGGCGGCAAAGGCGTGCTGAAGGCGGTCGAAGCGGTCAATCGCGACATTTTCGACGCCATCTCCGGTTTCGAGGCGCAGGACCAGGTCAAGATCGACCAGACGATGATCGAACTCGACGGCACACCCAACAAGGCCAAGCTCGGCGCCAATGCGATTCTCGGCGTCTCGCTCGCCGTCGCCAAGGCCGCCGCCGAGGCCTCGGGGCTACCGCTCTACCGCTACATCGGCGGCACGAGCGCGCGCCTGCTGCCGGTCCCGATGATGAACGTCATCAACGGCGGCGTGCATGCCGACAACCCGATCGACTTCCAGGAATTCATGATTATGCCGCTCGGCGCGCCGTCGCTGCGCGAGGCGGTGCGCTGGAGCGCGGAAGTGTTCCATACGCTGAAAGGCCTGTTGAAGAAGGCTGGCCTCAACACGGCGGTCGGCGACGAGGGCGGCTTCGCGCCGAATCTGCCTTCCGCCGAGGCGGCGCTCGACTATTGCGTGAAGGCGATCGAGGCCGCCGGCTTCAAGCCCGGCGCCGAGATCGCGCTGGCGCTCGACCCGGCCTCGACCGAGTTCTTCAAGGACGGCGCCTATGTCTACGCCGGCGAGGGCAAGACGCGCTCCATCGAGCAACAGGTCGAATATCTCGGCAAGCTCGCCGCCGCCTATCCGATCGTCTCCATCGAGGACGGTCTCGCCGAAGATGACTGGAAGGGCTGGAAGCTCGCCACCGACAAGCTCGGCGCCAAGTTGCAGCTTGTCGGCGACGACCTCTTCGTCACCAATGTCGAGCGGCTCGGGCGCGGCGTCAAGCAAGGCGTCGCCAACTCGATTCTCGTCAAGGTCAACCAGATCGGCACGCTGACCGAGACGCTTGCCGCCGTCGATATGGCGCATCGCGCCGGCTATACCGCCGTGATGTCGCACCGCTCCGGCGAAACCGAGGACGCGACGATCGCCGATCTCGCGGTGGCGACCAATTGCGGGCAGATCAAGACCGGCTCGCTCGCCAGATCCGACCGGCTGGCCAAATACAACCAACTCATCCGCATCGAGGAGGAACTCGGCCCGCAGGCGAAATTCGCCGGCCGCGCGGCCTTGAAGGCGCGATGACGGCATCTGCGCCGGCGCGCCCCGTCGTCATCCAGACGATGTGGCGCACCGGCGGCACCTATCTCGCTTTCGCGTTGCGCGAGCAGAATCCGGCGGCGCTGTTCTACGAGCCGCTGCACGAGGATTATTCGCGGCGCACGAAAGCCGATTGGGACGGCTTCGCGGCAGCCGGCGCCGGCGCCTCGCGCGGCCATCCGGCCAAGAGCTTTCACTATCTCACCGACTTTCCCTTCGTTGCCGGCGGCGGCGTTCGCGGCCACCGGGACGAGTTCGCGTTTCGGCGTTTCCTGCTGGCGCGCGGCGATGCGGCGCCGGAGCTTGCCGCCTATCTCTCGGGGCTGGTCGAAAGCGCGGCGGGGCGGCGGCCGCTGTTCAAGTTCTGCCGCGGCTTCCTGCGCCAGCCGTGGCTGGAGGCGAGGCTGGGTCCCGTCACCGTCTATCTCGCCCGCCATCCCGCCGGCATGATGACGTCCTACGCGCGCATCGGCGGCGGCGATTATTTCTATAGCGCTTATCTGCGCATCCTGAAGGAGAATCGCGGCGAGCCGATTCTGGCGCCGATCTACGACGCCATCGCCCGCCTTCATCCCGACTATGGGCAAGCCGACGCGGCGGCGGCGGGCGACCGTCTGGCCGGGACGGTCGCGCCGCAGGCGCGGCGCGATCTGTTCTTGTTGTTCTGGGCGCTGGCTTTGGCTTGCCACGCCGCGCCGCATATCCTGACGCTCGACGCCAATGCGCTGGGCGCCGACGCGGGCTCGCGCGCCGAAAGCGAGGAGGCGCTGCGCAGTCGCACCGGGCTTGCCGTCGATCTCGCCGACGCCGCGCCGCTCGACCCCGGCGAGGCGGCGGCGCTGAATTTCCACCGGCCCGACGCCTTCGGCCCCTGGCTCAGGCAGGCGGTCGCCGCGCGCGCGCCGGGGTTCGACGCCAGTCGCGCGCCGCCGCCGCTGCGCCGCCAGTTGGAGGCGCTGCTGGCGGCGGTTTGAGGCGGATGGCAAGGAACTGTTAACCGTGACGGCCGCATGATGGCGCCATGCTCGTCCGAAGCCGCGTGCGCGCCGTCCTTATCCCGATGCTGTTCTACCTCGTGCTCGGCGGGGCGAGCGCCTATCTGGTCAGGAACGCCTCCGAGGGCCAGCATGGCGCCGAGGCGCGGGTGAAGTTCGACCGCCAGTTGACGTCGCTGAAGGCGCAACTCGCCGCCTTGGACGGCGAGCGCGAAAGCTGGCGCCGCCGCGTCGATTCGCTGCGCAACGAATCCATCGACCGCGACCTGCTGGTGCAGGAGGCGCACGGCGTCCTGGACCTCGTCGCCCCCGACGAGGTGGTGATCTTCCCCGACGCCAAGCGCTGAGCTTCAGAGCGTGCGCGCGATCCGTTCGATGGCGTCGCGCGTGCCGTGCTCGCGCCCGCCCTTGTCCTCGAAGCCGTTGAGGTACACACCGTGTTCGGTGAGCTTCAGCCGCGAGGCGTGTCGCGCGCGATCTCCAGGGCGAGCTTGTCGAGTGTGGTGCGCCAGCCCTCGCGCGCCCCGGCCGGAGCGCCGGCGAAGTCGGCGTCGTGGAGATCGTAGCTTTGCCGCACGGTCATGCGGGTCTTGTCGTCTTCGGCTGCGAAATCAACGATGGTGTGGACGCGAAAGCGCGCCTTGCCGCCCATCTCGACCTCCATCGCGAAGGCGAGGCGGGAAGGCGCGGTCACTTCCTCGAAGGCGCCCCGGCAATGATTGTCCTGGCCGTCGGGCATGCGCATGACGACGGCGAAGGCGCCGCCGCGCTGGAAGTCGACCTCCGCCTGCGGCACGCTGCACCCTTGCGGGCTGAACCAGCGCGCGATGCGCTCGGCGCTCGACCAGGCGGCGAAGACGCGCTCGGGCGGGGCGTCGAAGAGGCGGGAAATCTCGATGGACTCGGGTTTCATTCCGTTTCTCCTGGGGTTGAATTGAGATAGTCGCCGAGCCGGTCGAACCGGCGCTCCCATTCGCCGCGCTGGGCGCTGAGCCATTGCTCCGCGGCAGCGATGGCGGCGGCCTCCAGCCGGCAGGTGCGCACGCGGCCGGTCTTCTGGCTGACGACGAGGCCCGCGCCTTCCAGCACCGCCAGATGTTGCAGCACCGCCGGCAGCGACATCGGCAGCGGCTCGGCGAGGGCGCTGACGCTGAGCGGGCCGCCCGCCAGCCGCGCGACGATGGCGCGGCGGGTGGCGTCGCTGAGCGCCTGGAAAGCGAGATCGAGCGATCGGTTAAGCATATGCTTAACTAACACGGTGGCGATAGAAAAGCAAGCGCTTAAGTGTCGTGCGCCTCCACCGGCGCCTCGGTGGTGACGGAATTGGCGATGTAGCAGGCCTCATGCGTTTGGTGATGGATCGCCGCCAGTTCCTCGGCGCTCGGGGTGCGCCCGTCGGCGAAACGGATCAGCGTCCGCAGTCGCCCGAGTCATGCGCATGCGGCCGTCGCTGCCTTTCTCCCTCACGCCCTCGGCCTCGTCCTCGTAGGCGTCGACGACGAATTTCGCCTGTTTGGCGAAATCGAGAAGGAACAGCATGTGGCGAGGTCGCGGCCCGGAAGCCCGACGACACGAAGGAGCCGATCACAAAGGTCGCGCCCGGCGCGACTTCGACGCCGTTCAGTCTTGCGCCGCCGAGCGATCGGGTCTCGCCCGGGCCGGCGAAGCTCGATGAGACGAAGACATCGTCGTCGCCCGTAAACACCAGCGTCGCCGTTGTACTGACGTAGAATTGCGCGTCGTCGCCGATAAGATCGCCGGAATAGGCAGTATATTGATCGATGTTAACAGGGCCAGTTACATATTACGTCGGGGTCGACATCCGCTACCCTGGCAGTTCGTGAAAATGGATCGATGCAATTCTCAGCGCAGTTCGGCGTCGTGTCAAGTATGAGATCCCGGTATGTATTTGCGTCGGAGCGGCGCGCCGCTGCGGCCGGGCCGCCGTCCCCGGCTTGCCAAGCCGCCAATTTGCGGGCAAAGTTTGGGCGACAGGGAGGCGTCGGTGACAAGGATGTTAGGGGTAGCGGTGCTTGTCTTAGCCGCGAGCCTTGGCGGTTGCGTGTCGCTGGGGCTCGGCGGCTCGAAGCCGGCGGCGCCCGCCCCGGACGTATCGGCCGCGCCGGCGCCCTATTCGGTCGATCGGTTCGTCGGCGCCTGGGGCGTCGCCTCTTATCGCCTGGATAAGGACCGCCCGCGCACCGAGGCGGCGGCGCGCGCGCAATGCAAACTGCCCTACGTCATCAAGCGCGGGCCTACCGATGGCGTCATCATGCACGTCGCCGACGATTCCACGCCGCACGAACTGGGCCTGAAGGCGGGCGACGACGGCAAGGTCTATCTCGGCTTCGCCGGCCCGCCGGGCGATACCCAGGATCGCGTCGTCAACTTTGTCTCCGACCGGGAGTTCATCGCCCGCTACGTCGACCCCGACACCAATACCCGCTACGGCACGATGGTTTACGTGCGGTGCGGCAAAGCGTGAGGAGCCTGTCGATGAAAGCGATGTGGGCGTTGCTGGCGGCATTTTGCCTGGTCGGCGCCGTGGCCCGCGCCGACGAGGCGGCGCCGAAGGTCATCACCCTCGACGACGGCGACCAACTCGGGCGCGTCTCGGCCGAGCAGACCGAGATCGACGACGGCCCCTATAAGCGGCAGGTGGTGTTCTATCGCACCAACTACTCGCCCGGCACGATCGTCATCTCCACCAAGGAGCGCTTCCTCTATCTCGTGCTCGGCAATCATCGCGCGCTGCGCTACGGCATCGGCGTCGGTCGCCAGGGCTTCCAGTGGTCGGGCATGGTGACGATCACCCGCAAGACCGCCTGGCCGGATTGGACGCCGCCGCCGGAGATGATTAAGCGCCAGCCCTATCTGCCGCGCTTCATGGCCGGCGGGCCAGGCAATCCGCTCGGCGCGCGGGCGCTCTATCTCGGCGCCACCGTCTATCGCATTCACGGCACCAACGCGCCGGAGACGATCGGCACGGCGGTGTCTTCCGGCTGCTTCCGGCTCGTCAACGGCGATGTCGTCGATCTCTTCGATCGCACGCCGATCGGGACCAAAGTGGTGATTCGGCAGGCGCCGGAACTGTAAGACACAGCGCTTGGGGGCAAAACATGTGGGCGAAGGCACTTGCGGCGCTCGTGGGCGTTGGGTTGGCGTGCGGGGCGGCTGAGGCCGGCACGCTCGACAAGGTCAAGGCGCGCGGTGCGGTGATCTGCGGCGTCTCGACCGGGCTGCCGGGGTTCTCCGAGCGCGACGCCAAGGGCGCGTGGAGCGGCTTCGACGTCGATTTCTGCCGGGCGCTGGCGGCGGCGGTGTTCAACGATCCGAGCAAAGTGAACTACGCGCCGCTGGTCGCCGACGAGCGCTTCGAGGCGCTGAAATCAGGCAAGATCGACGTGCTGTCGCGCAATTCGACCTGGACGATCGAGCGCGAGGCGACGCTCGGCCTGCTGTTCACCGCCATCCTCTATCACGACGGCCAGGGTTTCCTGGTGCTGCGCCATCCCAACATCACCTCGGCGCTGGAGCTAGATAAGGCCAAGGTCTGCGTGCAGAAGGGCACGACCACCGAACTCAACCTGCCCGACTACTTCAAATACAACAACATGACCTACGAGGCGCATGTCGTGCCGACGGTCGAGGAGGCGATGAAGGACCTTGAGGACGGAACTTGCGACGTCTTCACCGCCGACCAATCGGCGCTCTATGCCGAGCGCACGGAGCTTGCGAAGCCCGCCGACGCCATCATTCTGCCGGACGTGATCTCCAAGGAGCCGCTGGGGCCGGCCGTGCGCAACGACGACGTCAACTGGTTCAATCTCGTCAAATGGGTGGCCTTCGGCCTCATCGACGCCGAGGAGCTTGGCGTGACCTCTGAGAACACCGACAAGGCTTTGGCCTCGACAAAGCCGGAGGTGCGGCGGCTCATCGGCGTGGAGGGCGGTTTCGGCAAGGCGCTCGGCGTCGATGACGCCTTCGTGCTGCATGCGGTGAAGGCGGTCGGCAATTACGACGAGATCTTCCAGCGCAACCTCGGCACGGGCTCGAAGCTGCGTATCCCGCGCGGGCTGAACCAGTTGTGGTCGGCGGGCGGCGTGCTGTACGCGCCGCCGATGCGCTGAGAAACTCGGGACCCCGATCGCTTTATTGCGGTCCCGCGCCGCCTTCCGCCCCTTGCCCGCCCGTGCTAAGCGCGCGGGCGATAGCCCCAGGGGTGAAGCCCATGAACGCCGCGCCGATCCGCTCCAATTCGTTCTTCTCCGCCGACCTCGCCTCAGCCGATCCCGAGATCGCGCGCGCGGTGGCGCTCGAACTCGGCCGCCAGCGCGACGAGATCGAGCTTATCGCCTCCGAGAACATCGTCTCCAAGGCGGTTCTGGAGGCGCAAGGCTCGGTGATGACCAACAAATACGCCGAAGGCTATCCGGGCCGGCGCTATTACGGCGGTTGCCAGTTCGTCGACATCGCCGAAAAGCTCGCCATCGAACGCGCGACGCGGCTGTTCGGCTGCAAGTTCGCCAATGTGCAGCCCAATTCCGGCAGCCAGGCCAATCAGGCCGCCTTCATGGCGACGATGCAGCCGGGCGACACCTTCATGGGCCTCGATCTCGCCGCCGGCGGCCATCTCACCCACGGCTCGCCGGTCAACATGTCGGGCAAATGGTTCCGGTGCGTATCCTATGGCGTCGACCGCGCGACGCAGCGCATCGACATGGAGCAGGTGGCGAAGCTGGCGCGCGAGCACAGACCGAAGGTCATCGTCGGCGGCGGCTCGGCCTATGCGCGGTTCTGGGATTTCGAGCGTTTCCGGGCCATCGCCGACGAGGTCGGGGCCTATTTCATGTGCGACATCGCGCATTTTGCCGGGCTGGTGGCCGGCGGCGCGCATCCTTCGCCGTTCCCGCACGCCCATATCGTCACCACGACGACGCACAAGACGTTGCGCGGCCCGCGCGGCGGCATGGTGCTCACCAATGACGAGGATTTGGCCAAGAAGATCAACTCGGCGGTGTTTCCGGGCCTCCAGGGCGGGCCGCTGATGCATGTCATCGCCGCCAAGGCGGTGTCGTTCCACGAGGCGCTGACGCCGGAGTTCGGCAATTACGCGCACGCGGTGGTCGCCAACGCCAAGGCGATGGCCGAGAAGATCCTCGCCGGCGGCTACAAGCTTGTCACCGGCGGCACCGATAACCATCTGATGCTTGTGGATCTGACGCCGAAGAAACTGACCGGCAAAGCGGCGGAAGCGGCGTTGGGGCGCGCTCACATCACTTGCAACAAGAATGGCATCCCCTTCGACCCGGAAAAGCCGATGGTGACTTCAGGCGTGCGCCTCGGTTCGCCGGCGGCGACCTCGCGCGGCTTCGGCTTGGCCGAGTTCGCGGCGGTCGGCGATCTCATCGTCGAGACGCTCGACGGCTTGGCGGCGGACGGCGAATCGGGCAACGCTGCGACGGAAGCCCGCGTGCGCGAGGGCGTGGCGGAATTGACGCGCCGTTTCCCGATCTACTGAAGATCAGGGGCGGCGCATGAGGAGCTGTTCATGCGCTGTCCCTATTGCGGCGGCCTCGACACCCAGGTGAAGGATTCGCGGCCGACCGAGGATAGCTCCTCGATCCGCCGTCGCCGCGCCTGCCCCGATTGCGGCGGCCGCTTCACCACCTTCGAGCGCGTGCAGTTGCGTGAGCTGACGGTGGTCAAGAAGAACGGCCGCCGCGTCGCCTTCGACCGCGACAAGCTGCAACGCTCGGTCGAGGTGGCGCTGCGCAAGCGCGACGTCGCGCCCGAGCGCGTCGAGCGTATGATCAACGGCGTCGTGCGCCAGCTTGAGGCCCAGGGCGACGCCGACATCCTGACCGGGCGCATCGGCGAACTCGTCATGGAGGGGCTGAAGACGCTCGACGGCGTCGCCTATGTGCGTTTCTCCTCGGTCTATCGCAATTTCCGCGAGGCGCGCGATTTCAACGTCGCCGTCGGCGAGCTTGAGGCGGAGCCTGAGGCCAAATGAGCGATGCGCGCTTCATGGACGCGGCGCTGGCGCTGGGGCGACGTAACCTCGGGCTGACGGCGCCCAACCCGAGCGTCGGCGCCGTGATCGTGCAGGGTGAACGCGTCGTCGGCGCCGGCGCCACCGCGCCCGGCGGTCGCCCGCACGCCGAGACGATCGCGCTGGCCGAGGCGGGCGCGCAGGCGAAAGGCGCGACGGTCTATGTGACGCTGGAGCCGTGCTCGCATCACGGCGGCACGCCGCCCTGCGCCGACGCGCTGGTCGCGGCGGGAGTCGGGCGCGTCGTCTGCGCCCTTGAAGACCCGGACGCGCGAGTGGCCGGGCGCGGCTTGGCGCGGCTGCGCGCCGCCGGCATCGCGGTCGAACTCGGGGTCGGCGCCGAGGCGGCGCGGCGCGATCATCGCGGCCACATTCTGCGCGTCA
>Ga0134126_10003731_pt1 | contig 19080 bp, 13 predicted proteins | sample KB31752_FD_96881 | JGI IMG/M metagenome (GOLD analysis project Ga0134126, IMG submission 96881) | Terrestrial soil microbial communities with excess Nitrogen fertilizer from Kellogg Biological Station, Michigan, USA - KB3-175-2 | ecosystem: Environmental > Terrestrial > Soil > Unclassified ...
AGCTGCTGGGCGTCGAGCGAGTCGGGCGACAAGACAACTTCTTCGAGCTCGGGGGACACTCGCTGCTGGCCATCCGTTTTGAGAACAAACTGGAAACACTGGGGCATATCGTGCCGATTGCGTCGCTGTTCAAATATCCGCGGCTGGACCAACTCGCGGAATACATGAGTCAATCAGAAAACCAACTCGTACGAGAACACGGCCTGGTCGTTTTCCGCAAGGAAGGCAGCGATGCACCCGTATTTCTAATTCATGATGGAACTGGAAACGTCACTTGTCTCCTGAGGCTCGCCCAGAAGCTCGAGCGTGGATTTCCGATCTATGGCGTGGAGCTGAAAGATTCCGGTCCTGCATCTTCGGTCGAGAATCTGGCTGCATATCATCTCAGGACGATACGCGCCATTCAGCCGCACGGACCCTATCGGCTCGCCGGCTATTCCTTTGGCGGCCTTGCGGCGTACGAAATCGCATATCAGCTGCTTGGCGAAAACGAAGAGGTCAGCTTCCTCGGGCTCATCGATACCTACACGCCAGAGGTGCTCAAACGGGTTACCGCGCAGGCGGCGTCGGATCCTGTAACTCCCGCCTTCCAGGATGGCCAGAGCGACTTGTCACAGGTGCGTATCGCCAAAGTAAACATTGCAATCGCTGCGCGATATTACGTGCGTCCCATAAACATCCCCATTGTCCTGCTTGCGGCCACCGAGAGCGATGCAGGGGAAACTGCCTCCACCGGCTGGGAGTCATTGTCCGTGTGCGAGATCACGTGTCATTCAATTACCGGTACACATCAAACCATCCTAGCTGACCCATTGGTCGAAGCTCTCGCACGGGAACTGTCGGCCGCGATACGTCAGAGCGGTGACTCAGCGAGTAGCCCCGTTCAGTCGACCCCGCGGTCTCCCGCATTTCTCATTCGAGAGCACAAACGAGCTGGCGGTGTTGTCTTTTGCTTCCCCGGAGCGGGTTCCCCCATAACATCCTTCTTGCCGCTGGCCGAATCGCTCACCATCCCGTTGAACGTTGTCGGATTGCAGCCGCGCGGCTTGAACGGGAAACAGGTCCCGCATGCCTCCGTTGAAGCTGCGGTAACCAGCTATCTGGATACCATCCTGAAGTTCGACCCCAACGGTCCCTATCGCCTGCTGGGCCACTCATTTGGCGGCTGGTTGGCATTTGAGACAGCCACCAGGCTGGTGTCTCTGGGCAAGAAGGTGTTGCCGCTATTGCTGCTCGACTCGGACCCGCCTTTGGATCATCAAGGGCCTCTGCCGAAGTATGATCGGCAAACCGTCCTGAGGAGGTACTTACGGCAGATCGACAGGAACTCGCGAGCGGATCGCAACATCGGTGCGCGGAAATTCGGCTTCTCGAGTGAGCGAGAGCAACTGGATGAGTTGGTTCGCGTGGCACAATCGGGAGGCATCGTTGCGAAATCGACACTCGAGTCGCCGATCTACCGGTCTATTTGTGTTTACCATGCCAACGTAAACACCTCCTATCTGCCCAAGACATCGCTTGACCAGGATGTTTATCTCTTTCAAACCGCGGACATCCATCCCGATGATCCGGAAGCGCTTTCTTTGGAGGAATGTCAGAAGAGATGGCGCGGCTGGGCTGCGAACCTGAAGCCGGTCTGCATCGAAGGCAATCACATGACCATGCTGCAGCGGCCGTACATTGATTCCGTGGCCGGGCTGGCCAGGGCAATATGGGTTGTGGAGTCACGTGACTAGAGCGTCCGCTGGTCGGGAGCGGGCGTTGCCAGCCGGGCGCCCCTCGCCGGATGCGGCCTCCTTTGTCAGGCGTTCCGACGGCGGGTGCGCCTATGAGCCTCCCTAAACACATGAAAATAAAGACGCGTATTCCTTGACGCCGCCCGCCGCGTTGCCTGAGAATTCGCGCCCTTCGAGCGGGTACCACCCAAGCTTCCCCGGTAGCTCAGCGGTAGAGCGTCGGACTGTTAATCCGTTGGTCGTTGGTTCGATTCCAACCCGGGGAGCCATAAAATCAAGCACTTAGCCCCTTGCGGCCCTGCCTGGCTGCGGGTATTTCCCGTGGAATGTGACCCCTTGCCGCGTGTAACCACAAATTCAGGCGACCGCCGCGGGACCGATGGCACAATTGGCCCCGCTATGACGCCCCCCAGCCCTCCAAAGACGAATTCCGGCCCGGTGCTGAACGCCTTTTCAGTCGACGTGGAAGACTACTTCCAGGTCGCGGCGCTGGCTCCCGCCATCCCCGTCGAAAGCTGGCCGACCTGGGAGTATCGCGTCGAGGCCAACACCGAGGTGATTCTGCAGCTGTGCGCGGAGAAGGGTGTCCGCGGCACCTTCTTCATTCTGGGGTGGGTGGCCGAGAAGTCGCCCAATCTGGTGAAGCGGATTGCCAACGCCGGCCACGAGATCGCCTGCCATGGCTTCTCGCATCAGCTCATTTATCGTCAGACACGTGAAGTTTTCCGTGAGGAGACCTTCCGTGCCAAGCGCTTCCTCGAGGACGTGATCGGCAAGTCCGTTACTGGATATCGCGCGGCGAGCTTCTCGATCACACGCGAGTCGCTCTGGGCGCTCGACACGCTCATTGACGCGGGTTTCGAGTATGACTCTTCGGTGTTCCCGATCCATCACGACCGCTACGGCATCCCGGGTGCATCACCGGAACCTGGCAAGATCGTGGCGCCTTCGCAGCGCACACTGGTGGAATTTCCGATGTCCGCCGCGAAGTTTTTCGGGGTGCAGGTGCCGGTCTCAGGCGGCGGCTATTTCCGCATCCTCCCGTACTGGGTGACCCGGGCGGGGTTGAAGCAAATCAACCAGGAAGCAGGGCGGCCTTTTACCTTTTATTTGCATCCCTGGGAAGTGGATCCGGGGCAGCCGCGTGTGAAGGTAAAAGCGTTCTCGCGTTTCCGTCACTACACGAACCTGCATCGCTGCGAAGGGCGCTTGCGCCGGGTGCTCGGCGACTTTCGGTTCGGCACCATGCGTGAGGTGCTGGAAGGAAGGGGGCTACTGGCGTCGAAATCCGCTGCGAACGAATCGCGCGCAGCGCCCCCCGCAATGTCGGCTGCGTAATCCTTAGGCTGACTTCGCTACCGCGCTTCCCGCGAGCACACGCCCTATCCGCTCAATCGCTTTCTCGAGATTCTGCATGCTGGTCGCGAACGAGATGCGGATGTGTCCCGGTGCGCCAAAACCGCTACCCGGCACCACCGCGACGCCACCTTCGTTCAACAGTGTTTCGGCAAACTCGCCGTCATCGCGACATCCCAGGGATGCGATCGCCTTCGAGACGTCCGCAAACGCGTAGAACGTGCCGGCGCCGGGCAAGCAGCTCACGCCGGGCAGTGCGTTGAGTCCCTGCACGACGAAGTCATGCCGCGCCTTGAACGCTTCGTTCATCTTCGCGACGCACGACTGATCACTTGCGAGCGCAACGGCAGCCGCTTTCTGCGAGATGCTGGAGGCGTTCGAAGTCGATTGGCCCTGGATCGTTCCCATGGCCGTGATGATCTCCTTCGGGCCGCCGCAGTAGCCGATGCGCCAGCCGGTCATGGCATAGGACTTCGAGACGCCGTTAATCGTGACCGTACGGTTGTACAGCTCCGGCACCGCAGTCAACAGGCTGCAGAAAGGCTCCGGCGCCCAGTAGATCTTCTCGTACATGTCGTCCGTGCCGATGAGAATGCGCGGATACTCGAGCAACACCTCACCGAGCGCGCGCAACTCTGCACGCGTGTAGGCAGCACCCGTTGGGTTGCACGGGCTGTTGAGCAGAACGAGTCGGGTTTTCGGTGTAATGGCCGCCGCCAACTGCCGCGGCGTGATCTTGTAACCCTGCGCCGGTCCGGCGTAGGGCATGACCGGCAAACCGTCCGCGAGCATCACCATGTCCGGATAGGAAACCCAGTACGGGGCCGGAATGATGGCTTCATCGCCCGCATCGAGCACCGCCATGCAGAGGTTATAGATCGTCTGCTTGGCTCCGGAGGACACCAGAATCTGGGAGCGGTCGTATTTGATACCGTTGTCGGCGTCGAACTTCGCGATAATCGCGTCTTTTAGCTCGTTGATACCGTCGACATTCGTGTATCGCGTGAACGCATTCTTGATGGCGTCGATACCCGCTTGCGCGATGTGCGCGGGTGTATCGAAGTCGGGCTCGCCAGCGCCGAGGCCGATCACGTCCTTACCCTCCGCCTTCAAGCGAGCAGCGCGGGCGGTGACGGCTAACGTAGGCGAGGGCTTGACGCGCTGGACGCGTCGTGAAAGAGATAGAGTCACGGGAATTCCTGTGGTGCACCAGAAGCCGGGCGGCGTCGCTATATTACGGGATTGGAGCCCTCCCCACCAAGTTCGTAGCGCGTACGCCACGCTTGCGTTTTTGGTAAGTCGGCCTCACTAATCTCCGCTCCTTTCGATTGGCGTTTTGCAGTAGCTGCACTGGACCTCAGGCATGGAAAAGACCCCGTTCAAACTCGAAGCAACCTATGAACCCGCCGGCGACCAGCCGCAGGCGATCGAGAAGCTCGTGGAAGGCCTGAACGAGGGGCTCGCGCATCAGACACTTCTTGGAGTGACGGGATCCGGAAAGAGCGTCGGCCATTCGGATCCCTTGATGATTGCGGAGGTTCTGCCAGGTGGAGAGGTCCGTACGCGGTTGGTCAAGGCAGGTCCCTTCATAGACTCTTTGATCGACAGCCATGGTTTGGCGCCGTCAGACCAGCATCACGAGACGGAGCGATATACCTGCGCCGATCGCGCATTTCTGACTCCGGCCTACGATTCGTTGCACGGAAAAACTGCCTGGTATCCGGTTGCTGCGTTGCTCCGTCATCGCGCGCCCGAGCGAATGTTTCGCCTGGTAACCAAGTGTGGCAGAGCAGTGGAGGCCACGGGTGATCACAATTTTTGGGTGTTGCGCCAGGGCGTCTTAACACTCATCAAAACAGAGGACGCCCGAGCGACAGATTTTTTGCCGGTTCCGGACATTGTGACTCCAATCTCTCGAGGATTGGAGACACTCGATGTCATTTCCTATCTGGCCGACACCGATCTCTCAGTCTTTGCCGAGGAGGCAGTTCTCGAGTATGTAGCGGCCTCGGGAAACGCACGATTTGTGAATGCGATGCGTGCCTGTGCGGTCAAGCAACCGTGGGGCAAACTCGCTGCCATGCGGGGCAGGTTCCACGGCAGCGGCGTTAAAGTCAAACACTACCAAATGTTGCTTGCGCAAACCGGGCAACTGGGAGGTCGCGCGGACGACTCGCGCATCACGGTTGGTGCGAAAAAACGAGCATGCCGTCTTCCCGCACAGCTACAACTCTCGGACAACGTCCTTGCGCTATTCGGCTACTACATTGCCGAAGGCAATGGGCAACGTCGCTACATCTTGATTGCAAACTACCATCCGGTCATTCGAGCCAGGATCGAGTGTGGCCTGAATGAGCTCGGCATTCCCTTTTTCAATCGACCGAGCTCAGATTACGTAGTTGGCTCGACAGCATTGGCACTGCTGCTGAGGCGACTCTGTGGCGCTACCGCGAGCCACAAGCGCCTGCCGGAGTTCTGGCCGCAGCTTTCGGATCGTCAGCTTGGAACTCTTCTCAGTGCCTATTTTGACGGAGACGGCACGGTAGGTGATGGGGGTGAGGTGATTGCGGCAACCGCCAGCGCGGAGCTAGCCAGCGATCTGGCGTATGCGCTGAAGCGTTTCGGTATCCACGCACGACTGCGGCAAACCTGGAAGCGCGCCACGAACTCGAATCATGCGGGTAACACCTATCACTATGTCGTCGTGTCGGGTCGAGCTGACCTCGAACTGTTCGACAGGTATGTAGGTTTCAGCCACCCGGAGAAATGCGAGCGGCTCAAGCGTTTTATAGCGCGCCGCCCCGACACCAATGTGGACGTAGTCCCTATACGTGCCGATGATTTGAAAACTCTGCGCGTGGGGCAGGGGCTATCCATGAAGGGGCTTGCCGCGCTGGCCGTCTGCTCGCGTTCCATGATCAGTCTGATCGAAAGCGGCCAGCGGCAGCCCAGCCGTGCTCTGCTGACACGGGTATTAGATGCCTTGGCCAAGTACTCGAAGGCCCGCCCGATCACCCAGTTTTCCTGGTGGATTCAATGGCGCGAATTGAAGGCTCTGTGCGCGGCTCGCTGGACGCGCATCGCGAGCGTCGAACTCATCAACTATCCTCACCCGTACGTCTACGACCTGTCCGTCCCCGGCCCTGAGACTTTCCTGGCGGGCCATGGCGGGGCGTTCGTTCACAATACCTACAGCGTCGCGAATGTCATCCAACGCGTACAACGCCCCACAATGGTGCTGGCGCACAACAAAACCCTCGCGGCCCAACTCTACGGCGAGTTCCGTGAGTTCTTTCCACATAATTCGGTGGAGTACTTCGTCTCCTATTACGACTACTATCAACCGGAGGCGTACGTCCCGTCATCCGATACCTTTATCGAGAAGGACTCCTCGGTAAACGAGCACATCGAGCAGATGCGGCTCTCGGCAACCAAGGCGCTGCTCGAGCGTCCGGATTCCATCATTGTCGCCACGGTTTCCTCGATCTACGGACTCGGCGATCCGCAGGCCTATCTGTCGATGATCCTGCATCTGGTGCGCGGTGATCGAATCGACCAGCGCAAGCTGCTAAGGCGGCTGGCGGAGATGCAATACACCCGCAACGAGCTCGATCTGACACAAGGCACCTACCGTGTGCGCGGCGACGTAATCGACATCTTCCCGGCGGAGTCCGAGCGCGAAGCGGTGCGGGTGGAGCTGTTCGACGATACCATCGACTCCATTACACTGTTCGATCCGCTGACGGGCGCCATCTCGCGCAAAGTGCCGCGTTTTACGGTCTATCCGGGTACTCACTATGTGACCCCGCGCGAGCGCCTGATCGGCGCCATCGACCACATCCGGGAGGATTTGCGCGTGCGCCTGAAGGAGCTGCGCGACACCGGCAAGCTGCTCGAGGCACAACGGCTCGAGCAACGCACGATGTTCGACATGGAGATGATCAAAGAAGTCGGGTACTGCGCCGGAATCGAGAACTACTCGCGCTATCTGTCCGGTCGGGCCTCCGGAGAGCCGCCGCCATGTCTGTTCGACTACCTGCCACGCAACGCGCTGTTGATCATCGACGAAAGCCATCAGACCATTCCGCAGCTGGGCGCCATGTACAAAGGCGACCGCTCACGCAAGGAAGTGTTGGTGGAGTACGGCTTCCGCCTGCCCTCGGCGCTCGATAACCGTCCATTGAAGTTCGAAGAGTGGGAAGCCATTGCGCCGCAGATGATTTTTGTCTCGGCGACCCCCGCCGCCTACGAAGGCTCGCACTCGGGTCAAACCGTGGAGCAGGTGGTGCGGCCGACGGGACTTGTCGATCCCGAGGTGGAGGTACGTCCGGTCGGCACGCAGGTGGACGATGTGCTTTCCGAAATCAGGAAGTGTGCCGACAAGGGCGAGCGCGTGTTGATTACCGTGCTCACCAAGCGGATGGCGGAGGATCTCACGGATTATCTGCACGAGCACGACGTGCGCGTTCGCTATCTGCACGCCGACATCGAGACAGTGGAGCGCACCGAGATCATCCGCGATCTGCGTCTCGGAAAGTTTGACGTGCTGGTTGGCATCAACTTGCTACGCGAGGGGTTGGACATGCCCGAGGTGTCGCTGGTCGCGATCCTCGACGCGGACAAGGAAGGGTTCCTGCGCTCGGACAATTCACTCATCCAGACAATCGGTCGCGCCGCACGCAACCTGAACGGCCGCGCGATTCTTTACGCGGACAAGGTGACCGGCTCGATGCGACGGGCCATGGACGAGACCGACCGCCGCCGTCGCAAGCAGGTGGCTTTCAACGCTGAGCACGGCATCACCCCGCGAGGCATCCAGAAAGCCGTTGCCGACATCATGGAAGGCGCGCGTTCGTCGGCACCGACGCCCGCGGGCCGCAAGAAAGGCAAGCAGGGCGCCCAGGCCACTGCACCAGCCGACATGCGGCCGGAAGCCATAGTCCGCCAGATCAAGAAGCTCGAGGCGGAGATGTTCAAAAAGGCGCGCAACCTCGAATTCGAAGAAGCCGCGCGCTTGCGCGACGAAGTCGAGCGCCTGAAACAGATCGAGCTGGGCCTGCCGCGAACGCTGGCGAGTTGACCCGCATTCCTGCCGGGCAGGGCGGCTTCCTGCGCGAAATGCTGCGCCTTACGGCGATCTCATCCGTGATTGGCTGAATAGTCAGCTCGGGCAGTTTACGTAGATTCGCGAGCCATTCGGCCGCCGGAATGTAGTTGCCGCAACCGCTTTGGTCCTTGGGGTGTCCCTTGTCACCCAGGACACGAAGCTGCGCGGCGTACCCCATCTCTCCACGCTCTGGTAGGCCCGGGGCGCGCGTGTCCAGCCTTGGGGCTGAGCTGAATCGGGAATAGCGCCGCCGGCAAGCGACATTCGCGCCTCGAGGGGAACGATTCCTGCTTGTTAGGGTGTCATGAATGGCCCAGGCCAAGCGGCAAGCACCCGAATAGTCCTTCTGACGGTCGTCATTGTCGTGGCCGTCCTGCGTCTGGCGCAGGAAGTGTTCATCCCCTTGGCCCTGGCAATCCTGTTTACCTTTTTACTGGCGCCGCTGGTTCGCCGATTGCACCGCTGGGGCATCAACCGCCTCATCGCTGTGATCATCTCTGTGGCCGTTGCCTTGACCCTGATCGGATTTGCCGCGGACCTGGCCGTCAACCAGCTCACCGACCTGGCTCACAAGCTGCCCGGATATCAGCGGCAACTGCATGAGAACCTCACCCATATCCGCGGCGTTTTCCGCGGAGGAATCGCGGATGCGAGCAAGGCGGCCGAGGAGTTGAGTCGGGAAATCGCGCGGGTAGCGCCGGGCCAACCCACGCCCACCGACATTCGCAGGGTGCAGGTCGTCGCGCCGGCGGCGACGCCATTGCAAATGTTGCGCGACATCATCGGACCGATGGTGCGCCCGATTGGCACAGCTCTGGTTGTGATCGTCCTCGTTGCCTTCATGTTGTTACGCCTCGCCGATCTGCGCGAACGGATCATCAGGGTGTTGGGCAGGCGTAACCTGCACGCAACCACCGAAGCATTGAGTGACGCGGGCTCCCGGGTGAGCCGCTACCTGTTGATGCAACTTTTGATCAACACCTGGACCGGCCTGGTGGTCGGGTTCGGCCTTTGGGCGCTCCAGGTCCCCAACGCGGGCCTGTGGGGTGCGCTGGCTCTGGTACTGAGATTCATACCGTATGTTGGGGTATGGACAGCAGCCGTCGTGCCATTCCTGTTGTCTTTCGCGGTCTCGGACGACCTGTCGCGGCCGTTGTTGGTCATGGGGCTGTTCGGGGGTCTCGAGCTGTTCAATTACGCTGTGCTCGAGCCCTGGCTGTACGCTAATCACACCGGCATATCGCCGGTGGCCTTGCTGTTGTCCGCGGCGTTCTGGGCCTGGCTCTGGGGTGGGGCAGGGTTGCTATTGGCGATTCCCATGACGGTATGTGTTTCCGTCATGGCCAAATACATCCCGCAATTGGAGTTTCTGCGTGTCCTGCTCGGTGACGAGCCTGTGTTGGAGCCGCATCAGCGTTTGTATGGGCGCCTGCTCGCCGGCAATCGCGACACGGCCGACACCTTGTTGGATGAAACCTTGCGCTCTTCGCGCTCCATGCTGGCTGCGGCCGATGCGGTGATCGTCCCGGCCATCCGGCTCATGGAAAGCGACTACGACCGGCGTGCCCTGGGTGCTTCCAAGCGCAAGTGGGTGCTGGAGCACATTGCGCAGTGGGCCGATGAGCGCCTCGACCTGCTGGATAACCTGGACGCCAGGAAAACCCATCTCGCCGGGGCGTCGTGGATTTTGTGTGTTCCCGCCGCTGATCGTGCCGATGAGGTGGTGGCGAAGCTGCTGGTCCTGGCGCTCTCTGAGCGGGGCATGCGCGCCGCATTCATTAAGCCGGACGAGCTCGAACATATGCCTTTGAGCGAGGACGCTGTTCATAAGGTCGATGCGGTGGTCGTATCAGCCCTCCCTCCCGAAGCGGTTGCCCCGGCTCGGGTCGTTTGTCGCAGCGTCCGTTCCAAGGCACCGGATCTGTGGGTAATGGTCGGCCTATGGGACCCTGAAAACGATCTCGCCAAGCCCCGCCAGCGTCTTGCGGCGGCGGGGGCGCGCCAGCTGGCCGTGAGCTTCACAGAGTGCGTCGCTGCGCTCGAATCACAGCTTGCCGGCACCGCCGCATCGGCGGCACTTGGCGCTCCCGCTACCCCTAATGACCATAGAGACGCCTTGCTCCAGGCGTAAGTGCTTGGAATGGCTCATGTTAGCTTGCGTCAAGGACGCCGCTCTTGTATCGTTCGCGGCCCTCCTCGGGGGAAGTCTTCAGGCGCGTAGCTCAGTGGTAGAGCATCACCTTGACATGGTGGTGGTCGGTGGTTCGATCCCACTCGCGCCTACCAGATAACGCAAGGCGCTCCGGATCAGCGATGGCCCGGAGCGCCTTTTTGCCGTGATTTGAGAGCCGCTCAATGCCCGTCGTGACTTTGCCGGATGGCAGCAAACGCCCCTTCGACCACCCTGTGACGGTGGACGAAGTTGCCGCGAATATCGGTGCCGGCCTGCGCAAGGCCGCCCTGGCTGGCCGCGTGGACGGGAAGCTGGTCGACACGTCATACGTGATCGACAACGATGCCAACCTTGCGATCGTGACCGACAAGGATCCGGATGGCATCGACATCATCCGTCACTCCACTGCGCACCTGTTGGCGCAGGCGGTGAAGGAGCTCTTTCCCGAAGCGCAGGTGACGATCGGCCCTGTCATCGAGGACGGCTTCTACTACGACTTTGCCTACAAGCGTCCCTTCACGACCGAGGACCTCGCCGCCATTGAGGCGAAGATGGCCGAGCTGGTGAAGGCGGACCAGAAGGTGACTCGTCGTGAGATGCCCCGCGATGAGGCGGTGAAGTTCTTCACCGGACTTGGGGAGATTTACAAGGCCGAGATCATTGCCAGCATTCCTGAGAAAGAGACGATCAGTCTCTATGGCCAGGGACACTGGGTGGACCTCTGCCGTGGTCCGCACGTGCCCTCGACCGGGAAGCTGAAGGTCTTCAAGCTGATGAAGGTCGCTGGCGCCTATTGGCGCGGCGACTCGCGGAACGAGATGCTTCAGCGCATCTACGGTACCGCGTGGGCTGACAAGAAACACCTCGACGAGTACCTCCACCGGCTCGAGGAAGCGGAGAAGCGCGACCACCGCCGCATTGGTCGCGAGCTCGATCTCTTTCATATGCAGGAAGAGGCGCCGGGTGCGGTGTTCTGGCATCCGAAGGGCTGGGCCGTCTTCCAGACTCTCATCTCTTACATGCGCGGTCGCCAGCCTGAAGGCGGCTACAAAGAGGTCAACGCGCCAGAGATGATGGACGTCTCTTTGTGGGCGCAGTCGGGGCATCTGGAGAAATTTGGCGAGAACATGTTTCTTACCAAAACCCCTGACGAGCGGACCTACGCCATCAAGCCCATGAACTGTCCGGGGCACGTGCAGATTTTCAAGCAGGGCATCACGAGCTACCGCGATCTCCCGATCCGTCTGGCCGAGTTCGGGAAGGTGCACCGCTACGAGCCGTCCGGCGCGCTGCACGGGCTGATGCGAGTTCGTGCCTTTACGCAAGACGATGCGCATGTTTTCTGCACTGAGGATCAGATCACCGAAGAGTCGGTAGCCATCACTCGGCTGCTATTGGACATATACAAGGACTTCGGCTTTGAGGACGTGCGGGTGAAGTTTGCGGACCGCCCGCCGAAGCGAGTGGGCGAGGACGCCGTGTGGGATCGTGCGGAAGCGGCATTGAAAGCGGCGACGGCGGCCGCAGGTATCGAATACACATTGAACCCGGGCGAGGGCGCGTTCTACGGGCCCAAGCTGGAGTTCGTCCTGCGCGATGCAATCGGCCGCGATTGGCAGTGCGGCACGCTGCAGGTGGACTTCAACATGCCCGGGCGGCTCGGAGCGCATTACGTCGACGAACACAGTGCCAAACGCACTCCCGTGATGCTGCACCGGGCGATTTTTGGCTCTTTGGAGCGCTTTTTTGCGATTCTCCTGGAGCACCATGCCGGGCGCTTGCCGGCCTGGCTGGCGCCTGTGCAGGCCGTGGTGCTGAGCATCACTGACCGGCAGGACACGTATGTCAAACGAATTACGGAAACCCTGAAAAATCAGGGGTTTCGAGTCGAGTTCGACTTGCGCAATGAAAAAGTCGGCTTTAAGATTCGCGAGCACACGCTTCAGCGTGTTCCGTATCTATTAGTAGCGGGCGACAAGGAAGTGGCCGCAAATCTGCTTTCTGTGCGTACGAGAAGCGGCAAGGACCTGGGCACGATGACCCCGGAGACGTTCGCCGAACGTCTGCGGATCGAGCTCGACAGCCGCGGTCGCCAAACGTTGGAGGGTTAACGCATCGCTAGTGCAACGAAGCGCGTTCGGCGCAACGAGGACATCACTTCCCCGCAATTACGCGTAATTGCAGCGGACGGTTCGCAAGCCGGAGTCATGTCCCGGTATGACGCGCTCGAGATGGCGAAAGTCGCCGAGCTGGATCTAGTCGAGGTGTCGCCCACGGCGGAGCCGCCGGTGGTGCGCATCATGGACTATGGGAAATTCCTGTTCGAACAGAACAAGAAGACCCATGCTGCCAAGCGCAAGCAGAAGCAGATCCAGGTCAAGGAAGTGAAGTTTCGTCCCGGTACGGGAGAGGGCGATTACCAGATCAAGCTGCGTAATCTGATCCGCTTCCTCACCGAGGGTGATAAGGCCAAGGTAACCTTGAGGTTCCGCGGCCGCGAGATGGTGCACCAGGACATCGGGCGCAGGCTCCTAGCCCGCGTATCCGAAGATCTGGGCCCGCATGCCGTGATCGAGCAAAACCCTCTGATGGAGGGCAAGCAGATGATCATGGTATTTGCACCGAAAAAGAAGTAACAGCTCTAAGTCTCTAAAAAGACTAGGGTTGTTCGCCCGCAAGCGGGTGCTCATCCGGACCATCGTGGTTCGGGGGAGAGCGCCTTGTGAGCGGTAGCCATACAAACAGGAGATAGTTCGATGCCCAAGTTGAAAACCAACCGGGCGGCGGCGAAGCGTTTTCGCAAAACAGCGAAAGGCTTCAAGATGTACGCCTCCGGTCGTCGCCATAACCTCGGACACAAGGATCCGAAGGTCAAACGCCATGCGCGCTCCGGCGGCTCGAGCCTGGTCGACAAGACCGATCACGATCGGCTCGTCCAGCTGCTGCCCTACTTCAAATAAGCGCGAGGTTTAGTCCATGGCACGAGTCAAACGTGGTGTGACGGCCGGGCGCCGTCATAAGAAAGTTCTTGGCAAGGCGAAGGGCTACTACAACGCCCGGCGCAAGGTTTATCGCGCAGCGAAGCAGGCGGTCATCAAGGCCGGCCAGTACGCTTACCGCGATCGGCGCGCGAAAAAGCGTGAGTTCCGCGCTCTGTGGATCACCCGTATCAATGCGGCCGCTCGCATTTACGGCCTGAGCTACAGCCGCATCATCAACGGCTTGTTGAAGGCCGGAGTCGAGGTCGACCGTAAGGTGCTTGCGGATATCGCTGTACACGATATCGAGGCATTCGGCGCCATCGCGCAGCAGGCGAAGACCGCTCTCGGCGTCGCCTGATCGAGTCGGGGGTGGGTCTTGCAGTCACTCAGCCTTGTGAGAGGGCGTTGGCCGAGGACCGCCCTCGAAAGCGGGCTTCGGGTGTCTGACAGCGTTGCGTTCGGAGGCAAGCGTCCGCGGCCACCGTTCGGAACGAAGGGACGCGTATGCAGGACCTGACATCCCTGACCGAGCAAGCGCTCGGCGAGGTCGCTGCTTGCAATGACCTCGCGTCCCTGGACGAAGCTCGCGTTCGCTGGCTCGGCAAAAAAGGAACTCTCACCGAGCAACTACAGGCTCTAGGCGCACTGCCGAAACCCGAGCGTCCCGCAGCGGGCCAACGCATCAACGAGGCCAAGGAACGCGCCAACGCGGCCATCGAAGCCCGGCGAGCGGAGCTCGAGCGGGCCGATGTCGAGCGTAAGCTCGCGGCTGGCCGCATTGACATAACCCTTCCTGGTCGCGGCGAAGAGCGCGGCGGCCTGCATCCGGTTACCAAAGCGCGCCTGCGCATCGAGATGTTGTTCCGCCGTGCCGGCTTCGATGTGGCCTCCGGCCCGGAAATCGAGGACGACTTCTACAATTTTGAAGCGCTCAACATCCCGCCGAACCATCCGGCGCGTGCCATGCACGATACGTTCTATTTCCCGGACGGTCGTGTTCTTCGGACGCATACCTCACCGGTGCAGATCCGAGCGATGTTGGCGCACGGAGCCCCGATCGCCATCATCGCGCCGGGGCGTGTGTATCGCTGCGACTACGACATGACTCACTCGCCGATGTTTCATCAGCTCGAGGGTCTGGTGGTCGGTGAGAACATCAGCTTCGCCAACATGAAGGCGACGCTGCACGGCTTCCTACAGGCGTTTTTCGAGCGGGATCTGGCGATGCGCCTGCGGCCGTCCTACTTCCCCTTCACTGAGCCGTCCGCGGAAGTCGACATGTCCTGTGTCTTCTGCGAAGGCAAGGGCTGCCGCACCTGCAAGCAAACCGGCTGGCTGGAAATTTCCGGTTGCGGCATGGTGCATCCCAACGTGCTGAAAGCGAGCGGCATCGATCCGGAGCGCTACACGGGCTATGCCTTCGGGGCCGGAATCGACCGCCTCGCCATGCTCCGCTATGGGGTGAACGACCTGCGGCTGTTCTTCGAGAACGACCTGCGATTCCTGCGACAGTTCCGGGCGTTTTGAACGATGAAGGTTCCTTATTCATGGTTGGCTGATTGGGTCGACGTGCCGTGGGCCGCGCGCGAGTTGGGCTCGCGTCTGACCATGGCGGGTTTCGAACTCGATGCACTGGAGCCGGCAGCACCTGCGTTCAACCAGGTGGTTGTTGGGCAGATCATTGCAGCGGAACGCCATCCACAAGCGGACAAACTCCAGGTGTGCCGCGTGTCGACGGGGCAGGGCGAGCCGCTCCAGATCGTCTGCGGTGCCAGCAACGCGCGCAAAGGTTTGAAAACCGCTCTGGCCATGGTCGGTGCCAGTTTGCCGGGCGGTTTGGAAATCAAGGCAGCGAAACTGCGTGGCGTGGAATCCTTCGGCATGCTGTGCTCCGCGAAGGAGCTTGGGCTTGCGGAGAGTTCGACCGGCATTATCGAATTCGACGACGACGCCCCACTGGGGCGAGCGGTGCGCGAGTATCTTGAGCTCGATGACTCGATCCTGGAGCTGAATATCACTGCCAACCGCGGCGATGCGATGTCGGTCATCGGCATTGCGCGCGAGGTGGCTGCGTTGACCGGCAAGAAGTTGACCGGACCGCAGTTGGGGCGCCCCGGCTCGGATAAGATGCCCGGCGACCGATTTCCTGTGACCCTCGAAGCCCCCGCTGCCTGTCCCACGTTCGTGGGCTGCATCATTCGGGGCGTAAACAACAAAGCCACGACTCCGTTGCGGATTCGCGAGCGGCTGCGTCGCGCCGGGGTGCGCTCAATCAGCCCCGTGGTTGACGTCACCAACTACGTCATGCTGGAGCTCGGGCAGCCGATGCATGCGTATGACTTGAACGAGCTGCGAGGCGAGATCCGCGTGCGCTTTGCGCGCGAGGGCGAGCCAATCACTCTCCTCGATGGCAAGGCCATTGAGGCATCTTCGGATGTTTTGTTCATCACGGACCGTGAGGGACCCGTAGGCCTCGCTGGCATCATGGGCGGTCAGCGGACGGCGGTGAGCGCCGACACGACCGACGTGTTCTTCGAGGTTGCGTATTTCACTCCCGAAGCAATCATCGGGCGTGCGCGCCGCTGGGGATTGCTGACGGATGCCGTGCAGCGCTACGAGCGCGGTGTTGATCCAACGCAGCAACGGCGTGCAATCGAGCGTGCGCTGACGTTGTTGACGTCGATAGCCGGCGGTACGCCCGGGCCTGTCACTGTCACCCAATCAGCAGAGCATCAGCCGACGCGCGCTCCGGTCCGACTGCGTCGCTCGCAGCTGGATCGCCTGCTTGGCGTTTCGATCCCCGCTGAGCGCGTCGCCGGTACTCTCGAATCATTGGCTATGCATGTCGTGCCGACAGGAGAGGGTTGGGAAGCGACCCCGCCTGCGTACCGCTTCGATGTCTCGATCGAAGCAGACCTTATTGAAGAGGTCTCGAGAATCGTCGGATTCGATGCGATCCCGGAGCAGGATGCCCTGGTTCCGCAGCGGTTTCGTGCCGCTCCCGAGGAATCCGCGGCTGAGCACACCATTCTCGAGGCGCTTGCAACGCGTGGCTACGAAGAGGCTGTGACATTCGCCTTCGTGGATCCGGCGTTGCAGTCGAAGCTATTCCCCGAGCGCACGGGTTTGATGCTGTCGAATCCAATTGCCAGCGACCTGTCGGTCATGCGCGTGTCGCTGTGGCCTGGTTTATTGCGTGCGGCGTTGGAAAACCAAAGGCGCCAACAGGACCGGATCCGACTGTTTGAGCACGGTGCCCGGTTTGTCGTGACCGACGGCGGCGCGACACTTGAAATTGACACCGTGGCGGGTATCGCTTGTGGTCCGCGGTTACCGGAGCAGTGGGGTGTTCCGCGAGAGATGCGGGGACCTGCGGATTTTTACGACGTGAAGGACGACCTGGAAGCGCTGATCGCGGCTACCGGCGCGGACCGTTCCTTCTCGTTCGAACCGGCCTCTGTGTCGTGCCTGCATCCGGGACGCGCCGCGCGGATTCTCCGCAACGGACGGGAAGTCGGCTTCCTGGGTGAGCTGCATCCCTCCTTGGTAAGGGAGCTGGATTTTACATATTCGCCGGTTTTGTTCGAGCTGGATCTGGGAGGGACGGAGTCGGCCGCCACCCCCGCCAATGCGCGGACGCAACAAAATGGGCCGAAAGCGGACTTTGCCGCGGCACTGGCGGTTGAAAAACCCCAACATCGAGACGTCTCGCGTTTCCCGCAAGTGCGGCGTGATATTGCGGTCGTTGTAGATGAGTCCGTGACTTTAAGTGCTCTGGCCGACCGTGTACGCTTCACGGCGTCGACCCTCTTGCAGAGCCTCCGCGTTTTCGACGTGTACCGCGGCGCGGGTGTAGAATCAGGGAGAAAAAGTATCGCTTTGGGGTTGATTTTTCAGGACATTTCTCGCACTCTTACCGATGACGATGTAGAGCGCCTCATGGCTGCCATCGTCAAGGATTTGCGCGAGAGCTTGAACGCAAAAATACGAGAATAACGAGATGGCCCTGACCAAGGCGGAGATGGCGGAAGCGCTGTTCAACCAGCTCGGTCTCAACAAGCGGGAAGCGCGGGAGCTCGTGGATCTCTTCTTCGAGGAAGTTCGCGCGGCTCTTTCGAACGGCGAGCAGGTAAAGCTCTCCGGCTTCGGTAATTTCGATCTGCGCGACAAAAACCAGCGTCCCGGACGTAACCCCAAGACCGGCGAGGAGATCCCGATCAGCGCGCGGCGCGTGGTGACCTTCCGTCCCGGACAGAAACTGAAGGCGCGGGTCGAAGCCTATGTTGGAGCCAAAGAATAACGCCGAGCTGCCGGCCATCCCCGGCAAGCGCTATTTCACCATCGGCGAGGTGAGCGAGCTATGCGGCGTGAAGCCGCATGTGCTGCGCTACTGGGAGCAGGAGTTCCCGCAGCTGAAGCCGGTCAAGCGACGGGGCAACCGCCGCTACTACCAGCGCCAGGACGTCATTGTCATCCGCCAGATCCGCAGCCTTCTCTACGACCAGGGCTTCACCATCGGCGGCGCGCGCAACAAACTAGGTGGCGAGGAAGCCCGTACCGACACGACCCAGAGCCAGCAGATCGTGCGCCAGGTACGCGTCGAGCTCGAGGAGCTGATGAAGGTCCTGCGGCGCTGATTGCGCCCGCATCGACCTCAAAAAGCGGTACAATACAAGGCTCGCGCGCGGACCTCTTTCCCCCGCGCGCACCGTCGATCGAAGAAGTCATGTCGGGACGTGGCGCAGCCTGGTAGCGCACTTGCATGGGGTGCAAGGGGTCCCGAGTTCAAATCTCGGCGTCCCGACCAACTTCTTCAAGCACTTACGCGTTCCAACTTGTTTGGTGATCCGCCTTGGGGTACCAGTAGGGGTACCAGCAGTACCTTCCGGGCGCATTGGCCCTCTCGGCCAATCCAACTTAGCCTCCCTTTGAATAGCGGCGGGTCCGAATCCGGGCCTTTTCATACCGTTCCGGACTGCCGCGTCCGACTCAACAGGTTCAATAACAACGGAGAACGCTCATGCCTCCCGGCAATCCCGCTCGGCTGTTTAAACTCGCCGACCGCGAATTTCGTCAGCTCACAGAAGATCGGCAGCCGCCACAACCGAGCACGCGGAAGTTCAAACCCATCAAGCTCAATGCGTCCCGGTTCGACAATGCCTGGGATCGCAAGCGAGGAGCCGCTGTTCGGCTGACGGCTGTCTTGCTCCGCGAGGACGACGTCACCCTCCAGCAGCGCGTGTGCGAGAACGAGCGCTCCGCCAAGACGTACTCGGATGCGGCGGACTGGTTACAGCGCGAATCAGCCTACCTGCGCAAGATCGCGCGATTGCTCGACACTGCGGGTGGTCGACTGTCGGTCGTACTGACCCGATGCAGCGAATCTACTGGTGCGCCGTAGTCTGGTTCCAGGCGGTCTTGGGATCCGGTCCGGGTATCCGGGTGCGATGGTAGACTGGACTGGACCCCCTCGAGTCGCACCCTGCGACTTCCGGGGCCCGAGATCACGGGAGCGATGCCACGATGACTGCTCACGATCGAATTGAACTCAACCCGAGAGTGATGCTCGGCAAGCCGGTTATCCGGGGTACTCGGATTCCCGTGGAATTGATCGTCCGCAAGCTGGCGGAAGGCGCCGACGAGAAAGGCCTGATTCAGGCATACCCCAGGCTGACGTCGGACGATATCCACGCCGCGCTTCGCTACGCTGCGGACTCGCTCGCGCAC
>Ga0134126_10003732_pt1 | contig 19080 bp, 21 predicted proteins | sample KB31752_FD_96881 | JGI IMG/M metagenome (GOLD analysis project Ga0134126, IMG submission 96881) | Terrestrial soil microbial communities with excess Nitrogen fertilizer from Kellogg Biological Station, Michigan, USA - KB3-175-2 | ecosystem: Environmental > Terrestrial > Soil > Unclassified ...
ATTCCAGTTTCTGTCCGTCGTACGCAAAGGCGGCATCTGAGAACGACGGCGCGCTGAACGGCGCCTTGGCGTCGTTGGAGAACCCGTAACCTTCACTTGGAATGCCGAGCCAGTTCGCATCCAGTTTGCCATCCATGTTCTCATCATGAAGAACGACCAGTGCATAGGTGCCGGACGGAATGTTCTCAAAGTCGCACCGAGCTTCCGTGTCAGGCGGCACCTTCATGGCCACGAGCCTCATTGCAGAGTGCAGGGCGTCGACGGCGAAGCCCTTCGGCGCGTCGAACAGTGCGCAGTCGACGGTGCCGTTGCCGTTTCGTATGTTCAATATCGTGACGTGAATTCCCGGGCATGAGGGCGTTTGTGCGACGACGACGCCAGCAAGCAGGCACATCAGCCAAGCTGACACGAAGCCCACTGTGAGGAACTTGAACGGAGCCGCCGGGCGTGATGGCGGCGCCCCGCCAGGACTACTGTTGCACACTCTGCGCACTCCTTGGACTGAAGCCCGTCCGGGGGTGGATCAGGCACGGGACGGCTCGTGCACGTGATCGCCTCGCGGATCGCGAGGATGTCGGATTCAGCCGCACCTTCGGTCCACGCAGCGTAGACACTCAACATGGTGGTGAGGCGATGGCCGTGCTCTTTCGCGACGAGCAGGGGATTGCGGCCGATCATCAGATTCCAGCTCACCGACGTGTGACGAGCCATGAAGGGTTTGCGATAGCGGATGGCGAGCCGCTTCAACGTGCATTGCCAACTCCAATAGTCATAGCCCAGGGAGCGAATCGGTGCGCCGGTGTCGGTAAAGAACAGATGCTCGTGCTTGACCAGGCCGGCGCGCATCGCCGACTCGCGCAGCTGCAACTGCCACTCAAGGATAGCCACCGCGCGCGGGCACAGGACGATGCGGCGATCCTCGCCGGTTTTCGTCATGTTCTTATCGATACCCTGCACGCGCGCTTTGCTGATACTCAACACGCCGTGCGCGGCGTCGTAGTCGCTGACAAGCAGCGCCACTTCCTCGGAGGGCCGAAGGCCCGTAAAGAAGCGGAACTCATCGTAGTTGCCGTACGCATCGCCCCAGTCCTGGTGCAGGGCCGCGATGAAGGTTTCCGCGTTCTGGATGCTGAACGGATCGATCGGTGGTCGATCCTTCTTGCGAAGCCGGGCGCATTTGAGCGCGGCCGCGGGGTCACGTCGATCCGGATAATCCAGGTAGCCAAAAGCAAAGGCGCGCCGGAGCGCGCTGATCGCGTTGTTGTAGGTCTTCTTGTTCCACAGATACGAGTCCGCGGTGGTCACCAACGTGGAGTAGGTGACACCGATGAACGGGCGTGGGCCCCCCGTGAGGACGCCATACGTGATCCAGGATTTTGCGGTGGGAGGCCACGGTGACGGCGGTGAGATCGCCACGCGCGAGCCGCCCTCGCTAGCATAGCGGTAAGAGCGGACGCGGAAGACCTCTCTTCTTGGCGTCGGCCCCTTCACCTTCGCCCTCATTCAGTTCGGGGTGTTGTTTTTAGCCTTTTGTCACGAGCGCGCTGTTTGACCCGCTCCAGCACGAGGCGCATCAATTTCTCCGGTAGGTACCCGTAGATGTACTTTCCGGACGGAGTAGGTCGAATGTCCGGGCCTGGCCAGGTAAATCGATTGAGCTCGGTCGTAATGATCCAAGACTGTTCGGGATCCAATCCCAGACGTCGCTTGGTCGATTGCGGGATCTCTATGCCGTCTTCATCTTCATCTGCAAAGGGTCGTGTGTGGGTGATGGGAAGCACATAAACCAACGTGCGTCCGGAATCCGTAGTCTGCGTCAGCACAACCCCGCACGGGCGATCCTTAGCGCCGTCCGCACGACCTGCACGAGCCGCGCTCGACCACAGGTACGAGTATCGAATGACCTGGCCGGGTTCCGGCCGACGAAGCGCCATCGGGTGGCCATCAGGTCAGTTCGTGATTGTAACGGGCGGCCTCCGCCGGGATTTCCACGGCGTCCAATGCCGCCATCTCATCGTCGGTAAGCTCAGACACGTGCATCGAGCGCCGATCCAGGCTCCGAAGGCGCTGATACTCCTCGGCTGACAGCAGTACCACGTCATCGCGCCCGTGACTTGTCACGATCACAGCCTCTCGGTGGGCGACGCCGCGGAGGCGGCCGAACTCACGCTGAAACTCACTTGCCGGAACCCTCGCCATGTACTCTCCAGGGACTATAGCACGTATTATACGTAAATTACGTATTTTATACAATAGCAGCGTAAGTCTTTGTTTAGAAATGCTATACAGTCGGTCGCGCACGGAGTAGTTGGAACTGTGTTTGCCGACCTGCTCAATTGCGCGAGGCTTCTCGTCAGGTAGCTCCCACCCCTACGGCGCTACAGGACGACGTAACGGTCACAGGCAGGCACAGATGGGAGACTCTGTTGTGGGCTGGTCGGAGCACTGCAACAGCCCTCCCCGGAACGCCGAATGGCATGTTGCGCCGAAAGACGTCGCCGAACGTATCCTGATCCGTGCGCGCCACGTGCGGGATCGGGTCGGGAGTGACGGCCATCGTTTCCGCCAAGCTCTTCAAGGCCTGGCCGACGAGGCGGAGTGAGCTTCAGGCGTGCGCCGCCAGGGGCTTCCCAGAAGGGACTTCTCCCTTAGTTGCTTTTACCTCGAGCATTTCATCGAACAGCACGCGGTAGTGGACAACTGCTCTGCGTAGCTCCTCGGTGTCGGCTTCGCCGCGCTCATCGCGTGCCGCGATCGCCTGCGCCGCCCGGTAATGTTCCACGACGGCCGGGTGGTCGACGGAAATATCGGCCGCACGCCGTTCGAAATCGCCCATGGGGTAGCCACGTTTGAGCATCAACTCACGAACCAACTGGTCCGCCTGGACGACGACCCCTTTCGGGTTATCGACGAAGCGGCCCTGCAAAGCGTTCCAAGCCAGGCTGAACCGGGTGGCGTCGGCAGGCGCCAACGACGTGATACTGAGCTGATCAACGCGCTTCTCGCGCGCCCTGAGTTCCGCTTCGGCCCTTGTTCGCCCTCCGAGCTCGCCGACAGTTCGGTCGTACTCCGGACCGAAGCGTTGCTGAAGCCTGCCGGATTGCCTTTTCTTTCGGGACAACAGCCACGCCGCAAGTGCGAATGCAACGACCACAACACCGGCAACAACGATCCATTGCAGGGGAATTGTATTCATGTGTATGTCCTAATGGTGCTCGATCGCAGACTGTTTATTCGCAGCCCGGACTATTGCAGATGGAAGTTGCCACCGCCGAACAGCCCCAACAGACCGATGACGATCAGATAGATCGCGACGATGTAGTTCAACAGCCGCGGCACGACGAGGATCAAAATGCCAGCGATCAGTGACACCAGCGGCGCGATCGTCAGATGGAGATTCATTGATTACCTCGCGACTCGGGCGTAGGGCCGGACACCGTCGGCATCGGTCATCTGTCTTTGACGGGGTAAGATGCTAGACGCTCGCCGAATTGCAATCTGTACGCCCGCGCACATTGGCGGTGATGGGGCTGGCGTTGGGCCGCTCATGCAGCTGCCACGCGTGTCCGTGGACGGCTTCCGCCACCTGTCGTTCGATCATGACGCGAATCAGTTGAGGTTGCGTGCGCTAGGGAACCGACGAGCATGCTGCTCGGCGCATATCCTCCCTGCTCCAGTGCGAGATGTCACACGGGACCCTGCCTGTTTCCGAGGAGCTACGAATATGCGTCGAATTTTGCTGACCAGCTCGCTGCTGGGAATGCTGCTAACCATGTCGGCCTGCATCATTGGACCCAGGGAGGGTTCCTATGATCGCGGTCACCAACGCTATTACCACCAAAATGCCTGGCATGACTGTAGCCAACGCGACGAGCATTGCCATTGAGCGGCGGTGTGTGCGCGGGCGATCGTCGCGGCCCCGTGGGGCGGCCGCGGCCGCCTCCGGTGAGGACTGCGTCTGGTAGCGCACGGAGGGGGCGTCGCGAAAATGCGAGGTTTGATCCCCCAGACAGTCCGCCCATATCCGCCGATCGCACGGCTGTTCGCACGTACTTTCCGTTCCGCGCGCCAGGTAGCAGGTCAGCTCTTGCAAAAGGAGACTCGGTATGTCCGTGGGACTCATTCTCGTCATCCTCCTCGTCATCTTCTTGGTTGGTGGCTTCAGTGGCCGCTTCGGCGGCTACGGGTACGGATACGGTCATCGCGGAGTCGGCGTTCTCGGCACCGTGTTGATCGTCGTTGTCGCCCTCATGCTGCTTGGACGGATCTGATCAGATCTTAAGTCAGGTCCGCGCCTGCATCGGGACCCTCCGAGGCCCCGGGGCAGCCCGCTCCGTCCTTGCGGCGCGGAGCATAGGCGCGTCTGAGCCGATTGTCCGTACGCTGGCGGACCTTGCCGCGAGGAGAGGCGCGGCGGGACCCCCCCCGCGCACCGTGGCGGTAAGTCTTCAACCAATGAGTCGCGGGCTAGGTGCGCTAGCGCACCGCCTCGAGTGGGGCCGCGAGACTATTGTACAACTCACTGAGCATCAAACCGGAGCGCACGTAGTGTTCCTTCCGCCAGACAAGCCTGCGGATCACAAGCGAATCATTGAGTTCCTGGCCCAAGAGTCCACGACCTCGATCGATGAAGTCACTCGCCTCTATGAGCAGGAACGGAAGGAGCTCGAGGTGGCGGCACGCATCAAACGCTTCCTTCCGATCTTCGCGATCCGAAACGTCAGGGCAGCGCTGCGCATCGGCAGAATCAAGGCGGCGTCATCGCCGGCGGAGGACTCAACACGAGTCTCCGGGTAGCGGCGGCGCACGGCGGGAGGCGGTCGGTGGCGCTTGGTTCGATACGGGCCCTTGGAATGTATTCGGTGTAAGTGACGTAGCGGAGCGGGAGGCTATTTCTGGGTGCGGACACCGGCCGCAACCGTGATCTGTTCTGCGTCTGGCTGCCCGCCGTCCGTTCTTTTCCCGGGCGAAAGGTAGCCCCACACCATGGCGGCGGCCAGCGGCAGTGCTCCCGCGAACAGGAACACGAGATCGCCCGGCATTCGCAACCATTCCAGTGTGCGTGCGAGAGGCGTGGCCGTATAGGCCAGGCTCCGGGCGTGCCAGTAGCCATTCTCGATCACATCGCGCACCTGCATGATGCCGCCCGGAAACAGGCTCAAGACCACCATCATGGCGAGCCCGATGTTCAGGCCCCCGAACGCAATCCGTATCAGGCGCGAGAGCCTTGACCAGGCTTCATCCGTAACCGTCTCGCGCAGCACGAACGTCATCAATCCGGCGCCCAGCATGCCGAATACGCCCATCATTGCGGCGTGGCCATGGTTCGGCGTGAGTATCGTGCCGACCTCGTAGTAGCTGACGATCGGGGTGTTGATCAGGAAGCCGAACACCCCCGCCCCCAAAAAGTTCCAGAAACCCACCGCCATCAGGAAATAGAACGTCCAGCGGTGGCGATCGACGATCGTTTCCCGCCCGCGCGTGACCCTCACGAAATCCCAGGCATCGAGCGTGATCAGCGTGAGTGGGACGACCTCGAGCGCGGAGAACACCGCGGACATCGCCATGTTCAACTCGGTCTGACCAGTCCAGTACCAGTGATGCCCCGTGCCGATGAGCCCGCCGCCGAAATAAAGGATGGCGTCGAGATAAATCGTCCGCAGGGCAGTGAGCCGCCGGACCAGACCCATCTCGTAGAAAATGACGGCCACGATCACCGTCACGAAGAATTCGAAGAACCCCTCTACCCACAGATGGATGATCCAGAACCGCCACGCATCTACGATGGTGTAGTTGGTTTGCGAGCCGTAGAACAGCGCCGGCAGATAGAAGAGCGGGATGGCGAAAGCTGCGATGAGAAAGAAGTTTGCGAAGCCGCGCCGCTCCGGGTCGCGGCGCGCGGGCGCGACCGCGCGCCAGACCAGAAAGAACCAGAACAATAGGCCGATGGCCAGGAGTATCTGCCAGAAGCGTCCTATCTCCAGATACTCCCAGCCCTGGTTTCCGAACCAGAACCAGGTGTGCGGCAACCACTGCAGCAGGCCGGCCCATTCGCCCAGCATGCTCCCCGCAATTACGACGGCGATCGCGCCAAAGAGCACATGGATGCCGAGCCGCTGGCCGCGCGGGCTCTTGCGACCTAATAGCTCCGCCACGAACAGGGCACCGGCCACGTACGAGGTGGCAATCCAGAAGATCGCCGACTGCAGATGCCAGGTGCGCAGCAGGTTACTGGGGAGGAATCGAGATAGATCCATGCCGTAGAACGTACCCGGATCGGCGCGGTAATGGGCAACGCCGGCACCGAACAGCGTCTGCGCCAGCAACAGGATCGCGGCCACGGCCATGTATTTGAGCGTCGCCTGTTGCGAGGCACTCAAGACCCACGGAGCGCGTTGCATCGGCGCGCCGCGCCAACCCAGATAATCGAACTTGCCGAAGGCGAGCAGTACGATGGCCGTGCCGCCGAGCAGGAAGATGAAACTGAGCGCGGTCCACAACAGCGCCCCGCCCGTCGCGCGATTGCCGGCGAGGGGGTCGTAGGGAAAGTTGTTCGTGTAAGAGTGATTCGTGCCCGGCCGAACGGCCACGGACCCCCAAGCGGCCCAAGTGAAAAAGGCGGTGAGATCGTGTAGCTGTTGCGGGTCGGTGATGAGATTGGCCGGTAAGCCGCCGTTGCCTCGTGGATCCCGGAAGTAGTCTTGCCACAGACCGATTTCTGTTTGAAATGTCTGCGCGCCGGCGGGCAGAACGGTGAGCGTGCCGGTGTGCGCATCATAACGGTTCGTCTTGAGGAGATGAGCCACTTCGGCATCGACGGCGGCGCCGTCATCGCCTGACAAGGATGCGTAGTCTTTGAAGTGCCGTGCCTGCGCGCGCTGCTCCGCGAGAGCGAGTGCCCAATGGTGCAACACCGTGGCGCTGAAATCGGGCCCGAGATAGCCTCCATGGCCCCACAAGGTACCGTTGTCCATCAGCCCGTACTCTAGGAAGACCTCCTGCCCATGGCGAACATCATCGCCAGTGAAGACAACGGCGCCGGACGCGTCAACGACGCGAGCCGGAATCGGTGGCGCGTTCTGGTACGCCTTGAAGTCAGCAAGATCAGCACGGCGAAGCCGAGAACGAATGTCGCGATGACGGCATATCTCCAGCGTGGAGATAGTTGTTCGACGTCGCTCATGCTCTCAACGACCCTCCGAGAGTGTCTGCGTCACCTTCATTGTATCGTTTTGAGCGGCGCGCGTTACCGATCCACAACTACTGTGCAGGTATGGGCAGGCGAACCGTGCACTCGCTTCCGCACCGCAGACCGGCACTGGTTGCGGTGACGCGGCCACCATGACACTCGACCAGACTGCGCACCGAGGCAAGCCCGATACCGAGTCCCGCGTCCGCGCGTCGCGATGCCGGATCCGCCTGAACAAAGAGATCGAAGACGTGCGGCAGTGAGTTGGGCGCAATGCCAATCCCGGTATCGTCTCGAGCCACACGGGCGCCGCCGGGAATGATGTGCTCATGTGGTGATGGTGCTGTTGCATGGTGAATTCGACGGCCCGCGCAGCATGAGCCGCGACGGCACACAGATCGATCCGCTGGCACTGCAGACGCAGGTGGCCACTTCGAACCGTGACACGTCGAGAAGGTCCTCCACGAGACGCGTCATCTGGCCGACCTGCCGCTCAATCAATACTCGCACCTTCACCGTGACGGGAGGCGCGGATGTGTCCATGCCCGGGCCGACGTCAAGCCCACTCTCGGCAAACGCCGTATCGACCGCGTGCCCGTTGATTTGCTCGGCTCTCCCGTGGGCACGTCGGGTAGATTCAGATTGGTCATTCACGGCGATCTCCCGACGGGTGATTCAATGGTTAGCACGCCCCCCATGCGATCAACCCATCCATGGCCCGCCGGTGCGGGCTGACTATGGTTGCGTCTCGCGCCATTGCCATGATGAGAAAGCTAGGCAGAGGGCCCCGGGGAGGTCTGTGCGCCAGCGCACCGATAACCGCTCGGCGCCAGACAGCAACCTTTCCGGGTCGTCGCGTCGGGAACGAGGGCGCGATTGGCGTCGCGCTATTCGTGGGTGGTGAAACCACGACGAGCCGCGCTATTCGTGCAAAGCGCTGGCTGCGCGTACCAGATGACGCGCGCGCGGCTCAAGGAGGTCCACTGGCTGCAGAAACTCGGCGTGATCACCCACCAACGCGGACACATCACGGTGCTGGACCGGCCGCGGCTGATGTGCTGTTGCGCTGCACAGAGAGGGCTAAGCGGCTTCCGGTGCCGGGCTGTTCCGTAAGTGCAGCGGGCGCAGCGGCATCAGGCGGTCGGTTTCTGTCTTGACCACGGCATAGCACTCACAACACAGCTGTTCCAGCCGCGCTCGGTCCACCACCGTAATTTCGCCACGGCGGTAGCTGATCACTCCGAGCTTCTGCAGCTTGCCGGCGGCCTCGGTCACGCCTTCGCGCCGCACGCCGAGCATGTTAGCGATGAGCTCCTGGGTCATCGTCAATTTGTCTGATGACAGCCGGTCAAGAGACAGCAGCAGCCATCGGCACAACTGCTGGTCGACAGAGTGATGCCGGTTACACACGGCGGTTTGAGCCATTTGAGTGAGTAACGCCTGTGTGTAACGCAACAGGACGTGCAACAACTCGCCATGACGCTCGAACTCCTCCTTGAGGCGCGCGCCGCTCATCTGGTACGCGCAGCCGGCGCTTTGCACGACGGCCCGATTCGTCGTGGTTTCACCGCCCATGAATAACGCGACGCCGATCGCCCCATCATTCCCGACTACCGCGATTTCCGCCGATGCACCGTCTTTGAGCACATAAAGGAGCGAGACGATGGCGTCGGTCGGGAAAAAGACATGTCTGAGCATGTCGCCGGACTCGTACACCGCTTTACCCAGCGGCAACTCGACGAGTTTCAGATGCGGGAATACGCGCTCGCGCTCTGCCTGCGGCAACGCATCCAGAATGTGATTTTGCTGTGGGTCGGGCGTCCCCGCCATGGTACGGGTCTCGATTACAGACGATGCGTTGTGTAGTCTAAACCTTTCTTGGGGCGTAGGTGCGCCAGCGTACACACCTGCCGGCGCGTCCCTGGGCATTGCTCAATAATCAGCCCCTTAGATCAGATGACCCAAGCAGACGTGGATACATTCCAGTCACGCCGGCCGACGATGGCGGAGCCGCAGCGGTGCGCTCGCTAAGGGCGAAGCGAGTGAGGCTGGCCCGCAAATTCGTGGAGTTGCATGCGGGAAGCTTAGTGGCCAAGAGCGAGGGCCTGGACGGGGAGCCGAATTCTGCGTCGCGATTCCCCTAAACGGCTGGCGCTGGCCCTCCCGGTATCCCGATCCGACATCCTTCGACTCTTCCGAGGTGCGTAGGTCTTTGCGTTAGGGCCTTCAAATTCCGAGAGATTGTCCGCGGCCCGCCCGCCACCAAAATTGGACCAAGGTCTAACTCATAGCCGCGCCTGGTGGGGGGGCGCTGCCGTGCAGACGCGATCGCCTCCCCGGCCTAGCTTCGCGATCATTGCCAATGGCGCGAGACGCAACCCTCGTGAAGTAACCTGGCTGAGCCCAGGGGTGGGTTGGTCGGATGAGGGGTCGTGCTGATCATCGAATCATCACTCGGGAGAAGCGGAGACGCCCATGAATGATCCACCTGAATCGACTCGCGGTGCCCACGCGAGCGTCGAGCGCATTAACGGGCACGTCGGCGCTAACGAGCTTACCGACCATAGACTCGAGGTCCGCCCCGCTGAAATCCTCCAGCACAGTATCCGGGAGCGGGCGCATCGCCTTGAAATGTGGAATGGGATGTCGAGCGGCCAAGAGCTTGGCATGGAGCGCAGCCGGAACGATGAGTTCATGACGGTGTTTTCTCACGAGCTACGCAATTCTCTGGGTGCGATTCGCAGTGCGGCCCTCATTCTGCGCCGGATACGTCCGCGGATCCCTCCGCAGTGAAGGCGCGAATACTCATCGAGTGTCAGGTTGGGCAGATGACACGGCTCATCGAAGACCTTCTCGATGTGTCACGCGTGCGAAGCGGACAGCTACGCGTGAAGTGCGAACGAATCGATCTGCGGATCCTCGCCGCTCACGCCGCGCAGTGCGTCGAATTCACCATGCAACAACGCCATCACGGGATGACCACATCGTTCCCGGATACGCCGGTGTGGTTGCACGCGGATCCCGTGCGACTCGAGCAGGTGTTCGTGAACCTGCTGTTGAACGCAGCGAAGTACACCGACGCGGGGGGCAATGTCGGGCTAGTCGTGGAACGGAAAGAGATCGAAGCCGTCGTCCGCATTCGCCGACTCCGGCATCGGCATAGCCGTTGACTTGCAGCCGCACGTGTTCGACCTGTTCGTCCAGGCCGATCCGTCAGGGTGCGGGCCGGACGCGGGCCTCGGCATCGGACTCGCTTTGGTGCGCAGTCTGATCGAGCGCCATGGTGGCCGCGTCACCGTGGCAAGCGCTGGCCCCGGACACGGAAGCGAGTTCACGGTCCGCCTACCCCGGCCCGTGGAGTAGTTTGGGGATCAACACGTGGGCCGGCCTATCACCGGGGTATCAGCCGTCACTTGATCGGCCGAAGGCCGGGGACGAACATGGAAGGCATGGTTCAGCGTTCCGCAAAAACCCGGTTGGGCGAGGTGGAAATTGAATCGGTGGCGGTGCCATATATAGACCTCCGCGCGGAGCCCCGCGACACGGTTGAGGAAAAGCTCGCCCAACTCGTCGCGGAAACCACAGGGACTGGCCCGCAGCCTGACGGCCTGCGAACGCTCGTGATTACCGAGCCACCACCTTCCGATGCGCTTGCTGTGGCCCTGGCCCGCCAAGGGATCCGGGTGATCGTCGGTCCGACCAGCGTACCCTTGCGGATGCTGCTCGATCGATTCTGCAAACGACTGCGGACGATCGGCGCCGGAGGCTCATTGAGGAGCAGGGTGAGCGGCGGAACAGCGGAAGGACGCTTATTGCACAGTAGTTCCCGATCGCAGTCCCCGTACGCGCAAAACCCACCTTGGTTCGACCAGAGCGCGTTTGATGAGCGGAACGGACACCCGTTCAGTCGGTCTCGCTCGCCACAAAGGTTCCGGGGTCATCGATCCATCCAACACCGCTTGGTGGCAGCACCCCGGCGTTACCTGTGGAGTTGAGACCGCCGTGGCGATGATGGGGCTGGCAAAGATTTCATCGCCGGGCGACACCCTGCGGCGCATTTACGAGAACACAAAGCAGTCCTATGATCGCGCCTTGATGTTCGTGGAAGCGCCGCCGGCAACACGGTGAGCCCGCTCCTGCCGGCTGCTAGCGATGCACCCTGCAATTCCGCCCGATGTAGTTGGAGGGTTGGATTGGGATAGGCGGATAGCATTCTTTGAGCTCATTGATCACTCGCTGCGGTTCACCACTGGCAAATCCACCGGCAAATCCGGGGACGCTGGGGGATCGGAGGGGGTTGAGGCTCCTTTTATATTGATAACTCCTTGATTTTTAAGGCTTCCGGACGGGTTCGAGTCCCTCCCTTTCCATTCACACATTTCCCTTTGATTTCCGGCACTTGCCGTTTTATCGCCAACTTCTAGTGGCAGACCTACTGCCAGATCGCCCAAGGGTCGCGGGGGCGGGGTGCGCGACGGCCAGTCGCGAGCGACACCGCGTCGTGCACCGTCGCGGCCGGCGCGCGGCGGCCGTTCGGCACGGAGCGGCGGGCCGGAGCGGCGCCTGCCGATTCATCGAGCCTCGGATGGCCTCGATGTCCGACTCCACCATGCCTTGTGCCCACGCCGCATAGACGCGCAGCATGGTGGTGAGGCTGTGGCCGTGTTGCTTGGCGACCCACAACGGGTTCTTGCCGACCATCAAGTTCCAGCTCACGGAGGAGTGACGCGCCACATACGGCCGCCGATACCGGAGCTTGAGCGAGCTCAGCGTCGCGCGCCATCGTTGGGCCTGGATCTTCAAGTTCCAGAACGGCTCACCCGTTTCCCTGAAGAACACATGGTTGTGTCGGATCAGACCGGCCGCTTTCAGCCGCGTGCGCAACGCGAGCTGCCGCTGGAGAACGGCCCACGCGCGCGGGCACAGTGTGATCCGCCGGTCATCGCCGGTCTTGGTCTGGTCGCGGTCAATCCCGGCCACGCGCGCTTTGTTGACACTCAGGATGGCGTTCGCCAGGTCCAGATCGGAGAGCACGAGCGCAATCTCCTCCGACGGGCGCAGGCCGGTGAAGAGCCGGAACTCATCGTAGTTCCCTTGGGCTTCGCCCCAGTCCCGATGAATCGCGGCAATGAGGGTTTCGGCATCCTGCATGCAGAAGGGCTCGATCCTCGGGCGGTCGGCCTTCTTGAGACGTGCACTGCGCAGACTGCTCGCGGGGTCGAGCTGCTCCGGATGGTTGCGGTAACCGAAGTCAAAGGCGCGGCGCAGGATGCTGATCGCGTTGTTGTTGTCCGTGGTTCACGAGCATTCGATGCGATACCGCTTGCATGGAGTGGGCGGGTCATTGATGAAGGCGGGCATGGACCCGCAAGAGGCACAACTGCGTATGGGAATGTCGCCGTTGGATCCGCAGTTTGGCACTGAGCCTCCGTCCAGTGGGCGACACTATGCTCTGCGGAGACCGACACAACGCGTAACGTACCGTCTCAGCGCGGAGACTGGCTGAGATTCTACCGCTGCGTCCGGATGAGCCTTGAAGGTCGTGATCCGCTCCCGATTTTAGGGTCGGAAGTTTGCCCGGTCGTGCAGGTCATTGAGGCTGCGAAGGGGAGCAGCGAGGAAGGTTGCCACATCCATTTTTAGCCTGATGAGCCTAGGATTTCGGCTCGCTGCGTGCCTTGGCACGGATGAGCTTGCTCTTCTTTGGCGGATGAATGGGCGGCGCCAAGAACAGCGCCTGGGCATAGGCCAAGCTGCGTGCGAGTGTTTCCTCCGGATCGTTGCCACTGCAGCGCCCCTTAGACAGGATGCCCAAGCGGGCCGCGTCCCATTGCGTCTGATGGCTCATTTTGATCGTGAAGTGCAGCCGCCAACAGATGTCCTCGTGATCGAGCTCTGGCAGGGCACGCTGCAGAAGACGGACGACGCGATGCAGCCCCAGGACGCCGTTATCGATGGCCTCCCGTAACTCCGGCAACGGGCACACCAACGCCAGGGCATAGAACTGCAGCGCCGCCTGACGCTCCGGCCGCCGCCAGCGGTTGATCGGTTGCAGAACGACGCGGATGACATCTCGCAACGCCGGTGAGTCCTGCGATTCCAAGGCTTCGAGCAATTGCAGGTACTCGTTCTTGATCTCGGCGAAACGCGTGCGCAGCACGGCCAATAGCAGATTGTTCTTCGACTTGTAGTGGTGATAGATAACCGCAATACCCACGCCGGCTTCGGTTGCGATGTCGCGGATCGAAACCGCCTCGATGCCATGGGTGCTACAGAGCCGTTCCGCGGTGTCCAGGATCAGCTCGGCCGTGTCCCGCTTACCCCTGCGTGCGTGAGTCGAATCCGCTAGGTCCATCAAAAGCCCTTCGAGCGCGTTCCCGGCCACAAGCATAGCGAAACGACGGTCGATGAGCCGGCCTCAATGCGCGATCCGTAGCGAGGTCGTCGCTGCTTGACCAGAACGAACGATCGTTCTAGTATTTAGAACGATCGTTCTAGTGATGGGAACACAAAGGTAGGCTGCGGCGCAGAATCGCACGATCCGTGCCGATTCCGCCGAGCATTTAAGAAAGCAGGGGGAACTGATGTGCGACGCAACTGCGGCCCCGGCCGCGGAGGGGATGAATTCGTCCCGCAAAACGCAGCGGCGCGAGCCGCTCTACGTCATTGCCTCGATTTGCGTGATGGCACTGCCAGCGGGTGTACGAGCCCAGGGACCGGTTGCTGATACCGCAGCGAACCCGAGTGATGTCCTCGAGGAGGTGGTGGTCACCGCGCAGCATCGCGCGGAGAATCTTCAGACCACAGCCATCACCGCGAATGTTATCGGCGCAGCGGATCTCCAAGCCAAGGAGATCAAGGATCTGGAGAGCCTGCAGTTCTTCAATCCCGGAATGTCTGTCACCGAGGCCGGCATCACTGCCAACGTGAACATCCGTGGTATCGGGCTCGGCGTGTCATCGCCGGTCGTCGTCGCTGGCATCGCCGTATACCGCGATGGGCTGTTTCAGTTCCCTATCCTCTCCAGTGAGCCGCTCTACGACATGGACCACGTCGAAGTGCTCCGTGGCCCCCAAGGCACCTTCGTGGGCTCCTCGTCCACCGGCGGGGCCATCTTCTACGTGGCCCAGGCTCCGCGTCTGGGCGTGAGCGAAGGCCAGGTCCAATTGCAGTACGGCAACTACCGCGATGTCGGTGTCGAGGGGGCCGTGAACCTACCGGCGGGCGATACCTTCGCCGCCCGAATCGCCCTCAATGAGGAGAGTCGCGACAGCTTCTTCACGCAAGCCGGCCCGCCCGCCAACGAGAACGAGTCGCACCAGTCGTTTCAGAACCCGGGCGACCTCGACCAGCGCAACCTGCGCCTCGGTTTGCTCTGGGAACCGGTCGATGCGCTTTCCGTCAAGTCGACCACGACGGTCAACCGCAACAACACCGGTGGTTTAGCGCATATCCCCAGCGCCAATAGTCCCTATTACGTTCCGGGACCGCTCGGCTACACGCTGGACTACTCCATCCCCAACACCCTGTACGATGAGTCCGCCTTTCGGGAGGCTCTGGAGATCACGTACAAATTCTCGAATGGCCTGACCTTACGCTCCATCTCCGGAGCGAACACGGCGCACGTTCGCTACGTGGATGATCTGTATTCCACCAGCGTTGTCTCGGGAGAATTTAACAACAACGTTCACGAGCGCATTGCTTCTCAGGAATTCAACCTCCTATCACCGACCGACCGTCGGCTGCAGTGGATCCTGGGGGCCTATTACTTCTACGATCCGGCTGAAGTCGTCGTCCAGATCAACGCCCCGACCCCACCGACCACGGTTCAGGCTGACACGATCACATACAAGGCCGCCGCCGCAGGCTTCGGCCAGGTCGGCATGGATCTGTTCTCCGGTCTGCAGCTGCAGGTCGGCGCGCGCTACACCTCTTCGCGCGCGCACGAGACAGGTACCACGACCTTGCTGGGCCTGGCGCCTTTCCCGGTCGTTGCTCCTCAATATACGCAGGAGGACGATTCGGGAACGACTGGTAAGGTGGCGCTCAATTGGACCGTAACGCCAGACGAGTTTGCCTACGTCTACGCCGCCAAAGGATACAAAGCCGGAGGCGTCAACGGCGGCGGCCAACCCACGTTTGCTCCCGAGACCGTGTACGACTATGAGCTCGGCCTCAAATCCACACTGCTGAACGGACATATCCGTGCCCAGATTGATGGGTTCTACATGGACTATCGGAACCTGCAGCTGACCAGCTACATCATTCCGACCGGCCCGGGAGGGGGAGTGGGAGTGACCAACGCCGGCAAGGCCACCATCGATGGTTTCGAGGCGCAGATGCAAGCGCGTTTCGGTGGATTGGGAGCCGACTTCAACTTCGCCTACGTTCACTCCTCACTCGGTCGGACCCTCTACGTGAATCCGAATCTCCTGCCCGGCGCCGGGAATGTTCCTCTTGGGCCTCAGTGCCCCTCGGCACCCACGTGCTTTGATTATGGCCCGGCGACCTCGAATCTGGTGGGGCGACCCAACCCCTATTCGCCTGATCTGACACTCAGCGGCGGACTCGAGTATGGATTCTCGCTGTTCGGCGGTCAGCTCATGCCGCGCGTGGACTACTCGTTCACCTCGCATCAGTGGCAAACCATTCAGCAGCTTCCCGGCGACTACATGACGGCTCGACATCTTGTCAATGCGAAACTGAGCTATAGCTATGCGAGTTGGATGCTGCAGGCTTTTGGGACGAACCTGCTGGATGAGACGTTCATTGCAGGATCGACATACGGCCCCGCGATCTTCCTGGGGAACCCGCGGCAGTACGGACTCAGAATCGCTAAGTCGTTCTGACAGTGATCCCCGCTGTTGAAACGATTTCTCATGACCAGTAGCAGATTGGGATGGCAACGATGCATGGTTCACGAATGAATTTCTCGGGCAGGCGCTCATGGCTAGGCGCGTGCAGCGTCATTGTCTGTGCCATGGGCGTGGTGGCGAGCCCTCCGGTGCGCTCCGAGACGCGTGGCATGGCGTGCGACAGCGCAGGAATCGGCTCTGTTCGCTTAGCCGGCGATGGGCCTGCCGTCACGGTCGAGTCAGCTTCGAGCATGACCGCGGGCAGGGGCGCAAAGGCAATCCCCTATTGCCTCGTAAAGTTGCTCGTGCCGCAGGCCATTCATATCTGGGTGGGCCTGCCGATGGACGGCAGATGGAATGGCCGCTGGCAGTCACTCGGTGGAGGTGGGTATGCGGGGACCCAGGAACCTCCGATCGGCGCCGTCCTCGGCGGATACGCGGGAGCCACGACGGACACGGGGCACGCCGGCAGCCGCCCCGATCTCCCCATTCCGCCGCTGGACGGCAGCTTTGGGATGCTCAGGCCAGGTGTTGCGAACGAAGCCTTGCAGACCGACTTTGCGAAACGGTCTGAGCACCTCATGGCTGTCCTGGGGAAGCAACTCGTCCTAGCGTTCTATGGCAAGGCACCCGACTATTCATACTGGAACGGCTGCTCGACCGGCGGCCGCCAGGGCTTGCGCATGGCTGAGGAATTTCCAGCGGACTATGACGGAGTCCTCGCCGGTGCGCCCGCCATCCATTGGGATCGCTTTCAGGCGGGTCAGATCTGGTATCAGGTCGTTCAGTATCGCGATAACGGCGGCCCCCTCGGTGGAGGCGATCCGGCGATACTCAAAGCAAAGGCCACTCTCGCCACGCATCGGGCCATTGAGGCGTGCGACAAGATGGACGGTGTCGCCGACGGCGTGCTGACAGATCCTAGGCGCTGCAAGTACAGCGCACGTGCCGATGCGAGGCTGACACGCGCCTCATGCAAGCCCACCGACGGAACTTGTCTGACACCCAAGGAAGCCTCTGCCATCGACAAGATGTGGGAGGGACCGGTTTCCTGCGCCAAAGGGGGCGGCAGTTGTCGAGTGCCGGAGATGGCTGCGCGCGACCTCAACAAGGGCGGCAACCTGCGTCTGTGGTATCCGAACGAGCGAGGCACGGATCTGACCGCCCTGGGTGGGGCGATGCCTATGCCGATCGCCACGGAGCAGCCGAAGTTTTGGGTGTACTTCGATCCGACCTGGGATTGGCACACGCTCGACTACAACAACTACCTGCAGTTCTTCAAAGACACCGTGGCCCATGTCGGCCCAATGATGGCCTCCGACAATCCCAACCTCGCGCCGTTTCGGGATCGAGGCGGCAAGCTGATTCTGTGGCACGGGTTCTCCGATCAGCTCATCGTGCCCGAAGGGACGATTGACTACTACGATGCGGTGATCCGCAGGCTGGGCGGGGGTTACAGCCAAACCCAGCAGTTCGCGCGGCTGTTTATGGCACCAGGAGTGGGTCATTGCGGCGGCGGCGATGGGCCGCAGCCGCAAGGCCTGTTCGAAGCACTGGTCAACTGGGTCGAGCAGGGCAAGGCACCGGAGCGGATCATGGCGTCCACACGAGGTGCAGGAGAGACGACCCAGACCCGGCCTCTGTGTCCCTATCCCACGTTTGCGCACTGGACGGGCAAGGGAAGCACGAACGATGCGTCCAACTTTGTTTGCCGGCGCTAGCAGCCTGTCGGACTTAACTGATGGTTCGGATAGGATACAGCGGTCATCGGGGTTAACTCAGCGAGCGGTTGATGAGCACATTTCGGCCGATTGATCGCGGTACGAGCTACCTGTTGCCCCCTTCCGTTGAGGAGTGGCTTCCGGAGCGACACTTGGCGCGCTTCGTGGTGGATACGGTGGAGCAGATGGATTTGTCGCAGATGACCCAGGCATACCGAGGCAGCGGCACGGTGGCGTACCACCCGGCGATGCTGCTGGGGCTGCTGATTTACGGGTATGCCAGCGGGGAGTACTCCAGCCGCAAGATCGAGCGGGCGACGTACGAGTCGGTGGCCTTTCGCTTCATCGCCGCGAACCAGCATCCCGACCATGACACACTGGCGGTGTTCCGACGGCGGTTTCTGCCGCAGATCGAGGGACTGTTCGTGCAGGTGCTGCAGGTAGCGCAGACACTGGGACTGCTCAAGCTCGGCACGATTGCCCTGGACGGCACGAAGATCAAAGCCAATGCCTCCAAGCACAGCGCGTACTCCCACGGGCATACGCTCAAGCTCGAAGAGCAACTGAGTCGGGAAGTGCGCGAGTTGCTGTTGCTGGCTGAGCAGGCTGACAACGTCCCCCTTCCCGACTCGCTGGATATTCCTGAGGAGCTGAGCCGGCGCGAGGCGCGCTTGGCCGCCATCCGGGAGGCCCGCGCACAGATCGAGGCACGTGCCGCGCAGCGGCTGGCCCAAGAGCAGCGCGCGTACGAAGGCAAGCTCGCCGCCCGCCGGGAGCGCCGCGGGAAGAAGCAGGGACGCCCCCCCGATCCCCCCGCAGCCGGTGGCCCCGATGCGCGCGATCAAGTCAATCTGACCGATCCGGACTCGCGCATCATGAAGTGCGCCGGGAATGTGTTCGAGCAGGCCTACAACGCGCAGGCAGCGGTGGATGCGGGTACCCACCTGATCGTCGCAGCGCGCTTGACCGATGCTGCGGTGGACGCCCGGGAACTGGAGCCGATGCTCCAGGAGTTGCAGGAACTGCCTGCAGGGCTGGGCAGAGCCGAAACGCTGCTGGCGGATACGGGCTTCTTCAGCCTCAACAATGTCGAGGCGTGTGAGCGCGCGAAGCTGGTTCCGCTGATCGCCTTGCACCGGCAGGACCACCACCGGCACTGGAGTGAGCGCCACCGTGAAGCGCCTGCCCTGGCCGAAGGCGCCGATGCACTCACCCGCATGCGTCATCGGCTGAGTTCCCCGGAAGGCCGTGCGATGTACGCGCTGCGCAAGTGCACGCCCGAGCCGGTCTTCGGGATCATCAAGTCGGTGATGCG
>Ga0134126_10003733_pt1 | contig 19066 bp, 16 predicted proteins | sample KB31752_FD_96881 | JGI IMG/M metagenome (GOLD analysis project Ga0134126, IMG submission 96881) | Terrestrial soil microbial communities with excess Nitrogen fertilizer from Kellogg Biological Station, Michigan, USA - KB3-175-2 | ecosystem: Environmental > Terrestrial > Soil > Unclassified ...
AATTACTGCATTTATTGGATATGTGTTACCTTGAGGTCAAATGAGTTTTTGAGGTGCAACCGTAATCACAAGTTTGGTTACTGCAGTTCCATTTGTTGGTGAAAGCATTGCGTATTGAATTTGAGGAGGTTTTTCAGTAAGTAATGCAACTTTAATTCGTTTCTTTAGTTTACATTATCTTTTACCGTTTATTATTACTGGAATTATTTTTGTACATTTAATTTTATTACATACAGTCACTTCAACAAATCCTACACAAATCAGCTCGCCCGATAAAATGTCTTTTCATCCTTATTTTACTTTTAAAGATATTTTTGCACTAACCGCAACCTTACTGTTTTTTTTAATTTTAGTTTATTTTTATCCGAATGTTTTAGGTCACTCAGATAATTTTATTCCAGCAAATCCCTTAGTAACACCACCACATATTGTACCCGAATGATATTTTACTCCCTTTTACGCTATTTTACGATCTTGTCCTAATAAGCTAGGTGGCGTTATATTTATGTTGGCTGCTATTTTAATTTTATTTGTAATACCCTTTTATAAGATTCCAGTTAACAGTGTTGTTGCACCATTGTCAATTTCGCATAAATTAGCTTTTTGAATTTTTGTTGCTATTTTTTTAATACTTTTATTTTTAGGTGGCAAACCAGCAACAGCTCCTTATGTTGTAGCGAGTCAAATTTTTACTTTTGCTTATTTTGCATATTTTATCTTTTTTATACCATTAATTCCTTTTGTGGAAAAACTTTTAATTACCGAATATCAACAACAACATTTGGTTTCTAAGAATTTTGTTAATAAGGTATAATTTTGATCTATATTAAATGATAGGAAAAAGTCGTTTTATTGTTTAATTGCACTTTGTTTTGCTAATATATTTTTTTTATACTGCTTTTCGTATTAAAGGTGTTGTTTTTTTTTATATTAAAATTTTGAGATAAGTATTTTTTTTTGTATTAGGTTCTATGAAAAAAAAATAGCTTTTTTAAGATCTTTCGAAGTTATAATTTGTGTTTTGTCAAATTTTTTTTAAACATAACTTTTAAGTGCAAATTAATTTTGTTGGTACGTATTTTGTGTAATAATAAAGAATTTTCAAAAACTTTTAAAAGATTTTGAAAATTAAGAATGTAATTAAAAATCGCTAAGAAAAATATGCCTCAAATTGATAAAGTAACTTTTTTAACAACTGTGTATTGAACCTTCGTGTTTTATTTTTTTTTATATCTTGATTTAAGTGTGACCTATTTATACAAATTTTTAACAACATTAAAGCTTCGCCACCAACGTATGTGTTGAATTTATAGAAATATACAAATTAATACTTTACGTGCACGTCTCTTTTTATTACGTGGGTTGTTTTAAGTTCTTGGTTTTTTAAAATCGTTGAAAGAGTAGTGTTGTATATCTTCTAGACGATTCTTTTAATAAAAAATAAAGGAAGTTGCACATAGAAAATTTATCTTCATAAATTTTTATAAAATATAATGAGCTTGATCCTGGCTCTGAATGAACGCTAGAATTCTGCATAACACATGCGAGTTGAACGTTGTTTCATGTAGATGAAACAAAGTAGCGAACGGGTGAATAATGCATTTGAACCGACCTCTTAATTCGGGATATACTTATCTAAAATTTGTAGAATACCGAATAAAAATTGTTTTTTTAGAAGTTCCATTAAAATTGAAAAAATATAAAAAGATTTGTCGTTAGGAGATGGGCGAATGTCGAATTAGGTAGTTGGTGAGGTAAAAGCTTACCAAGCTGATGATTCGTAGCTGGTTTGGGAGAACGTACAGCCACATCGGAACTGAAATAAGGTTCGATCTTCTACGGAAGGCAGCAGTGCGGAATCTTGGGCAATGGGCGAAAGCCTGACCCTGCAAGAATTTGTGCGTGAAGCAGGCGAAAGTTGTAAAACGCTTTCGGGTGGGAAGATGATGACTGTACCACAACCTAGTAAGAAGTACTGGCCAAGTCTGTGCCAGCAGCCGCGGTAAGACAGACAGTGCGAGCGTTATTCATGATTATTGGGCGTAAAGGGTATGTAGGTGGTTTTTACGACCGAATTCTAAATTCTAGAGCTATAACTTTAGGTGCAGATTCGTTAATTAAAAAACTTGAGTTAATGTTGCGTAAGAGGAATTTCTTGTGTTAGCAATAAAATGTGAACATACAAGAAGGAACACCAAAAGCGAAAGCATCTTCCAAATATTAACTGACACTGAGGTACGGAAGCGTGGGGAGCAAACAGGGTTTGGTATCCTGGTAGTCCACGCCGTAAACGATGATCGTTAAAGGAATTTTTTAATTAAATTCTCTTAAAGCTAACGCGTTAAATGATCCGCCTGGGAAGTACGGCTGCAAGGCTGAAACTTAAAGGAATTGACGGGGGCCCTTACAAGCGGTGGAGCATGTGGTTTAATCTGATAATCCTCGTTGAATCTTACCGATCTATGAAACTTTTTCTAAGTGTTGCTTTTGAGATTTTTTAAAGAAATCTTTTTAAAGGCAATTTCTTGAGAATTAGACAAGTGTTGCATGGCTGTCGTAAGCTCGTGTTGTGAAATGGAAGGTTAATTCCTATGAACGAACGAAACCCTTGATTTTAATTCTTTTTTTCTTCGCTAAGTTTATGTTTTTAATTTATAATAAAAGTAAAAAACTGTAAAAAACGAGAAATTAAGTTAAAATTGACTGCTGAAGAAATTCAGAGGAAGGCGGGGATTACGGCAAGTCGTCATGGCCTTTTTGGATCGGGCTACTCATTTGCTACAATGAGAATTTCAGTAAGAAGCAAACCTTTGGTGAGCAAATCTTAAAAATTCTCGTAACGGATTATTTTCTGCAACTTGAAAGTATGAAGGAGGAATCGCTAGTAATCGCAAATCAGCAAAGTTGCGGTGAATTGGTACTGGGGCTCTGTACAAACCGCCCGTCACGGTCTGAGAGGTGGTTTACTGTAAGCGGGAAATGTGGCTTTTTTGCTTTTTTTGCTCAAAAGTTAACAACTTGTGTAAGTGATTCACTGATTGGGACGAAGTCGTAACAAGGTAACTGTACGGGAACGTGCAGTTGGAGAAATAACTATTGTATAAAAGATTTTTTTTTGATTTACGGAATTATGTTATAAGACAAGAATGATTTTTAATTTATATTTGCTGGCAAAACATTAAGTTTTGTGTTACCAGAGTTTAAAGTTGCAAGAAATATTTTTTTTTAAAGAGAAGGCTTGTAATGTTAAGCTTTTTATTTTTTTTATAAATATTATAAAATTTTCGAGTTTACAAGTTGTTTTTATTTATGAAAGTAATTTAATTAAAATAATACAAAATATAATAAATATAATGCAAAATATGAAACAAAAAACAATACAAAATATAATAAATATAATGCAAAATATGAGACAAAAAACAATACAAAATATAATAAACATAGTGCCAAACATGAGACAATTACGCAGTTGAGTAAGAAAAAAACTAAATCCAAAATTTAATAAAGTTGAACGGCTTAATTTTTTTATTCTATTTATATTCACTATTCCCCCGAAATCAGGGGAAAAATTTTTTAAACAAGTTATTGATTTTTATCATATATGACCACTTGGTCAATGAATTGGTTCTTTAGTTGGATTAATTCTTTTATATTTAGTTACTGGTTATTATTATAATAAATGATTATCAGATAAAGGAGGATGATTGGATATGAAGACTAGGGTTTGGTTAATTCTTTTTGATCTAAGTCTTAATTTCGCGTTAGGACTTTATTACATGAATCATCGAGAAACGATTCTAGGTTCGATTATGATGCGTTGTCCTATTGCTATTTCACCTGGTATTTTTCTAATTGAATTGATTTGTTTTTATTTCTATTCACGGTATTTTCGCAAAAGTTAAAGAAAAATTTAAAATTATGCTAGATTTTTTACTATTTTTTTTAGTTATTTCTTAAAATCCGATTAAAAATGAAGAGTTTAGATAACAATATTTGCTGGCAAAACATTAGGTTTTGTTACCAGAGTTTAAAAGTTACGAGAAATATTTTTTTTAAAGAGAAGGCTTGTAATTTTTAACTTTTTTTATAAATATTATAAAATTTTTTTTAGATAAAAATATGGATAAAAATTTAAAAAAATTTAATGAAATTAAAGATTTTAAGAAGCATGGTGTCAAACCGATAGGGTCTACAAATCTTATGGGTGAGCCTAAAAATGGGGCTGAACAGAAAAAAGGGGAACGTTCAACTGTTGTTGGACTTCACGGACAGAAAGATACGAAAACTCGCAAAATTTCTTCTAAAATTAAAAAATTATTTGAACAAAAATCAGGAAAAATCCAATGAGAAGAATATGGTTTAGTAGTATCTGTAGGCGATGGAGTAGCTAAAATTACAGGGTTAAAAAATATTCAATCTGGTGAATTTGTAGTTTTTAAAACAACTCAAAAAAATCAAATGGTTACTGGAATTGCATTAAATCTTGAAAACAATTCTGTTTCTGTAGCTATTTTCGGAAATGAACGTGTAGTGAGTCAAGGAACACAAGTTTCTCGTGGTGGTCGTTTAGTTAGTGTTCCTACTGGACAAGCTTTATTAGGTCGTGTTGTTGATGCTTTAGGAAATGTTATTGATGGTCGTACTATTATTAAAGTGCCAAAAAATCAATATTATCCTATCGAAGTTAAAGCTCCTGGTATTATAACACGTCAAACAGTAAATCAACCTGTTCAAACTGGTATTACAGCTATTGATACGATGATTCCTATTGGGCGTGGGCAACGTGAATTAATCATTGGAGATCGTCAAACAGGAAAAACAGCTATTGCTGTTGATGCTATTATTAATCAAAAAAGTTTTCACATGGCAAAAGATGAAAAAAACAGAATTTATTGTGTATATGTAGCAATTGGTCAAAAACGTTCAACTGTTATTCAAATTACTGAGCGTTTAAGAAAAGAAGGTGCTTTAGAGTTTACAGCTATTGTTGCAGCTACAGCTTCTGATGCTGCAGCTTTACAATATTTGTCGCCTTATTCAGGAGCTACGATTGGGGAATATTTTAGGGATAATGGAAAACATGCTTTGATTATTTACGATGATTTAAGTAAACAAGCTGTAGCTTATCGTCAAATGTCTCTATTAGTGCGTCGTCCGCCAGGTCGCGAAGCTTATCCAGGAGATGTTTTTTATTTACATTCTCGTCTTTTAGAAAGAGCGTCAAAATTAAATGATTCTCTAGGTGGTGGTTCTTTAACAGCCTTACCTGTTATTGAGACACAAGAAGGAGATGTTTCAGCTTATATTCCAACCAATGTTATTTCTATTACGGACGGACAAATTTTTCTTGAAAAAAATATGTTTAATCGTGGAATCTTACCAGCTATTAACGTTGGATTATCAGTCAGTAGAATTGGTTCAGCAGCACAAGTTCGTGCTATGAAAGATGTGGCTGGATCATTAAAATTACAATTAGCTCAATTCCGTGAAGTTGAAGCTTTTGTTTCTTTTGCTTCTGATCTTGATCCAACAACATTACAAACTTTAGCTCGTGGAGTTCGTTTAGTTGAATTATTAAAACAAAATCGTTTTTCTCCGTTGTCTGTTCAACAACAAGTAGTATTAATTTTTGCTGGTTTACAAGGTTATTTGGATGAAATACCGCTGGAAAAACTTAAAGATGTTAAACGTAATTTAATTGCCATGTCTAGTTCAAGTTCTAAACAGTTATCTATTGATCCAACTCAAAAGGCTAATCCTGAGGTTTTAAAAAAATTTGTAATTAGTACTATTTAAATTTTGGGTTTACTGTTTTGAATTAAATATTTTTACAATAAATAATATTATTTCGCGTCTTTTTTTTTATTTTTTAGTAAGTAGCGTTGGTTTCAAGCGTTAATTTTAAAAAGTTTTATAAATGATTTTACAAGCTGCTAAATTTATTGGTGCTGGATTAGCTACAATTGCCCTTGCAGGGTCTGGTGTAGGTATTGGAATTGTTTTTGCCGCTTTAATTACAGCTATTGCTCGTAATCCGTCTTTAGGAAAACAACTTTTCATTTATGCCATTTTAGGTTTTGCTTTAACAGAAGCTATTGCCTTATTTGGATTAATGATGGCATTTTTAATTTTGTTTGGTTTTTAATTTTATTTGTCTTTTCGTTATAAACTTTTACTTTGGCGAAATCATTAATTGTTGTGGAAGCTAATATATATATTAGCTTGTTAAAGTAAAGCAAATCTAAAAATCTAGTTCAGTTGTAAAAAAATACATGTTGGGGGGATGGTGTAATGGTTAGCATAGCGGGCTCATGCCCCGCAGATGTCGGTTCGAGTCCTACTCCCGCCAGCAAGTTATACTTGCTTTTTTTGTTTATAAAGTTTTTATAATTTTAGTTAATGTTAAAAAAACGGAAAAAAGAATTAAAAACATTTCATTTAAATTTTGGTCCTCAACATCCGTCTGCACATGGTGTTTTACGATTAATTCTAGAATTAAATGGTGAAGTTGTCAAAAAAGCAATTCCACATATTGGCTTATTGCATCGAGGTACTGAAAAGTTAATAGAGTATAAAACTTTTCTTCAGGCGTTACCATATTTTGATCGTTTAGATTATGTTTCAATGATGGCTAATGAACATGCTTATTCATTAGCTGTTGAAAAAGCATTAAATTGTGTTATTCCTTTACGTGCTCAATATATTCGTGTTTTGTTTGATGAGATTACTCGCATTTTAAATCATTTGATGGCTGTTACGACACATGCTATGGATGTTGGAGCTTTAACACCTTTTTTATGAGCTTTTGAAGAACGTGAAAAATTAATGGAATTTTATGAACGAGTCTCAGGTGCACGTATGCATGCTGCATATATTCGTCCCGGAGGTGTAGCACTTGATTTACCTTTAGGATTTTTGGGAGATGTTTATCTTTTTAGAAAACAATTTGATCGTCGTTTAGACGAAATGGAAGCTCTTTTAACCCAAAATCGAATTTGAAGACAACGTTTAACAAATGTTGGTGTAGTGACAAAAAAAGAAGCTGAAAGTTTGGGGTTTAGTGGAGTAATGCTTCGCGGGTCTGGCATCAATCATGATTTGAGAAAAGATCAACCTTATGAAATTTATGAGGAACTTGATTTTCAAGTACCTGTTGGACAAAATGGAGATAGTTTTGATCGGTATCAAATTAGAGTTGAAGAAATGCGTCAAAGTTTAAAAATTATTGATCAAATTCTTAATGATATACCTGGAGGTCCAGTTAAAACAGATAACCAGAAAATAATTGGCAATTCAAGACATGTTATGAAAAATTCGATGGAAGCTTTAATCCATCATTTTAAGTTATATACAGAAGGTTTTACCGTTCCTGCACATGAAATTTATACCTCTATTGAAGCACCAAAAGGCGAATTTGGAGTTTTCTTAATTTCTGATAATACAAGCAAACCGTATCGGTGTAAAATTAAAGCGCCTGGGTTTTTACATTTACAAGGAATAAATGCTATGGCTAAGGACCATTTACTTGCAGATGTCGTTACAATTATTGGAACTCAAGATATTGTTTTTGGTGAAGTGGATCGATAAAAGGGTATTCAATTGTTAAAATTTTTTATTCTAACTGCTTTTATGTCAAAAACTTCTCTTAAAAAACAATTAAGTTTAATGCCGGGTTTGAATCATTTAAATCACAAAGGCTCTTTAAAAATTTTCTTTTATCTAACACAGACTCAAGGTAATAAAATTGAATATCTTTCTCATTTTTTGCAGAAATATAATTTAAGGCTTGGTTTTCTTACTAAAGAAAAGCGATTTTATGTCGCTCGTTATTTTCAAAAAAATGCAAATTTTATCGCGCAAAGTACACAATTCGTTTCACAAAGTGATTTTGCTGCTATCAGTGATTTTTTATCCGCACAGGTTATTATAGTTTCTTTTTTTTATCAAGATCAAATTTGAACTGTTTCACGTATTTTAAAATGATATCAATCGTTATCACAATCACCTTTACTCGGTCGCAACTCGAAAGAAGTTAAAGCGTTTGAAACAAATACGGATCTTATCAATTCAAAGTATAATCAATTTTTTAGATTATGACTTTTTTTTAATCAAGTTAGTTTTTAATTTTATTTAAACAAAATTGAACTAAACTAATTATTTTACGTAATAATTTAAATCAATGTTAACAACATTAAATCTAAACTTAAATCAAGGTTTTTTTAGACTTAAAGAGAAACACCACTTTCATTTAGTTGACAACAGTCAGCTACCGATTATCACCGCATTTGCTTCAATGTTAGTTGTATTAAATATTGTTTTTTATTTACATTCTTCAGATGTTTCTATAGTTCATTTTTTTGATAATATGGCGTTCCAAGTTGCTTGATTTATTTTTTCAACAGTATTATTTTCTTGATTTATTACAGTAGTTGCTGAATCCGGATGAGGTTATCATACTATTGCTGTTCGTCAAGGTTTACGTTATGGAATGCTTCTTTTTATTGTTTCTGAAGTTATGTTTTTTTTTGCCTTTTTTTGAGCATTTTTTCATGTAAGTTTAGCTCCATCAATTGCTATAGGGGGAATTTGACCTCCAAAAAGTATTCAAGCTTTAGATGTTTGAGGTCTACCTTTGGTTAATACGCTTCTTTTATTGTCATCAGGTGTTACCATTACTTTAGCACACCGTGCTATTTTACAAAAAATTAATTATACTTATTCAGACTTTTTTAAAAAACATCTTTTAGTAACTATCATTTTAGGGGTTACTTTTCTATGTTGCCAAGGAATTGAATATAAATATGGAATTACTTTTCGGTGAAAAGAAAATGTTTATGGTTCAACGTTCTTTGTAACAACTGGTTTTCATGGTTTACATGTAACCATAGGAACTATATTTCTTTTATTCTGTTTATTACGTAGTTTACTTACAGCTTCTCGTTTTTGAGGAAGTCATGGACTTTTTGTAAAATTGATTGTAAGAGATTTTTTTTTAAATTACCTTTTAAAGAAATCTGTTTCACGACAAAATGAATCTGAATTATTAACCGAAGTTAAGTCTGCTCAAAATTTATTAGGAAAATATTCGTTTACAAAAGATCAACATTTTGGATTTGAAGCTGCAGCTTGATATTGACATTTTGTAGATGTAGTTTGAATCTTTCTTTTTGTTACCATTTATTGGTGAGGAAGCTAAACTGTATCAAAACTACTAAAATCCCATGATGAATATAAATGTACTATTTATTGTTATTGGATATTTAATTTTTTGAACTATTTTTATTTCACTTATGCCAAAAAGTGAAGAAGAAGGTATTCGTGGTTTGGCTCTTGTAACTACACTTGGTTTTTTCATTTTATGTCTTGATCTTTGATTCCATTTTGATAGCTCAAGTGAGCTAGCTTTTCAATTTCAATGTCAATTACCAATAATTCCTGAGTATAATTTATATCTGTCATTAGGTCTTGATGGAATTTCTCTCTCTTTTATATTATTAACTGCATTTATTATGCCGTTTTGTATTTTTGCTTCTAGTACAATAAAATATAATTTTAAACAATTTATAGTTTATATTTTATTAATTGAAATATTTCTAGTTTTAAGTTTTTCTGTTACAAATTTATTTTGATTTTTTGTTTTTTTTGAAAGTGTATTGATCCCTATGTATCTTCTTATTGGAATTTGAGGGTCTCGTAGTCGAAAAATTGCAGCTGCATATTATTTTTTTTTATATACATTGTTTGGATCTTTTTTTTTATTGTGTGGACTGTTGTATCTCTATAGATCTGTTGAATCCTTTGATTATGAAGTTTTATATCATGTTTTTTTACCGCGTCAAGATCAAATGATTTTGTGAATTTTATTTTTTATCCCATTTGCAATAAAAATTCCAATGTTTCCATTTCATCTTTGATTACCTGAAGCTCATGTGGAAGCGCCAACTGTCGGTTCAGTAATTTTAGCAAGTTTATTATTAAAACTTGGGGGATATGGCTTTTTACGTTTCACAATTCCAATGTTGCCAATTGCTTGTGATGAATTTAAGTTTATAATCTACATTTGCGCTATATTAAGTATTCTTTATGCTTCTTTTGCAACATTTCGCCAAAGTGATCTTAAAAGAATTATCGCTTATTCATCAATAGCACATATGAATGTTATTGTTCTTGGTTTATTTTCTGGTACTCAAGAAGGAATTGAAGGAGCCATTTATTTAATGATTGGTCATGGAATAGTATCGACTGCTTTATTTCTCTTAGTTGGTGTTTTATATGACCGCTATCATACTCGTTCTTTAAAACATTATAGTGGTTTAGCGCAAGTGATGCCTGTATTTTGTTTCTTTTTTTTTATATTTACATTAGCTAATATGAGTTTTCCTGGAACATGTAACTTTGTTGGTGAATTATTAATTTTTGCAGGTCTTTTTAAGAGTAATAATTGAATTATGATTTTAGCTGCAACGGGAATTGTTTTAAGCGCTATTTATTCCATTTGGTTATACAATCGAATATCTTTTGGAACTTTAAAAGAACCACGTGAAAATGTAAACCACTATGCTGATTTAAATCGCGGCGAATTTTATATGTTTGTTGCTTTAATGATTGTCATGTTTGCACTCGGAGTTAATTCAAGTATTGTTACAGGTCTTACAAGTGTTGCAGTTCGCAAAATTATTGTTTGTGCAAATGCAAAAAAAGGAAAAGACTAATGTATTTAGCAATGAATTTTCATTAAACGTAAATTTTTTTAAATTTTATTTTATATCACTTTGGTATAAGATTTAGTTGCAACGTTTGGTTCGCAATCTTTTTAGCAAAGTCTGAGCAGTTTTTTTGGTTGGGAAATCCTAATTAGTACATTGTTAGATCTTTTTTTTTAATCAATTTTCATGTAGGCCTGAAAAGATCATTCAAAAAAACTTTAAAATTAATGGTGCAATTATTAATTTAAGGAGATAATGTTAGACAAAACTCAGCTTGATATGTACTTTGTTTTTTTTTAAGTACGTTTAAATTATATTTAAATATTATCGACCTAATGTATGTAACAAATTTTATTCTTACCGAAATTTTTAGCAATTTTTTAGTATTTGTACAAACTTTTTTCAGCGCTATTTAGAAAAGTTAATTTTTTATTAGTCATTATGAATTTTATTCTTTTAACAAATGTTTTTGGATCCATCTTTCATCCATTAGATCAATTTGAAATGATTGTTTTATTTTTTTATTGATCAGGTATTACAATGCCTGTAGGTCCCGCCATTATCACTAATTTAACAATTGTGTTATTGTTAAATGTTTTTCTTTTTCGTGTTCTTTTTGCTGCAATCTTTGATCGAGGTTCTTTTAATGCATGAGAATTTTTAATGATTGAAATTTATGATTTAGTCAAAAGTATTGTTCGCAGTAATACTTCCCTTAAACGAAATCAATATTTCTCTTTATTTTTTTTTCTCTTTTGTTATATTTTAACTGCAAATATGGTAGGATTAATTCCTTATTCTTTTACGGCAACAAGTTCTTTTGTAATTACTTTTTTTTTAGCGTTATCTTATTTTATTGGAATTAATATTCTTAGCATTTTTAAAAATAAATGAACTACACCGAACCTTTTTTTACCTGGGGGAGTTCCTTTAGCGATAGCTCCATTTTTAATTTTAATTGAAATGGTTTCATATTTTGCCAAAGTTTTTAGTTTAAGTATTCGGTTGTTTGCAAATATGATGTCAGGCCACGCTTTACTTAAAATTTTAATTGGTTTTTCATGAGATCTTTTAACAAAAGGCTCGCTTTTTGTTCTTGTAGCTTTTTTACCTTGAATTATTGTTACTGTAATTATGTTTCTTGAAGCATTAATTGCTTTTTTACAGGCGTATGTATTTACAGTACTCGTTACTATTTACGTCAACGATGCTTTAGTTCAACATTAACTTATTATTTTTTGCTCAATTTAAGTAAAGATATATTTGTTGTTTTAATAGCTTAAATCGTAAATAAAACAAATTATATGACTTCTAAAAAATATCAAAAAGGGAAAAAAAATTTAACAGATTTTAAACAAGAAAAGGGATTTTCTTTTTATGTTAATAATATTTTTTGGTTTAATAATATTTTTTTAATGAATTTTGATTTGCTTTCAGGATGAAATCAACTACAACATTATGTAAGCAAAAGTTGAATCTTACTTCAGCTTTCTGTACACCAAATTTTTATTTGTTCTTTGTTGAAGATTGTTTGTATTTTACTTGCTGTTGCATATTTTACAATTGCCGAACGAAAAGTTATGGCTGCAATTCAACGACGGAAAGGACCAAATGTAGTTGGATTTTGAGGATTACTACAACCTTTAGCTGATGGAGCAAAACTTATGTTTAAAGAATTACTGATTCCTACTCGCGCTAACGCAACAATTTTTTTAACAGCTCCTATCATGGTTTTAATCTTAAGTATAATTTCATGGAGCATTATTCCTTCCGGACTTACTTGAGAATCAACGTTAATCTCTTTAAAAGCTATAAATCAATTACCTATTGATTTGCAAATTACAACAACAGCTGATATTAGTTATGGAGTCTTATTTCTTTTAGCTGTTTCCGGATTAAATGTTTATGGAATTATTATTGCAGGTTGAGCTAGTAACTCAAAATATGCTTTTTTAGGTTCTTTGCGTTCTGCAGCGCAAATGATTTCATATGAAGTTTCTTTAGGTCTTTTAATTTTGCCAGTGATTTTACTCGCTGGATCATTAAACTTAACCGAAATTGTTGCTGCTCAAGAAAAAACTGTCTGATTTGTTTTTCCATTGTTACCTTGTGCAATTATGTTTTTCATTTCAATGCTAGCAGAAACTAATAGAGCCCCTTTTGATTTACCTGAAGCTGAAGCGGAATTAGTTGCAGGATATAATGTTGAATATTCTTCTATAATATTTGCGATGTTTTTTTTAGGTGAATATAGTAACATGCTTTTAATGGCCACAGTGATTGTATTGTTCTTTTTTGGAGGATGATTGTCTCCACTTGGTTTTTTAAATTTTATACCAGGAAGTGTTTTTTTTAGTTTGAAAATTGTCCTTTTTTGTTATTTGTTTATTTTAGTTAGAGCTGCATTCCCCCGTTATCGGTACGATCAGTTAATGGACATTGGGTGAAAAACTTTTTTACCATTAAGTTTGAGTTATTTACTTTTTGTAACAGGAATTTTAGTAACGTTTGATAGTGTACCCCAAGTTTTGGAACTTGAACCTAAACTTTATACTGAAGCTTTCTTTTTTGCTTCTGGAAGTTTATAATTTTTTTTCTTTAAATTTTTTAGTAACCTAAATGTGAACAATGCTTTTTATAAATTTTACAAAAATTATATGAAAATTTCAATGAACTTCTGACAATGCGGCAGAACTATTTTTTACTTTGATCGAGAAAGGTCAATTGGGAGGAATTTCTTTATGAATAGATTATCTTTTTTTGTTTTATCTTCTATTTTTAATTGGATTAACAGGAATTATGTTTAATTATAAGAATTATTTAATTACCATGTTTTGTATTGAATTAATGTATTTAGGAATTACTTTATGTTTTATTATAGTTTCGATTTCTACCGCGGATCCAAAAGGACAAATTTATGCACTTTTACTTTTGATTTTAGCCGCGGCAGAGTCTGCGATTGGATTAGGTATTCTTATTGTTTTATATCGATTTGGTTCATCTATAGAGTTTCAAAATTATCAAGAATTAAAAGGATAAGCTTTAAAGCTTATCCTTTTTTAACAAATTTATTTAATTTTATCGTTTCTTAAAAATTACAATGTTATCCTCTAAAGCGAATATGATTTTAAAACAATACAAGAGCCTAACTTTTGATGCAATCTTAACTTCTCAATTTATTTATTCGACACCGGAAGAAATTATTAATTTCAAAGCGCTGCGTCTTGAACTTAAAAGTAAAAAGAATCAAAAACTTCATTTTTTTTATTTATGAATGTTGACAGGAAAATTACCTTACCGACGAAAATTTAGGTCTTCTTTAAAAATTCCTTTAACTTCTTTTCTTAGAAAGATAAAGACTAAACTACAATATTTAGAAGTAAAACAAACATCTCGGAAAAAATTTTTTATTTTATCTGAAATTTTGGCGCAAATTATTCCCCAACAAATAAATTCGGAAAAAAGGATTTGAGCTTTTCAAGATCAATTTATACGCGTAATGATTCCTTTTGTTCCGTTAACAAAAGGTACTTTCTTATTACAACCTAAAAATAATTATTTTTTAAATCTTCCACTTGTCTTACAATTTCAGCTCTCAAAAAGTACAGCTTTTCAAAAACTCTTTTTTTTACGATTTTTGCAAGTTATTAATTCAGAGCAAAAAATAAAAAATTTGGATTTGATCTAGGTTAACTTTTTTTTAGGTGTTACAATTAAGATAATTAAAGTTGTAAAGTTATTCTTAAATACGTGGTATTAATGCTATCTATAAAAAAAAAATTTAAAACTCTAAAAATCAATTTCAGACAAGTTTTTTCAATTTTGAGTTTTTACCGTCTTGAAAATAAGACTTCTTATTCTGTGGAAAAATCGTTTCTTTTTTCGACAACAATATTTGCTTCTAATTTTTCAACTTTAGAAAAAACTGAATATTTTAAAATTTTTAATTTATTTATTATTATTTTTGGTATTAGTTTATTGTTGTTCGGAGTAGCTTATTTCCTTTCCTTAAGTACTATTAAGGATAGTGAAAAATTAAGTCAATATGAATGCGGATTTGAACCTTTTGATGAAGCGACAAGACACCCCTTTGACGTTCATTTTTATGTAGTTGGAATTTTATTTCTTATTTTTGATGTAGAAATTGCTTTACTATTTCCTTGAGTGCTTGGTTTAAAATTTTCAAGCTGATTTGGTTTTTTTACTATGATTATTTTTCTTGGAATTTTAACAATTGGCTTTTTTTATGAATGACATCGTGGCGCTTTAGTATGACCACATAAACAAACTAAAATTTAGTGTTCACATGTTAATAATTTTATGTCAAATGAAAATGATCTCTTTAAATTTAACACCAGCGATTATCGAAAATTTTTCAAGTTTGCAGCTTATCTCTGCTAGCGATTTTTTTCAACATTTACCAGAAATTTATTTAGCTTCAGTAATTTTTGTTGGCTTAATTATTGTAGGAACAGCTAATTTTACACCAGCCGCTTTTTTAGTTACTCAAAAAAAGGAAATTACACTTTCTTTATATGAATTTGCGCGACTTAGTCTTCTTATAACGGGTAGTATGTATTTTTTTCAGCTTTACCATTTGCAAAGCACCAATATAACTTTTAATAGTTATTCAATTATAGATCATTATACTCAATTTCTTAAATTTCTAGTTATTTTAATTACATGATTTTTATTAACCGCTTCGCGCCAATATGTAGCAAAACACCCTAGACACTTAATGGAATACCCTATTTTATTGTTATTAACTACGACTTTTTTAGTTATTTTAATTTCATCCTATAATTTAATGACGTTATTTCTTGGATTAATCGGATTTAGTCTTAATATTTATGTTTTATTACTTTATGATTCTTTCAACCATTCATCACGTGAAGCAGGAATTAAATATTTTTATTTAAGTACATTTAGTTCTGGACTAATTATTAGTGCTATTTTTTTTGCATATCTTATTTTTCATAATATAAGTTTTATTTCTATTTCGTGAATTCTCCATAAATGAGTAATTTGTGATGGCTTAAATATAAAAAATATGTTACTGCATTTAATGATGTATTTTTTAGTCTTTGGTTTTTTGTTTAAATTAGCTGCTTTTCCATGTCATTTATGAGCACCTGAAGTTTATGACGGAAGTCCTCATCCTATAACTGCTATTTTTGTTTTACCTATTAAAATTGCAACTTTTGGTTTTTTCTTACGCTTACTTAATTATACCTTTGCAGATTTATATTTTATTTGAAGCTATATTATTTGAATGTCTGCATTTTTTTCAATGATTTGAGGATGTTTAGGTGCTTTGAGTGAACAAATCCTAAAACGCTTTATTGCATATTCTTCCATTAATCAAATGGGTTTTCTTTTTATGGGATTAGCTTGTGGAACTTTTGAAGGTCTTCGTGCAGCACTAATTTATCTTTTTCTTTATATTTTAATGAATTTGGGTTTCTTTATTCTATTTTTAAATACACGGGAAGAAAAATCAAATCGAGCTTTAACGTATTTAAGTGATTTTAATGATTATGCACAAAAAAACTATTTGTATAGTGTAACTTTCGTTATTATTTTATTTTCTATGGCTGGTATTCCACCATTAGGTGGATTTTTTGGTAAATATTTTCTATTTTTACACAGCTTTGAAGTGGGGCATGTTTTACTTGTAATAGTCGGTATGATTACAAGTTTAATTGCAACCTATTATTATTTGCGTATCATCAAAATCATGTGATTTGAACAGCCAATTACAAATCGTTTTAATTTTTATACATCTTTTACACCGATGTTGTTTGGAACTTATATCGCAATTGAATTTGTTTTAGTTTGATTTGTTCTTTGAAGCCCCTGAATTTTTCGATATACTAATTTTATAATTGCAACTTGTATTAATCCATTGACGACCCTTTAAAAATAATCTAAAATGACAACCATTATCAATAAAAAAAAAAATAATTTTGTAAGTACACAACAGGAATTTCTTTCTTTAAAATCGAAAATGATTTTTATTCTTAATTTTTTCGGCGCTCTTTTTATAGCATTTCTTTTAATCTTAGCCTTAATTTATGTAGGTTTGTTAGGTGAAATCGCTTCAAATGGAATCTTCTTTTTATGAGATAAATTAGGCTTTTATGTTTTACCTGCAGCAATTCTTTTTTTGAGTCTTCTTGTAGTTACACTATCTAATCCAATTTATGCGTTAATTTGTTTAATCCTCGTTTTTTTTAGTACTGTTCTATTTTTACTTTCTATTAATGTTAATTTTTTAGCTATGATATACCTTATTATTTATATTGGAGCAATTGCTATTTTGTTTCTTTTTGTAATAATGATGTTCAATTTAAAAGAATTAAACCAACAAACAACAGATATTAATGATTATAGTTTCTTATCTGTAAGCTTTAGTCTTTACTTTTTTGTTTTATGAAAATTTTATTCATTATTTTTAGATTATACTTGAACATATATTGAATATGATAAATATTTTAATGATTTTGCTAAAAAAAATATTGATAATCTCCAATATTTTCTTACATATCAATACACAGATACTTTATTATTCGGAACACTTTTTTATGAATATTATAGTTACTTATTTATACTTGCAGCATTAATTTTATTAACAGCAATGTTAGGATCAATTATTCTTGCTCTAAGTACAACGGAAAAATCCTAACTAAAAAAACAGTATCTAATTCAAGTTTAGTTTCGTCTTTGGGCTTGTAATTCAATAGGCAGAAATAACCGCTCATAATGGTTAAGTTGTAGGTTCAAATCCTACCAAGCCTAGATTTTATTTCTTAACGTAAAAATTTATTCTAATAATTTTGACAAATTAATACAGTTTAATTATTTCTTCTTTTAACTTGTATAAACTTGTTTAAGTAAATCTTATCAAAATATCCATACAATGAAACATTTTTTTCACCGATGACTCTTTTCTACGAACCATAAAGATATTGGATCGTTATATTTTATCTTTGGCACTATTTCTGGTGTTATAGGAACAGTATTATCTTTATTAATTAGATTCGAATTAGCTTATCCTGGAAATCAATTTTTTTTAGGAAATCATCAATTGTACAATGTAGTTGTAACAGCACATGCTTTAATAATGATCTTTTTTATGGTTATGCCTGTTTTAATTGGAGGTTTCGGGAATTGATTTGTTCCCATTTTAATTGGTGCGCCGGATATGGCTTTTCCAAGATTAAATAATTTAAGTTTTTGATTATTACCTGCGTCACTTCTATTATTACTTTCATCAAGTTTCTTTGAAGTTGGAGCAGGAACAGGATGAACCGTTTATCCACCATTAAGTGGTATTGATGCACATTCAGGGCCATCCGTTGATTTAGCTATTTTTAGCTTACATCTTTCTGGTGCATCTTCGATTGCAGGAGCTATTAATTTTATTGTTACCATTATCAACATGCGAGCAAAGGGTTTAGACTTTTATCGTCTACCTTTATTCGTTTGATCTGTTTTTATTACAGCCTTTCTACTTTTATTATCTTTACCTGTTCTCGCAGGAGCAATTACTATGTTACTTTTTGATCGAAATATGGGTACTGTTTTTTTTACTGCAGCCGGAGGAGGTGATCCTGTTTTATATCAACATTTATTTTGATTTTTTGGTCATCCTGAAGTATATATTTTAATTTTACCAGCTTTTGGTATTATTAGTCAAGTTGTTGAAACTTTTTCGGGAAAACCTATCTTTGGATCGTTAGGAATGATCTATGCTATGATTTCAATTGGATTTTTAGGTTTTATCGTTTGAGCACATCATATGTTTACAGTGGGATTAGATGTTGATACAAGAGCTTATTTTACAGCAGCTACAATGATTATTGCAATCCCAACTGGAATTAAGATTTTTAGTTGATTAGCTACCATGTGAGGTGGACAAATTCGACTACTAACGCCAATGTTATTTGCTATAGGATTTATTTTTCTATTTACAGTAGGTGGTGTTACAGGAGTAGTTTTAGCTAATGCAGGATTAGATCTTGCATTTCATGATACATACTATGTAGTTGCTCATTTTCATTATGTTCTATCAATGGGTGCTGTTTTTGGTATTTTTTCAGGATTTTATTATTGAAGTGAAAAAATAACTGGTCTTAAATATAACGAAACTTTAGCTAAAATTCATTTTTGAACCTTTTTTATTAGTGTTAATCTTACTTTTTTTCCAATGCATTTTCTCGGTTTAGCTGGGATGCCACGACGAATTTCTGATTACCCTGATGCTTTTGCTGGTTGAAATCAAGTTTGTTCTATTGGGGCCTTTTTCTCGGTATTTTCAACGTGTTTTTTTTTTTATATTCTTTATGATATGTTCGTAG
>Ga0134126_10003736_pt1 | contig 19065 bp, 16 predicted proteins | sample KB31752_FD_96881 | JGI IMG/M metagenome (GOLD analysis project Ga0134126, IMG submission 96881) | Terrestrial soil microbial communities with excess Nitrogen fertilizer from Kellogg Biological Station, Michigan, USA - KB3-175-2 | ecosystem: Environmental > Terrestrial > Soil > Unclassified ...
AATGGGCATGTGAACCGCTGAGAAGGACGCCCAGGACAATCCCCACTACCGTGAGGATCGCCGAAAGCAGCGCAAGCAGGAAAGCGAACTCCAGGGTGTCGAACCTGCTTTCGACTTTGGCATTCAACTTGTCGATGCGTGCGTTGAGCTGCGCCTCGATTCTCGCGACGAGCGGCTCGAGCCGCGCGACATCGTCTGCCATCGGAATCTCCTGTCTCGGCGCCAATATTGATGTGTCTGGATGGCGTATTTCCAACAGCGCCATACCACCCGGTCGCCAACCATTACAGCACGAGCAGTACCGTCGCGGAAGCCCTCAAATCTCGGCGAATCGGTTAGGTTCTGAGCTTACTGAGGCGCCTGTCTTAGCCTAACAGCGTCAGATCGTACGTCAGGATTCGCGTGCGTAGTTGACGTGTATTGAGCAGCAGAGTCCGGCCGGTGGCCACGCGCTCGCACCGGACGTGAAATCGATCGGTCGCCTGGCCGATCGAGGTCCTCGGCCCGACGCCTTGGCCGAGCTGATGTGAACTTTGCGGCACTCCGGTGGCGTTGCGCGCAAGGCTTCGTGCGCCTGCGCTGCCAGGCTCTTCGGGCAGACGCGATGGCATCCCAGGAGTCACATCGGGTAATCTCATGAGGGTAGGCGGGTCCAGGTGATTGGGGAACGCGGTGGCACCCCGGGGGGGCGGCATGCGCAGTGGTACCAGGCGCGGCCAGGCGATTGCGCGGCGGGCGGAGTGGAAAGGTCGCTCTTCCCGAAGCGGGCGCCCGCGCCAATTGAGAAATACGTTCTGTCAAGTGCCGCCAAGTTAAGTACAATTGCGCCTCGCACCACTTAAGGGATGCGGGGGTTCCGGTCGGAGATGATGAAGAATCGCGTAGGGCGCGCGTGCGTCGTTCTCTTTGCATGGACTCTCGCCGCCACTCTCCCACTCCACGCGCAGACGCTGGCCTCTTCGCTGACTCCCGAGCAGCAGCAGATGTTCCAGAGCCTCTCGCCTGCGCAGCAGCAGCAGGTGCTGAGCGGGCTACGGAGCTCGGGTGGCACGGCGGGTGCGGGCTCTCAGGCGGGACAAGCCACCGGTAACACGCAGCAGGGCCAACCGGGTGCCGGACTCGGCTCGGCAAGACTCCAACGCTCGCTCGCGGGGCAGGTACCGCAAGGGCCGCCACGGATGAAGCCGAGTTCGGTGCTGCTGCTCTCCGTGGACCTCGCCTCCGCATGCAATCAGGCCGCAGAAGGTCAGCAGCCGGGTCAAACCGGTCAGCAGGCGCTTGGGGCGGCCGCGGCCCAATCCCCATGCATGCCTGCAGGGGCGGGAGCAAACGGCTCCCAACCGCCCCCCTTGGCGCCGATCTCGCCCGCCGTCGCCGAGCGGCTCCTTGGCGCACAGGATGGATTGATCGACGGTGAGCCCATCACGTCACCGGACGTGCAGGAGAAACTGCGTGCGTTGCTGGAAGACCGGCGCCAGCAGATCCTCGACGGCAATCCCTACACCCTGAATGGCATCGGGCAGCTGTCGCTCCCGACATTGCCGCCGATCACGTTGTGGGGATTGACCGAACAGGAGGCGAGCGCACTGCTGAATGCAGATCCTGAACTCGCTGGACTGCGCTTCAAGGTCTCCATCCTTCCCGTCGTGAATATCGGCACGACGGCACTCAAGCCCTTCGGCTACGACCTCTTCAGCAGCGAGCAATCGAGCTTCGCCGTCCCGGCCGAAGGGCCGGTCCCGACCGACTACATCGTGGGTCCGGGGGACACGGTCAACCTCGAGCTCTACGGCAAACAGGTCGGGAACTACGCGCTCGCGGTGGATAGGGATGGAAACATCCATATCCCGGGCCTGGGCCCCCTGCAGGTCGCAGGCCTGAGATATGACCAGGTCAGGAGCAGGATCGAGCAGCGGATTCAGACTGAGCTGATTGGCGTCGAGGCGAGCGTCACCATGGGGACGCTGCGGACCATCCGCATCTTCGTCACCGGCGACGTCAGCTATCCCAGCTCCTACCAGGTCAGCAGCCTCTCCACAGTCACCAACGCGCTCTATAGTGCCGGTGGTATCTCCAAGATCGGCTCGCTCCGAAACGTGGAGGTCAAGCGGCAGGACCGGCTGCTCGGCAAGCTCGATCTCTATGCTCTCCTTCTGCACGGGGACAACTCCGGAGACGTAAAGCTGCAGCAGGGTGATGTGGTCTTCGTGCCTCCGGTGGGTCCCACCGCCAGCATCGGCGGGCAGGTCAGGCGGCCGGCCATTTACGAGGTGCGCCCCGGAGCCACGGTAGGAGACTTGCTTTCGCTCGCAGGCGGCTTGGTGCCCGATGCCGCACCGCACGCCGCCAGGCTCGAGCGAGTCGATGGCGGCGCGGAGCTGACGGTGCTCAATCTCGACCTCGATTCGAGGCAGGATCTTGCGCGGCGTCTGCATACCGGAGACATCCTGACCGTTCCGCAGATCCTCGACCAGATGGCGGACTCGGTCTCTCTGCAGGGCGAGGTCCTTCGCCCTGGCGTGTACTCCTGGCATCCAGGGATGCACCTGACGGAGCTCCTGGCGAGCTTGAGTGCCGTGAAGGAGGACGCGGATCAACGTTACGTTTTGATCCGGCGCGAGAGCTACCCGAGCCGTAGAGTCTCCGTGCTCTCCGCGGATGCGGCGCACGCCTTCGAAGCGCCGGGTACTGCTGCGGACCCCGTGCTGCAGAGTCGAGATCGGGTCATTGTCCTGCCGCTGCGACAGGATCGCGGAGACGAGCTCGCACAGGTTTTGGAGCAGTTGAAGGCGCAGGCGCGAGACGGCGCCGCGCCTCCTCTCGTCACGATCGATGGCCAAACCGTCGCGCCGGGCACTTACCCTCTGCAGCCCGGCATGCGGATCAGCGATCTCGTCAGGGCGGGCGGTGGTCTCGACTCCGCCGCATACCGCCTCGGCGCCGAGCTGACCCGTTACGTCGTGGCGAACGGCCAGTACCGTAAGACGGAGATCATTCCGGTCGATCTGCCCGCGGCGCTCGAGGGCAGCTCGACCGCGGATCTCGCGCTCGAGCCATACGACATGCTGATCATCAAGCAGCTGCCTTATTGGGTGACTCAGGGCTCCGTCACTATCACCGGGCAGGTACGCTTCCCGGGAACCTACCCGATCAGCGAGGGCGAAACGCTGAGCTCGGTCATCCAGCGGGCGGGCGGTCTGACTCCATACGCCTTCCCCCAGGGAGCGGTCTTCACGCGAGCCGCGATCAGGGAAGAGGAGCAGGAGCAGTTGAATCAACTCGCGCAGCGCATGCAGTCCGAGCTCACGGTGGTCGCTCTGCAAAGCACTCAGGGCGAGCAGGGCCAGAACGCCGGACAAGCGCTGGCCATTGGGCAGAACCTGCTCGCGCAGCTCAAGACCACACAGCCCGTTGGGCGCCTCGTGATCGACCTGCGGGGAGTCATCGCCCACCCGGAACGGGCCGGTGACATCGAGCTGCGCTCCGGCGACATGCTCATGGTTCCCCGCGCCCGCCAGTACGTGACCGTAATCGGCGAAGTGCAGAATTCCACGGCACACATCTGGAAGCCGGGACTATCGCGGGATGATTACATTCAGTTGAGCGGCGGCCCTACGCAGCGTGCGGACAAGAGCCGCATCTACGTCGTACGCGCAGACGGCAGCGTCGTCGCCGCCCAAAATGGCTCGCGGTGGTTCAGCGGGACTAACGTCGACATCCACCCTGGCGACACCATCGTTGTGCCGCTCAACGCGGAGAAGCTGCCGCAGCTCACCCTATGGAAGGAGGTGACCACTATTCTGTACAACATGGCAGTCGCCGTGGCGGCGGTGCATGCCCTGTGAGTTGCTCGCAGCAACACGCGTGCTTTGAAGTTAATACGGAGTATTTTGAGTGACTGCACCCGTCGCCGCGCTCCCCCTCGAGGAGCCAATGGACTACCGCGCGCTCGTCATGAAATTGATCGCCAAACGATGGTGGATCCTAAGCTCCACCGTCGTATTTGCGATCGCGTCCGCTATCGTCGCATTTACGATGGCACCGGTATACCGTGCAACGGTCGTGTTACTTCCGGCAACAGACCGCGGCTCGGAAGCCGCGGCATTCGCGTCGTCCCCCCTCGGGGGCCTGGCATCAGGCCTTGGCCTTGGGCTCGGCCCACGCGATGATGAGACGGACGAGGCATTGGCTGTCCTCCGTTCCCGAGAATTTATTGAACGGTTCATTACAACACATAATTTGATGCCCATCTTATTCAGGGAGCTGTGGGATTCGAAAACCGGCGCCTGGAAGGCAGACGTACGGCACCCTCCAACTCTGGGAAAGGCATACAGGTATTTCGACTCGAGAATCTGCCAAGTCACCCAAGACAGCAAGACTGGGTTGATTAACCTCGAAATAGAGTGGACGGACAGATACGAAGCCGCCGCCTGGGCGAATACGATGGTTGATGATCTCAATCAGGAAATGCGATCGCGAGCGTTGGCCCAAGCGAAAGCTGCGGAAGGCTTCTTGAACGAGGAACTGCAAACGACTCGCACCATGGAGGGTCGTGACGCGATCAGCAGCTTAATGGAGGAGCAGCTCAGGCGGCGAATGCTCGCGAGCGTCAATCCCAACTATGCGTTCGACGTAGTGAATAGGGCTTTGCCGCCCGACCCTGACGAACGCGTGAGGCCGGAAAGGGCGCTGATGATATTCGCAGGAACCTTGCTAGGCCTCGGGATTGGAGTTGCCGGGACTCTCGTATTCTATGCAATGAATCCGTTGTCCCAAGTATCTCCGCGCGCCAGGAATTCGCATTCAAGCAAAGACCCCGGGCTCAAGAGCCGAACCACCTAGATCTCTGGGGATGTGGAGAAATTAGCCCATGAACGCAGTGACATTTCCCAAGACAATTGTGAACTCCTCCGCGTCGAGTGTGGATGAAGGGCCGCTATACGTAACTCGACCCGACATGCCGCCTCTGGAGGAGTTCCTCCCTTACCTCGAGCGAATCTGGCAGAGCAAGACTCTGACCAATGGCGGTACACTGCATCAGGAACTCGAGAAGGAATTGAGCGCGTATCTCGGAGCGCCGTATTTGTCGTTGTTTAACAATGGCACTATAGCACTTGTCACGGCATTGAAGGCCCTGCGGATTTCGGGAGAAGTGATCACGACGCCATTCTCGTTCGTCGCGACTGCGCACTCCATTGTGTGGAGCGATCTCACCCCCGTGTTCGTGGACATCGATCCAGATACCTTCAATATCGATCCAGACAAGATAGAAGAAGCCATCACGCCAAACACGAGTGCAATAATGCCGGTGCACTGTTACGGCAATCCTTGCGCGGTAAAGGCGATAGAAGAGGTCGCAGGAAAGCACGGCCTTCGAGTCATCTATGACGCGGCTCATACGTTCGGCGTTCGACACGACGGGCGGAGCCTGGCATGTAATGGCGATTTATCGGTGTTGAGCTTCCACGCGACCAAGGTGTTCACCACCTTCGAGGGTGGCGCGATAATTTCGCGAGACGCCGTGATGAAGCAGCGCATTGATCGACTCAAGAACTTCGGCATTGCCGACGAAGTCACTGTGGAGATGGTCGGTCTGAACGGAAAAATGAGCGAAATCCATGCTGCGTTCGGCCTGTTACAGTTGCAGCGTATAGACGAAAATCTGCGGCGAAGGCAGGAGATCGACCGGCACTATCGTGAGCTCTTGGCGGAGGTAAAGGGAATCCGATGTTCATTCGGAGGGAGCAAACAAGGGCCGAATTTTGGTTACTTCCCGGTCGTGGTCGAGACGCCATACAGGCTGAGCCGGGATGAATTGTACGCGAAGCTCCGAGAGCACGGCGTGATCGCTAGGCGCTACTTCTATCCAGTCATATCGAACATGTCGATGTACAGGGCATTGCCGTCCGCTCGTCCAGGCAACCTGCCCGTGGCGAACGAGATCGCCGAAAAGATCTTGTGTTTGCCCATCTATCCCGCTCTTGCGGAGCGTGACCAGCTCAGAATCGTAGAGCTGATTCGTGGGTTCGCGACATGGCGCTACTGACTCGGGAGCAAATAGAGAAGCTGGGCTTCGAGTCTGTCGGCGCCAATGTCCTGATATCTGACCGTGCATCATTTTATGGGTGCGGCCGCATATCGCTCGGTAGTCACGTCCGCATCGACGATTTTTGTGTACTGTCGGCGGGAGAAGGTGGGATCGCGATCGGAAGTTACATACATATCGCGGTGTGCTCATCGCTGATTGGCGCAGGTAGAATCGTTTTGGCGGACTTCTGCAATGTTTCTTCTCGGGTGGCGATCTATTCGAGCAGCGATGATTTCTCCGGGCAGACCATGACGAACCCCATGGTGCCGAGAGAGTACCGAGGCGTAACCGATGCGGAAGTCAACATGGGTCGTCACGTAATCATCGGAACCGGCGCAGTCGTGCTTCCCGGGGTATCGCTGGAAGAGGGTGTGGCAGTTGGCGCGCTGAGCTTGGTGAAGTCCAGTTGTCGCGCCTTCGGAATTTACGCGGGAGTGCCCGCGGAGCTCGTGGGTGAGCGAAGCAGAAGGTTTCTGGATTTGGAGCAAGAGCTGCGCTCCGGCTGCTATATTCAAGGCGCGCGGTGAATGTCAGTTCGCCAAAACACTGCTGCGAGCTATCTCAGTCAAGGCTATGTAACCGCTATTGGCATCGCGATCGTGCCGGTTTACCTCCGTTTCATGGGGGCGGAGGCATACGGACTAATAGGTTTTTTCACTAGTCTGCAGGCGTGGTTCCAGCTCCTTGATGTCGGCCTCACGCCGGCAATTTCGCGTGAAGCGGCGCGTTTTCGAAGTGGAGCGGTAGACCCGGCTAGTTTGCGCCGGCTCCTCAGGGCTCTCGAAACGATCTTCATTGCGATCGCGATACTCGGCGGGCTCGCGCTATTTCTGGCATCAGGGGCGATCGCCACCCGATGGCTGAGGCCGCACCATCTCGCCGCCTCGGACGTCGCGCTGTCTATCGAGTTTATGGCTGTGACAGTCGCCATCAGGTGGGTGGGCGGATTGTACCGGGGCGTGATCAGTGGTTTCGAAAGAATCGTGTGGCTCAGCGGCTTCACTACGGTCGTGGGTACGATTCGATATCTGTTACCGATACCGATCCTTATCCGCCTCGGCTTTACGCCCCAGAATTTTTTCGCCTACCAGACGATGGTTGCGGCCATGGAGTTGATGGTGTTGGTGATTCAGACATACCGTCTTGTGCCCGGGATCCCCGCGCAGGAGGTCGTGCCAACCGGATGGAAATCGTTGCGAGCCATACTAGGGTTTTCCGTAAGTATCGCAGCGAGCGGATCGATATGGGTGGCAGTGACGCAGACTGACAAGCTGCTGCTATCGCGGCTTCTCCCGCTTGCCGACTATGGCTACTACTCCATGGCCGTGCTCGTCGCAAATGGTGTTCTGTTGGTTTCTACGCCGCTAGCCACCGCCTTCGTGCCCCGATTGACGGCAATCTGCGCGGAGGGAGACGACAAAAGGCTTCTCTCTCTATACCGCGGCGCCTCGCAATTCATAGCCGTATTGGTCATCCCGATTGCTCTCGTTCTGGCGTTCCTCGCCAGACCCATAATATGGGCATGGACTGGCAACCACCTGATTGCCGATTCCGCTGCGCCGGTATTGGGGCTCTATGCCCTCGGGAATGCGGTGCTGGCGCTGACTGCATTCCCGTACTATTTGCAGTTCGCCAAGGGAGATTTGAAACTGCATGTAGTCGGGCACGTGCTGTTTCTGCTTGCTTTGGTACCCCTGGTATTTTGGGGAGCACTCACCCGCGGCGCGGTGGGTGCTGGTTATGCGTGGCTCGCTACGAACGTCGCCTATTTTGTGTTCTGGACCCCACGGGTTCATCAACGATTCTATCGTGGCCTGCATCGCAAATGGTTGATGGAAGACTTTGGGGGGATTGCAGGCGTTTGCGCTTTGGCAATTGTGGGCCTGTACTACTTCAGCGGAACGTCAGCCGACAGGCTCCACGCCGCTATCGAAACGGCCGCCTTGGCGGTCGCTCTAATGGGCGCGGCGGCTATCGGCTCTCCCTGGGCTCGTGGCCAATTTGCGGCGCTATGGCGTACGCGGCTTCAACCGTGGAAGTGAGCTACATATGAGAACGATCGGGCGAGGACCCAAGGTATCGGTCTGTGTAGTCACGTACAATCAAGAGCAGTACGTCGCGCAGTGCCTGCAGAGCATTCTTGACCAGAATGTAAATTTCGACTTCGAGATCGTGGTCGCCGACGATTGTTCTACGGACAGGACACGCGAGATCATCTCCGAATATTCGACCAAGTATCGGGATGTCATCAAGCCGGAATTCCACAAGTCGAATATTGGACCTTACCGGAATTGCATGTTTGCTCACGCTCGCGCCAGCGGCGAGTACATCGCGCATCTCGATGGGGATGACTACGCGCTCCCGGGAAAATTGAAGACGCAAGTCGAAAAGTTGGACGCCGACTCCGCATGCACCATGGTGTGGCACCGGATGCGCGTGCTGAATGTTCGGACGAGCTCGTTTCGAGACGATCTTATTGATCCGGCGTGGATTGAGCGGAGGGCATTTACCCGAGGCGACTTGCTGGCATTGATGGCTGTCGGACTGCATAGTTCGACGATGTATCGGGCATCACTGCGGGAATTTCCGATGCCACCGTTCGACACGATTGACTACCTAATGAAAGTCGAGCGAATCGGGGATGGAAAGGGTTACTTTGTTGGAAATGCGCCGCTGGGGGTGTATCGAGCTGGAATCGGCATTGCATCGAGTGGTAACTACACGAGGCGGCTCATGGCGCAATCAATGGAGTATCTCGCAGGGAGGTTTCCGCGGGAACGCGCCAGAATCAACACTGCCGCGCTCACAATGTTGCTTGCGGAGCTAAAAAATGGGGGAGAGAACAGGCCGCATCTCTGGCGGACTTGGAGGGCGACGTTCCACCCCTTGTCGCTGTTTTGGTTCATGCATTATTGGGGAGATATTGGAAAGCTGAGACTCCCATTGGCGCCTGGCTGATGGGCACTGTGGCTTGGAGGAATCGCGCTTGGCGTGGGACTGGAATATGAGTCTACGCGCGAGCGCAATAGTGCGATCACCTCGCTGGTGGATCGCCTTTGCCATTTCGTTCCTGTTTTTTCTCGCGCCAAGGCTGCAGGTCGGCATCCCCTTAAATGGGGGGGTCCTCGCTGTCGTCGCCGCGGCCGTACTCGGGCACCGGGGACTCCCACTTGCCGCGAGGGACGGAAGTCTCTGGAGGCCTTGTGGATTGCTCGTGCTTCTCGGGATCTACCATACGGTAGTGGCCCTTCTCTACGGCAACTCCTTCAACTATTTCCTCTATATCTGTGTGTCTGCGGCTGTCTATCTCGTTGTTGGATACATGCTTGTGCTCTATCTGCAGGGAGATCGGCGGCTGGATGCAGAGCCGATCAATGCAATGCTCCTGATTTACGTAGCCGTAGTTTCTGTTAACGCGCTGCTGATCGTCCTGGAATACTCGAGTCCGCAACTGAAGCAGGTTGTGGAGGGGATTCTAGCCCCCGATCCCAGTGCAAACATCCAGTACGGGGACTCGTTCCGAAATCGTGGGCTGGCGCAAGGCGGGGGTGCGGGTCTCTCGGTTGCAAACGCGATCGGAATCTGGGCGTGCATAAGCCTGTGGTCCAGGGGGGCGATGGGGGCGCCCCTGTGTCTACTCGCGGTCGTTTGCCTCAACGCGGCGAACATATTCACCGGCCGGACGGGGTTGCTGGTTGGACTGGTGTTTGACGCCGGGTTCGCCGTGCTTGCGTTGGCACGATTGGTCAAGTCACGGCGGGTGAGCATTTGGTCGCTTGTCGGCATCGCGGCCGTTGCGTGGGGACTTGTAGCCGCGGGACAGCAGATCACCGTAGGCAACGACGTCCTGGGGTGGGCATTTGAGTGGGCCAAGAGCGGGAATGGAAGTAGTTCCATCCTCGATACGGCCTCGGCCGAAGACCTTCGATCAATGCTATTTCTGCCCACAAACGTAGTGCACCTGGTGTTCGGCGTGGGTTTTTTTGACGGGGTCGGTTGGGTTTACCCGCGAACAGACTCAGGCTACCTGAAGACGCTATTGTCGGTTGGTCTCCCGCTGGCCGCGGCGCTGTACGGCTGGGTCTTGTGGTCCTTCGCGAAGATCGGTTGGCTCGGCAATGGACTGAAGATACTGACTATCCCATTGGTGATCATGATGGCTGGGGTGGAGATCAAGGAGCCGTTCCTGTACCAGAACTGCAGTGGGCGCTTCGTTTTTGCGATGATTGGAGCCTACTTGGCCGTGCGGGCGGTATTGCGGCGGAAAGCGTCACTCGACCGGGTGGGGGAGTAGGAGGCGGTGGGCCAGTGAAAGTATTGCACCTGATTACATCTCTCCGCACGGGGGGCGCGGAGCGGATGCTGCAGAAAGTCGTTACAGCATTGGCGCCGAAGGGCTACACGTTCACCGTCGTGTCGCTGACCGAGGCTTCCAGAATTGGTGGGGAGTTGGAGCAGAGTGGGACCTCTGTTATTGCGCTGTGCGGGATGGGTGGAGTGCTGCTTCCCCATCGGTTGGGTAGATTGGTGCGAGCGGTAAGAGAATTCCAGCCGGACGTGATTCATTCCTGGATGTATCACGCCAACGTGCTGGGCCATGCGGTCGCGGGTATGCGGCGTCGCGGAGGCCGGCCGGCCCTGATCAGCTCCATCCGGGGATGCCTGGATATTCGTAGTGTGGACAAGCTGGGGCTTCGAGTCGTCCGGCGGCTGGATTCATGGCTGTCACCGAGGGTCGATGCGATTGTGTTCAATTCACGGTGCGCGGCAGACCAGCATGCGGCGTTCGGATACAGCATGAGGCGAGCAGTCGTGATCCCGAACTGTTTCGACACTGATCATTTCAGGCCGAGGCCGGAGGAGGCCGCCGGGCTGCGCGCGAGGCTCGGATGGGACGGAGGAATCGCGATTGGATTCGTGGCGCGCTTCGATCCGTACAAGGATCATCGAAATCTCCTCGAGGCGGCGCGCATCGTGGTGTCGCGCGACCCGAGATGCCGATTCATCCTCGTTGGGCCGGGCTGCGAATCGAACAACCGTCAGCTGAGTGATGGGATCGAAAAATATAGACTGGCCGGATCGGTCGAACTGTTGGGGGAGCGGCGCGATATAGGTGCAATCCAAAGCGCGCTGGATATCGCCGTGAGCTCCTCAGTGAGCGAGAGTTTCCCGAATGCCATCGGAGAGGCGATGGCGTGCGGCACGCCCTGCGTGGTGACGGACGTAGGAGATTGCAAGCTTCTGGTAGGGGATACTGGATTGGTAGTGCCGCCGGCGGATCCTGTTGCCCTTGCCGATGCGCTCGTTCGACTCGCGAGTCTTACGGCCGATCAGCGGCGGGACCTCGGGGACCGAGCGAGGGCGCGAGTGGTAGCGGAATACGGCATGGAGCGAATCGCAGGGAGAATTTGCTCGCTCTACGAGGAGTGTGCGGGGCCGGGATTGCGTGAGGGCATGGCCGAGCAGTGACGAATGCTGTATGACTTCCAGGCATAAAGAAACATATTCGGGTGTCGGGGTGCGTCTCGACTCGATTAACGTAGATGATCGTGTCGCCGCGGGATTTGGCGATGAGTGGTCGCGGTTCGACCAGTCCACTCTATCGGCGACGACACAGGCGGAGATGTTCGCTTCATATTTCGCGAATTTTCCTTGGAGCGGGCTCGCGACCGGAGCGGTCGGGGCGGATTTTGGCTGCGGCAGCGGCCGCTGGGCGCTTCGGGTGGCGCCCCGAGTGGGCAAGCTGTATTGCGTGGACGCCAGTCCGCAGGCGCTGGAGGTCGCCAGGAGAAACCTGCGAGGTGTCGAGAATTGCGAATTCATTTGCGCGAGCGTCGGCAATATGCCGATAGCCCCGAAGTCGCTGGACTTTGGTTACTCGCTCGGAGTTTTGCATCACATTCCCGACACTGCGGCGGGACTCGCCAGCTGCGTGCGAACGCTTAAGCCGGGCGCTCCGTTCCTGCTGTATCTGTACTACCGAATGGAGAACCGTCCGATTTGGTACCGTGGGCTCTGGAGCCTCACTAATGCGCTGCGCGGGCTGATCAGCAGGCTCCCGAAATTTCCCCGATACGTCGCGAGCCAGATGATCGCCTCCTTGGTGTACTGGCCGTTGGCGCGCGCCGCGGGCCTTGCTGCGAGTCTCGGCATCGAAAATCGCAACTTTCCGCTGAGCTTTTATGCCGATAAGCCGTTCTATGTGATGCGGACGGATGCGCTGGACCGCTTCGGAACGCGCCTCGAGCATCGGTTTAGTCGCCCGCAGATGGACGCGCTGATGCGCGCGGTCGGATTGACCAATGTGTCATTCAACGATCAGCCGCCGTTCTGGTGCGCGGTCGGATATCGGGATACCGCATGTGCGGAATAGCCGGATTCCTTGACTGCACCCCCAACAGGACTGCCGAAGAACTTGCGGCAGTTGTCGGGAGCATGTCTGATGCAATATCGCATCGCGGGCCGGATGACGACGGCCTCTGGGTGGACGCCCGAGCGGGAGTCGCGTTAGGCCACCGCAGGTTGTCGATCGTCGATCTGTCGAAAGAGGGACATCAGCCGATGATCTCCCGCTCCGGGCGGTTTGTCGTCGTGTTCAACGGAGAGATTTACAACTATCCCGAGCTGCGCAAGGAGCTAGACCTGCGGGGAGCGTCCCCGCAGTGGCGAGGTCATTCTGACACCGAGGTCCTCCTGGCCGCCTGCGAGGCATGGGGCGTGGAAGGCGCGGTGCAGCGCAGCAACGGAATGTTCGCGATCGCAATCTGGGATGCGGCTGAGCGGCAGCTGATCCTGATACGCGACAGAATGGGGGAGAAGCCCCTCTACTATGGCTGGCATGGAGAGGTGCTCCTGTTCGGTTCAGAGTTGCGGGCAATTGAGGCTTACCCCGGGTTCTCCCGGACGTTGAACCGAAGAGCCGCGTCCGCATTCCTGAGATTTGGCTATGTGCCCACGCCGCTCAGCATTTACGAAGGGATTCGCAAGCTCGAGCCGGGTCGGATTGCGAGGATACCCTCGTCGAGGGCTCGCCGCGAGACCATCAAGAGCTATTGGGAGGTTCCAACCTGCGGGACGGTCGGACGCGTTGATCCACGTGCTGCAGTGAATCAGCTTCACGACCTCCTTGCGTCGGCAGTCAAGTCTCGTATGCATGCGGATGTGCCATTGGGAGCATTTCTGTCGGGAGGTATCGATTCGTCTACAGTGGCTGCGTTGATGCAGGCCGGCGGCAGCTCGAAAGTTCGCACATACTCCATCGGGTTCGAGGACCGGCGTCACAACGAGGCGGTCCATGCGGCAGCCGTAGCGAAATTTCTCGGCACAGATCACGAGGAGCTCTATGTGACCGCGGCCGACGCGCTGCAAGTCGTGCCGCAGCTGCCCTCGCTGTACGATGAACCGTTCGCGGATTCTTCGCAAATACCCACCTATCTTCTCTCGAAGCTCACTCGCCGACATGTAACAGTCGCGCTTTCCGGAGATGCCGGTGATGAGCTATTCGGCGGATATGTCAGATACTTGCAGGCTAGAAAGCTGCTCAAACTGTATCGCACCGTGCCGCACCCGGCGCGCCATCTGTTGGCGCGGGTGCTGAGGGGTGTCGCCGGCCCGCTGTGGGACAGGGCCTGTGCCTTCGGGCCAAGGTCGCTCGCGGTGGGACTGTCGGCCGACAGGCTCGCCAAACTTGCGGACGTCGTGCAACTCGGCGGATACCGACAGATGTATGCGCGCCTGGTATCTCAATGGCAAGATCCGCTTGCAATCGCGCCGTCACTTCCGACACCACCGACGGCTCTCGATGATGAAGTCCTGGCGGAGAAGATTGGCGAGCCGTTGCCGTGGATGATGTACCTGGATCAGGTGATGTACCTGCCGGACGACATCCTCGTTAAGGTTGATCGCGCCTCAATGGCCGTGGCGTTGGAGGCGAGAGTTCCATTTCTGGATCACAAAGTGGTGGAGTTTGCGGCTGGGCTGCCGCTCTCCGTCAAGATCAAGCGGGGCCAGGGAAAGTGGATCCTGCGACAGGTGCTGTATCGGTATGTGAAGCGTGACATGGTGGAGCGACCGAAGCAAGGATTTGGCATTCCTTTGGCCTCGTGGCTCAGGGGCCCCTTGCGAGACTGGGCTGAAGAACTGTTGGCACCATCCGCGCTTGCGGCGAGCGGTCTTTTGGAACCGGCGCCGATCCGGGCAGTCTGGGCTGCGCATCAGACCGGTCGCGCAAATCACCAGTACCCCCTCTGGGTCGTCCTGATGCTCCAATCCTGGCTGCTGCGTGCTAGGCCGAGAATCGCGTAGGTCCATGAGGCTCCTCTTCAACGTAAATGTCGCGTGGTTCTTCATCTCGCATCGTCTCGAGATCGCCCGCGCGGCTCGCGACAGGGGATTCGACGTGCACGTATCAGGCGACCTCGAGTCGCCTGAGGAGGCTGCACTCCTCGAGCGCGAAGGATTCCGCTTTCATCGAGTGCATCTCACGAGGGGCGGACTGAGCCCGGCGCATGACCTTCTGTATTTCAGGCGGCTGCGGAAGATCATGCAGTCAGTCGGCCCGGATCTCGTGCACAACGTGACCGTAAAGCCTGTCATCTATGGAACGATGGCGGCCCGCACGTTGGGGATCTCCCGGATCGTGAACGCCGTTTCCGGTCTTGGCTACGCGTTCACAGGGGGCGAGTCGCGACGATTGCTGGCGCACCTGGTCAAGGCGGCCTATCGGGCTGCGCTCAATCGGCCCTACGTTCGCGTTATCTTTCAGAATGCGGATGACGTGGAGACGTTTACGGCTGCCAAGATCGTTGACCGGCGGCAGGTAGTCCTCATCCGGGGCTCAGGCGTGAATCTCGACGCCTTCGCGCAGGAGCCGGAGCCATCCGGAATGCCCGTGGTCGTGTTGCCGGCTCGGATGCTGCGCGACAAGGGGGTGGTGGAATTCGCAAGTGCGGCGAAGAGGCTGCGATCGGCGGGTTCGCAGGCCGAATTCGTTCTCGCCGGAATGACTGATCCGGCGAATCCGGCGAGTCTCCGGGAGAGTGAAATGGCAGGCCTCGAGCGGGACACCGGGGTAAAGTGGCTGGGGCACGTAGCCAACATGCCTGCCCTGTACCGGAAGTCCCACATCGTGTGTCTTCCCTCATATCGCGAGGGCATGCCGAAGAGCCTTCTGGAAGCTTGCGCGGCTGGAAGACCCATCGTCACGACGGACGTGCCTGGGTGTCGCGAAGCCGTACGCCACGGAGAGAACGGAATACTGGTCGCGCCGCGGAACGTCGAAGCATTGTCAGATGGTCTCGCGCACCTCCTTGCCGATTCTTCGCTTCGAAAGAGGATGGGCGCAGCGGGCCGAAAAAGGGCCGAGGAGGAGTTCGACGTGCGTGCGGTCGTGCGGGAGACGCTGGGCGTCTACCAAAGCATGCTGGCCTGAGCGTCGGATGTCTCGCGTACTCGTAACGGGTAGCACCGGGTTCGTGGGTCGTGAGCTCTGCTCGACGCTTGCGGCGGCGGGTTTTACGGTTCGGGGAGTTGTTCGCACGGAAGGTCGTTCCCCCGCGGACTGCGCGGAAACGGTTGTCGTAAAGAATATCGATGGGGCCACGCAATGGTCGCCCGCGCTGGACGGCGTGGAATCCGTTGTCCACCTCGCTGCGAAGGCGCACGTGACGCGGCGATCGACCCCGAGCGCAGAATACATCGCGTTAAATGCCAATGGTACGCAAGCACTGGCTGCCGCCTCAGCGGCCGCAGGCGTGCGGCGCTTCGTTTACCTTAGTAGTGTCAAGGTGAACGGGTCATCGACTACGGACAGACCGTTTCGCGCGGATGACGAGGCGCAACCAGACGGCCCTTACGGGCATTCCAAGTGGCTGGCGGAGAAATACCTGGCGCAAGTATCGATGCGCTCGCGCATGGAGCCTGTGATTGTGCGTCCCCCCCTGGTATATGGACCTGGAGTCAAGGCGAATTTTCGTTCCTTGCTCACGTGGGTCGAGAGAGGATGGCCGTTGCCATTCGCTGCGATTCAAAACCGCCGCAGCCTCGTCTCGATCTGGAACCTGGCTGATCTGATCGTGACCATTCTCCGGCACCGCGGATCCGCTGAAGGTACGTGGATGGTCTCGGACGGAAACGATTTATCGACTCCCGCCTTGATTGAGCTGATCGCCGCCGCAATGGGAAGGCATCCGAGGCTGCTTCCAATCCCAACCAATATCTTGCGGACTGTCGGGTTACTTGGGGCACTCGGAGGCGCCATAGAGAGGCTTTGCGGCTCTCTCGCAATCGATATGTCTCGAACGCGTAGCACTTTCGCGTGGACTCCTCCGGTGCCCGTCGAGGAGGCGATATCCCGCACCGTTTCGGCTTACCTGAGGGAAAAATTATCGTGAGCCTCTGGGTCTGTTTGTTTGCCGTCGGCGCATTCACCGTTTCCGTGATGCTCACCCTGATCCTCAGGAGGGCCGTGCTCACCACGGGGCTCATTGATGTTCCAAACGAGAGGAGCTCTCATTCCGTGCCTACGCCGCGCGGCGGTGGTCTCGCCATCGTGATTTCGTCAGTCACCGCGATTGCCGTGCTAGCCGCGTTAGGTGCAATTCGCGTTCCACTTTTGCTCGCACTCTGCGGTGGAGGCGTTGCCGTTGCCGCAATCGGCTTCCTGGACGATCGCGGTTCCCTGTCTCCGGGCAAAAGACTCTTGGTTCACTTTTGTGCAGCTGCGTGGGCTGTCGCTTGCGTGGGCCCCCTGAGTGAGTTACGGATCGGCATGGAAGTCATCCATCTTGGCATCGCAGGATACGCGATTTCAGTTATCGGTATCGTTTGGTTTCTCAACATCTTCAATTTCATGGACGGAATCGACGGCATTGCGGCATCCGAGGCGATATTCATGTGCGGAGCCGCCGTACTGCTGTCGACGCAGTCGGGCACCGGCGATATTGCGGCCGCCGCAGCTGCGATAGGCGCAGCCTCACTTGGATTTCTGGTATGGAACTGGCCGCCCGCCAAGATCTTCATGGGCGATGTGGGCAGCGGCTACCTGGGGTTCGCCATCGGAGTGCTCGCGCTCGCGGACGACGCCCGGAACCCAGTAGGGCTCTGGATATGGATCATTCTCGCTGGCGTGTTTGTCGTTGATTCCAGTACCACAATGATTCGCCGCATGTCGCGAGGGGAACGGATTACCGTGGCTCATCGAATGCACGCCTACCAGCATCTGGCGAGAAGAGCGGGGCACGCTGCAGTGACGGCATCTGCCGCTGCGATCAATGTCGTCTGGTTACTCCCCTGCGCGTTTCTCGGCAGCCTCAGGCCCGTCTATGCATTCTGGCTCGCGATTCTTGCGCTTTGCCCGCTCGTGGTGGGTGCGCTAGCTGCAGGTGCCGGTCGGCCCGAGATGGCGAAATGAACTTCGCAAACCGACGGACCGAGTCAAAACACGCTAGGACGCATAGCTCGGAGCGACGGGGGCGTGATGCGTTAGCACCTGATCGCTAAGGTGGAGCGCCTGCCGCAGCGGTGTACTCGATGGTGCCAGGGACATAGGGAGATCCGATGGTGGCGAGCGGAGGAGACTCGGATTCGCTTTTGTGGTCCAGGATCTCTATGTCGATCGGATAGCTATTTGCGTTGAGGTTCTCCAGGGAGATCGCGATTCCGCCGCCGTGATTGGCAAGTGTCAATGGCTGGAGAATTCTGATCTGGTCGAGAATTTCAGTTGGATAATCCGGCTCTATGTCGATGCCGAACTGCGGGGCGGTGCCCTGCGTGTACTGAAATTGACAGTTGACTACGTATAGGTTCCGTACGTTAAAGATAGTCAGACCCTGCCGCCTATTATTCGATGCAAGGCAAGCGCTCAGTACAACGTTCTGCGATGGTTGGCCAGCTGGGCCTCCTATGGTAAAGCCGTCTCCCGCGTTGTTGCTGGATTCCAGGCCTTCGATGGTGATGTTATTGGCTCCGTAGATGAGTACGCCGTGCCGCTGTTCACCAGGCGGGTACACGTTCCGATCTCCAAGTATTTTGGCCCCGTAAGCACTTATGTAGACGTTGTCGCTCCGTATGTTGATCAGCTGATCTTCGGGTCCCAGCACTCCGGAGTCCTGGATGATCACTCCGGAGTCGAGCAATAAGGCGGTGTTCGAGGAAATGAATAGCTTTCCGGTGACGTAATCGCCCGCAGGGATGTGGATCGTGCGGTCGCCGCTGCCAAGGAGATTCTGCAGCGCCGCGGTATTGTCTGTTTTGCCATCACCCACGAGACCGGCTGAGGAGGCATCGATATACTGAGCCGTCGCGAAGTTTGGTCCTCGCGTCGACTCGCTCGTGAATGCATTGATGGAAGAGATCTCATGCTGTGCTGTAATTGCGTCAGGGGTGGCGACTTGCGGCAACGACGAATCCGTAGCGCTCTGCGATGGTGGATCGCTCGTGCTCTGTGATGATGGATTGCTGCCGCTCTGGCTGTTGCATCCGCAGAGTTGACTGCAGAGCAGGATCGTCGCGACGGCCAAGCTTGAAGCAAGCTCGATGTTGCGTTCCACGTGGCACGGAGAATTGGACCTGACACGGCTGAGGACGCATTCTTCGTGCCCGTGACGTGGTTGGTGATCGCAAGACCAACTACAAAGCAGCTGCGGCCTTTCGGTGAAGTTTTGTGATCAGGCACACGGAAAGTCGAGCGCGCGGAGCGCACTGTGGCAACGCTTGCAAGCTGGGCAGCGGGTTGGTGTGTAACTTCGAGGCGGTGTCGGCCTTCGAAGAACGGCTTTTGGCCGAATGTGCGTTTGGTCCCAACTTGCTGCGATTGTCAGTTGACAGAATGTCAATGGTTTAGTACAAGGTTCGGTTAATAAGGTTGCGCTCAAGGCAGCGCAACGAGGGCGGGCGGGTCTAATGCGGGTGCATGGGACGGGTCTCACCACCGTGGAAACGGTGGAGGGTTGCTATTTCTGCGGTGGTCGTTGCGCAGC
>Ga0134126_10003737_pt1 | contig 19060 bp, 17 predicted proteins | sample KB31752_FD_96881 | JGI IMG/M metagenome (GOLD analysis project Ga0134126, IMG submission 96881) | Terrestrial soil microbial communities with excess Nitrogen fertilizer from Kellogg Biological Station, Michigan, USA - KB3-175-2 | ecosystem: Environmental > Terrestrial > Soil > Unclassified ...
GCAACGACTGCCGCTCGAGCAGCGGACGGTCATCGAGCTCGCCTATCACGTCGGCCACTCGTGCGAAGAGATCGCATCCATCATGCAATGCCCGGTCAACACGGTAAAGACCCGCATGTTTCACGCGCGCCGCAAGCTGAAAACCCTTCTCACCACGTTGGCCGGCCCCGCTTGATTCACCGAGGGACCCCAGTGAAACTCCTCTCCAAACTCTCCGTGCACACACGTGCCGAGCTCATCATTCCCTGGCTGGTCAACGGCTCGCTCCCTCCCGGCGCCGAGCCAGCGCTGCGCGAGCACGTCGCGGCCTGCCCGCAGTGCCGCCAGGACTACGAAGAGCAGCTTCGGGTGCGCGCAGCCATGCGCGCCGAGGGCCCGCTCGTATTCGCCGCCGAGTCCTCCTATCAGAAGCTGCTCACCCGTATGCAGAACCATGAGGCCGGTCGCGAGCCGCGCGAGGCGGTCGAGGAGCTCGGCTCCCCCCGGGCGCTGCGACCCCTGCGGCGCAACCCGCCGGTCGTGCGCTGGCTTGCCGCGGCGGCGATCGTGCAGGCGTTCGCGATCGGCCTCGGCGCCTGGGCATGGCCCTCTTCCCATCCCGTCAACGAGGCGCGTTACACGACCCTCACGTCCGCAGCGCCCTCTTACGACTCCGGTCCACGGGCGCGTGTCCTCTTCCGGCCGGATCTGTCGCTGGGGACGTTGCAGACGGTGCTGCAGGGGGCCGGCGCGCGCATCATCGACGGACCGGCGGATGGCGACGTCTACACGTTGGGATTCTCGCCGCCCCCCCACTCGCCGGCCGCGCTCGCGCAGCGGATCGCGACCCTGCGCGCCAATCCCGCGGTCCTTTTTGCGGAGCCCGTCCAGAACGGCGTGCACTGACATGAATCGGGCGCCGCTGAGAGGGCTCACGCTCGCCCTGCTGGGGCTGATGGCGGGATGCGCACTGCGGCAGAGCGAGCTGCGGGCGCCGGAGCTGCCCGACCAGGCGCGACGGGATGCGGGACGCTTCGTCGTCATCACGGTGCGCAACGAGCCCCAGCGGGCGATCGCCACCCCCGGCTCGACGCCGCGCGGCTATGACGGTGCCAGCGTGTACAGCGTCAGCCCGAGGGCGCGCGCGATTACTCTCGCGCTGGAGCGGGACTACAGGCTGCGGCAGGTATCCGCGTGGCCGATCGCGAGCCTGCGCGTGAATTGCATCGTCATGCGTCTGCCGGACCTGACGGCCCGATCGACGCTGATCGCCCAACTGGCGCGCGACTCGCGCGTCGAGTCCGTGGAGCCGCTCAACCAGTTCACCACGGAAACCGGCTCGCACGTGGTCGACGGCTCCGGGACGCCGGCCCCCCACCCCCACAGACGTCCCTACCTGCCGCTGCAACTCAACTTGCGGGAGCTCGGCGTCCTGCAGGCTCATCGCCTCTCGCAGGGCGCGGCCGTCCGGATCGCGATCATCGATACCGGCGTTGATTACCAACATCCGGACCTCGAAGGTCGCATCCTCGCGCACCGTGACTTCGTGGACGGCGATGGCGGCGATTTCACGGTCGATCGACACGGTACGGAAGTCGCAGGCGTGATCGCCGCGACCACCGGGGGCGGCCTCGGCCTGCTCGGGGTGGCGCCGAAGTCGCGTCTGATCGCTCTCAAGGCCTGCTGGCCGCTGCATCGGGATGCCGCCGAGGCGGCTTGCAACAGCTTCACGCTGGCGCAGGCCCTGCAGGCGGCCATCACGGCACGCGCCGACATCGTCAACTTGAGTCTCGCCGGACCTCCCGACCCGCTGCTCGAGCGCCTGATCGATTACGGGATGCGTCGGGGCATCATCTTTGTCGGTGCCGTGCCCGCGGCCGGCGACGGCCTCGCCGGCACGTTTCCGACGGATATACCCGGAGTGCTCGCCGTGCAATCGGCGGAGGACGCGCCCACCGGCTCTCGAGATCTCCTGGCGCCCGGGCAGGGCATTCTGACGTTGGTCCCGGGTGGGCATTATGACTTCGCCTCCGGGAGCTCTCTTGCCACGGCGGAAGTCACCGGGATCGTGGCGCTCCTCCTGGCCGACGGCAGGCGGTTGCCCGCGGCCCGGGTCGAGCGGATTCTCTCGCGCAGCTCACGCGAACTCGCCACACCGGCGGGCGTCGTCATTTCCGTCAACGCCTGCGCAGCCGTGGCCGATGCGCTGGATCGCGCCAGTTGCGGCGGCAACAACGGCGATCCTACCGCCGCCGCGCTGGCTCTGCGCTGCGCAAATTCCTGCCGCTGACCGGTCCTCTCCTTCCCGTCAGAAGAATCCGTGGAGCTGGATGAACCAAAGCCTCTGATTCTCGGCGGCGATGTCGCGCGGTCCGTTGTAGTCGCGTAGGCCGGCACGTATCTGCAAGAACTGCACCGGCGTCAGCTCGTACACCAGACTCCACCGGCTGCGGCCGGTGCCGTGCACGTCCCGATCGGGATCGAAGGGCTCGAACGTGACCTTGAGATTGTTGCCGGGCGCAATGAGCCAGTCGCCTTCGAGCAGCGCTGCCGCCTGAGTCACGCCCGTCAGCGGGCTGTACTCGTTCTGCACCATGTCCACCTCCGCCAGCCACGTGACGGGGCCGGTGCGCGTTCCGCCGAAGAGTCCATAGACGCGTCGCTTGAATTGAACTGCGCCGTCGTCATTGGCGGCGATCCCGAATCGCCAGGCCGACTCGACATAGCTCAACTGCAGGCCGTATTCCTTGCCGTGCGGCGATGGCGTGGCGAAGGTGCCGTTGCTCACATCGAGCTGCGCATCCCAGTGACCTTTGAGCCACCCGAACTCCACGGCATCATCCGGCTCGAGCATGTTGAAGCTGTTCACCTCGTAGACGAAGGCGGTCTGATCCTCGAGTCGGAAGCCGAACGGCAGGTACATCTGCCCCGCCTTGACGTACCACTCGTGTGATGCCGACCAGTAGATGCCATAGGCTTCCCGGTTGAGCGCATTACCTGGGGCGACCTGCTCATCGATGTACAGGATGAGCCGGTCCGGGATGACCTGCCCCTCCAGGTACACTCGGGCCTGTTGCAGGCCCAATTGCTCGACCGTATTCGACCCGGGCGTGGCGGTGGCCGTGAAGTTGTAGCGGATATCGCCCCCCACCCGCAGGAATTTCGTCACCTCGCCGGTCCACAGGCCCCAGTCGCCGCGGATGGGGTGCGCCGGCAGCTCCGTTTGCGCGAATACATCGCCGAAGTCCTTGCGCAGGCCGCCGCCCGTGGGATTGACATGGCAGCTTTGGCACTTGAGGCCGTACCGCACGGCGAGATATGGCTCGGCGTAGGCGCGCGAGCCGAAAAGCAACGCCAGCGTGAGCAGCCCCGCGAAGTATTTGCCGGCTGAATTCATGGTCGCTCCCGATTTCGCTGCCGCGTAAGTCTCTGATCCCGCGGGTTCGGTTCAAAGTGAACCGCGACCGCCGCGCAGGGCACCTACCCGCACGCCCGTGTCCGACGCCTCGCCGCGTGGGTGCGTCGGCCTGTGCAATCGCTGGTGCCGCCGAGCGGCGGAGGGATTTGCGGATCATGCTATCGATCCTCTTGGGCCATTCCTATTTTCTGCGCCTCGACCACAAGCAATGGCAGCGCGCCAAGCCCTATCCGCCCCTGGCCACGCTCCAGGTAGCGACCCTGCTGCGCCGGCTCGGACACGAGGTGCGGCTCTTCGACGCCATGCTCGCCGAGGGGGTGACCGAGTACGTGCGCGAGCTCGAGCAGGCGCGACCGCAGCTGGTACTGATCTATGAGGACAATTACAACTTTTTGAGCAAGATGTGCCTGGCGACCATGCGAGCCGCCGCCCTGGAGATGGTCGCCGCGGCCCACCGTATGGGCGCACGCGTCATCGTCGCCGGCTCGGACGCAACTGACTCGTCCAACGCCTACCTGGCGCTGGGAGCTGATGTCATCCTTCACGGCGAGGGGCTCGAGGCGCTCGAGGCTCTCGTGTCGAGACTGGACGCCCGCGCCGATATTGAGATCGGCGATTGGGTGCAGGGGCTGTTCGGAATCGCATCACAGGCCCCGGCCTGCGTCGCCTCGCTTGCCTCAGAGCCGCGTCGCGGCATCGGCCGAACGCAGGCCGAGCCGCCGTCGCCAGCATGGGATCTGGTCGATATCGAGGGTTATCGACAGGTATGGCGCCAGGCGCACGGCTACTTCAGTCTCAACATGGCCGCCTCTCGTGGCTGCTCGTTCCGCTGCTCCTGGTGTGCCAAGCCCATCTGGGGCAGCCAGTACCTGCAGCGTCCCGCCGGCGAAGTCGCGGCAGAAATGGCGCAGCTCAAGCGCCAGTTTGCCCCCGATCACATCTGGTTCGCCGACGATATCTTCGGGTTCAGGGCTGACTGGGTCGGCGAGTTCGCGCGCGCCGTAGGTGCGGTGGACGGCTCCATCCCGTTCACGATCCAGATGCGCGCGGATCTGGTAACCGAGCGCATGGCGGGCGCGCTGCGCGATGCCGGCTGCCGCGAGGTTTGGCTCGGTGCGGAGAGCGGCAGCCAGCGGGTACTCGACGCCATGAACAAGGGCACCAGCGTTGCACAAATCCATGCAGCGCGACAGCGCCTCAAGGATGTAGGAATCCGCGTTGGATTCTTCATCCAGCTCGGATACATCGGCGAAGAGCTGTCCGACATCCTCGCGACGCGACGCCTCATCGAGACCGCATGCCCGGACGATGTCGGGGTAAGCGTCGCGTACCCACTACCCGGAACGCGTTTTTACGAACTCGTCAAGGCGCAGTTGCACGGGAAGACCCACTGGCAAGACAGCGGCGACCTCGCGATGATGTTCCACGGCACGTATGCCTCGGAGTTCTATCACGCCATCAGAGACTTGCTGCACGACGAGGTCGCAATGCGGACGGGCGGCAGTGCCGACAGCCAGACCGCCACCCGCCACGGGCGCAAGAGGCTGCAACAGCGCTGGAATCTTCTGTTGCGGCTGGAGAGCAGCTTTCGCAGCACCTCGCCGTCTGCGCAACCGATGGAGCTCTTGCGCACGGGCGATGCAACGATTTGACACTCCACATGGCATTCGCTGAGAAGAATTTGCCCCCTCTACGGACGATGCAAGCGTCATTGCATCGGATTACGGAGTCGCTCGCCTGCGAGCTCGCTCTCCCGGGGCGCACCCCACCTGATTGGAGTGAGCTGGAGTGGCGGCTGGCTCCCGCGGTTGCCGCGATGCACGGTGTCTCGCCTTTGCTGGCGAGCTCGCTCCAATGGCGCGGGCCGTCGGCATGGAACGACTTCCTCGCAGAGCAGCGGCGTCACACTCAGCGGCGCCATTGGCGTTGCGAGGAGCTGTTGGCGCGGATCGATGAGCAGGCGCGCAACGCCGGGATCGCCATGCTCACCCTCAAGGGCGCCGCGCTCCACACGGCGGGTGTGTATGGCGCAGGCGAGCGACCCATGGCCGATCTCGATCTGCTGGTCCGGCCGACCGAGCTCGAGCTGGCCGTCGCCGCGCTGCTGTCTCTGAGCTACCGAAGCGCGGGCAGCACTTGGAAGCATCAAACCTTCAATCCGGCGGATGCACCGCCGCCGGCGCCGCTCGGCGAGCATGTGGACAACCCGATCAAGATCGAGCTGCACAGCCGCGTCGCCGAGCTTCTGCCTCTGCCGGCGACGGACATCACGGACCTCGTGTTTCCCTCGATGGCGGCACCCGGACTCCATACGTACCCCTCGCCGGCCTCTGCAATGCTGCACGTGCTCGCGCATTGCGCCGGCAGCATGGTGGCCCGCGGGCTGCGGCTCATCCAGCTTTGCGACATCGCGCGCCTCGCCAGGCGGATGACGGATGCCGACTGGGATGCGTTTCTGCTCTTCGGCATGCCGGGCCACAGACTGTGGTGGGCGTACGCGCCACTCACAATGACGCGGCGCTATTTTCCCGACAGCATTCCGGCGGAGATCGTTGCCCCACTGAAGCGAAGCGCTCCCTGGTTGCTGCGGCGCATCGCCACCCACAGGACTCTGTCCGAATTCTCCTACTCGCATCTTTTCATCGATCCGATACCGGGAGTCGTGTGGACGAGGTCGCCCGCGCAACTCGTGCGCTACCTCGCGGCACGCGCCTATCCGAGCAAGGAGCAGCGCGCCCAATTCGATCTGCTGTCGCAAACGGGCCCGTGGGCTTCGGCGCCGGGCTGGTACGCGCAGTCCCACCCGCGGCGCATCCTGCAGTGGCTCTTCTCCCGCCCGACACGCGTCGAGACCATGCAAACGGTGCGGGCCGCTCTCGACGGATAGAGATGGCGGACATCCCGCTTACGCATGGTCAATCATGAAGCCTCCCTCACCCGGGACCTCGTCGACGTCGAGCGCTACCGCGCGGTTTGGCGCGATGCGCACGGCTCCTTCAGTCTCAACATGGTGATGTCATCGACAGCGACGAGCGTGTCAGCTGCGGCCAGGCAGGATATCCTGCAGGAGCTGCCGCAAGACCTCCACGGTCTCGTTGGGATGTCGGCCGCGGCTCAGCTCGAAGGCTGGCAAGCAGCGGACGGCCCGCGAGAACACCCGCCAGCCCCGGAGGCTGCCGGCATACGGCTGGGTGTCTCGCAGGCGGGCAAGGAGCTGGCGCGATCCGAGCGTAGTCAGAGACGCTCCGGTCCCGGCACCCCGCGGGCGAAGCTCCACCACGCCCACCAGCTCGACCGGACGGGGCGCGAGACGAAAACGCGGCTGCCTGAGATCGATTTCCAACTTCTCCACGCCGCTTCGGCGGCGTATGGTCGGAGACTGCCGCAGCTCGGCCGCCTCCCGCGCCGGCAGGAAGCGAAGCGACTCCCGGCGAATGTGCAGAAAGTTGGCGACACCGGTTGCGCGCAGCGTATCCGGCGCCACGAAGAGGCTGTCCTCCGAGAGCAGATCCAGGCCTGCGAGCGCGCAATGCAGCATTGCGGTCGACTTGCCCGCGCCGCTCGCACCAAGAAGGAGCAGACCGCGTCCGCCGCTCGCGACACAGGCCGCATGCAAAGGCATCAGATTCTGCGACCGCGCCACCAGTGTGAACACCGCGAACTCGATGAGCTCGTAGCGCAGGTGATACGGAAACCGCAGCAGCTCGCGCTCGACGACGACCAGCGCGGCGCGTTCCGACGGGTAGACCGCGGTCATGCTGGTTTTCGGACTCGCGCCGCAGAGAAATCCAGCCCCGGACGACATGGCGAGCGGCGCGGGCTCAGCCGATTTTCGCGAGCCGGCGTTGCCGCCCAGCACGAGTCTGACCGTGAGACGCGGTACACGCGCCGACAGCGAGTGCCGCGGCAAGCCTGCATACGCCCAGTCGACCAGACGCATGAGCTCCGCGCTCTCGCTCTCGAATACGAGCCGTGCACCAAGAAGTTGCAACGTCGCGCGCCGCACCCCTCGCCGGCGCTCCCGGAAGGGGTCGGCGGATATATCAGGCATGGCGGCGCGAGTGGGGGGTGTCATATCGGTCGACCTCGGATGTGAGGGTGAATATATCACTTACGACTCGGGACGCACCCGCGAAGAGCATGGCCGCCGCCTTGCTCGAGACCCGGGAGGCGTTTGACAGTGTTGCAGCGGATTACGATGGGCCGCGAGGCAACAATTCGCTGATTCAAGACATGCGGCAGGAGATGTGGCGCTGGCTCGATGCGAGCTTTCCGCGCGCCGGCCGTCTCCTCGAGCTCGGTTGCGGCACGGGCCTCGATGCCATCCGGATGGCGGAACGGGGACACTACATCACGGCGACCGACTGGTCGCCGCTCATGGTCTCGAGGACGGACGCGCGCGCCGAGCGCGCGTGCGTGAGGCAGAGGGTGCAGGCCCTCGCGCTTGGCGCTCACGAGCTCGATCGGCTCGAGGGAGGGACGCCGTACGATGGCGCGTACTCCAATCTCGGAGCGCTCAACTGCCTGCCTGATCTGCGTGCCGTCTCCCGCGAGTGCGCCCGTCTGATCAGGCGAGGCGGGCGGCTCGTCTTCTCCGTCATAGGCCGGTGGTGTCCGTGGGAGATCGGCCACTACGCGCGGCGAGGCGACTGGACGAGGATCAGAGTCCGCTTTGCGCGCAGGATGGTTCCCGTCCGCATGAACGGACGCACAGTCTGGACTTCCTACTGGACGCCGCGGGAATTCTACCGAGCCTTCGCCGACGAGTTCACCCTGGAGCACTACCGGGGCCTCTGCGTGCTCGCCCCACCCCCCTACCTCACCTGGGTCAAGGAGAGACACCCTCGCGGGTACGAGCAATTGTGGCGATGGGACCGGCGCATCGCGGGCCTGCCCGTGCTGCGCCTGATCGGAGATCACTTCCTGATCGTCATGGCAAGACGGTGAGGCGCCAGCCTGCATGAACGACCGATTACCGAGCGTCGCCAACACGGCTGTCGCGACCGATCCCGCCCGTCCATGCGGACTTCTGGGCGACACGCCGGAGCGCGACTACTCACGAAAGTTGCAGCTATTCAATGCGTTCGCCGAACCGGAGCTGCGGCTCGCCGTCGCCGGCCTCGCACTCACGCCAGGCTTGCGCGTTCTGGATGCCGGCTGCGGCACTGGCGAGGCGCTCAAGTGGCTTCACGATGCGGTGCGGCCCACCGGCAGCGTCGTCGGCATGGATCTCTCGGCGGCGCACGTACGGGTGGCGCGTGCCGCGGCACCGGACTCGGTGCAGGTGCTGCAGGAGGACTTGACGCGGACCCGCCTCGCGCCGGGGAGCTTCGATCTCATCTGGTCGGTCAACACCATCAACCACTTGCGCGACCCGTCCGCGGGCCTCAACACCCTCGCAGGACTGCTGCGCCCCGGCGGGCGGATCGCGATCGGTCAAAGCTCGCTGCTTCCCGATCAGCACTTCGCCTGGGACTCGCGCCTGGAGCGCCTGACCAACGAGGCGGTGCACCGGTACTACGAGGCCCGATATGGCCTGACGGAATCGGAGCTGCGCGGGGCCCGAAATCTCCTGGGATGGCTGCAACAGGCCGGGCTCACTCACATTACCGTCCGCACCTTCATCATCGAGCGCACAGCGCCCTTGAGATCGGCTGACGAGGCTTACCTCCTCGAGGCGATCTATCGCGGAACGTGGGGCGAGCGGTTGCGGCCGTACCTCGCGAGTGAGGATTACGCCGAGCTTTGCCGGCTTTGCGACCCGACGCACCCGTCATTCGCGATGCATCGCAGGGATTTTCACTTCATTCAGACCTTCACTCTGATCACCGGCGAGGCACCACCCTGACCCTCCACCATGACCTGGCTATTTCACGCGAAATCGAAAACTGCACCGGCGTATTGAGCCAACCCCACGCTGGAGCCGGCGTCCGACGAAGCTAAAGACTCTGCGTTGCAGTCCCACGACCGGCAATAGCCTCCGACAATAAGCGCGCGTTCCCGCGAACAGTGGATTCCATAGCTTGCTTCGGTATCGACGTTCGTATCCGAAACGGCTCAGTTGCGTTCCCATGAGCGCCTCCGCAACGAAGACCTCTCGAGAAGTCATTTCCCGCTTCCATCGACCGACGTCGGACGGGTTCATGTCTCTACTCAGGTTCGAATGAAATTTCTTCTGCCGATCCGGGATCGCCCCGGCGACTTTTTTGCGCCACAGGAGCATTTGATCCTCGAACCTTTCATCGATAAAGGCACAGATGCCGCGCAGCGTTACCTCCGGATATAGCACCAGATCTTCGTAGCGAACACGGAGAATTCGTTCATTCAGCTGCGTCTGGCCGAGCTTCAGATCCCACTCAACCGCCTTCAGCCACTCCTTTGCACATCCATGCATCCAGGGTCCGAGCCACCCCTGCCTCTGAAATGACTTCACCACATCGCGCCCGTCCCGAATGAGATGAATGAACTTCGCATCGCCGAACATGGCGGCAAGCGCCGGAATGATCGCGATATAAGCCGGCGTCTTGTCCCCCCACCGGCTCTTGCCTTCGATCTCCATATGCCATCGATAGACTATCTCCACGAGATCGCGTAAGCGTACTCCGGTCAAATTGGCTGCCCGATGCCGAAACTCCGTGGCGTCGAGCCCCAAATCGGGCCACGCGAAATGGCTCGTCATCAGCGAAATAGCGGTGCCTATCTCATTCTCCTCGAGCGGCCGGTCGAAAGGGAGCTCCTCGAGCAAGGCGGTGAGGTACCAGGTTTCCGCAGGTATCGCGATACGCGAGTGCGACGCCAACATCAGGCGCAGCAGCGTGGAGCCCGAACGGCCCGAGCCGACGATGAAGAACGGAGCCGCGCTCTGATCTGCGTACGACGAGCTCTCACCCACACCAGGATCCACATGCATACATCACGCGGCGCGCCGGCATTTCCGGTAGAGCTCGAGAACGCGGCGGGGCAGGTACGCGCGAAGGACCGCCTTGAAGACACCCAGCCACCATTGCGGATAAGTCCAGCAGAACGGAAAGCTCTCCCACAACGCACGCAGCATGCGGCCCTGGGCGCGGCGCTGCGCGTGGGTCGCAGCGAGCCTCAGCGCATTTCTCATGCGCTCCTTGCGCAATAGTGAGCGCCGCCGGGAATCCACCAACTGCTGGCGCCGGCTGAGCGAGCGATCGCGCCCTACGAAGGCGCTTTCCCACTCGCGGGTATGATTCTCGTCATGATGTCGTACATACACCAGCGGCTCGTCGACGATTGCGACTTCGCTGTAGAGGGCCAACCGCAGCCACAGGTCATAGTCCTCGGCGGCGGACATCGCCTCATCGAACCCGCCGGCCTGCGCGATCAGCTCGCGCGATGCCAGCACGCTGGGCGTTCTGATCGCCGCGCAAGTAGTCGCCACCTGCTCGAAAATATCGCCTTCGTACGGTACCCAGCGCCGCCGCGCCTCCTCCGGCAGGGGGTTGCCGCACGCGTCGACGCCCACGAAGGCCGTATAGCTCCAGCGGCAGGCCGGCCGGGCGCGCAGCGTATCGATCTGCCGGCCGAGCTTCGCGGGCGCCCATAGATCATCGGAGTCGAGGAACGCGACATATTGGCCGGCCGCCCTGCGCAAGGCCGCATTGCGGACGATCGAGGGCCTGCCAGTGTGCGGCAGCCACACGATAGTTACGCGAGCGCGATTCTCGAGGCTCTGAAGATATTGTCGCGTCTCGAGCTCCGAGCCATCGTCCGCGATGATCAACTCCCAGTCGGTGAATGTCTGTGCGCATACGGACTCGACTGCCGGCCGGAGAAATCTCAGCCGATTGAAGCTCGGGAGGACCACCGAGACCGCGGGCCGAGTCGAGATCGCCGGCACCATGATGCCAGGACGCTCCTGCTAGAGGTCAACGAGCAAGGAGACGGCGCGAGCGAACACCTCCTCCGGGCTGCGCCGGCTCAGGCAAAACACATCGCCTCTTCGGCAGCTCTCCTGCATGCAATTTCCGCAAGGCAGATCGGAGGAATCCAGGACCAGACTGCGCGGCCCGAGCGGCCTCGACCAGTCGCTTCGCGTGCTTCCGAACAGAGCCACTACCGGCGTCCCCGACACCCACGCCATGTGCATCAGGCCTGAATCCTCCGACAATACCAACGTAACACGCTGCAGCACGGAGAATACTTCCGAAGGCGTGGTCTGACCGACCAGGTTCACCAGGTGTTCTCCCAGTTCTCTTTGCAGAAAGGCTGCCTTCTCTGCGATGAAAGATGTCCCCAGCAGCAGGAACTTCGTATCCGGCCATCGCCGCAGCCACAGCCTGGCGAACACGGCGTACTTGTGTATCTCCCAGTTGCGCGTGGCGAAAGCACCTGCTGGATTCAGCACGACCAGCCGATCAACGCCGTTCAAGCCGTTCCTGCTCAGGATGGCCGTCGCCGACAGCGGTCGTCGGGGCCGCAGGCGGACGTCCATCTGATTACTGCCCAGGCCTACAGCCTCTATGGTCAGGCGATTTCTTTCCCCGGCGGAGCGCGGGGAGAACCGGTCAAACTCGGACCACGCCGCGGGTCGAAGCGCTCTTCGTACGATTCTGCTCAGGACACTATTCTGCAGGTCGATCACTACATCGTACCTCTGCATCGACAATTTCGGCAGCAACAGACAGGCGCTCAGTAACTGTCGCTTCAGATCCCGCGCCCCTCCAATGCTGTATACGTGATCAAAGAGATCGATGTTCTTCGGAATATCCTCCACCTCATTCCTGGTTACGAGATCCAAACGGGTATCGACGGGCAGCGTATTGCGCAGGTATTGCAGATAAGGAAGGGTGATCACCACATCGCCGAACGCCTGCAGGCGAATGGCCAATATCCGCCGCGGCGGGCCCCGTTGCGTCCACGGTTTACAGTGAATATTCATGGGGCCGCAAGGCAGAACATACCCAGGAGATCTTCCTGGCGCCGTGGGTCACCTGAACCTCATCGATGGTCGCATAGGCCCGCTTCAGTCGCCGGAGTATCGTGGCACTGCCCCGCGCGGCCGTGCAAAGCGATACCAGCAGCAGACCGTCGGGGTTCAGGGAACGCGCATATCTCTCCATGGTGCTCAGCGGATCGCGCAGGCAGCACAGCACTTCGTTGAAGACGATGACGTCGAAACGCTCCTCCGGAGAGTACGTTTCGCAGTCCACCGCGAAAAAACTGCTGCGGTCGCTCTGCTGCCTCCGCGCCACGGCGATCGCGCTGCCCGACACGTCGATTCCGACATACCTCGAATAGCACGCATTTGGAAGTCTGCCTAACAGGATGCCCTGCCCACACCCTGTATCCAGCACCGCGCCACCCGGCTTCAGCTCGCATATATAGCCTGCCAATATGCTGAAGCGCGCAAGCTCGGGAAGCTGCGCCAAGTAGTCCCACCGCCCCGCGGCATACTGCGCCTCCCAGGCCTGCGCGGGCTGCAACAGGTCGTCCGCCCGACGGCCGCGCTCTCCCAGGCGCTCCAGCCAGCGCGCCGCGTGTTCCAGAAGCGCATGTCGGCCCAGCCTTTCAGTGCTCACGGGGCTCGCTCCGTGCTTAGCCAGGGCGCCTGTAATATGCTATGGACCATGTCGCGGCTCCCTATTCTGTGTTATCACAATGTCGCCGAGGCGCCCAAAGAAGCGCCCTTCAAGTTGCTGTATGTGAGTCCGGAGAAATTCGAGCGGCAGTTGTGGACGTTGGGTCGCCTGGGACTGCGCGGCGTCTGCATGAGCGAAGGCATGGCACGGCTGCACAATGGCACGTCGCGCGGCTGTGTCGTGCTCACGTTTGACGACGGATACGCCGATACGCTTACGACGGCAGCGCCGCTCATGAAACAGTATGGTGTCAGAGCGACATGTTATGTCGTCAGCGGCGCCATCGGGACGTACAACCGCTGGGACGCGGATTATGTGCGTGAAAGAAAGCCGCTGATGAGCCGCGAGCAGCTCGACCAGTGGCTGGCAACCGGCATGGAAGTGGGATCGCACTCGGTTTCGCATCCACGGCTGCACGAATTGCCGCAAGACCTGGCGCAGCACGAAATCGCCGAGAGTCGGGCCGCACTGCGCAATCTGCTCGGCGTCCCGATCGGGCATTTCGCCTACCCTTTCGGAGCCTTTACCGCTGATACCGTCGCGTGGGTGCGGCGCGCCGGCTACGCCTCGGCGGTGACCGTCCTCCCTGGGATTGCGCGGGCATCGGACGATCGGCTGCGGCTGCCGCGGATACTCGTGAAGGGCGAGCATGGCTTGTGGAAGTTCCTGCTGCACGTAGCCGGTCCTTACGAACGCCTGCGCCGGCGCACTCCCTGAACCATTCCAAGGATTTCAGTCACACACGCCGCGCGGCCACCGTATTGGTTCCCGGGTAGACCGCAAAAGTGGATTTGATACGACGCACGATAATTCATCAACTTACCCATGTACGCTGGTTTTGCACGTCAACGCTACGAAGTAATCTCGCTTCCCTTCATCCCTTTCTCCGGCACGGGCGGTGAGGCGCTGAGTAACAGCGGCGCAGTGGTCGGCGGAATTTCCAATTCTGATGGGTCGGTCTCACTTGCGGAATGGTTCAAAGGCGAGCTGACTGACTTGGGCGCCCCACCCGGCCTTCCAAGCCGCGACTTCAACAGACCCAGGGTGTTCGGCATAAACGACTCCGGCACGATCGTCGGTACCCTTCACACACCGGCCGGCGACCTGCCGTCTCGTCCGTTTCTATATGACCGCGGTCGTTTCAGGGTCCTCCCTCTGAGGGAGGCGACCGATCTTGGCGGCGCCGCGATCGGGGTCAACATCCGGGGAGAGGTGGTTGGATACGGGAACACCTCGAGCAGCGGAACGACAGCATGGCTTTGGTCCAATGACGCCTACTCCAGCTTACCAATATCCGGAACGAACACCGTTGCCTTCGGCATCAACTCCAGCGGCACCATCATCGGCAATCGTACGCTCGGGTTCCTCCGGCGTGTCCTCACGGGCCAATTCAATTGCACGGGCCAACGCGGTTACGTACTGAGCCGAGGCACGGCTCGGCATCTGAGTGGATTCGTCTATGCGATAAACAACCTCGGCGAGGCGGCCGGAGGCTCGACCTCGGGCGGTGAATCGATGGCAGCCGTATTCAGGAACGGCATCCCGACGCTCATCCTGAATTTGCCGAGCGCCGCAGTCGGAATAAATTCCGTCGCGGACGTCGTCGGATTTTATCATCCTGCTCGCGGCAACTTGCGACGACTCTTCATATGGAGCGCGAATTCTGGAGTTTTCGATCTGACACCCGACGGCTATCGCTCTGCACAGGCGGCAGCCATCAACGACCAAGGTCAAGTCCTGGGTTTCGGCGAGACGGTAGGCGGAGAACGGCCCTACTTCTTGCTCACGCCCGATCCCAATGGCGTGCTGACGCCGAAGGCACTCATGGCCGGGCGATCCGCAGCCGCCCGGTAGCGGCCGCGGCGCCCGCCCGGGCCGCCGCCGCCTATCGAGCCGCGGTTCGGGTACGAGGATATCCGCAGTCACGGACCCTGCCGTTCTCGAGCTCGAAGAGCACATCGCACGAGCGCACCACTCGCAATCCGTGGGCAATCAGGATCACCGTGTAGCGCCCGCGAAGCCCGCTGAGCGCATCCATCAGCTCCGTCTCGCTCGCCTCATCGAGCGCGCTCGTCGCTTCGTCGAGCAGCAGTACCGCCCGATCCCGGTACAGCGCACGTGCGATACCAAGCCTCTGGCGCTGCCCGCCGCTTAACGCCACGCCACGCTCGCCCACTCTGTGCTCGAACCCTCCGGGCAGCATCCCGATGAGAGTCTCGAGCTGCGCCAGGCGCGCGGCTTCACTCAGCCGTCGTGTGTCGATGGCGTCGGGAGGAATACCGAACGCTATGTTCCGAGCGACGGTCGTATCCAGTAGAAAGATGTTCTGCGGGACGTAGGCGATCCGAGCCTGCCAAGCCGCCCGGTTGGCATCATTGATCTCGACGCCGTCAATCTGCACCTTGCCCGCCGTTGGCGCCAACAGCCCCGCGATCAGATCGACCAAGGTTGTCTTTCCGGAGCCGTTTGCGCCGACCAGGCCCACTATGGCGCCGGCGGGAATGCGCATATTGACGCCTTCGAGCGCCGGGGGGCGGTCCTGCGCGTACTGAAAGGAGACTCCTTTGAGTAAGATCTCCTCTCGCGGACGCTCTTGCCACCAGATCTGCGCCGCCGGAGGGGCGATCCGCGCCGCAGCCGCTGCCGTCGCCCGCGCAAGGCGCAGATCGGGCGCGATCAGCGCGAATCCTGCCCGATCGGCACCGATTTTCACCGCGGCGAGATAGACCTGCTGCATGATCGGCAGCAGCCGGTACGCCGCGAATGCCAAGAATGTCAACTCCCCCAGCCATGCACCAGCCCCCAAATCGCCTCCGTTCAACAGCAGGGCAATACCGACGAGAGCCGTGACCGCCAGGCACTCCATGATGTGTTTGGGAGTCTGCCCGAGGTGATGAACGTGACACCAGCTCTCCGAGACACTCCGAGTCGCGTGCTCGAATTCCCGGGAGAAGAGCCTCCGGTCCTGCAGCAGCAGGATCTCCTTGATCGCCCCCAGACTCTCGTTGACGATCTTCGCCTGCCCGGTGCAGGCGCGCGAGTACCTCCGACCGAGATCCGGCAGGCGCTTGCGCACACGGTAAAAGATCACCGCATACCCGCCGGCAAGCCCCAAGAGCATCGTGATCGAGATCACCGGATTGAGGAACAGGATGGAAAAGATGATGAGCGCCCCGGTGAAAGCGTTCGTCACGATCAGGAAGGCGTTCTGCAGGATCCCATTACCGAGGCGGCGGGTCTCGTTGACGACGTTGTTGAACAGCGTGGCAGTGTGCGTACCCACATGGAAGGCGTACGGCCGCGACAGGTACTCGTCAAAGAGCGCGGTTTGCAGCTTATCGCCGATTCCCGAGGCGAGGCGGGTCATCGCCATGGAGCCGAGGGCATTGATCAGATTCGACAGCAACACGGCGGCGATGAACGCGATGCCCAGAGCCAGCACAAAGGCGCGTTTGCCGGGAAAGGCACCCTGAACATAGAGCCAGTGCAGCAGCCGGTACCGATCGATCAGTTGCGGATTGCCGAGCACGGCAAAAAAGGGCGCGATCGCCGCGATCCCGGTGACCGTCGAGAGCGCCATCAGCAGCGAAATCACCTGCGCCGCGAGGACCTGCCGCTTCTGCTCCGGCCCAAGGATGCTCCAGATGTCGGTGACGAGGCTCATAGGGCGTTTCGCTCGACCAAACCTGGCCCCAACTCACAGGCTGAGCGCGCGCGGATCGCGCAGGCCGACCAGCCGCTTGCAGACATCGAGCTCCCACGGGTTCCCGTACCGGCGAAACCGGTAGCGCCAGGAGGCGAGCGCGCGCAAGGTCGCTCTGCCCCAGCGAGGAATACTCACGTCCATCACGGTTGGAAAGCGGCAGCCCAACACCGTGGTAAAATCGCGAATCCTGTTGCGCAGACGATCCGATACCCAGGGCGCACCGGCATGGCACCAGTATGCGTTCCATTGTGGGCGCGCCCATTCATCCGCTGTCGCCGGAAATTCCACCGGCCCACCCTGAAGATCCCGCAGCTCCGCGAGCATGCGCGCAGCCGCCGCGTTATGGCTATCGGGCGGCTGCGGCAGCGGCGTGTAAATGTAGACCATGACTTCCGTCTGTGGGTATCGCCTCTTGATTAGACGGATGAAGTCGAACGTCTTCTCGGTTTCCCCCTCCGGATCGCGCGGCGGCGCCACCATGAACGACAGCTCCGGCACCACTCCGTTGACGAGGCACACCTCGACGGCTGCGAGCGTCTGGTCGGGCCGGGTTCCCTTGCGAATGTCATGCAACAACCACTCGCTCGGTGACTCTGCACCGACATAAGCCATGCGCAGCCGGCTCTTGCGCACCATCGCCCACGAGCGCTCCGAAAGGCCCAGGAGAGCGTCCGCGCGAGCATAACACCACCAGGGTACCTCGTACTTCGCCAACACCTCGAGAAGCGGCTGCATATCGACCTCCCTGTCGAAAAAGTTGTGATCGTAGAACTGGATGGCGTCGACGCCGAGCTGCCCGGTCAGAAAGCGCATGTCCTCTTCGAGCCGCGCAGCCGTGGGCAGCGCCGTCTTGCCGCGGAACATCGCTGCCACACCGCAGAACGTGCAGCGGTAACGGCACCCGAGCGCGGCCTGATAGCCGGCGGTGCGCCTACCGAGATACGTCGCCGGCAGATAGTGCGTGATGTCCTCCAGCCGCTCGTACGGCAGCCTCGAACTGAGGCTGTGCGCAGAGAAGGCAGGGCGCTCGTTGTGCACGATCTGCCCGGCGTGCCGCCAGCTGAGGCCCGCAATGGCAGCGAGCGGCTCCGGCGCGCCGCCGCTCAGGTGAGCCAGCAGCCGAGTGAAGGTTTCCTCGCCCTGGCCCCGAACCGCAAAGTCCACGTACGGGGCCGCCAGCGCCGCTTGCGGGCAGTTGGTGGGAAATGCCCCCCCCCAAATGATCGGGACGCTCGGGAAGGCCGTGCGGATCGCCTTGGATAGGGTGATCGCCGAGCGCAGCTGAGGCCCCCCCATCACACTGAGCCCGACTGCGCTCACCCCTCTCACGCGGATGGCGCGCAGCACGCTGGTGACGCACTCGCGATCGAAGTTGCCATCGACAATGGTCCAGTCGTGGCGGCCGTCGATCGCCCCCGCCAGGCTCAGCACCGCGAGCGGGAAGCGGGCGCTGCGACGTCCCGTGATCTTCGGGTTGACGAGCAGCACGCTGCGGGGGCGCGCGTCCATCAAGTGCGATCCGGGGCGTCGAGTGAAGCGACGCCGAACAGGGTGAGCCGCTCCCCGACATAACGGCGCTCCAACAGCGGCGCCACGCCATGACCGCGGCGGCGCAGCGGCTCGAGGAAGACCTGCGCATCGCCGAAAGTCGACAACAGCAGCAGCGCCGCGCCATTCGGCTCGAGGTGCCGGCCCAGCCCCTCGGCGAAACGCTCGCCGAGGCCATTCGCCCGCCAGGCCCGATCCCGGTCGTTGCGTGCCTCGCCGGTGAGGAATGGCGGGTTGAACAATACGAGGTCGAAGCGCTCCCCGGCGATCGGGTCGAAGAGATCGCCATGGCGCACGTCGATCCTGTCATCGACGTGGTTGAGAAGCGCATTGACCCGAGCGCAACGGACGGCGGAAGCATTGATGTCTACCGCGACGACCCGTCGGGCGTGCCTCGCCGCGAACACGGCACACACGCCCGAGCCGGTCCCCATGTCCAGCACTTGCGCGTTTGGCCCGATCCGGCTCGAATCCAGCTGGGAGGCAAAAAACTCCCCCGTCCGCATCCGCCTCGGGTTGAAGACGCTGGGCGTCACGAGTATCGGAGCATCGTGTACTCGCTCGACGATGAATTCGTCGTAGCGGTCGTAGCCACGCAGGCGGTGGGCGAAATGCAGAAACTTGATGAGCGCGCGAGTAGCAACGGGAAAGCTGGGGGATGCCGCAGCGCTCGCAGCACGCTCTGCCTCAACATCTTCCATCATTGCCGCACACCCCGACGCATGGGGAGCAGCTCGCGGTCAGCGGCCAGATGACCGAGGTCACGCCATATCGAGCAGACACATCGTGAGCATTCGGCGC
>Ga0134126_10003738_pt1 | contig 19059 bp, 11 predicted proteins | sample KB31752_FD_96881 | JGI IMG/M metagenome (GOLD analysis project Ga0134126, IMG submission 96881) | Terrestrial soil microbial communities with excess Nitrogen fertilizer from Kellogg Biological Station, Michigan, USA - KB3-175-2 | ecosystem: Environmental > Terrestrial > Soil > Unclassified ...
GTTCGGGTTTGTGGAAAACGAGGCGCAACGATCTAGGGCTACCGCACGGGCTCGAAGCAACCAAGCGGGGTGAACGATCTGCTGCGCCCCTTTGTACCAATCGCTTTCTGTCTAGCTAGCGACTGGCACAGGCAATCATTAACTGGCATGGCCTTAACATACAAGCGGGTGGGTAGTGGTTCGGACAGCTCAACTCACATGCGAAGCGACACCCACCCACTACCGCGTGGTGGTACTGACCTCACCGCAATGCGTGGCAACAAGTAATGCCGCGAAGCGCCTTAAAACACCAGCGTCTGAATTGAATGTGGCGAGCTATCGATCTGGGCTGCCTCACCAGCCAGCCAAAGGTAATAAGAAATCTGCTTGTCGCTTTGATTCATTACCACTACGGAAACTTTTCCGTCTGGGTTGACGAAAGCGGTCGAGAGCAGCTGGCTGCGGCTGGGGGAACTGGCGATTCGCTTCGCCCCAGGACGCACGAACTTTGAGAAGTGTCCAATGTAAAAGTAAGAGTTCGTGTAAGTCAGTTCACCGGTCTTCGTGTCGGCATGCACCGGGGCAAAGCAGAAATTCTGTACGTGATTGGGGCCGCCTGTTTCATCAAGCAAGACGTTCCAGTCCGTCCAACCGACTGCGCCACCGTTGAAGTCATTGATCATTGAGCGGCCATACTGTTCGCCTAATTTCCAGTCTGTCAGCCGTTGCGGGTTGAAGGAGTCGGAACAGCCTTCAGTGAAGATCAAATTCTTATCCGGAAAAGACTCATGCACGAGCTTGATGTTATCGAACATCGGCTCACCGCCGCTCCATGGCTCATACCAATGAAAACCAATTCCCCATACATAACGCGCCGCCTCGGGATCAGCCAGGATGGTTGATGCTCTTTGATAAACGAGGTCGCGGTTGTGGTCCCAGGCGATGATTTTTTTGTCGCCCAGTCCGGCCTTTTTCATGGTTGGCCCGAGATAGTTTTTCAAGAAGTCTCTTTCGTCCTCAGCCGAGAAAATGCACGACTCCCATTTTTGCGTCGCCATGGGCTCGTTTTGAACCGAGATGCCCCAGATCGGGATGCCTTCCGCCTGATAAGCTTTAATGAACTTGGTGTAGTAGTTGGCCCAGGCTTGATAAAACTCGGGCTTCAGTTTGCCGCCATGAAGCATATCGTTGTTATCCTTCATGAATGCCGGTGGACTCCAGGGGCTGCCAAAGATACTCAGCTTGCCTCCGGCCGCGGCCAGTACCTGCTTGATGAAGGGAATCCGAAATTGCTTGTCATGGTTGACGCTGAACGACTGCAATTCCTTATCGCCTTCAGTTACATAGGTGTAACTCCCACTCGAGAAATCGCAGCTGTGAATGTTGGTCCTGGCGAGCGTGTACCCGATGCCATGGTTCGGATCGAAATAGGCACTTAGAATTTCCTGCTGTTTCGCTTTAGGCAGTTTTGCAAATGTCTCGGCGCTGGCATCGGTCAGTGCGCCGCCGATGCCATGGAACGTCTGAAACGTTTTGGCGGGATCGACAAATACACAAATCTGAGTTTCCAGGGGCTGGCCCAAATGCTTGAAGGCCACTTTCCCGGCCGGCGAAAGGCGCTGATTGCTTTTGTCGGCGGTGTTATAGACTGTGACCTCTTTCCCTGCGGCCGAAAACGGCGCTGCAACTTCAGCGGGCTGAAAACTCTTCGCCGACGCCAGTTGGCTTTTCGCTAACAGCAAGGTTGACGACGATGCGGCAAGAAAACCACGACGGTCTATTTTCATAATGAGTGACTTTAACAATATTTACGTCGAACTGTTAAGCAGTCAGCGAGGAAAAACGAGAGGATGATCAGCGTCAAGTGTTTGTCTGGGACCGCGGGCGCCCTCGCCCGCAAATGAGCGCGAAGCGCGAAAATGGGTGAGGAAGCGACTTTCGAAAGACTGCGCGCCTGCGGCGCGTTTGCGGGCGAGGGCGCCCGCGGTCCCAGACAATCACTTGACGCAGATCATAATAGGCTGAGGACACATGTCATGAAGAAAATAAGGCTTTCACTGTTGCTCATTGCCCTTTGCGTTCCATTCGTCACCAGCAGTGCGCAATCAAGAGTCCTGCCGGTGTATGAAGTGTCACGCACGGCGATGCCGGTTAAGGTCGACGGCAAGCTTGATGATCCCGTTTGGAGCAAGGTCGCGCCCGTGAGCGAGTTCCGCCAAAATCTCGATGGCTCGCCCGGAGTCCCCAAAACGGAAGCCAAAATGCTTTACGACGATGACTTTCTTTACGTCTCGTTTCGCTGCGCCGACAAGAACATCTGGGCGACTATGAAGGCTCGCGACCAGCATCTCTGGCTGGAAGAAGTTGTAGAGGTATTCGTGCAAGCCGATCCTCAGAAGGGCAGCTACATCGAGTTGGAAGTAAATCCTCTCGGGACGATGCTCGACATTTATCTGCTTGATGTACGCAAGCCGCTGCATTATGAGAGCTGGAATAGTCAAAAGCTGAAGTGGGCGATACAGCTGGATGGAACAGTGGACGGAAAAGATGGTGATCGGGAGTGGACCTGCGAGATCGCTTTGCCGATGGAAGATATTGTCACTGCTCCAAATCTTCCGCCTCGAGTTGGGGATCGTTGGAGACTCAATCTATACAGAGTGGAGCAGCGCCCAACGCCGGCAGGGCTGGCCTGGTCTCCAACTTTTCAGGAGGACTTTCATGTCCCGAGCAGCTTCGGCGAAATAGTGTTCACCAGGAATTTGGTGCGTTGATTAGTAAGTGCGAAATTCGATTTTCGCGGCAGGAGCACTAGATGGCTGCTACCCAGGAATTGACCCGCAACCTGATCGAATGGCGCAACGGTAACGAAGCGGCTATTGAGAAGATTCTGCCGATTGTCTATAACGAATTGAGACGCACGGCGCGCCGCACCTTACGCCGCGAGAGCTCTGAGATTTCCATCCAAACAATGGAGCTTATCAACGAAGCCTATCTAAAACTGGTTGACCAGCGAGAGAGCGATTGGCAAAACCGCGCGCATTTTTTCGCGGTCGCCGCTCGAGTGATGAGAAACCTCCTGGTTGATCGTGCCCGCTCGCGGCAATATGCTAAACGCGGCGGCGGTGCAAAAAGAGTTTCGGCAGACGAAATCATGATTGCCTCACCTGAAAAGGCCGTTAATGTGATCGATTTGCATGAAGCCTTAACCACCCTGGCCGAACTTGATGAGCGAAAAAGCAGAATTGTCGAATTGAGATATTTTGCGGGATTGACTGTCGAAGAAACCGCGGAAGTGATAGGAATCTCTTCAAATCGACAAACAACCTAAAGCGATTCTGTCAGTGGCATTCGCTCCTGACGGCCAAACCTTCGCTACGGGGTACGCGGCCGGCGCCATCGAGATTCGCCAGACAGCCGACCTGAAACTGCTCGCTATCTTGTCTACGCGGGACCAAACAATGGAACCAGGCAACTAAGTTGCGCGGTCTTCAACTGTGCGCTAACGCCGGGCTTGTCGCCGATAGTCACAGGCGGAAGTGGCAAAGCTCGGCTTTAGTGCCGCAAACAAGATTCACCTCAAGAGGCGCAGATCAACCTCGGGTTAACGCAGACCGTTGACTGTTCAATTGTTCGGTTAAGCCTTGATTCCGTTTAATCAGCCGGCCGTCTAATTCAATTGGATTACTCCGTTGATAAGTCAAGCAGGTTGTTGCTCTAATCTTAGCCAGCGGTTGAATCGTCCATTTACCGAGTGTCTGCTCCACAGTGTGCACAGGTCCGCAGTTTCGAGTAAGATGCAAAGTATTTGGCAACGAGTTATCAATAAACAGGATTGAGTGCCTCGATATTCATAGTCAGGACTAACGCCCGCTTTGCCCAGAGCAGTCTCTTAACACGCGAGAGGCTAGTGGTTCGAATCAGCCAGCTTGGCGCCATTCTGAATCCAGTCCCTGGTTGTACTCTGTCTCAGCATTCGTTCGGAAGTTTCCCAGACCGAATCAATGATTGCTGAATCCATCGCCCACTATCGGATAATCAAGAAGCTCGGCGCAGGCGGGATGGGTGAAGTCTATCTGGCGCTTGATACCAAGCTCGATCGCAAAGTCGCAATCAAAGTCCTGCGCCCGGACTGGGTTGAGGAAGAACACCTCAAGAAACGACTCCTCAGAGAAGCTCAAGCCGCCGCCAAGCTGGATCATCCCAACATTTGTGCAATCTACGATGTCAATGAGGCAGGACCGATCACTTTCATCGTGATGCAATACATCGAAGGCGAATCGCTCGCCGAAAAGATGGAGCGCCAACACCTTGAAGTGAGCACAACGTTGGCTATGGTCGAACAAGCAGCGGAAGGTCTGGCGGAAGCTCATGCACACGGCATTGTTCACCGTGACATCAAACCGCAGAACATGATCGTAACGCCGCGGGGACAGCTGAAAATCCTGGACTTCGGCCTGGCCAAACAAATCCGCTCGAGCGATTCAGTGGACCACGAGGCAGCGACGGCCACCCTCTTGAGTACGCCCGGTCTTGTAGTTGGGACGATGCCTTACATGTCGCCGGAGCAGGTCCAGGGCGAACCACTCGATGCGTCCAGCGATATCTTTAGCCTCGGCGTTACCTTATATGAAATGCTTGCCGGCAAGCATCCCTTCAAGCACAAGAGCGCTGCCGTCACCATGTCTCGGATATTGCTCGGCGAGCCCATTCCGACAGAGCAATTTCAAGCCCAGGTTTCGCCGGAGCTACAAGCCCTCCTGAGCAAGATGCTCCGCAAAGACAAAGCGGCACGATATCAAAGCGCCGAGGACTTTCTGACAGACTTAAGACAACTGCGTGCCAAAGTCTCGGCGAGTCAGTCGCAGGCAGACGTTACGCTTCTCAAACCGTCTTTGACGAAAGACAAGCTGGCCCATCGCGTTCTCAGTAAAGCCCGGCGCTACAAGTGGGCCGTCCTCGCTTCAGCGTTCGCACTTATTCTTCTGGCGGTAGGAATTAGTCGCTTGCTATCAGCTAAACAGCTCGACTCTTTAGCGATCTTGCCGTTCAGCTATGCTTCGAGTGACCCGCAACTCATGGCTAACCCTGACCGCGAGTATCTAAGCGACGGCTTGACTGAGAGTATCATCAACAACCTGTCTCAACTGGATAACCTGAAAGTGATCGCGCGCAGTTCGGTCTTTAGCTACAAAGGAAAGAACCTTGATCCTCAGACGATCGGGCGGCAACTGAATGTCCGCGCGGTGTTGGTTGGACATATCGAGCAGGTGGGCAATGAACTAACGATCAAAGTTGAGTTGATGGATGCACAGGCTAACCGTTCAATTTGGGGCAACACCTATCAGCGAAAAACTGCCGACATCCAGAGTGTTCAAAAAGAAATCGCCAGCAACGTCTCCGAACAACTGCGCCTGAAATTGACCGGAGCGGACCAGACTCAACTGGCCAAGACGTACACCCAAAGCGGGGAGGCGTACGAAGCCTATTTGAAAGGACGCTATCACTGGAACAAGCGCACGGACGAAGGCTTCAAGCTGGCGACAAATTTTTTTCAGGAGGCGACTGATAAAGATCCTAACTACGCGCTCGCCTATGCCGGCCTGGCGGATTGCTACACCCTGCGAAGCGACTACGGCTTCCTGGCGCCTAAAGAGGGCTATGCTCTGGCGAAGGGTTTTGTAACGCTGGCGCTCAAAAACGACGACAGCCTGGCGGAGGCCCACACTTCGCTGGCCTCAATCAAGGCTGTTACGGATTGGGATTGGCAGGGAGCAGAAAACGAGTATCGCAGGGCGATTGAGTTAAATCCAAAGTATGCCACCGCCCACCATTGGTATGCGACACAGTTGCTATTACAAGGCAGGCTGGACCAGGCGCTTCAGGAAATCAAAATAGCGCAGCAGCTGGATCCGCTTTCGCTTGGCATAAATAAAGATTTCTCAGTCATCCTTCTCTATGCCGGCGATTACGACAAAGCGCTCGAACAGTGCCGGCAGACCCTGGAGATAGAGCCGCACTTCGGTGCCATGTCTACTTACATTGCCCAGATCTATGAGTTACAGCAGAAGTATCCCGCGGCGGCCGCGGAACTCGAAAAGGCTCATATGGCGGACCCTAACGATACTGAGGTTACTTACGGACTCGGACAAGCATACGCGCTCGTTGGCAAGCAAACCGAGGCGTTGAAGATAGCAAATGAGTTGAATCAACCGGCCAAGCAAAGTGCGTTTCTGCCAAAAGAAGCAGCTTACCTTTATGTGCTGCTGGGTGAAAAAGAGCAGGCGGTTGCGATCCTGCAAAAGGCCGCCGAGAACCATTATCTGCCCGTCGCGGAAGTTAATACTGACCCGCGCTTCGCTGAGTTACGCAAAGATCCGCGGCTAGTTGAAATCTTGCAGAAGATCAAACTTCAAAACTGAAGACCGCGAAAATGAACAGTGGATCCGTTCACCTTCGCGGTCTTGAGTAGGGGAATTCCCTGGGATTAAGGCTCGCCTATTTCTTTTTCGCAGCCTTTTTCTTAGCGGCTTTTTTAGGAGCAGCTTTCTTTTTGCCGCCCTTCTTTTTCTTCTTGGGATCGTCGCCTTTAAGTATGTCTCCCATTTTTGAGTTCTCCTTATTGTTGAGATGTATCTGGGCCAAAATCCGAGAACGCTAAGCATCGGATCAGTTCTTGAACTAGAGGCACTGTATATAGTTTTTCGTTCGAGGTGTCAATAACTTCAATCGTCGTCGTGAAGCTTCGCAGGAGCTAAATTTCTCTGTTGAGTTTTACACCGGTTCGCTTCCAGTGCTGACTTTACCAGATTTTCCATCCAGGGATGCGCCACGCTGCCAATGACTAAAGCACCTGACCGCATCCCCGCCCGCGAGACATCGATCAAGCGGGGCTTGGACTTCATCTATCACGTCGCCAATACACGCGCCGGCTTTGATAGTTACGGGAGCTTGTTGATCTGCTGCTTCGCGCTGGTGGCTGCTACCTCGCGTGATACGAACCTCCGGCAACTGGCAAGGTCACGAGCCCAGGAACTCGCCAGTCGCTGGGCCAGACGACACCCTCACCTGCCACCTGACGCCGGCCCGGATCTAATCCCGAGATTTATTCTGGTCCGATATGCGTTAAGCCGCATTGGCTTGAGGGATGCCGCACTCAACGCCGAAATACGCACTGCTGCTAAACGGTTTTCAGCTCAGGACCTACTGGGCTTCAACCCGTTGAGCGAGCCACCTGCGAATGATCTGCCTTACGCGTGCGAATGCGGCCTGAAGAATCAGCGCGGGCGAAAGTATTGCAAGCAATGTCGGAGACGTTTGGAAATTTACAGCCGTTACAGAGTTTGGATGGGAGCATTGGCCGGGGCTTACGTCAGCGAGCGCTGCGGGATACTCTTCGGAGCTCGCTATCGTGATGTGCTCAAGTGGCTACCTGCGATGCGACCTTACCCGGTCGGTGCGGATGAGGACATTGAACTCGTGCGTGACGCCGTTTATGCAGTCACACACGTTGTCTATACCCTGAATGACTACGGAACTTACCGGCTACGCCCCGGATGGCTGCCGCAGGAGTTTGCGTTTTTGAAGACTAACGTGGCCGCGGCCTGTGAGCGAAGAGATCCGGAGTTGCTCGGCGAGCTGCTCGACTCGCTGAAAGCTTTTGGTTTGCGTGACAGCCACCCGCTGATAATTCGCGGCACCAAATACTTGCTGGATGAACAAAACGAGGATGGCAGCTGGGGTGATCCCGACGAGGACAATATTCGCAGGCGTTGCCACACGACCTGGACAGCAATTGACGGGTTGCGTGGTTATGCCTGGCGTGGCGAGCGTTTGAGCCGCCCTGAAGTCAAGACGATGCTGAAACAATGGGCGCGATGCTTGTAGTCAGATCCCACAGTTAAGCTGCGTCATGATGTTGTTTCTTTTCCAGTAAACCCTGGAAATCTCCTGCGCGATCCGGCAGGTAGTGAACTGTTCGTGACTAAAAATCGCGTTACTCAACACGACAATCCCGAGACTCTCCACTGTCTTTGGATCAATCTTTTTGCGCGCCCGCACACCTGCTTCCGGAATGGGCCATCTTGAGGCCCGCGCGATAAAACTGCGCCAGCCTAACCAGGTTCCGCGATGGTATTCCGCGCGACGCTCATATTTCCTGGTAACTGGCTTACCATTTATTTCCACTTCCGTTTCATGCTTATCGCTGAGTAACTTCCAGCCGGCGCCATAGTTCTGTTTCTTGCGACTCTTGACCTTGACCGGCTTCCACAAGAGTTCACTAATCGGGTTGAACTCCAACTCGTGCAGGTTTCGCTCCCACTTCGCCAGATCCACAATCGTCGAGTGAAAATTCCCATCACCGTTGATAAAGTTCAGCGGAGTGTAACCGACCGGAACGAAGCGGCCGCTCACACGGTTGTAGCATCTGGCGTGATTGACTATCTCCCGAGCGTCTGGAGAGAAGCGAGACGTTTCATCAAACACGTAGGTGTCGCGCATCCCGAGATCATCAAATAAGAATTCTTTAAGGTAGGGTCCGAGCCTTTTTCTAGTTGCTTTAGCCACCAATTCTGCGAGGACGACGTAGCCGGAATTGCAGTACTCATATTCAGTGTCTGGTGGGCGGGGCAAGAGCGTCTGTGTCGCAATCCATTTCAGCACATCTTTGTTGGTAATTTCTCTCTCGCCCCTCGGCATCTGCGGATACCAATCATTTCCCGTGGCCATGGCCTTGTCGTACCAGTCTTTTTCAGCTCGTCTCGACTGCACGTAGATGTCAGAGTAGTCGGGTAGTCCAGACGTGTGGTGGATCAAGTCCTCAATTGTTATGGCGTCGGCGTAGCGCGGGAAACCTTTGAAGAATTTCGAGAGGTGATCCGACATGGAAAGCTGGTTGTTGATTACAAGATCGAGAATTGCAACGGCGGTAAACTGCTTTGACAACGAGCCCAGATCAAAAACCGTATCCAGTCTTATCTTGGCTCCCGTTTCCAGATTCGCATAGCCATAGCAGTTCAGGTGTACGATTTCATCGTCCTTCCTGACTATTACAGCTACGCCGGGCACCCGCTGGTGGCCCCTCGGATTGGTCAGCTCATTTACAATCTTGTCAATCTCCGGGTTTATCGGCGGAGCATTCAAATCCACGCTAAGCGGATTGCAATCGTCTTCGGGATATTTTTTATTAGCTCTTCTCGATGCCATCGGCACCTCCGGAACAGACTCTGATGTGGTGCACCGCATATTAAGTCAGAACCTGAGGCAAAGAAAACAATAATGCTGACAAGTTGGGTGATGGGCTGGCGACGTCTGGAGAGGGGCTGAGGCCAACCCCAGAGAGCGGTCGACAAACTACTGCCTTGAACTCACTGGAAACGCACTTTGAGGGTCAAGGCAACCGGCCCAGGACATCGATCCAGAGATCTGACTCAACATCCACTGGTAAGACCCAAGTTTGAGGTCGCGATGAATTGGTCAGAAAAGAGCTTGACAGAATAAGTGTCCTGGCAGAGAATACGCCAGTTTCAAAATATCGTTGTCGTGGACACGCAATACTTTCATTCCGCTTTCAAAACCTAGGCTGTTACTGTTCTTCGTTGACTTTTTGAACCAGCAGGCATTCATTTCTTGGAATGAGTCCCTTTAGGATCTAGCTCGTTTGTAGTTAGAACAGAATCAAAAGGAACAGGGCGATTGGTAAGACCAAGCTGCAATTTATCCGGGTTTTAGGGCAGCATCAAATAACAAGGCTTCTGGTCGCAGACGCAAAGCTCCTGGTGTCAGCCAAAGAATCAGCTGGGAATCAAGCTGAGATTAAGCTGGGAGTCTCGCTGGGTCACAAGGTAGCGCGGGGCCAACACTGGTTCCACTCTCTTACTAGCAAACATTAAGGAATTAACTTTCTGTCTTCAAGATTGTGGAGGTTGAAAATGACTTCTTTGAACTATCGGTCCGGCATCGCGGTGATTGGGCTGCTCTTGCTACTAGTATCTTCAGCCGCGGCCCAGGATTATCGCGGCAAGGTGCAGGGAAGCGTTACCGATGAAGCCGGGGCCTCAGTACCCGGAGCTCAGGTAGTGCTGCGCAATACGCAGACAGGCGTTGATGTGACGCGCCAGTCTGACGACGATGGGCATTACATATTCGACTTCGTGGAGCCTGGCGAATACATCATTGTCATCGAACAGACTGGCTTTAAGAAGGCCGTTCAGGAAAACGTGATTGTCAGGAATCGTGCCGACATCACAGTTAATCTGAAGTTGGCTGTCGGTGGTGTCACCGAAACAGTCACTGTTGAATCGCCGCCTATCGCCGTCCAGTTTGGTTCGAGCAGCACACTGTTGACAGTTGAAAACAAAGTAATCGACCAGCTGCCGATTCGCGGACGCAACCCTTACAACGTGGCTACCCTCGATCCCACCGTTTCTCCCGGCACAGGTTCGACGTCCAACGAAAACCGGCCGTATCACCACGCCTATGCCAGCGACTTCGACGCCGGCGGCGGCACCATACGAGCGAATGACGTTTTGCTTGACGGCGTGCCTCTTACCTCGAGCTACAAGAGTTCATACACACCTGCTGTTGACGCGGTACAAGAAGTCACATTTCAGAAGAACGCCATCGATTCGGAATTCGGCTACAGCGCCGGCGGCGTAATCGTTTTGAACATGAAGGCCGGAACCAATGCCTTCCATGGCAGTGCCATAGCTAACTGGCGCAATCCGCGCTTCAATGCGGTAACCGATCCGACGATCAAACGAATAGCGGGCGCCGATGAAACAAATTTTCGTGGCACAAACATGAAGATCTACGGTGGGACGCTGGGCGGTCCCATACTCAAAAACAAGCTCTTCACCTTCACTTCCTATGAACACTGGAACGACGCACAACCTTTGCCGTTTACCTTAACCGTGCCGACGGCGTTGGAACGCGCGGGCGATTTCAGCCAGTCGTTTCGTAATGGCGTCCTCCGCACGATCTTCGACCCGACGAAATCGACGGGCACCAGTGGCACGCGCGTAGCATTTCCGGGCAACAAGATCGATCCCAGCAGATTCGATCCCACAGCGTTGAAGTTGTTAGAGGAAATCCCTCTGCCAAATCTTCCAGGTAGCCAGGACAACCTACAGGGCTTCAAGGTTAACCAGACTACTTATTGGAATCTGTCGGAGCGCATCGATTGGGTCTTCTCGGATAAGTGGCGCACGTTTGTTCGCTACGGGCAGTTCAAGGCCCACCTGCTGGAGTCGAACCCTACAGACAAGTTGTTGTTGCCGGTCAATGGTAGTAACCGCTATGGCTTGAGCATCGCGGCTGACTCTGTTTATACGATCTCGCCCAAGCTGGTGCTCAACGTTCGCGCGAACTATCACAAGCTGACCGACGAGTACGCTGCGGATCCCGCTTTGATTGGAAAAGACGGCATAGCCAATCTATTCCCGACGAACTTCTGGCCTTCGCTTTATACGATTGACCAGTACTTCTATCCAGCTTTCGATCTCGTCCAGGGTTCCACCACTTACCGCCTGGGGCGCCCCGGTCGTGAGTTCTCGCAACATCCGCAGGGCTACGGCGGGTCAGCGCGACTAAACTATTACGCCGGCAGGCACTCGCTAAAGGTTGGTGGAGAATATCGCGTTGACAAGGGGAGTGGCGCTCGCTTTGAACCTCTCACCTTCAGTATCAAGCAAGCACTCACCGCGAATGCTAATTCCAGTCCCAATCTAAATACGTCGGGCAGCGAATGGGCCACGTTCCTGCTGGGTTACATCGATCCTTCTTCAATTGCCGCCCGTGTGCCCCTGCAAGAGGTAGTTACAAAAGGCTACGCGGCTTACTTCATGGACGATTTTAAAGTTAGCAATCGCCTTACGCTTAATGTGGGTCTGCGTTATGAGTACGAGCCGGGACCAGTGGACGCGCAGAATCGCTTATCGCAGCGCCTTGATCTAACTCAACAGATTCCCGACATGATAAACACGCCACCCGCGATTCCTGCGGCAGTTACGAACTTGTTGGCTTCCAAGGGAGAGAAGCAACTCTTCAACGGCGCCTGGGTTTTTACCTCAGCAGACAATCGTCACGCCTGGCGCCGCAGTAAGTTTACTTTTCTGCCCCGGCTGGGTGGAGCGTTTCGGATCGATGATAAGTCGGTCGTCCGGTTTGGCTGGGGACGTTACATCTCACCGTCATCGCGGGTCCGGGATCCCCTCGGCGATTTCGTCAATCAGTACTCCGGGTTTTCAACCAGCACGCCTGCGCCTTCGATTTCCGTTGTGCCCGGAAATGGCCAGACCGGTCCGGTTCCGCGAGCAACCTTGTCCAACCCATTTCCTTCGGGAGTGCAACAGCCGCTGGGCCAATCGCTCGGGCGTTATACCAACCTCGGCAATTCCATTGGGGCTGCGGGAAACGCTACCAACGGCATCGACCCGTTTGATGTGAAGCCGTCGATTAATGATCGAATCAGCTTCTCCTATCAACGCGAGGTTTGGGGCCGCATTGTGCTCGACTTTGAGTACTTCCACAATCGCGAAATCAACGTTCCTTATGCTGTCGATCTGAACATGGCTGACCCGGCGTTTTCTTACGAGATTCCGAAATCCATTTTTAATCTGTCGGTCGCCAATCCCTTCTTGAACTATCTGACGCCGGACAAGTTTCCCGGCACTCTGCGCACGCAGACGACGATAACGCAAGGTGCGCTGCTCCGCCCCTATCCCCAATACGGCGTGATCAACCAGACCAACACTCCGGGTAAGAAAGAGCGCTTACACTCCTTCGAGATTCAAGCACAGCGCGCTTACGGTAAGGGTCTTAGTGTGCTGGTCGCCTTTGCCTATCAACGTGAGCAGACGCAGGAATTTTTTGACGACCTGGCAACGTTCGCTCGCCGGTTTGAGTGGCGCGATACTGATACACCGCGACGTCGCTTAACCAGCGCCATCAGCTGGGATATACCGATCGGCAAAGGGCGGTCCTTGCTTAAAGACGCACCCAAGGGCGTTGACCTGATCGTGGGCGGCTGGACGTTTACCACGTTCACCCGTTTGTACTCCGGACGACCGCTCTTCTTTACGCAAAACCTGATCGTGGATGGGAACCCGAAGCTGGATAATCCAACTCAAGACAAGTGGTTCGACACGAGCAAGTTTCATGCGCTGCCGACCTCAACCGATCCCACACTCCCTCCCAATCTCCATAAGCGGGATAACCCCTGGACATATCCGGGTGTCGAGGGCCCCGGCATAGCGCAGACAGATATGACGCTGAGCAAGTCGTTCCATCTAACCGAACGCTTTTCGCTCGAGGCGCGCGTCGAGTCTTACAACGTGTTCAATCATACTAACTTTGCTAACCCAACGGTGGATTTCACCAGCGCGAATTTTGGCAAGGTTACTACCAAGTTGGTGGCTTACAACGGACGCGAGGTCCAATACGGTTTGCGGCTGCGCTTCTAGTCTGCCAATCGTAGGCGTTGACTATTAAAGAGGGGCGCTTCATGCGCCCTTCTTTGTTGGCTGAATGAGATCACTTCCTGGCTCCGGAGGAGCCAAATGTTTATAGCCTTCGCGATTAACCACTGTCGGCGTTCCAGCGGAGCGCAATGTCTCGGTAGAGAACCATATATGTCGCTCCGCGGGAGCGACGAACCTTATAACTCCAGACTTCTATAAACATTCCGTCCCTACGGGACTGAGCGATTTGTTCATGCGTTTTAACAACATCCTATTGCTACTCCTCCTGGTTTCGGGAAACGTCGAAGGCAAGGAACCGATCACTGTCTACCTCGCCGGTGATTCGACGATGGCGCAGAAACTTCCTGAGAAGCGTCCTGAAACTGGCTGGGGAGAAGCGCTGCAGAAGTTTTTCAAAGAAGACCAGGTACGAATTGAAAACCACGCACAAAACGGCCGCAGCACGCGGACGTTCATCACAGAGAAGCGTTGGCAGGCAATCGTCGACAAGTTGAAACCAGGCGACTACGTCTTTATCCAGTTTGGACATAACGACGAATCAAAAGAAAAAATCGATCGTTATACCCCACCGGCAGACTACCGGCAGAACCTAATCAAGTTCATCAGCGAAGTTAGAGAAAAGAAGGCCATTCCGGTTTTACTGACGCCCGTTATGCGGCGGCGCTTCGACGAGAAGGGTAATTTTTTTGATACCCACGGTGAATATCCCAACATCGTTCGCGCGGTCGCTGCCGAGAAGAAAGTGGTGTTGCTTGATATGCACCGCGAGACTGAAGAACTAATTAAGCGCTACGGCCCGGAAGCCTCAAAGAAACTCTTTCTGCAACTAGCCGCGGGAGAAAATCCTAATTACCCGAAAGGCATAGAAGACAACACCCATTTCTCGCCGCTTGGCGCGGGCCTGGTGGCTGGTTTGGTCGTTGAAGCAATTCGCCGTCAACGGGTCTCCCTGGCGAAACATCTTAAGCCGGTGCCAGCGCCGGTCACCTGGGATCTCAATAGGTTGGACCACATCGGCGGACAAGCTGTAACAATAATCGGCACTCCTCAGGTCATCAGTACTTCAACTGGAAAAGCCGTTCTGTTCGACGGTGTTGATGACGGGCTGGTCATTAAGGGAAATCCGGTTGCCGCGGCACCCGCGTTCACGGTCGAGGCGGTTTTCCGTCCCGACTCCGGCGGCGCCACCGAGCAGCGCTGGTTGCATATTCAGGAAGACACTAAGGACAACCGTATCCTGCTGGAGATTCGACTGAACGGCGATCAATGGTTCCTCGACTCCTTCATCAAATCCGGTGAAGACAAGCGAACTCTCTACTCCGAACACTTCAAACATAAGACTGGCGAGTGGTATCACGTGGCGCTGGTTTACGACGGTGTCGCTATGCATCACTTCGTCGACGGAAAGGAAGAATCGTCGGGTCCGCTCGCCATACAACCATTAGGCGAAGGCAGCACTTCAATTGGCTTGAGAATGAACCGGGTTTTTTGGTTCAAAGGCGTGGTCCGTAAAGCACGTTTTACCGCGCGCGCGTTATCGCCAGCAGAGTTTATGGAGAAGAAATAGTTTGACCGCTCGCGTCAACATCGAAAAGTTGAATCGCCGATCGTTTCTGCGTCAATCGGCCGTGGTTGCAGGAAGTGTGGCCACGTCCAGGCTCGTTAGCATTTCGTCTGTTGCCGGCACCTTGGATACGGAATCTCCCATCGCTACGACGCGTTCCGGCCAAGTACGAGGCTACATTGATAACGGCGTCAGGGTATTCAAAGGCATTCGCTACGGGGCTGATACTTCGCCGCGCCGATTCATGCCGCCGCTGCCACCCGAGTCCTGGTCTGAGGTGCGCGAGGCGATCGCGTATGGACCGGCTGCACCGCAGACATCGCGCACGAGCGACAAGCCAAATGAAGATTGTCTGTTCCTGAATGTTTGGACCCCGGCCCTGCACGATGAGCGGAAGCGGCCGGTGATGTTCTACATTCATGGCGGAGCTTATAACAACGGTTCGGGTTCGAGCCCGCTCTACGACGGTGTGCGTTTGTGTCGTCGCGGCGATGTGGTGGTGGTCTCGGTTAACCACCGCTTGAATGCCTTTGGTTATCTCTATCTGGCGCCGTTCGGGGGTGCGGAGTTTGCCGACTCCGGTAATGTGGGCCAGCTCGATCTGATTCTGGCCCTGCAGTGGGTGCGCGACAACATCACGGAATTTGGTGGCGACCCAAACAGGATCATGGTCTTCGGACAGTCAGGCGGCGGCGCTAAGATCGCAACCCTGATGGCTACGCCCCTGGCAAAAGGACTTTTCCACCGCGCGGCCACCATGAGCGGCCAACAGGTAACGGCTTCCGGCCCATTGAATGCAACACTGCGCACGCGCTCCGTGCTTGATGCACTCAAGCTGTCACCGCAGCGAATCAGCGAAATCCGTACTCTGCCGGCAGAGCGACTATTGGAAGCAATCAACACGCGCGATCCGGTGCTGCCGTTCGGTGGCATCTCGTTCGCGCCGGTGCTTGATGAGCGATCGCTCCGGCGACATCCGTTTTATCCGGATGCGCCCGCACAGTCAGCGCATATTCCCATGATCATCGGCAACACGCATGACGAGACCCGCGCCTTTCTCGGCAACGACGAAAACAATTTCAAACTGTCCTGGGAACAACTGCCGGAGAAACTGGCGCCGAACATGCGCGTCGACATCCAGCCTGCCGAGGTGATTGCCGAATACCGTCGGCTGTATCCAAACTTTTCGGCGAGTGAAGTTTTCTTTGCAGCCACCACTGCGGGACGATCATGGCGCGGCGCGGTGATCGAAGCAGAAGAACGCGCGAAGTCAGGCTCGCCGGCCTATGCGTATCAACTCGATTGGGCCACTCCGAAAGATAGCGGCAAGTTTGGCGCGCCACACGGGTCTGACATTCAATTAGTTTTCGACAACATTGATAAGCCGGGTGCCACTGCGATCGGCCCACACGCTCAGCCAATGGCCGACCAGATGAGCGAGACGTTCATCGCCTTGGCGCGCAGCGGCAACCCGAACAACAAACTGATTCCGCGCTGGGAGCGCTACACTCTGCCGCGGCGCCAGACGATGGTTTTCAACGTGCCATCGCATCTTGAGGACGACCCGCGTGCAGCCGAGCGGCGGTTGTTCGCCAAGGTGCCTTACGTTCAACCGGGTACGTAGCCTGCTCCGCAGGCTACCGTGGATCTTGTGCAGGCTTACGTGCGAATTTCTTCCGTCTTGATAGCCACGCTGGTCGCCTTCGGCAGTTCCATGTTAGTTGCGCAAAACCGCTCGAGTACGATGAGGCAAACAAAACAAAATTCCCTGGCGAGGCGCGACAGCGTGCGTTTGCTGACGCTTGCACCGGGCCATTTCCACGCCGCGCTGGTGCAGAAAGTCATGTATCCGCAGGTTGCGCAGACGGTTTCGGTTTATGCTCCGCCGGGTCCTGAGCTGGATGAACATTTGAAGCGGGTTGAGGCCTACAACACGCGAACGAACGACCCGACCCACTGGCAACAACAGCTTTACACCAGTCCCGATTTCTTTCAGAGGATGTTGGCGGATAGACCGGGGAACGTAGTGGTAATCGCCGGCAATAATCGGCAGAAAATAGACTACATCTCGGGAAGTTTGCAGGCTGGTCTCAATGTACTTGCCGACAAACCCATGTGCATCGACGCGGCTGGATTCGAAAAGCTAAAGGCGAGTTTCGAGATGGCGGAACGGAAGCAGGTCCTGCTTTACGACATCATGACCGAGCGTTATGAAATCACGACAATTCTGCAGAAGGCCCTGGTGAACGACCGCGCGGTGTTTGGTCAACTGGTGAAGGGCAGTGTCGATGAACCGGCGGTAACAAAAGAAAGCGTGCATCACTTCTTCAAATACGTTTCTGGAAAACCGTTGCGAAGGCCGGCCTGGTTCTTTGATACGGCACAGCAAGGCGAGGGCATTGTTGATATCACGACACACCTGGTGGACCTGATTCAATGGGAGAGTTTTCCCGAACAAGTAATCGCGCTAAACGATATCAAGGTGCTGCGAGCCAGACGTTGGCCCACGATTGTGACGCGCCAACAGTTTGCTCAGGTTACCGGACTGAAAGATTTTCCTGATTACCTGCGCGGAGCGTTGAACGATCAGGGATCGCTACTCGACTACGCAAACGGTGAACTGAATTACACCTTGAAAGGTGTGCATGCCAGGGTCTGGGTGATTTGGAACTTCGAAGCTCCGGCGGGGACAGGAGATACCCACTTCTCAGTCATAAGAGGCACGAACGCTAATGTAATTATTCGCCAGGGCAAGGAAGAGAACTACCGGCCCGAACTTTTCGTGGAGGCAGCCGGTGGCGCTGACCTTGCGAAGTTGGGCGCAGCCTTGCGAAACACGACTAAAAAGTTGGCAGCGGCGTATCCCGGTTTGGAACTGAAAGGCGAGGGCAGTCGTTGGCAGATCCTGATTCCCGATGAATATCGCACTGATCATGAGGCGCACTTCGGTCAGGTTATGGAAAAGTTTCTGACGTTCCTCGCGGAAGGAAAGCTGCCTCGCTGGGAAACACCCAACACGATCGCGAAATACTACACCACCATTCAGGCACTGGAGTTGGCGCAGCGAACTTCCGTAACGAAGTGAGGCCAGCGTTCTGCTGGGACCGCGGGCGTCCCGCCCGCAAATGAGCGCGAAGCGCGAAAATATGGTTAAGAGAAAAATCTGCGCACCTGCGGGGCGCTGCGGGCGGGTCGCCCGCGGTCCCAGCAATCACTTGACGCTAATAAAGGCAGTCATACTTATCCTGACACTTGGCGTTTTCAGCTCCTGCCTTGCCTCGCCGGCCGAACCGGGATTGCTCTTCTATTTGTCCGGGAATCACGAATTCACTGCCGACTACGCAGCCGGCGGAGACCCACACCCAAACTTCCTTCGCGACGTAAAAATAATTTCCGATGGTGCAAAGGGTCCCGGCTTTGAATGCGCGAACTCGCAATTGATCTCTTATTGGGCGCCCGGCAACATTTATGCCGAGCGCGGCACCCTGAGTTTTGCCTGGCGCTCGCGTTATCCGGTGGGCCCAACGGCTTTTCCGATCTTTCGCGTTGGCTACGCCGATCATTCCAGCTGGGACATGGTCTGGCTGCGAATTGACTACAACGGCCGCGGGGGCTTCGATGCGTTTGTCACTGATATTAATCTGGCGCGCATCAGGGTTTCCTACGTCATGCCTTCGTTTCCAAAACCGAACGAATGGGTGAATCTCGCCCTGGCCTGGGATGAAACGCGCGGCATCCGCTTCTATGTGAACGGCGCCTTGGCTGCCCAACAAGATCAGCAAGCGGTGCTGTACGCCGGCCTGGACCAGTTTGGTCCAAACTCGCGGACGATCGGTCCGATGCAAGTGCAAAGCGACTACAACTTCACCCGCGGCGGCGATATCGACGAACTTCGCATTTACGATCGAATGCTTTCGGATGCGAACGTTGCTTCGCTTGCCCGGGGAAACGCCCCCGGGGAAATTCCGGGGCTGGCGCGTAATCTGGCTGAGCAGAAGTGGCAGAACGAGTGGTGGCTGCGTTATGGCTGGAATCGCA
>Ga0134126_10003739_pt1 | contig 19054 bp, 25 predicted proteins | sample KB31752_FD_96881 | JGI IMG/M metagenome (GOLD analysis project Ga0134126, IMG submission 96881) | Terrestrial soil microbial communities with excess Nitrogen fertilizer from Kellogg Biological Station, Michigan, USA - KB3-175-2 | ecosystem: Environmental > Terrestrial > Soil > Unclassified ...
GCGCGCTCGCGGTCGAGCATGTTCACGAACAGCATGCGCGCGATGTCGAGCTCCGCGGCGCGTGCCCACAGACGGCTGGTCGTCACCTCGACGCCCATCACGGCGTTCACGACGAACACCGCGGACTCGCAGACGCGCAGCGACCCGAGCGCGTCCGCGACGAAGCTCGGGTCACCGGGCGTGTCGAGGAGGTTGATCTTGCGGTCCTGCCACGACAGCGAGCTGAGCGTGGCGGAGATGGACATCTGACGGGCCTGCTCGTCCGGGTCGGAGTCGGACACCGTGGTCTGGTCGGGGACGGAACCGAGGCGGTTGATCGCCCCAGCCTCGAACAGGAGAGCCTCGTGGAGCGAGGTCTTCCCCGACCCTCGATGACCGACAAGGGCGACGTTGCGAATACGGTCCGCTGCGGGGTGCATGTGGGCTCTCCTTCCTCGGGTCTGGCCACCATACCGCCGCCGCTCGGCGAGGTCTAGCTGCGTGGCCAGGACGGAATCATCTAGAGCAGGGGCATCACCTCCGCGGCGATCAACGCCACTTGGTCGAGGTCGTCCAGGTCGATCACCTGGAGGTAGGAGCGGCTTGCACCCGCGTCGCGATATTCACCCAGGCGCTCGGCGACCTCCGCCGGCGTGCCGGCCGCGCCGCCGGAGCGCAGGTCCTCGACCGTTCGCCCGATCCGCTCCGCGCGCCGCTCGAGCTCCGGCTCGCTCTCGGCGCAGCAGACCGTGACCGCGTGCGAGTAGACCAGCTCATCCGGGTCGCGCCCCACCGCCGCACAAGCCGAGCGCACGCCCTCGATGCGCTCGCCGGCCATCTCGACCGGAGCGAAGGGCACGTTGTACTCGGCCGCGAAGCGAGCGGCGAGCGCAGGCGTGCGCCGCGTGCCGAGCCCGCCGACGATCAGCGGTGGACGCGGCTGCTGAACAGGCTTCGGCAACGCCGGCCCCAGCCCGAGCGTGTAGTGGCGGCCGGTGAACTCGTAGGTGCCTCCCGGCGGCGTGCCCCACAGGCCCGTCACGATCTCGAGCTGCTCTTCCAGGCGATCGAAGCGCTCGCCGAAGGACGGGAACGGGATGCCGTAGGCGAGGTGCTCGGCCTCGAACCAGCCGGTGCCGAGTCCCAGCTCGATGCGCCCGTCGCTCATCTCGTCGACCTGCGCGACGCTGACCGCGAGCGGACCGGGCAGCCGGAACGTCGCCGAGGTCACCATCGTGCCGAGCCGGATCGTGCTGGTCTCGCGGGCGAGCGCGCCGAGCGTGACCCACGAGTCGGTCGGGCCGGGGCCGGGGTCGCCCGGTTTGATGCGCAGCAGGTGGTCGGAGCGGAAGAACGCGCCGAAGCCGTGCCGCTCGGCGGCGCGCGCCATCGCCAGCTGCTGCTCGTAGGTGGCGCCTTCCTGCGGCTCGGCGAAGATCCTCAGCTCCACGTTGGCCTCCTGGTGTGGGGGTGTGCGCCCTACCATGACAGCCCCGTAGAGCCTCGATCTCACCCCGACCGCGAAGCCACTTTCAGCCGGTTCCCATCCGGGTCCGTGACGACGCTCTGCCGCATCCCCTCGCCGACAGGCTCGACCGGCCCCGCTTGCACCCCCCGCTCGCCCGCCGCGGCGAGGAACCCGTCCAGATCCGGCAGGATCAGCGTGTGCAGCGCGGTCCCCGCGCGCTCGCGATCGGCGATCAGCACGATCCAGGCACCGTCGTGCAGCTCCCAAGCCGCCTCGCGCTCGTTCGGCACGAGGTCCGGGCCCCGGCCCAGCAGCCGCTCGTAGAACCCCCGCGCCGCCTCCAGCTCGGCGACGTGGATCCCCGCGAACAGGTGCCTCTCAGTCGTCGAAGGACTCCTCCTGCATGCGCGAGCGCAGGCGCAGCACCGCCTTCGTGTGCATCTGCGAGACGCGCGACTCGGTCACGCCGAGCACCTCGCCGATCTCGCGGAGGGTCAGGTTCTCGTAGTAGTACAGGGCGATCACGAGCTTCTCGCGCTCGGGCAGCTTCGCGATCGAGTCGGCGATGCGGTCCTTGAGGTCGCCGACGTCCAGCGCGCGCGAGGGGTCGGGCGCGTTCGGATCCTCGATCGTGTCCATCAGCGAGACCTGGTCGCCGCTCGAGTCCGACACGCTCCACAGCTCGTCGAGCGCCACGATCGAGGAGTGGGAGATCGCGAGCAGCGAGTCGTTCAGCTCGTCGAGCGTGATCCCCATCTCGTCGGCGATCTCCTGGTCCGTGGGAGCGCGCTGCAGCAGGTGCTCGAGCTTCGCGTTGGCGCGCTCCACCTCCCGCGCCCGCGCGCGCACGCTGCGCGGCACCCAGTCGAGCGAGCGCAGCTCGTCGATGATCGCGCCCTTGATGCGCATGATCGCGTAGGTCTCGAACTTGATGTCCCGCGAGAGATCGAAGCGCTCGATCGCGGAGATCAGGCCGACGAGACCGTAGGAGATCAGGTCCGCCTCCTCGACATGCGGCGGCAGCCCGGCGGCGGTGCGCCCGGCGACGTACTTGACCAGCGGCGAGTAGGCGACGACGAGGCGCTCGCGGCTGCGCTTGTCTCCGTCGTCCTTGTAGCGCCGCCACAGTTCGCGCAGCTCGATCGGTTTGACGTTCGTCTCCAGGGCTTTCCTCCCCTGTTTTCAGGCCCGAGGGTGACTGCGCGCGTAGGCGCTTCGAAGCCTGGCGGACTCTACCCGAGTGTAAATCTGAGTGCTCGACACGCTCGCGTGGCCGAGCATCTCCTGGATCGCCCGCAGATCGGCGCCGCCGTCGAGCAGGTGGGTCGCGAAGCTGTGGCGCAGGGAGTGCGGCGTCGCCTCGCCAGCGGTGCTGGCCCTCGTCGTCCAGCGGCGCATCCTGCGGCGCACGTCGCTCGTGGAGAGCCGCCGGCCGCTACGGCTGAGGAAGAGCGGCTCCCCGACGCCGGGAGGAGCCGATGTGGTCGCGAGCGCGGGACGCGCGCGATCGAGGTAGGTGCGGAGTGCCGCCATCGCGGGCTCGCCGACGGGCACCACGCGCGTCTTCCGGCCCTTGCCTTCGACCCGCAGCTGCTCGCCGTCGTGGTCCACGTCGCCGAGCTGCAGCGACACCAGCTCCTCGGCGCGCAGCCCCGAGGAGTAGGCGAGCTCGAGCATCGCGCGGTCGCGCACCGACAGCGGGCCGTCGGCAGGGACGGAGTCGAGTAGGCGCGCGGCCTCCTTCGCGCTCAGCACCCGGGGCAGACGCGCGCCCCGGCGCGGCGTCGAGACGAGGTCGGCGGGGTTCTGGGCGATCAGGCCGTGTCGGCGCTGGGTCTCGAACAGCGAGCGCAGCGCCGCCAGCTTGCGCGCGGAGGTGCTCGGGGCGGCGCCGCGCTCGCTGAGCCACGCGACGAAGCGGCGCACCTGGCGCGGAGCGATGCCGGGGGGGTCGAGTCCCTGCGCGGCCGCCCAGCTCGCGAACTCCCGCGCGTCGAGGCCGTATGCACGGCGCGTCCGGGGCGCCGCGTCGCGGCGCTGCAGGTCGGCTTCGAGCAGGTTCAGGGCCTGCTGCCACGACGCCGGTAGGACGGCGTCTGTCTGCTTGGGGTCGCTGACGGGCATTGCGGGCTTCATTTCGCCGTGAGCGACCGGGCGCCTGCCCGGCCGCGGCCGTATCGGGCCGCCCAGCCTGGCAACCGTGCACACGAGGTGCATTATTCCCGCCTCGGCTAGATTCAAGACAAATGGTCGTCCACCCGTCTGCCGCCGACAGCCCGCCGGCCTCCACGCAGCGCTCGTACACCGAGGACGCCTGGCAGAGGATCGACTGGCGCGAGCACCAGCGCTGGGTGCACGTCGGCGAGCGCGCGATCAACGCGATCGAGCTCGGCAACGGCGAGCCGGCGATCGTGTTCATCCACGGGCTCTCGGGCTCCTGGCCGAACTGGCTCGAGCAGCTCTGCGTGTTCTCGAGCACCCACCGCCTGCTCGCGTTCGACCTGCCCGGCTTCGGTCACTCACCCGGCCACGCAGGCGAAGTGTCGATGCCCGGCTACGCACGCATCGTCGCCGACCTGCTCGACGCGCGCGGGATCGAGCGCGCCGTGCTCGTCGGCAACTCGATGGGCGGGCTGATCAGCGCCGAGCTCGCAGCGGAGGAGCCCTCGCTCGTGGAGCGCCTGGTGCTCGTCTCCCCGGCCGGGATCTCCACCTACGCCAACCGCATCACGACCCGCTCGATGCCCGCGATCCGCCGCGGCCAGCAGGCGCTCGCCCTCGCGGCGCAGTGGACCGCCTCGCACTCCGACGGGATCGCCGCCCGCAGGCGCACGCGGGGCGCCGTGCTCGCGGGCGTCGTCGCGCACCCCCAGCGCCTGCCGCGCGCGCTCGCCGCCGAGCAGCTTCGCGGCGCCGGCACGGACGGCTTCCTGTCGGCTCTGGAGGCGATCCTCGAGTTCGACCTGCGCCCGCGCCTGCCGCTGATCTCCTGCCCGACGCTGGTCGTCTGGGGGCGGAAGGACCGCCTCATCAGCTGGCACGACGCCGCGCGCTTCGCCGAGGCGATCCCGGACGCCCGCGAGGTCGTCTACGGGGATACGGGGCACATGGCGATGCTCGAGCGCCCGGCTGAGTTCAACCGGCTGCTCGCCGGCTTCCTCAGCGGGTGATCGCGCCCTCTGAGGCGCTGCCGACGAGCTTCTTGTACTTCTGGATCGCCACCTCGACGCGGTCGCCGTCGCGCACGGGCGGCGCGTAGCTGAGCACGCGCTCGGCGATCTCCGCGTCGGAGAGCGCGACGTCGAGCCGGCCGGCATCCACGTCGATCGTCAGCTCGTCCCCGGTGCGCAGCGCCGCGATCGGGCCGGCGTGCACCGCCTCGGGCGCGACGTGGGCGACCATGAACCCGTGCGTGGCGCCCGAGAAGCGCCCGTCGGTGATCAGCGCGACCTCTTCGCCGAGGCCCTCGCCGACGATCGCGGCCGTGACGGCCAGCATCTCGCGCATCCCCGGCCCTCCGGCCGGCCCCTCGCCGCGGATCACGACCACGTCGCCCGGTTCCAGCTCTTTGGCGAGCACGGCCGCCATCGCCGCCTCCTCGCCGTCGAACACGCGCGCGGGGCCCGTGTGTTTGCGCCGCTCGTGGCCGGAGAGCTTGACCACGCACCCATCGGGCGCGACGTTGCCGCGTAGGATCGCGAATCCACCCGTCGTTTTGATCGGGTCGGACAGCGGGCGCACGACATCCTGTCCCGCCGTCTCGCGCGCCTCGTCGGCCGCCTCCCCGATCGTCGCGCCGGTGACCGTGAGCGCATCGGCGTTCAGGATCCCGGCCTCCTTCAGCCGCGCCAGCACGAGCGGAACGCCGCCGGCCTCGTAGAGGTCGGTCGCCGCGTAGCGCCCGCCGGGCTGGAGGTCGCACAGCAGCGGCGTGCGCTCTGAGATCTGCTCGAACTCGTCGATCGTGAGCGGCACGCCCATTTCAGTGGCGACGGCGAGCAGGTGGAGCACGCCGTTGGTGGAGCCGCCGCTCGTCGCGACCGCTGCGATCGCGTTCTCCAGCGCCGGCTTCGTGATCACGTCGCTGGGGAGCCGCCCCGCCGCGAGCACCTCCATCACCAGCTCGCCGCACTGCCTGGCGACCTCGAGCTTGCGGCCGTCCTCGGCCGGGACCATCGCCGAGCCTGCGGGCGAGATGCCCAGCGCCTCGAAGGCCATCGCCATCGTGTTGGCGGTGAACTGGCCGCCGCAAGCGCCGGCGCCGGGCGAGGCGACCTCCTCGAGTTCGTGCAGCTCCGCTTCGGTGATCTTGCCTGAGGCGAACTCGCCGACGGCCTCGAAGACCTGCTGGATCGTGACCTCCGCGCCCTTGAAGTGGCCTGGCCTGATCGAGCCGCCGTAGAGCATCAGGCCCGGGATGTTCAGTCGCGCGAGCGCCATCACCGTGCCGGGGATGGTCTTGTCGCAGCCCGAGATCGTCACGATCGCGTCGAACTGGTGCGCCGAGGCGACCAGCTCGATCGAATCGGCGATCAGCTCGCGCGAGACGAGCGAGGCGCGCATCCCCGGCCTGCCCATCGTGATGCCGTCGGAGATCGCGATCGTGTTGAGCTCCATCGGCGTGCCGCCGGCGGCGCGGATCCCCTCCTTGACCTTCGCCGCGAGCACGCGGTTGTTGAAGTTGCACGGCATCGTCTCGATCCACGAGTGGGCGACGCCGACGATCGGCTTGGCGAGGTCCTCGGCCGAGTAGCCGACGCCGTGCAGGTAGGCGCGCGCGGCCGCGCGCTCGGGCCCCTCGGTCAGAGAGCGGCTGCGGTGCTTGAGGTCGATGCGGCCGTTGGTGCTCACGCGGCGGGCACGTTACCGCTCGCGCCGCGCGGGCGGCCGGGCGCGCAGCGCTCGCGCTCCCAGCGCGCGAGCCGCACGAGGTCTTTGCGGACACGCTCGGGGTCCACCTGCCGGCCCGGGAGGTGCATGTTCGCCTCGGAGATCAGGCGCCGTTCGTCGCCGGTCAACGCCATCCACTTCGCGAGCACGTCGTCGGAGTCCGGCAGCCGCGCGCTGCCGTAGGGACGCGACTCGTCGGGGAACGCGACGCAGTACTCGCTCAGCAGCTCGCCGGTGGCGGGCACGTAGGCGACGATCGGCTTGTGCGGGTAGATCAGGTAGGCGTAGGCCGCGCCGCCCTCGATGCCGGGCGCGGCAACGGGCCCGGTCAGGCTGATGAGCCCGAGCTCGCTGTACATCTGCCACTCGCGCTCGGAGACGCACGAGCGCAGCAGCTCACGGGCGCGCTGCTCGGCGCGCCGCTCGCGGCCCGGGTCATAGCCGGCGGCCGACTCGCTGCCGCGCTCCGCCCATGCGGTGCGGGCGCGCGCGAGCGCGCGCATCGCGGTCGGCCTGGCCAGCTCCCACACCAGCACGACGAGCACCACCGTCGCCGTGCCGAGCGCGAGCCCCATGGAGATCAGAGAGCGCTGGGCGCGCCGCCGGCGGCGCGCGGGAAGAAGATCACGCGCTCGGCATCGCGGGGCACCTCGGCGAAGTCCTTGACCAGCTCGGCCTGGCGGCGCCCGCCGGGCGTGCTCGTGGGCACGGCCGCCCACATGCCGGCGTCGAGCTCGCGGCGGAAGGCCTCGATCAGCTCGCGCTCCTGCTCGGGGATCTCGACGTCCCCCTCGGCGAGCACGATCTCGCCGTGACCCGGCTTCATCCGCAGGAGCTTCACCCTCTCGATTATGGCAAACGGCTCAGCGCGGCATCTCACCTCTGCCGGCGCTCGGCGAGGCCGATCGCGTCGACCGGCCCGGCGCCGCCGCCCAGCTCGCGCAGCCCGCGCGCGACCGCTTCGCCGGCGAGCGCGCGCGCGTCGCGCGCCGCCTGCTCGAGCGTCTCGCCGCGCGCGAGCGAGGCCGCCAGCGCGGCGGAGTGCGTGCAGCCCGATCCGTGCGCGGCGCCGTCGGCGTGGCGCGGCCCCGAGATCGCGAGCGCCTCGCCTTCGCGGGTGACGAGCAGGTCGGTCGCGCTGTCGCGGTGCCCGCCCGTCAGGACGACCGCGGAGGGACCCAGCGCGAGCACCGCCCTGGCCAGCCGCTCGGCCTCGCGATCATCGGCGCCCGGCAGCGGCTCCTCGCCGAGCAGCGCCCGCGCCTCCGGGACGTTCGGCGTGAGCACATCCGCGCGGGGCAGGATCTCGCGCACGAGCGCGTCCTGCGCGTCGGGGGCGAGCAGACGCGATCCGGACTCGGCGACCATCACCGGGTCGACGACCACCGGCGCCGCGCCGCCGAGCTCGTCGAGCGCGGCCGCCACCGCCAGCGTCGTCTCGCGGCTGCCGAGCATCCCCACCTTCACCGCGTCGACGCCGAGGTCGGCCGCCACCGCGCGGATCTGCGCCAGCAGCACCTCGGGCGGCACCTGATGCACGGCATCGACGCCGAGCGTGTTCTGGGCCGTGATCGCGGTGATCGCACAGGCGCCGTGGACACCGCTCGCGGCGAACGCCTTGAGGTCGGCCTGGATGCCGGCGCCGCCGCCGGAGTCCGAGCCGGCGATCGTGAGCGCAACGGGGGTGCGGGCGGCCATCGCCGCTGATGCTATGAAGGGGGAAGGTCGGCTGGCGCTCCGTGCCGGCCTCTAGGCCGTGAACGGCCGGGGCGGGAAGATCGAGTACGAGCCGATCGCCGTCACCAGCAGCCGGCCGTCCTCGTGATGGATCTCGCTGCGCAGCACCGCGATGCGCCGGTTGCGGCGATCCACGACGCTGCGGCACACGACGTCGCCCTCGGTCGCGGTCTGGATGTAGTTGATCGAGATGCTGATCGTCGCGATGCGCTCTTCGGATTTGGTCTGCGCCCACAGCGCCGAGCCCATGCAGTAGTCCACCATCGCGTAGGTCGCCACTCCCGAGAGCAGGCCGCCGCGGTTGATCAGCTCGGGGCGGATCTGCAGGTGGACCGTCTGCGGGTCCTCCCAGCGCAGGCCCATGAACGCCGTCACGCCGTCGAGCGCCCGCGGCCCCTCGGCGGGCGGCTGGGCCGCGTCGCTCCCGCTCTCCCCCTCTGTCACCGCTCAGACACTATTGGACCCCCCGGCTTGACCGCGCACAGCGCGACGCTCAGCGCGGGGTAGCCCAGAAGTCTGCTCAGCGGCCGGTCGAGCACCACCAGCGGACGCAGCGGGAGCACGATCAGCCAGGCCGGCGTCACCCCGACGCGCAGCGCCAGCCGGCGCATCAGGTCGGTGAGCTTCTGCGAGACGACCCCGCTGACGAACGCGCCTTCGCGCGCCTCGAGGCCCGCCCCGCTCGCAAGGGCCGCGAGCTGCTCCTGGGAGTAGCCGTAGCGCACGTGCGAGCCGTCCTCCACGGGGCTCGGCTCGCGCTCCTCGGTGTAGAGCGGTCTGTGCTCCGCGAAGGGGGTGCTCAGCAGCAGCCGCCCGCCCGGCTCCAGCATCGCCGCCAGGGAGCCGACGAGGCCGGCGTCGTCGGTGAGGTGCTCGATCGTCTCCAGGCAGATGATCTGGTCGAAGGTGCCGAGCGCCTCGCGATGCCGGGCCAGCTCGCGCAGGTCGATCTGGCGGAAGTCGATGCCGGTGATGCCGAGCGTGGCGGCGCGCTCGCGCGCGTCGTGCTGCTCCTCCGCGGAGAAGGACGCCGCGACGACGCGGTTGCCCGTATGGGCGGCGTAGATGCTGAACGCGCCGTTGCCGCAGCCGGCGTCGAACGTGCGCACACCGCCGGGCTGCAGCCCCCTGCGCAGCCACAGCCAGCGGTCAAGCACGGTCGTGTCCCCCGTGACGAGCAGGAACCTCCATCCGAAGATCCGCAACAGGGCGTCGAGCACGCGCGGCAGGCTATCCGAAGGCCATCCGAGCGAGACGCCCTTGACAACCTAGATTTTCTTGATAGATTTAGTGAACAATGTCTGGTCGACTCCTGGAGATGCCCGTGCCGGTCCTCACGGCGAAAGCCGTCGTGGCGCTCCACGCGACTGGACGATGTGCACCGGCCTGAGCCCCTCAGGCTCCTCCATTCCGGGGCGCCCCCCAGCGCCCCGGAGGCCCTCACTGGCGCGCCGGCTCCCCCCTCGGCCGGCGCGCCACCCTCTTCCCCCACGAATCAAGGAGAAACCCATGCCCCGAGTGATCGTCACGACCAACCTGCCGCCGGCCGGCGACGCAGACGTCCTGCTGGACGAGCACATCTCGACCGTCCACCTGTCGAGTGACCACGCCGCCGGCCAGCTGATCGAGCGCCTGAGCTGGGCGATCCGCGACGCCGAGCAGTCCGAGCTCGACCGTCTCGCCCGCCCGCTGCTGCGCGGAGTCGCCGCCAGGCCGGCCCGCAGCACGCGCCGCAGGCGCGCCGCCGCAGCCGCCTAGCGCGTTCGCGGTCGTATGGGGAGGCGATGCCTCCCCGCCCGCTACGACGTCCCGCTGCCCCGCCCGCGCACAAGAGGAGTGCGCGCGCGGCGACGGGGCGGCGGGGCGAGGAGCTGGCGGCCGCGCACCTGCGCCGCCTCGGATTCACGATCCTCGATCGCAACGTCCGCACCCGCTACGGCGAGATCGACCTGGTCGCGTGCGACCCGCTGGTGCTCGCGTTCGTGGAGGTCAAGACGACACGCGGCGCGAGCGTCGCGCCGCTCGAGCGCGTCGGCCGCGCGCAGCGGGCGCGCGTGCGGCGTCTCGCGCTCAGCTGGATGATGGGCCGTCCGCCCGGGTCCTTCCGCCGGGCCCAGGTCCGCTTCGATGCGATCGGCGTCGTGCTCGACCGCGACGGCGCCCTGCTCGCCCTCGAGCACGTGGAGGGAGCCTGGTGAAGAGCGCCTAGAGCGCGAGCTGCTGGTAGGCGAGCGACTGGAACGACATCCGGTGCAGCGGCGAGACGCCGCGCTGTTCGATCGCCTCCCGGTGCGAGGGCGTCGAGTAGCCGACGTGCTCGGCGAAGTCCCAGCCCGGGTGCTCGCCGTCCGCGTGGCGCATGAAGCGGTCGCGGGTCACCTTCGCGACGATCGAGGCGGCGGCGATCGCGGCGCTGGTCGCGTCGCCGTCGACGATCGCGCGCTGCTCGCGCCCGAAGTCCGGCACCGCGAAGCCGTCGAGCAGGCAGAGCACGTCGCCGCGAACGCCGTCGGTGACGCCGCGCGCGGCGTCACGCAGGGCGGCCAGGTTCGTCCGGTGCAGCCCGCGCGCGTCGATGCCCCGCACGCAGCGCGAGACGACCACGACCCGAGCCGCCGCCCGCATCACCAGCGGGTAGAGGGCCTCGCGCGCCTCGACGGTGTGCTGCTTGGAGTCGTTGAGCGCGCTCAGCAGGCGCAGCTCGCGCGTGGTGAGCGCCTCGTAGTCGAACAGGACGCCGGCCGCGACCAGCGGCCCCGCGAGGCAGCCGCGGCCGGCCTCGTCGGCGCCGGCGACGAGCCGGTAGCCGAGCCGGCGGTCGAAGGCGAACAGCCGCCGGCCGCTGCCGCGCCTGCGAGCCCTGCGGCGCGAGCGCGCGCCGCCGGCTCTAGAGGAAGCCGATCCGGTGGGGCGGCCAGTAGGTGAAGAAGGCACCGCCGATGAGCCATCCCGTGGGAACTGGTCCCCAGAAGCGGCTGTCGTCCGATTCGCCACGGTTGTCCCCCATCATGAACCAGTGGCCGGGCGGAATCCTGATCGGGGTCGTCAGGTTGCACACGACCCCCACCTCCTGGGCGCAGGGTTTGATGTAGGAGTCGCTCTCTTTTTCGAAGGTCGTCTTGCCCTTCGCCTTGCGAAAGACGTGGCCTTCCTTGATGTAGATTTCGTCCCCCGGGCCGGCCACCACCCGCTTGATGAAGTTGGTGCCGGTGTCCTCCTTGGGATTCGGCTGGTCGCACGCCGCCGTCATCGCGTGTTTGGGGTTGCCGCACTGCGACTGTTCGGCGCCTTCCGGCGGGTGGAAGACCACGATCTCGCCGACGTGCGGGCCGTTCAGGCTCATCCCGATCCGGTTCACGAGCACCCGCTGCCCGACCGAGAGCGTCGGCTCCATCGACCCGCTGGGGATCCGATAGGGCTTCACCAGCACGGCCTGGATCAGCAGCGCCAGACCCAAGGCGATGGCGATGATCACGACCAACTCGATGACCGAGTTGACCGTCGATTTCGAGCGGTTCGGCGCTAGCCTCACGCCGGTGGGTCGCCGGCGGGATCGCCCGCGGCGTCACCGGCATCGGGGGAGGGATCGGCAGCCTCAGCGGCCGCCTCGCTGGCGTCCTCCGCCTCCGCTCCCGGCTCTGCGGCCGGTTCACCTGCCTGCCCCCCGTCATCGGGGGTTCCCCCCTGTGGGGCATCGGCGGCGGCAGCCGCCTCCTCTCCCCCCTGCTCCCCTGTGCCCCCCTCTGGGGAATCTGCCTGCGCCTCGGGCGCCTCCGCGCCCTGCTCCTCGGCCTGCGTCTCGGCCGCCTCGGCGCCCTGCTCCTCGACCCCCTGTGCCTCGACCGCCTCGGCAACCGTCTCCTCGGCGGTCGCGCCGTCGGCGTCGGTCGCTTCGGGCTCGTGCAGCAGCCCCGGCTCGATCGCCTCCTCGGGACCGGCGTAGCGGCGCTCGCGCACGCGCGCGCGCTTGCCGACACGGTCGCGCAGGTAGTACAGCTTCGCGCGCCGCACGTCCCCGCGCGCGGCCAGCTCGATGCGCTCGATCTTCGGCGAGTGCAGCGGGAACATGCGCTCCACGCCGACACCGAACGACTGCTTGCGCACGGTGAACGTCTCGCGTGCCCCGTGGCCCTGGCGCTTGATCACAACCCCCTCGAACACCTGCACGCGGCGGCGCGTGCCCTCGATGACCTGGAAGTGGACCTTCACACGGTCGCCAGGGGCGAAGCTCGGCACACGGCGCAGCTGGGCGCGCTCGATCGTTTGGATGACGCTGCTCATGAGGAGGGGGGCGCGCCGGGCGTCTGCTGAACGATGCCGCGAGCTCCGGCTGCGCGGTCGTCAATGGTAGCGGAGACGCAGCGCGTCCGGCTCAGTCCGCAGCGGGCTCCGGGCGTCCGCGTTCGCGGCTGCGCTCCAGCCGCCAGCGTTCGATCCGCTCGTGGTGGCCGGAGAGCAGGATCTCGGGCACCGCCCACCCGCGGTACTCCGCGGGGCGCGTGTAGTGGGGGTACTCGGGGTTGCCCTCGAGCGCCTCGCTGAAGGACTCCTCGGCTGCCGAGCGCTCGTCGCCGAGCGCCCCCGGCAGCTTGCGCAGCACGGCGTCGCAGACGACCATCGCGGCGGGCTCGCCGCCGCTCAGCACGTAGCGGCCGATCGAGACGACGTCGCTGGCGAAGTGCTCGATGATGCGCTCGTCGAAGCCCTCGTAGCGGCCGCAGAGGAGCGTGAGGGCGGGCTCGGCGGCGAGCTCGCGCACCAGCTCCTCGTCGAGCAGCCGCCCGCCGGGCGCCAGGGCGATCACGCGCCGGCGCTCGCGCAGCTCGACCGGATCGACGCCGTAGCGGGCGCGCAGCGCGGCGTCGAGCACGTCCACGCGCAGGACCATCCCTGCCCCGCCGCCGAACGGCGTGTCGTCGACCTGGCCGCCCGAGAGCGGCGTCGATGCACGGAAGTCGACGCACTCGATGCGCGAGCCGTCCGCGAGCACGTTCGCGACGTGCCGCTGCTCACGCAGCCAGTCGAACCACTGCGGGAAGAGGGTGAAGATGTCGATCTCCATCGGGCGGGTGGGGCCTAGTCTTCTAGCCCGAGGAAGTCCCCGTCGATCTCGATCCGCCCCTCGCCCGGATCGACCGAGCGGATCGCGTCGCGGACCATCGGCACGAGCAGCGGCTCGCCGTCCCCGGCCGGCTTCACCTCCAGCACCTCGCACGAGGGCATCTCGATCAGGCGCGAGACGACACCGACCGTGCGCCCGGAGTCGGTCACAGAGCAGCCCACGAGTTCGTGCGCCCACCATTCGCCCTCCTGCAGGCGGGGGGCCTGCTCGCTCGCGACCGTCAGCTCCTGGCCGCGGAGCGCCTCGGCCGCGGCGCGGTCCTCCACCCCGTCGAGCCGCACGATCGGTCGCGCGTCGGTGCCGGCACGGCGGACGATCTCCCGCGCCTGCCCCGCCACCGCCACAGTCGCGCCGGCGCGCAGCAGCCGCGGGCTCGGGCGCGTCACGTAGAAGCTGCCGTCGAGCCCGTGCGCGCGCCCGACGCGCCCCGCAGGCAGCGCCGCGGACGGCTCGCTCAATCGACGATGTCGACGAGCACGTGCCGGTCCTCGCCGGCCGCCGCCGCTTTGACGACCGTGCGCAGCGCCTGGGCGGTGCGCCCGCCGCGCCCGATCACGCGCCCGTAGTCGTCGTCGCCGACGCACAGCTCGAGCACCACGGTGCCGTCGTCTTCCTCGAACTGCTCCACCGAGACCGCCTCGGGGTCGTCGACGAGCCCTTCGGCGAGGTACTCCAGCAGCCGCTTCGGGTTCTCCTCCGCCACGGCCGCCTCGGCCCCTAGCCGACCCTCGCGTCGATGCCCTGCGTCTTCAGCAGCTTGCGCACGGTGTTCGAGGGCTGCGCGCCGCGCGCGAGCCAGCTGCGTGCCCGCTCTCCGTCGATCACGATCGTCGACGGCTCGGTCTGCGCGTTGTAGTGGCCGATCGTCTCGATCACGCGACCGTCGCGCGGGGAGCGCTGGTCGGCAACGACCACACGCCAGATCGGATCCTTCTTGCCGCCCACTCGCGTGAGCCTCAGCCTTACCGCCACGTTTTCCTCTCTATTTCTCTTTAAAAATTTGGGGGAAGAGCTTAGCGTTGTGCGCCCTCAGCGCGCGCTTCGCATCAGCGCGCCGAAGTCCGGCATCTTGCCGCGTCCGACCTGGCGCATCACCTTGCGCATCTGGCCGAACTGCTTGATCAGGCGGTTGACCTGCTGCACGTTCGTGCCCGATCCGCGGGCGATCCGCAGCCGCCGCGAGCCGTTGATGATCTCGGGCTTGCGGCGCTCGGAGGGCGTCATCGAGAGCACTATCGCCTGAATCCGGTCGAGCTCGCGTTCGTCCACCTTCATGTTCGAGAGCTGGTGGCCGGCGAGCCCGGGGATCATTCCCAGCACGCTCTGAAGCGGTCCCATTTTCCTGACCATCTTCAGCTGGTCGAGGAAGTCGTCGAGCCCGAACTCGTTCTTGCGCAGCTTGCGCTCGAGCTCCTTGGCCTCGTCCTCGTCGAACTGGCGCTCGGCCTTCTCGATCAGGCTCATCACGTCGCCCATGCCGAGGATCCGCTGCGCCATCCGGTCGGGGTGGAAGCGCTCGAACTGCTCGAGCTTCTCGCCCGTCGAGGCGAACAGGATCGGCTTGCCCGTGACGGCTTTGACCGACAGCGCCGCGCCGCCGCGGGCGTCGCCGTCGAGCTTCGACATCACGACGCCGTCGAACTGGACCGCCTCCGCGAAGCTCTCGGCGACGTTGACGGCGTCCTGGCCGGTCATCGCGTCGACCACGAGCAGCACGTCGGTCGGTTTGACCGCGTCGCGGATGCGCACCAGCTCGTCCATCAGCTCGGCGTCGACGTGCAGGCGCCCGCTCGTGTCCACGATCAGGACGTCCTTGCCCTCCTCGCGCGCGCGGTCCAGCGCCCACTTGGCGATCTCGACCGGGTCGGCGTCGGTGCCTTTCTCGTACACCGTCGCCCCTGCCTGGGCGCCGACCTTCACGAGCTGCTCCACGGCGGCCGGCCGGTAGACGTCGCACGCGGCGACCGCGACCGAGGAGTCGTGCTCCTGGTGCAGGTGGCGCGCGAGCTTGGCGGTGGCGGTCGTCTTGCCCGAGCCCTGCAGGCCCGCCATCAGGATCACCGTCGGCGGGCGCGGCGAGAACGCGAGCCCGGCCGAGGCGCCGCCCATCAGCTCGGTGAGCTGCTCGTTCACGATCTTGATCACCTGCTGGCCGGGGTTCAGCTTGCCCACGACCTCCTCGCCCATGCAGCGCTCCTTGAGCTGGGAGGTGAACTGCCGCACGACCTTGAAGTTGACGTCGGCCTCCAGCAGCGCGAGACGTATCTCGCGCATCGCGGCGTCCACGTCCTGCTCGGTCAGCGTGCCGCGCTGGCGGACCTCATCCAGGGTCGCCTGGAGTTTCTCGGAGAGGGCGTCGAACATCTCGAGCTGATTCTCGCAGCCGGATGGCTCCGCGCCGTGCGGGCCCGGCCGGGGCGCGCGCGATACTGCCCCCGTGCCGGACGGCGTCGAGCTGGTGCGAACGATCTGCGCGGCGTGGGAACGCGGGGACTACACCTCGCTCGGCTTGGGTCGACCCCGAGATCGAGCTGGTGATCGCCGACCTCCCCTCGGCCGGGTCCTGGCGCGGGCTCGCCGAGGCCGGACGGGCGTGGACCGACTTCCTCGCCGCCTGGCAGGGCCACCGTGTCAGCATCGACGAGTACCGGCTCCTCGAGGACGGGCGCGTCCTCACGCTCGGACGGTTCACCGCCCACGGGCGGGCGAGCGGCGTGGACCTGGACGAGCTGACGACCCGGGGAGCCAACGTCTTCACGCTCCGCGGCGAGAAGGTCGTAAAGCTCGTCGTCTACTTCGATCGGGAGCACGCGCTCGCCGATCTCGGCCTCGGAGGATGACCCCTCAGGACTCCTCCGCGCGAGGCGGCTCCACGGCCCGCGGCCCGCGCGCCGGCGGTTTCTTCTCGGCGCGCTCGCCGCCGCCGCTCAGCGCCTGGCCGATGCCGCCCAGGGCCTGCGAGAGCTCGGAGGGGACGACGAACACCTTGTTCGCCTCGCCTTCCGCGAGCTGCGGCAGCATCTTCAGGTATTCGTAGCGCAGCAGTTCCGGGTCCGGCTTGCCCTCGTGGATGGCGGTGAAGACGGTGTCGATCGCCTTCGCTTCGCCCTCGGCAGCCAGGATCGCCGCTTCCCGCTCGCCCTCGGCGCGCAGCACCGCGGCCTGCTTGGCCCCTTCGGCCGTGAGGATCGCCGCCTGCTTCTCCCCTTCGGCCGTCAGGATCGCCGCGCGGCGGTCGCGCTCGGCGCGCATCTGCTTCTCCATCGCCGTCTTGATGTCCGGCGGAGGGTCGACCGACTTGATCTCGACGCGGTTGATCCTGATCCCCCACTTGCCGGTCGCCTCGTCGAGCACGCTGCGCAGCTCGGCGTTGACGTTCTCGCGCGCTGTCAGCGTGTCCTCGAGGGTCAGCCCGCCGATCACGTTGCGCAGCGTCGTGACCGTCAGCTGCTCGATCGCCTGCAACGGGTTGGCGATCTCGTACGTGGCCGACTTGGGTTCGGTGATCGTGAAGTACAGGACGGTTTCGATCCCGACGACCACGTTGTCCTCGGTGATCACCGACTGGGGGGAGAAGTTGACGACCTGCTCGCGCAGGTCGACGAGCGGACGCACGCGCTCCACGAACGGGGTGATGATCGTCAGGCCGGGGTCAAGCGTGCGGCTATAGCGGCCGAGGCGCTCGACCACGCCCGCGCGCGCCTGCGGGATCACGCGGATCGACCGCGCGGCGACGACAAGGGCGAAAACCACGATCACTGCGACGACGATCAGCGCTGCCATGTGCCCTCGGTTCCTTTGGTTGCCTGCATCAAAGGGTACCCCTGCCGGCCTAGGGCATCACCAATGCGGTGGCACCACGGATTTCGACAACGTGAACGCGCTCACCTGCCTCGATCACTTCGTCGTCGTCGAACGTGCGTGCGGTCCAGACCTCGCCGCCGTCGATGCGCACGCAGCCGACGCCTTCGTCGTTGGCGATCCGCTCGAGCACCATCGCGGTGCGTCCGACGAGCGCCGCGGCGCCGGTCCTGATCGGGGGGGGCAGCTGGCGGTGGCGATGCGCCACGGGCCGCAGCGCCAGCACCACGATCCCCGAGCACGCGACGAACACGATCGCCGTCAGCAGCGCGCCGACGCCGAGCAGGCTGAGGGCCGCGGCGAGCGTCGCGCCGATCGCGAACGGCAGCAGGTAGAAGCCGCCCTGGTGCATCTCGCCGACGCCCAACGCAGCGGCCGCTATGAGCCACAAAATCCACATCCTGCAGGGAGATTAGCTCGCGGCGATCAGCGCGCGCGCGAATTCCGGCGCGTCGAAGGGCCGCAGGTCCTCGACCGACTCGCCGATCCCGATCAGCTTCACCGGCAGCGACAGCTCGCGAGCGATGGCCAGCGCGATCCCGCCTCGTGCGGTGCCGTCGAGCTTCGTCAGCACGACGCCCGTGACGTCGGCCGCCTCGGCGAACAGGCGCGCCTGGCGCAGGCCGTTCTGCCCGGTGGTCGCGTCGATCGTCAGCAGCGTCTCGTGCGGCGCCCCCTCCAGCTGGCGCGCGATCACGCGCCGGACCTTTTCCAGCTCGCCCATCAGGTCGTCCTGGGTGTGCAGGCGACCCGCCGTGTCGACGATCACGACATCGATGCCCTCGGTGCGCGCCTTCGCGATCGCCTCGAAGGCCACCGCACCGGGGTCAGAGCCGGGCTCGCCGCCGACGATCTCCACGCCCGCCCGCTGCGCCCAGCCCTCCAGCTGCTCGCTCGCGGCGGCGCGAAACGTGTCGGCTGCTGCCAGCAGCACGCTCTTGCCGAGCTCCTCGCGCAGGTGCCAGGCGATCTTGCCGATCGTCGTCGTCTTGCCGGTGCCGTTGACGCCGACCGCCATGATCACCGTCGGCTCCGGGCGGATGTCGATGCGGGGCTCTCCGACCTGCGCGGTCTCGGCGAGCAGCCCGATCAGGCGCTCTGAGAGCTGCTCGCCCCCCTCCAGCTCGCCGGAGCTCGCCTCTTCCTCGAGCGTCTGCACCACGGCCGCGGTCGTGGCGGCGCCGACGTCCGCCATGATCAGCGCCTCCTCCAGCCGTTCCCAGGTCTCGTCGTCGAGCGTGCCGAACAGGCTTGCCTGGATCTCGGTTCCGAGCGCCTGGCGCGTCTTGCTCATGCTCTCCCGCAGCCGGCGGAATAGGCCGCGACGTTTCTCGGCAGGCTGCTCGGAGGTCGCCTCGGCGGCGTCCGCAGTGATGAACAGCTCGCTCCACTCGTGCGCCACGGCCGCGCGATGATACAGCGGGCGGGGCGGGCTCCAGAGGTCGCCGGGCGAGCGCCCGGCCGCCCGGCTCAGGCGACTTCGGCGACCCGGGCCGGCTCGGTCTCCGCGTGCCCGTCGGCGTCCTCCTGCGCGGGCAGGCGCCGGGAGAGCACCTTGGAGACGCCGTCGCCGCCCATCGACACGCCATAGAGCCAGTCCGCGGCCTCCATCGTGCGCTTCTGGTGGGTGATGACGATGAATTGGGCACGGCCCGAGTAGCGGCGCAGCAGCGCGAGGAAGCGGTCGAGGTTGAGGTCGTCGAGCGCGGCCTCGACCTCGTCCAGGATGTAGAACGGGCACGGCCGCGCGAGGAAGACGGCGAACAGGAAAGCGAGGGCGGTCATCGACTTCTCGCCACCGGAGAGCAGCGTCAGGCGCTTCGTGGACTTGCCCGCGGGCGTGATCTCGATCTCGACGCCCGGCAGGCGCTCGCCGGAGGCCTCGGCGTCGGCCTCCGCGTCGGCGGCGGCCTCGATCGCCTCCTCGTCGCGCTCGGTGCCAGTGATCTCTTGGCCGCCGATCACGCGCCCTCGCTCCTGCTCCTCCTCGACGAGCC
>Ga0134126_10003741_pt1 | contig 19052 bp, 13 predicted proteins | sample KB31752_FD_96881 | JGI IMG/M metagenome (GOLD analysis project Ga0134126, IMG submission 96881) | Terrestrial soil microbial communities with excess Nitrogen fertilizer from Kellogg Biological Station, Michigan, USA - KB3-175-2 | ecosystem: Environmental > Terrestrial > Soil > Unclassified ...
GTAGTTCCATGGGCTCTAGGCCACCGCTTCGGCGGCTTCGGGCGCGGCGACAGTCGCCTTTGCCTTCGTTTGCACGCGCTGCTCGCTCAAGCGCTGGTGGCAACTATGGACGGCCTCGATAAACAGCTGCGCTTCCTCTATCAGGTGACGGGCCTTCTCGGCCGAGAACACGCGGTCTTTGTCCGCATGGCGGTTCAACAGATAGAGAGCAAACTTGCCGCCAGCGTACTGGCCCGCGTCCGGCGACTGAAACAGCTGCGTGTCGTAGAAGCGCGTCTTGAACTCCGCCACGATGCGGTCGGCTTCCTCGGAGAGGTCCCACAACTGAGTACGCACCAGACCTCTGGCAGCGATGAGCATCGACTGGTAGGCCGCCTCGTCCGCCTTCTGGAACTCGTTCTGCTCCAGATGAATCTGGGCTTCGAAGTTGCGTTGCTCGGCCGCCTGCAGGTCGAACTCGATCTGCGGAACGACTTCGCCGGCACATTCGCCAGTTGTGATGTCTGAGATCGTGAACTCGCGCGGATCGCGCCAATCCGAATAAAGAGTGCGGTCCACGGCATACGGAGGCACGGCGGAGAAGGCGTCGACCATCTCCTTGAGAGCCTTCTTGCCGATGCGCGCGACGTAATCCTTGAAACGCTCACCTTCCTTACGCTCGGCCACGTATCGCTGAGTCACATGGTCGATAAATTCAGGTATGCGTTTGGAGGGCACGGCACCGATCGTCAGACCGTAGGTGGCGCCGTTGTTTTCCCATTCGCCACCCATGAGCACGCGGAAGTGCGGCACGGTCGCGCCGCCCACCTTGCGCGAGACACCGTAGAAGCCGATGTCGGCCAAATGGTGTTGGCCGCACGAATTGAAACACCCTGACATCTTGAGGTGCAGGTCGCGCACGGCAGGGTCGATCGCATTGGTCTGTTGCCGGTGCTTATAACGCTCGTGCAACTCGGCCGCGAGTCCGCGCGAGGCGGCAATACCAAGCTTGCAGGTATCGGTGCCCGGGCAGGAAACAACATCCTCGATTTTGCTAGCGCCACCGAGTGACAGGTCGAGCCGCTTCAGGTCGGCGTAGAGCGCCGGGAGGTCGGCCTCGGAGACCCAGCGCAGAATCAGATTTTGTTCGACAGTGGTGCGAATGTTGTCGCCCACATACTTGCGGGCGAGATCGGCCAGCTGGCGCATTTGCCACGAGGTGATGTCACCAAGCGGGAGCGTGACCGTGGTGGCCACGTAGCCCTGCTGCCTTTGGGGGTAAACGTTCGTTGCACGCCAGGCTTCGAATTCCGGGTCGAGACGAGCCAGATCGAGGCTCGAAGAGGCCTTGGCGGGAGACTCCCGGTACCGCTCCACGTCCTTGAGGTAGTCAGTCCAGCGCGGATCCGGCGGCAGAATCTTGCGCTCCTCGAGTACCAGGCGACGGAATTCCTCGAGGCCGAGCTTTTCGACCAGGAACTTCATGCGTGCGCGCCCACGGTTGCGCTTCTCTCCCAAGCGCGCGAATACGCGGCAGGTGGCCTGCGCGAGCGGCAGGATCTCCTCTTCAGGAACGGTCGAATCGAAAAGCTTGGCGTCATAGGGCACGGCACCCAGTCCGCCACCAATCACTACCTCGAAGCCGCGGCGAGTCACGCCCTCGCTTTGCCAGGTCTTGGCGATAAAACCCAGATCGTGGATGTTGGTAAGACCGCAGCTGCTGGTTTTGCAGCCGGAGAAGGCGACCTTGAACTTACGACCCATATCCTGGGTGTCCGAATGGCCGAGCAAATGATAGGCCATCGCCTTGGCATAGGGAGTCGTATCGAAGGCCTCGCCACGGCAGACGCCAGCCAACGGGCATGCGGTGACGTTGCGAACGCTGTTTCCGCAGGCCTCGCGGGTGGTTATGCCCACAGAGGCCAGCCGGCGCATCACATCAGGCGCGTCCTCTATATGGACGTAATGCAGCTGTACATCCTGACGGGTCGTGATGTGGCAGATGGCGTCGGAGTACTCCTCAGCCACGTCAGCCAGGACGTCCATCTGATCGGGGTTCAGCCCCCCAAAGGGGATCTTGATGCGCTGCATGCCCGGCGCGTCCCAGACGGTATCCGTGCCTTTGGTAGCTTGGGCGGGAAACGGCAGAGTGCGGTGGGTAGTCCCGTCGTGCCGCTGGCCGTTATCGTAGCGCTGGCCGTAGGCGCCCCGGCGCAGCCGGGTCTCGGCAAACAGCTTGTCCTCGATTTTGCCCTGCTTTTTGAGCTCGAGCTGGCCTTCGAACACGTCGATCTCGCGTGCGAGCTCGACTGGCATCCGGCCCGTGAGGCGCTCTCTCCAACTAGTCAATTTCAATACCCGTCGTTTGGGGGGAAGGGGGATCCCATCCTGGAATGATAGGCGGGCCGGCAAGGAGCTCAATATTCCCGTTAGACTGGTTTCCTATATGCATATGGCGTTTTCGACTGGCCGCCCCCGGCCGGAGCCTTGCAGCACTTCACTTGTGATCAATGTGCCGATCTTTGCCGCAGCTTCGCCGGCCTCATTCCGCTCCCCCTCCTACGCCGTTTCGTTCGCGAAGCGCCTGTCAGATCAATAGCCGGTTTATAACCAACCAGAAGGCCCGCGCGCCTGTCCGGCCGCGGCGCCCGGGCCAAATCCGCCCGCGCGCGCCGTTTATAACCGCCTCGTTACATCCATAACCGCCTTATTACCGCGCCCCGACTGACCGCGTAACCGCCTGGTCACTACAGTCCTCGTGCTTTTTTTGCGCGCACAACTAAAAACGTCGAAGGCCAAAACATCAAATGAATCCCATGTCTCTTAGTACGCGGTTGGCTGTATTCACAGCCTTTGCGCTGCCCTTGGGCGGCACCGCGCTTGCTCAAAGCATTCCGACGCCGGACCCGGCGACTCTCTTGAAAAGGATCGAGGAACAGGACAAGCGCATTCAGGCGCTGGAGCACAAGCTCGAAGTACTGGAAAACCAACAGGCGGCCGCCACCGGTGGCGCACAGACTCCCGCTGAGGTGAATGCCGGTCAGCCTGCGAGCGCGGGTCGACAGGCGGCGAGCACGACCGCTCAGGCTGCCAACAAGGCGCCGCCCGTTCCGCAGACAACAGGTGCGTTACCGGGCTCCCCCTCCACCGCGGTACAAGGTGCTACGGCCGCCGTTTCGCAGCGAGCAGCGACGGCTGCTGAAGCCCCGGGGTTGGTTACTGCTGGTAGCGTCAAGGCAGGTCCTGCAGGCTTCTCATTTGCGAGCGAAGACAACGCAAACCTCATTCGCTTCCGCGGCAATCTGAAAGTGGACGGACGCTGGTTCATGGACCACGGCACTCCAGAGTCAGCCGACACCTTCCTGTTCCGCAACGTGCGCCCCTATATCGAAGGCACGATCGACAACGACTACGACTTCCGCTTCATGCCGGACTTCGCCAATGGCAAGACCATCATTGTGGATGCCTTCCTGACCGCTCGTCTGCTGCCCTGGTTGGCGATCCAGGCGGGAAAATTCAAAGGACCGGTCGGTCTGGAGCGCCTGCAGCCGGATCAATACAACCGCTTCATGGAGCTGGGCCTCCCCTCCGATCTGGTCCCGAATCGGGATCTCGGCGTCGAAATCGGCGGCGATATTCTGGGAGGCACATTCGGCTATGCCATTGGTGAATTCGACGGCGTGAACGACGGCAACAGCACCGACGCCAACGTCAATCCGGATGCCGACAACAACGACGGCAAGAAGGACACCGAAGCTCGGTTGTTCACTCAACCCTTCGTGAGCTCGGGTATTGGCGCACTGCGGGGTCTTGGCTTCGGTATCGGCGGCACATACGTCAAAACCGTGGGCAGTACGACCAACACGCTGCTCGCAAGCTACAAGACCCCGGCGCAGAACGTATTCTTCTCTTATAGGACGGGCACCACAGGGACTTATGCGGACGGAACGCGGCTGCGATGGACACCCCAAGCCTTCTATTATGTTGGATCGTTTGGAGCGCTCGCCGAGTACGTAGAGTCGGAACAGGACCTCAGCCGCCAGGTTACGACAACCTCAAAGCGCTCCGGCCGCGTCGACAACAGCGCGTATCAGCTGTCGCTGGCGTATTTCCTCACAGGAGAGAAGGAAACTTTCAACAGCTTCACGCCGCGCTCGACCTTTCACTTCGGAGCGCCGGGCTGGGGCGCATGGGAGCTCGTGGCTCGCTATAGCGCGCTGAAGATCGACAACGAAGCATTCACCGGCGGCGCCTCCTCCTTTGCCGACCCGGCCACGTCTGCGCGCAATGCCAAGGCCGTGGGCGTCGGCATCAACTGGTGGCTCAATGCCAACGTGAAGTGGGTGCTCGACTATGAGGTGACGCGCTTCCAAGGCGGCGCAGCCAACAACGGCAACCGCCCGGACGAGAAAGCGCTGACGACGCGGTTTCAGCTGACGTTCTAGACTTAGTGATGCGCGGTTACTCCGCCACAAAGCTCCGCAAGCGCGAGACGTAGCTCGCGCAGTCGGGGCGGCTTGTTGAGCACCCGGTCCACGTGTAAGGGGATGTCATTTTCGGCGGACAGCCGCTGACCCCAACCGGTAAGCAGGATCACCGGTACTGACGGCGCGGCGGCCTTTACGGCCGCCGCGACCCGGCGCCCGTCAACATAGGGCATGCCGAGATCCGTGATCACAGCGGTGTACGGCTCACCTTGCTGTTGAGCAGCGAGGAATGCATCAACGCCAGCCTGTCCGCCGTCGGCGGCAGTGACATAGTGCCCGTCAGCGCGCAGGATCTCTGAAAGCGATTCGATGATGATCGGGTCATCGTCCACGATGAGAATGCGCTGCGGCGTGGCACGTATTTCGAGCACCGGATATTGCCCGGTCGGATCGACTACCGTTTCGGACATGCGGAAAATGAGCCGCACCGTCGTACCCTCGCCCGGCGCACTGTCGATTTCCATCTCGGCGCTGTGGCGCTCGACCATACCGTACACCATCGCCAGACCCATTCCGGTGCCGCGCTCGCCCTTGGTGGTGAAGAAGGGCTCGAGACAGTGCTGTCTCGTTCGCTCATCCATCCCGACGCCAGTATCGATGACCTCCAGATAGACCGCCGGCGCCGCTGGTTGCGGCTGCCCAAACCGCGTTCGCAGCGTCAAGGTACCTCCGTCCGGCATCGCATCCAGGGCGTTGAGAACCAGGTTCGTGAGCGCATCCCGAATTTCGTTCTCAGCACCCAGGATCTGCGGCAGCGGCGTCATCAACTCCGTACGCACGTCGATCACCGCACCGCGCTCTTGCGGTAGATCGCGCCAGCGACCGCGGGTCAGCTCGATTACGCCCTGAACGATATTGTTGAGATCTACGCCCGCAAGAGTGCCTTGCGGCTCCCGCTTGCGGTAGAAGTCACGCATGCGGTTTACCGTCCGGGCGACGTCGTGTATGCACTGTTGAATGACAGTCAAGAACTGACGTGTTCGGTCGCTCAGTCCGGGCTCGCGCTCCAGGAGCGAATCGGCATAGATGGACACCGGAGAAATCGCGTTGTTGATATCATGAGCAACACCGCTGGCGATCTGCCCCAACGCCCGCAAGCGCTCCTGCTGGAGTACGGCCTGCTGGCTTTGGCGCAACTCCTGGTACGATCGCTGCAAGGCGTCGTACAGTTGCACCTGATGGGCGGCGAGCCCCACGTGCTCGCCCAGCTGACGCAGAAACTCGCAATCACCGCTTTCAAACGAGTTCGCGGCACGCCGCGCGGCAATCAACACACCGACCACTTTGCCCTCCGCGAGCAGCGGAGCAAAGACGACCGCGTGCAACCCTCCACCCACCAACCGGCGCGGCAGCGGAAACGGGCTCGCCCCGATATCGGGCTCGTATACCAGAGCCCCTTTTACGGACCGGCCCAGACCATTACAGTCGATCGGAATGCGCGCCGCCTCGGACAGGGCCAGCTCGAGTGCCAAAGCCCGGCTGTGTATTCCGACGCTGGTCACGGTCAGGACTTGCTGGGTCGAGTCGTACAGACCGATGCAACCGAAGTCGATTGGCAGATTGTCCTCCAGGCGGCGGATGACGACCTGAAAGACACTGCGCAGATCCTGCCGCTCACCGATTGCACGCGTGATCCGGTGCAGCAGGTCCATGCGCACCAGTTGTGTTTGCAGCTTGTCGCGAGCCTGCTTGCGCTCGGTGATATCCGTGATGAACCCGCAGTAAGTGGTGGTGTCGTCGGTCTGCAACGGACGCACGAACAACTCCACGGGAAACTCACTCCCATCGCGTCGTAAAGCGGATAGCTCGACGACGCGATTCAGAATGCGTGCTTCCCCGGTGCGCGGGATGCGGCGCAGGCCCTGCCGATGGGCCTCTCGCAGAGATTCGGGTATGACGAGGCCGGCGAGGTCACGACCGACCGCCTCCTGACGGGCCCAACCAAACATACCCTCCGCGCGGGGGTTCCAGTCCAGCACACTGCCATCCGAATCGATCACCACCACCGCGCTCAAAGACGAGTCCAGCACAGCGCGTAACCGGGCTTCGCTGTGACGCAGTCCCTGGTCCCGCAACTGGATCTGCTCGAGCATCTGATTGAAGGCATCCGTGAGGCTGCCCAGCTCATCGCCCGCCAGCTTGCGCGCGCGCACCGAATAGTCGCGCTCCTGCGAGACCGTCCGCGCGGCGCGGGCCAGCATTTGTATGGGCCCGGAGATCTGCTGCTGCAGAAGACGCGAGAGCAGATAGGCCACCAGGAAGGCCAGTCCGGTCACTGCGGCGGCAATCACGCTGTAGGTCGTCAGCTGCTCATGCAAAGCGCCCAGGTCGGACCTCAAGTAAAGAGTCCCCAGGCGCGGACTACTGCCCTCGTGCACCGGCTCCAGGCCTGTCAGGCCCGACTCATCGAAACTATAGCCGTCCTGCCCCAATGTCGCGGGCAATACGCCTCGACCACTCTGCAGCGGGTACCGCGCGAACAACTTCCCATGGGAGTCATAAAGTGCCGCCGCGACGACGTGCGGCTCGGCTTTCAGCGCAGCCAGGACCTGCTGTGCATCGTCACGGTTGTCGAATGCAAGCGCCGCAGTGCTGTTGTTGGCGACGAGCCGCCCGAGCGTTGCCAGATTACGCGCGGCGGCCGTACGAAAGCTGACGTACTCATAGCCGATGAAGGCGAGGCATGTGAGGGTCAGTGCCACCCCTGTGGTCAGCAACAGGAGCGTCATGAGCTTGCGGCGGATGGGATAGTCTTTAAACGCCACGCCCTAGTCCTCCCCGGGGCTGACGATCTGAGCCGGCCGCAGCAGCTTCGAGCTCAAGGTGAGGCCCGCTGCCTTTGCCGCCTCCAGATTGACACGCAGACGGATCTTGTTGTCCATCAACACAAAACGAATCATGCCCCCGTCACGTGCAAATCCATCAAGATCGCTCACCGTCAGGATGCTGCGTCCCTTCAACATCGCCAGAGTCGGCGCCAGATGGTTGCGCTGCGTGCGACCGACAAACAGGATCTGGCAGTCCGTCAGTTGCTCGATGCTCTGGAAACGACGCACGATGAGCGCGCGGCCTTTGACGACTTCTCCACGAACGACCTCATCCAGTGTCGCACCGAATGGATCCTCGCCAAGTACACCGATCACAATGGGAGCATCCGGCGCGGAAAACGCCTGCGGTGGCCAGTCGACGAATTGCGAGAAGTTGAAGAGGAAGACGGCCTCAACCTGCGCAGGCGTGGGCGCAGCCAGCGCCGGACCCGACCCGCAGATCGCGGCACCGCAGCCCAGAAGCACCGCCACCGTGATCGCTCGCATGCGATCTGAAAGCGTCTTCAGAACTCCCATGCCACCTTTCCATACACGCTGCGCCTGATGGCGCTGCTCTGGTCGGGCGCGCCGAACTCGACGTGATGGTTGTGCAGAAGATTCTGGCCATCGAGAGAAATGCGCGTGTTATCGTTCAGTCGCCAGCCCAGGCGCACGTCCAACTCCTGGTAGCCCGCGATACCCTCGCCGTTCACAATCTCCGGCAGCTCACGCAGCGCCGAGAGTACCCGATATTGCACGTCCAGCTGCAGGCCGCGCGGCAGATCCAGATAGGAGCGCACACCCACCTGGTTGCGCGGAGTGGAGCCTTCAGCAAACCGTCCCCGGTTCAAGTCCATGCCGTGAGCATCGAGGCTCATGTCGATGTAAGACCAGTTGAGCGACAAGCTCCAGTACGGCTGTGGGGAGTACGTCACGGCCGTTTCCAAGCCATCGGCGCGCCCGTCGGTCAGATTGCGGTTCAGGATGGGGACAATCGTCTGGCCGGTGTTGGGATCGATGAACGGGGTGCCGAGCTCCAGGGAAGCCAGTCCACTGTAGTGGTTGTGAAAGCTCGCCAGGTCCAGGGAGAGCGTCCGGACGAGCTGCCAGCGGTAGCCGAGCTCGAAGGCCACCAGTCGCTCGGCGTGGAAATCGGGATTGCCGAGCAGGCGCCCCACGGGGTTGCCCAGAGGATTCGTGGCATCGATGTCGACGTCGCGCTCGATGCGAGTCGGGACGCGGACCGCACGGGAGATCGCACCCCATAAGGTGCGAGTCGGGGCCATCTCCCAGGCCGCACGCAGACTGGGCTGCGCTTCGAAGCCGCTGAAGTCGTTGTGCTCGAGCTTAGTGCCGAGCGTCACGTGCACGGCCTCAGCGACGGGAAATTGATCCTGAATGAAGCCGCTGTAGATGCTATCCCGGGAATCAGGCGGATCCAGCGCAAAAACGCCCTTCCCCTGGTCGCGGTCGTACATGACCCGGTAGCTCATGCCCCAGGTGATCTCCTGGCGCAGGGCGAGCGCGAAGCGGTGTTGAAAATCCAGGTCGATGGTGTCCAGGTTGTCGAGGAAGCTCGGGTCATTGCGATGGGTACGGTCGTAGTAGAAACGCACCTGCATGTCGGAGGTCTCATTCAGGGTGTGCTGCCAGCGCCCCAGAACATTCCCGCCCGCGACCTGGGTCTGCAACCTGCCCTGCGGGACGGGCCGTCCAATGACATCGACGGACGGAGAAACCATCCCGATAGTGCCGTCGTAGAGGTCTCCTTGCACCGTGAGCGCATCCTGCGTATCCATCTGCCAATCGCTGCGGAATCCCAGATGGCCCAGGCGCCAGGCGTCCGGACTCGCCCCCGCCGGATAGTCTTGCGCGTTCTGATCGGTGAACTTTCCGAAGACACGATAGTACGCGCCATCGCCAAGTTGTCCGCCGTAGCGTGCGGCGGCCATGACACGCTCCTGCGTCCCGGTCTGCGCCTCGACGAGCCCGCCCTGAGTCCTCTGCGCGGACTTGGTGTTGATGTTGATCACGCCGTTCACGGCGTTCGATCCCCACAGCGCGCCTCCGGGCCCGCGAATGACCTCGATGCGATCGATATCGTCCATGAGATAGTCCTGGACGTCCCAGAAGACACCGGAAAAAAGCGGCGTGTAGATGCTGCGGCTGTCACTCAACACCAGCAGGTTCTGGGAGTTGACGCCGCTGAATCCTCTCGAGCTCACCGCCCAGGCATCGGCGGATTCCTGCGCTATGTAGAGGCCGGGCACGAAGCGGAGTGCCTCAGGTACCGACTTGGCGCCGGAGCGCTCGATGTCCTGAGCCGTCACGGTTGTCACCGCCGCCGCGGCGCCAATGAGGCTTTCAGGTGCCTTGGAGACCGAGGTCACCTCGACGTCCATCAACTGCTCGAGGCTCAATCGCTTGAGCGCATCGGAGCTGGACGCGAGCTCCTGTGCGTGCACCCGGATGGAGCCGGCCCACAAAACCGCTCCTGCCAGCAGCCACGTGGTGCGCGGGCGGGTGACAGGGCTTCGTGGGGGTTGACCGGGTGCAGGCATCGCGCCACCTCTGCTGCAGTTGCGTCCAAAAAGGTACAAGTCTTGCGATAATACAGTCGTTCGACTGGGCGAGGGGAAGTTGCGCCAGGTTATGGTGAACACGAGCAATGCCGCACTGCAGCACGGGCAAGTGGACGCCGGAGCGATGCCCGGCGGGCATGGCCGCTGCGGCCATTGGTGGCAGTGCTCGTGTTAGGAGTTACGATGCCTTCAAGGCGGGTCGGTCGCGTCACGCTCACCGGACCAGATGCGGTAACACTCGGCATGAAACCGCAGCACGCTGGATTTCAGCGTGACAGGCATCTCGACTTCGATCTCGATGTCATCGTACGAAATGGTTTTGCTGCAACCGGAACACAGCTGCCCAGTGCCCGGGCCCGACCAGATATTCGCGACATCGCCATTCGCAAGGCGCTCGACTTTCAGAGGAACGCGCGCAATTGGTCGCAAATTTGCCCCTTTATTCTCCGTCATGCACCTCAATAGGTCCGCGGATCTGGTAGTGATATTCCATGGACCCGTCCTCCAGCACGTCGGCGCGCAGCAGCAGCGGGCGGCCCGAAAGCTCGCGGAGCAGCGGTCCGCGTCGCCCCAGCGACACCCGCACGGTGTCTTCTCTCAGCAACGGTGCGCCACGTACAAACTCAACCAGGACCTCGCCGGACTCATCATCGGGCCTGCGGCGCACCTGGTCGGAAAACTCGAGGCGGCGCAATCCCCTGTGAATTTCAATATGCGACATGATCCCTTCCGCCGTTTGATGCGCGGAAACTTTCCCCGCGAAATTGCCATCCAATCCCGAGCTCTTCAGGCCCAGTTGGACTCTATATGAGACTACTTGTCCCAAATATGCAAGTGTCAGTCCGAGACGACATGGCGCGGGGACGCGGGCGCGCGCCCTTCAGCAACGCACGCTATTAATGACCCGGCGGCTGTCCAATGACTTGCGTCGCCACCAGCGCGCCGCTGGTATCGAACACACCGCGGACACGAACCTCGAGGTTCGGCGACAACGTCCGACCATGCAATACGAAATTGGTGCTGGCGTTGGTCAGGACCAACTGGGTACCGAGATAGAACCTGGAAGCCGAACTGATGCTGGTCACCAGCCCCTCGATCTGCCCTTGCTCGCCACCGGCCCCTCCGACGCCTGCGGAGGCGTGGACGCGCGTGACATGCAAGGTGCCCGCGGCAGGATACTCATCCGCCCAGACAGTGGCCGTCGTTGCGTTCGTCAGATTTCCGTTAACCGACGCCTGGCTGTAGTCGATCTTGAGGTCGTTGATCTGGAATGTCTTTGCCACAGTGTTCAAGGCCTCCACCGTGCCTTGCACCTGCAATGCGGCGCCCGGGGTCTGCAGATCGATGCGCGCAGCCACGAGACTGCCTGAAGCATCCACGAAGGCGCTCACCTCGACATGGGTACCGACGGCAATCCCATTCACACCGGCAGGTTGAATACCTTCGCCGAACACAGTCGAGCCGTCGACCTTCACGGTCTGACCCAGAACGGTGAGCTCATTCCCGGCGCCGTCCAGGTGCGACACCGGTCCCACCACATTGCCGGTGTAAGTTACGTTAGTGGCGGTGCCATGGCCGGCAGCCGCCGTCAGGGCTCGTACCGTGACGATCTGCCCGATCTCGAGCTGGCTTGCCGCGCCCTTGCCGCCATCGATCTGGATCTGCGCCTGCGACAGGCTGTACTCGATCCCATTGACAAAGATACTGCCGAAGGCGGTGATCCGACCGAAAGCGAGCACCCGCGCCCGTCCGGTGCCCTCGATACCCGCGGAGCTTCCTTCGCCCCAAGCAAGCGCCACCACGGCGACGACAGCTGCGCAAACCAGGGAGGGCCGGAGGAATCGGGCGATGTGTTGCAGTCTCATATTGGCTCTCGTCAGCTCTTCAGTCTTGGATGTGATAGACACCGACACCCAGGCGGATCATCTGCACCTCGGCCCCTTCTGGGGACAGCCTCTGCTGCGCGGTCAGCCACGCATCCATGCGCTCCAGAAAAGCCTGGCCTTCCTGTTCCAGGATCTTACGGAATTCCTTCGCGGCGCTGCTCGGGATACGGTCGTTGACGGCCGCTCGCTCGAACCGCGCAGCCACCCGATCCGTGCGCGTCAGGTTGTGGGAATGAGTTGTCGCAAGGTCCGTCAGTCGAGCCCCCGCCAGACGCACCATGTGCGCGTCAATGGATTGGGGGATGTAGTCACGCCGCAGGACTTGTAACCGACCATCACCATCCGGGCGGCGGCGGACGCAACCGGTGCTGATCAGCTCCTTGAGCAGCGTCGTGGGCTGCACGTCAGCACCTCCGCAACGCTTGATCAGAGTTGCAAACGATGCACCCTCACCTTCGATGGGCAGCAACCGAGGTTTTCCCCGCTTGTCCACAAACTCAGGGTTGAGATGCCACGCGCTCAACAATAGTGACGCTTTCGTGACATAACCCACTGGGGGTGGCTCGACTGAGGCCAGCTTTGTGCGTTGCTTACGCACCTCGCGACGTGTCAAACCCGTGAGGACTGCTGTACGAGATACATTCGTAGGCCTCCCACGCTTGCCGAAGCGTTCGGTCGCCACCTCGACGTAAACGGACTTCGCGAGCTCCGCAAACTCCTTCCAGGGGACACCACAGCGCAAAAGGATGTGGATTGCAGGTTTGAGCCAGGGACGTGCCGCGCTCAAAGCCTCGTGTGTCGTAGCCGCTTCCATATGTGGGGCCGAGTATTACATAGACGGGCTCCTGTTGCGCGGCGCGTCAGCGCCGGGCGGCGGCGCAGAGCCCGCAAGCACGGCCAACACCTGCGGCTCACTGCGGATGTCTCGCTGGTGAAAAAAAAGCGGCACCGGCGTAGTGCCGGCGACGTCGGCTCGGACATCGTGACCGGCGCTACTACAGGGCAAAGGGTTGGACAACCTGGGCGCCACCTCTTGTGCCGGTGCTGCAGCGCGTTGTTGGCCAGCTGACTTGTATAAATCCGACCTGCTGCTGAATGACTGCATCCGTATTCCTTGCCGCCTGTATCTAACCCGTTGACGCGCGCCACGGGATTGCCGTATATGAGACTAAATATCCCATAAACAGCACAATTGTCTTCAATTAACGTCAGTCGCGGCTTGACATAAGCCGCGGGGGAGGACCCACCATGAATCTTTGCAGCCTCGCCCGTTCTGCCCTGCCCATGCTCGCCTCCGGCGTATTCTTGACAGGAGCGGCGTACGCCGCGCCCGCGGGAAGAACCGTGTTGACTGGCAGCGCGCCGGCCTGGGCCAACAGTCACAACCTCGTCGCCGCCACCGACAGCAGCACCGATGTTGGCTTCCGCGTGTATCTCGGCTGGACCGATCCGGCAGGAGCCGCGGCACTGGCCGCCGCCGTCTCGGATCCGAAGAGCTCGTCCTACGGGCAGTACTTGCGTCCGGCGCAATTCCGCAAGCTGTTCGCCCCAGCGGCCAACAATGTCGCGCAGGTGCAAAACTGGCTGCGCTCGCAGGGATTCAACCTCACTTACACGCCGAAGAACGGCCATTACGTGGCAGCCGAAGGCACCGTTGCGCAGTTGCAAACAGCTTTCGGCGTCAGCTTCGCGAACTATCAGGTACGCGGGCAGGTGGTGCGCGCGCCGACCGCCGACGTATCCATTCCATCCGCGCTCGCCGGTATCGTGTCCGACGTGATCGGCCTGGATGAGAGCTATCAGTTCGTGCAGCCGCAACACCGCATCGACACCAATGCACCACCATCGGCGGGTTTTCGCAACGCGCCGCCTTTGTCGCCCTATTACGGCGCGATCCTCTCCCCGTACGCCATGCCGAGCGGCTACCAGGCGACCTCGCTACCCACCGCGTCCTGGGCGGTAAAAGGCTACACACCGGATCAGGTCAAGGGTGCCTACGGAATCTCCGGTTACGACGGCGCTGGGCAAACTGTAGCGATCATCGACGCGTACGCCTCGCCCACTATCCTCCAGGACGTCAATCAGTGGTCGAAGAACCGCGGCCTGCCCGTCATGACGCCGGGGCAGCTCGTCCAGGTCATCCCGCCAGGTGTGTACAACCGGCCGGAAAACAAGAAACAGGATCCGCAGGGCTGGTACGGCGAGGAGACACTCGATGTCGAGGCGGTACACGGCATGGCTCCTGGAGCCAGGATCGTGTACGTCGGCGCTCCCAACAACTACTCGGACCTCGACGCCGCGATGAATCACGTCGTCGATGAGCAGCTCGCCCAGATCGTGACCAACTCCTATGGCAACGACACCGAGTTGCTGCCCCCTGGCTACATCAAGCCTTTTGAGGACACGCTGATTCAGGCAGCGATCGAAGGCATCGGCGTCTACTTCTCCTCGGGAGATAACGGCGACGAGTCACAGACGGTCGGATACGTCACCACGGACTTTCCGGCTTCCAGCCCTTGGGTGACGGCGGTCGGTGGCACGAGCCTCGGCGTCGGGGCCGATAACACCCGCGCCATTGAAACCGGCTGGGGTACGGCCAACTATAAGTGTGACTCTACGACACTGGTGTGCACTCGGACGGCGTGGCTCTACGGCGCCGGAGGCGGCGTAAGTCAGATCTTCGCCGAGCCCGACTATCAGCGTACCGCGGGCCTGAATCTTAGCGGCCGTGGAGTTCCCGACGTGGCCGCCCTGGCGGATCCGCAGCAGGGACTGCTCGTCGGTCAGACCCAGACCTTCCCGGATGGCGCTTATTACGCCGAGTACCGGATCGGGGGGACCAGTCTGGCCAGCCCGATTTTCGCAGGCCTCATGGCATTGGCGGATCAGAAAGCCAAACGCGCGCACGGATTTGCCAATCCCCTGCTGTATGCGAACCCGGCCGCTTTCTACGACGTCGGCAGTGTGAAGACCGCCGTTGCGCGCCGTAATTTTGTAAACAGCGTCGACGCAAGCGCCGGCACGGCGGACTTCCTCCGTACGTTAGACGACTACTCAGGGTCGGCCACGCAACACACGGGTCCGGGTTGGGACAACGTCACCGGATTGGGGAGTCCGGGAGTCTCGTTCCTGACACTCCTCGGACAGTAAAAGCACAGCTCGTTCCCATCAATCGGCCAAGGTAGGGCCAGAGAACAGAAGTCAGGGTCGGCCCGCCGCCTACGGGTACCGGAACTTCCGGAACGTGGGCGGCGGTCCGAACTCGCCGTTACATTCTCCGCGCGCGGACAGTGATAGAGTGGTAGCGCTTCGAGTCTTCGCAAGAGTTGCCATCATGAGCGCACGCGCATCGATCATCAGGACTGGGATTGTCGCGATTGCCGCGGTTCTTGGAATCGCCATCGCAGGAAGCACACTGGCGGGCCCGTCAGGCGGCGGCCGAGCCGGCGGCGGGTATGGCGGGTTTCACGGTGGTGGTGGTGGATACCGCGGGGGCGGCGGATACCGTGGCGGCGGGTACGGCTACCGTGGCGGGTACGGCTATCGTGGTGGATATGGCTATCGTGGCTGGGGTGGCCGCGGCTACTACGGATGGCGCGGTGGCTACTACGGACGCGGCTACTCCGGTTGGGGCTGTTGTGGCTGGGGTTTGGGTTGGGTCGGCCTCGGCTGGTATCTCCCTGTACTCCCATTCGGTTACGCAACGTACTGGTGGGGCGGCGTGCCCTACTACTACGCCAACAACTACTACTACGTGTGGGACGGCGACGCCGGTCAGTACGAGGCGGTCCAGCCGCCAGGCGGAGTGACCGCACAGCCCGCGTCCAACACGACTGCTGCTCCGACTAACAGCTCGAACAGCTGGACGGACCTTTACGCCTACCCCAAAGGCGGCCAGTCAACGGAGCAACAGCAGCGCGATCGCCAAGAGTGCCAACAGTGGGCCGTGAGTCAGACCGGCTTCGACCCCTCACAACCCACTCATGACAATCCCAGCGATTGGGCATCCAAGCGCGAGGCGTATCTGCGCGCTGAAGGCGCCTGTCTGACGGCGCGCAACTACAGCGTGAAGTAACGCACCTCACTGAGGTCGACGGCCCGCGTGAGCGGGCCGAACGACGTCCCTCAGCCGCTCGTCGCCAGCCAGCCAACCACACTACCATCGGGCAGCCGAACCGGCCTGCGGGTCGGAGCGGTTTCCGCGGGCAATGGCTCGTGGCTCAGATCGACTATCGTAGTTTTACCGGGCGCGATGCTCACCGGAACGATCACGAAACCACCGCGATCGAATTGGGCACGCACGTGGTATTCCCCAACAGGGAGTGTGACCTTGGCGGGATATGCGTAAAAGGAACCCGACAGATTGGTGACCCGGCGGATCACTTCATCGCCCGATGTCGCGATGGTGTAGTTGGTATGGACGGGGTATTCGGACTGCTCAATGGTGGACGCGTACGTGGCGCTGTAAACAAGGAGCTCACCAGTGTCGGCAGCGGCCACAGGCGCTGCGGCGGGGCCGAGTATCGCGAGCGGAGCCTGCGTCGTGCAGGCGGCCAGCGCCGCACCAGCAATCACAGTCGTGCCGGCGACGAGCGCGGCGGGGGCAAACAGCGCCGCACGAGCGAGCGCCCCTCTCTTGCGATCCCTCTCATAACAGCTCTGTAGACTCTCTTTCACTGACTCTGTGCCTGGTCCTGCAAGACATCGCCGCCGCGAGCGAATACCCGCTGAAACATGGCAATGATCGCCGGCTGCGGAACATGCACGGGCGGCAGCGCCTGGTATTTCTCCCAGCCACCACCCAAAGAGCGATACAGGGCGATGAACTGCTCGGCCACAGCGACCTGGGCGTCGCTGTACTGCTCCTCGATCTCATACTCCTGACGCTCGGCGTCCACGACGTTCAGGAAGTCAGTCAGGCCACGGTTGTAACGCTCGTTCGCCAGCGTTAACGCGCGTTGGCTCGCGACCAGGGCCTCACCCAGCCTTGCCAGACGATCCTGTTGGGCGGCGTAGTCGTCCCACGTGACATCGACCTCTTTGACGGCGTTCTGGATCGTCCGCTTGTAGTTCACCAGCTGCGCCCGGGTGCGCAGACGTGCGACCTCAACCTGCGCATCCAGCGCACCAAAATCCAACAATGACCAGGCGGCGGCAACGCCCGCCGACCAGACGTGTGCGCCGATCACCGGGTTGCTGCCGAATGCTTGCCGCTGTCCCCCAATCGCACCGCTGATGGCAATGTGCGGAAACAGGTCAGCAGTCGCCACGCCAATCCGAGCGGTCGCACCAGCAAGCTCGCGCTCGGATTGCACAATATCCGGTCGCCGTCGCAACAGATCGAGGGGCAGTCCGGATTGCACCACCGCAGGCACAGAGGGAACCATGGCTGGCGGAGTCAGCTCCTTCACCAGTTCCTCCGGGTAGAGCCCGAGGAGTGTCGCGATGGTGTACTGGGTCGCTGCGACCTGCGCCTCCACGGGCGCAATCTGCGCTTGCAACGTGCCGAGCTCGCGTGTCGCCAGAGTGACGTCGAGCTCGTTCGTGATGCCGCGCTCGTAACGAATCTTCACAATCCGCAGCGATTCCTGAAGGTTCGCGGCCGCAGTGTGCAGAATCGAGGCCCGGGTCTGTAGCCCCCTCATGTCGATGTAGGCACGCGCAACGTCGGCAATGACAGAAACCAACACTGCATTGCGCGCCGCGAGAGTTGCCTGGGCATCGGCGCGCGCCGCCTGAATTTCGCGACGATACTTGCCGAAGACATCCAGCTCCCAGACCGAATCGAAACCGCCGAGCTCGTTGATTTGTTTCACGCCACTGTCGTTGTCGGCGGAAACGAGCGACTGAGCTGCACGGCCGCGCGTCAGATCCCGGCCCGTTCCACGGCCAGCCGCTCCGCTCGCCTCGAGGTCAGGGAGCACGGCGCCGATAACCCCCCTTTCAAACACACGTGCCGCCTGCAGCCGGTCCAAAGCGATCAGGGCATCAGGGTTGGCCTGGACGGCTCTGTTCACGAGCGAGTCGAGCTCGGGATCGTTCAGGGCACTCCACCAGGTAGCGAAGTCCACGGTTTGTGCCTGCGGCGCTTGCGAAGAGGCCTTCGCTGTCATCGAGAGCTGGCCGCGCACGGCCGCGAAGTCACTGGGCGGGTGCTCGTCCGGAGTGTGATAGTTCGGACCCACGGCACAGCCGACGAGAACCGCGGCAGCCAGGGTCATCAAGACCGGCAGTCTCATGCCATCATCTCCGCGCCGTTGCCAAGGCGGCCTTCGGTGCAGATTCCGCCCGGTGAACCGTGACCAGATCCCCATCGCCGATCTGGCTGCTGACATTGAGCGCGAGTTGATCGCCGGGTGCGACACCGGATCCAAGCTCAACGACGTTACCGTCGTCACGGGCAATGGTCACGTCGCGGAAGCTGAGCTTTCCAGAAGCGTCAACGCGCGCCACCTGTGGACCTCCACTGCGGAAGATGAGAACCGCGGCGGGCACTTGCACCAGCCCCTTGGGCTTGAGTCCGAAAGCCACTCGCACATACATCCCCGGAACCAATGACTGTTGAGTGTTCGGAATATCCACCTCGACGCGCAGAGTGCGGGCCTGCACGTTGAGGGCGTCGGCGGTACGCGTCACGCTTCCTGGATAAACATGGCCTCCGCCGCCAGGTGTCTGAACCTCCACTGGCACATGCTCGCGCATCAGATCGGTCGCGGCCCGTTGCGGCACGTCCACGAAGATGCGCATCGGATCGTCCTGCTGCATCACATACAGCGGGGTTGTAGCGCTGGTGCTCCCGGCCGTTACCAGGTTGCCGATATCGATGTCGCGCTGGGTGACGACGCCATCGAACGGCGCGGTGACCTTCTTGAACTGGGATAATGCGGTGTACTGGTTGACGCGAGCCTCGTCCAGAGTCACGTCCGCCTCGGCGGCGCGCTGGTTCGCCGTCGCGCTGTCAAAGTCCGCGTGCTTCTCTTCGCGCTCCTGTTCCGAAACCACTCCCTTGGGTGAGTCGCGCCAGCGGTCGTAGGTGGTTTTGGCAAAATTCGCCTGCGCTTTGCGAACGAACACCTGCGCCTCGGCCGCCTTCAGTTGCGCCTGCGCTCCGGCAAGCTCGGCATCCAGATCGGGGGTCTCGATCAGAGCAAGCACCTGCCCGCTGTGGACGCGATCGCCAATATCGACAAACCACTTGCCGACGTAGCCGTTCACACGGGCATAGATGGTGCTCGCATGCCAGGCCGCTGTCTGCCCCGGCAACGAGAAACGCTGCTCCGCGCCTACCGCTTTCGCCTCGATGATATCGAC
>Ga0134126_10003742_pt1 | contig 19051 bp, 20 predicted proteins | sample KB31752_FD_96881 | JGI IMG/M metagenome (GOLD analysis project Ga0134126, IMG submission 96881) | Terrestrial soil microbial communities with excess Nitrogen fertilizer from Kellogg Biological Station, Michigan, USA - KB3-175-2 | ecosystem: Environmental > Terrestrial > Soil > Unclassified ...
CGCCGTCACTGCGACCGGAACGTCAACACCGTCCACTCATCCATATCGGAATGACCACCAAAGGTCAGTCCCGCATTCTCAAACAACACCCGCAACCCCGGCATTTGCAGCCGCGTAAAGCCACTGAGAAGCAACACACCGCCCGGCCGCAGCGCCCGACACAACGCCGGCGCGAGCGCCCGCAGTGGCGCCTCCAATATGTTCGCCACCACGACGTCGAAACGAGCGCCCCAATGGTCAGGCGCATCGCTGCTGAAATGAATTCCGACCTGATGTGCGTCCAGATCGGAATGCGCCTTGGCCCTCGCTAGCGCGACAGGATCGATGTCAGTTGCAGCGACGAATTGCGCGCCACGCGCACGGGCTATACGAGCGAGCACCCCGCTACCGGTTCCAACATCCAGTACCGCAGCTTCCGAACGCCATTGCCGACAAAAAAAGTCCACGGCAGTAGCGCACAACCGCGTAGTCGGATGAGATCCGTCACCGAACACCGTTGGGCAACCAATCGCAGGAGGAAGTTGAGCAAGGGCTATCCAGCCGGGATCCAAGTGCCCCGGTAGCTCTGCACCGTAGGGGTACACCATGACACGAGGGGCAATCTCGAACGCAGGCATTGACGAAGCTTACTGCGCCCGACGCCGCCTTGGCCACTTGAGCCCATCGCTCGATTGAGCTCTACTTGCGTAATGTCAGAAAACATTGTCTACGCCCCTACCCGCCAGGGCTATCAGTTGCCCGTGATCGATGTCTCGCACCCGGCATTCACGATCGCCGACGACGCCGCGTCACTGCGCGCGCTGCGCAGCGCGTTCGCAGAGGGTGAGAAAGCTCGCAAGCGCGTACCGGGATTCATAATGAAGTGGATGATGCGCTCGATGGCGCGGCGCTCGCTTCTGTCCAAGGCCCTCTTCCGCACCGACGCCTCCGTGCTCCCAGGTATGAGCACGTACGTCATGAAGCTCGGAGCCGCAAATCTCGTGGCGCCGTTCAACACCGACGTCGACCGGCGCCTGGCGGCTTTGCCGCCTACCAACTCCTTACGGATCCGGTTGCAGCAGCTGGCACGATTGCTCGCTGAAGGGTTGCAGCCTGAGTTGTCGGCCCGACCCGCCGCACCCGTCCATCTGTTCAGTATCGGCGGAGGCACCGCCATCGACTGCCTGAACACCCTGATCCTGTTGCGGAAGTTGGATCCCGAAGCAGTACAACAGCGCAAGTTCGGTATCCACGTCCTCGACCCCGACACGGAGGGTCCGGAGTTCGGCGCGCGCGCACTCGAAGCGCTATTGCGAGACGGCCCCTTGCGCGGACTAGAGGTTCGCTTTGAGCACATCCCGTACTCGTGGAAGGACGCGTCGACGCTTGCCGATCTGGTCCGCAGGTCGAGCTCGCCCGATGCCCTCATCGCGGCCTCCAGCGAAGGCGCGCTGTTCGAATACGGCGATGATTCGACCATACTGCCGAACCTCGAAGCGCTGCGTACAGTCGACAACGTGATGCTCGTCGGTGGCACGGTCACTCGCGCCGATCCGCTCACACGCGACTTCATGACCACCAGTCGGTTCAAGCTGGTCCCGCGCACCGCCGAAGAATTCGCGCGCCTCGCCGGACAAGCGCGATTCGCCGTCGCTCAGACGGCGTCCTCTTTACTGAGCGACCAGGTGCTTCTGCGCCCAATCTGAGGCGCTCGCGGCTGGCGCGCAACGGCGCAACTCGCGGGCATGTTTAACCGCTCGAACCGCTCACGCCGCGGCCATCTGTTGCCGGCCTCGAAGCGTCCGTCGCGGCAAACTTCTGCCGCTTTCGGAGCCTGAAATTTCCGATCAGGACGCACGTACTGGCCCAGGGAAATCAGCGCTCTCAGCCATCACTGCGGAAAACGCCTAGCGGATCACAAAATGTGAAATCCGACAGCGGCTGTTGCACCTGCGTGCCGACAACATATGGAGAGTGTCGTGATCGGGGCGGTCGGCCATGCTGATTTTATTTGTGACCATGATGGTGCTGGGAGCTGCTGGACTGGCTCTGCTGCCTCTGTTGCGCAAATCCCTTCTCGGGACCGGGGTAGCCGTCGCTGGTCAAACCCGGGTGGTGCTCGAACTCCCGGCCGAATTGCGGCACCTGCCGGAGCCCCCGGTGCTGGCACCGGCCACAGTGCAGATTCTCGATCGCGCCGAGGTCTTCAAGCGCCTGCGCGAGCTCGAATTGAACGTGCTGGAGCTCGGTTATCTGCAACCGCAGCACGAGGCAGTCGTGGCGATGACCATTGCCGCAATCGGCGACGCCACTGCCCAACGGCGCTACGCCCCGAGACGCCCTAACCTGCTTCCTCAATTGATGCGCGCGGTTGCCGATGAGGAGGTTTCGCGACGCGAATTGGCCGCCCTCATCTCGCGCGACCCCTCATTGGTAGGCAGCCTGTTGAAGATGGCGAACAGCTCCTACTATCGCGTCACCTACAAGCCGGTCGAATCCATTGAACGCGCGGTGGTCATTCTGGGGAGCGACGGGCTGCGCTCGCTGATTGCTGCCGCAGTAATGCAACCGATCTTCCACGCATCCAATGCGGGCGGGTTTCCACGCTTCCCGGAAATCGTCTGGGAGCACGCGCTACGGTCAGCGCATGCGGCCATCCCACACGCTGCATTGGTTGAACGAGCGGACCCCTTCTCTGCCGAGCTCCTCACCCTCATCACAGGCCTGGCGGAGATCGTCGTCTTCCGCGCGACCATGGATCACTACGCAACGGCGTGGCCGGGCGTCCAACCCGACCCGCTGGTGATCGCTACTCTCCTCGACTCGCAAACCCCGATGGTCGCCTGGCACATCGGTGCCGACTGGGAGCTGTCCGAGCTCATGTTGGGTGCGCTCGAGGAACAGATGGTGACATCCGATCCGACCACCCCATTGGGGCGCTCCCTGCGCTTTGGACGGTGCGCGGGAGCACTGGCGGTGCTACATACCAACTCTCTGATCGACGAGGGCACGTTGAAGATGTCGCTGCCGGAAGCCGGCCTGTCGCCTTCACATCTGAAGTGCATGTTGACGCGACTGCTGAACAAGCACGAAGACCCCAGAGCGGAGCGCCGGGCGGAACGTCGAAAAGCAGCCTGACGGTTACAGCCGGCAGATTGGTATAATTCCCCCTCTACCGAATAACCGTTCCTGGGAGGGGTGGCCATGTCCGATGATTTGCAAGCCGAGCTGGAGCGCCTGCGAGCCGAGAATGAGCGTCTCAAGAAAGGCGGTCGCGGCAAGCTGGCTATGAAGGTGAGCGAGAAAGGGGCCGTGTCGGTCTATGGCATGGGGCGCTTTCCGGTGACCTTATACAAGGAGCAGTGGTTGAAGCTGCTCGAGATGTCCGATGAGATCAAGGCCTTCATTGAAGCGAACAATGAAAACCTGAAGTCCAAGGAATAAGGGTAAGGGTTCACACAACTGTAAACCGTCCCGCGCGCTGGATGTTGTATACACCAGCGTGCAGTGACCACCGCCGCAAACCAGATCCCCTGGCGAACGAACCTCGCCCTCGGCAGTGCCACCTTGGGGGGGCTACGGCGGACTGCTGTGTCCGCCATGCGCCAGGCCGCCCTCAAATGGTGGTCGGACCGGAGGCGGATCGCACGCATCCGGCAGGATTGCGCTGCAAGCGCTGCGGTTGTCCTTGCGGCGATACTGCACTACGGGGCCTTCTGGCCCCTACTACTGTCAGCGCTCTACGCGCGAGCGTTGATCTACTCGACACTCGATAATCTGCCCCACTAGGGGATGCATGGTCGCGGACCCGAAGCGGCCCTGAACCTGACTCTGCCCCGCTGGGCCTCGGTTATTATCGCCGCGCTTCGTCAGTTTTCGGGCCCGTGCCAGCCGATGGCGGAACGCTTCCTAACCCGGTCCGGCCTATCAATGCCCCAGAGCGTTTACAATCGCGCTTGCGATCCCGCTGAGGGAAGCACTTCCAAGCGTGGCCAATAACACCCAGCGAACGAGCTCGGCTTTGATTTCCTGCATATCGGCCTTCATTTCGCTGCGGAGTTGAGCGAAACGAGCATCGCTTTCGGATCGAGTGTAGATCTGCGCAAATCGAGCCTCGGATCGCGCGTAGATCTGTTCGAATCGAGCGTCGAATCGGGCCTCAATTTGCCCTAACCGGGTGTCGATTTGCTCGAATCGGGCATCGACTCTCTCGAACCGGGTATCGATTTGCGCAAACCTGGCATCAACCTTCGCGAAGCGCGCATCGAGGATCGGCACGGTTACGAGATCTGCATGGGTAATCGCCATGTCAATCGACTCGGCGATGGCCACCGCCGTTTCCGGCGGGAACTGGGCTTTCTCCATGAGTGTTTCGGCGGTAGCAGCTCGCATACGCGTCGCGTTCGTCCGTGAAGTCAGTTGGTGCAAACCATCCTACGACTGTTCGAGAAGTGATCACAGGTCGAAAGACTCCGTGTTTGTTCAGAAACTCAAGGTTCGGCCAGCCGGGCGCTCAACGCAAGTGGTCACGCGGCCTTTTTTAACGCCACCGGATCTGATATTCAGCCGATTGAAACGTCGCGCAACGCGCGGTGAATGGACGTGTGATACAGACGCTACTTCCCCAGGGGTGGGTCGATGCCCCAACACCTAGGGCGCCTTACCTGTCATCGGACGGCCGGTCGCCCGCGATCGCACGGTAGCCTCCGCGAGATAGTCATCGGCAGTGCCGGCGTTTGCCCGACGCTCCATGACAGATGTCTCAACGTGAGGATCCGTAGCGCCCGCGCGTCGAGCGGCCGCGAGCGCCAGCTCCCGCGAAACGCTCTTTGCGTATTCGATCGCTTCCTGAGCCTCGGTGTAGTCACGACTACCCGCCGGATCGTGCACACGAAACACGTTGAACGCAGGCTGGTTCACGAGGACGTCACAAGTCTCGGACACAACACCCGCCACAGCGCCCACGGCATTGCAAACAGCGCCATGCTCGGGTACGACTAACTGCGCGCCAAGGCGGCGTGCGATCTCCGGATAAAACGCGGCAGCGGGCGCCCCAATCGCGATCAGAGGGACAGCCAGACGGATCTGTGCGTCCAACAGGCGGGAAAACGAGCGACCGGCGGTCACATCCTCGAGCAACGCACCCAACGGGCCCCAGCGACCCTGATTTGATTCAACACCAGGATCTTGCGCCAGCGTGCTCTCGAGCACGACACGTCCCGCCTGTTTGACCACATGTTGGTAGGCGCGCTCGCAAAGGCCCTCCGGAGTATCCCGCTCCTTGCGGGCTCGCGCATTGCGCTCCTCGGTGGTCAGGATGGTGGCGCCGAGCCGCGCGGCTTCGGTACTCCATCCGTGCTGCCGGCCGAGTACGTGCATCGCGTCGCTCGGAGTAAACGCCGCGACCGTGGCGAGCCCGCGATCCACCAAGCGCCGCAGCGCCTCAACACCGGCTCCGGTGCTGGCAGTCTCATCGAGTCGTCGCGGGACGTCCGTGAGAAGTTGCCACACACGCTGCTCGAGCCGATCCAGGTTGACGCCCGGATCACGACCCGGGTTGCGGTAGGCGAACCACCCGGCAAAAGGGGGCAAGCGTTCGGCCGCCGCCAATTTGTGCAACTCGCCCAGCACCTGCGGAAACTGCTGGGCGAGCAGGCTGAGCGGCATGGCTTTACGCGGACCGACAGTCAACCGGTGATCGCGGTCGAAGTGCACCTCACTGTCGCCACCCAGACCGCATGTATGAACATCGATGGCCTCGACCATTGTCCGCCAGCCGCCAATCACAGCGCCTTCGTCGCGAACCACCGGCCGCCCGGCGACTACGATCGCGACATCGGTGGTGGTACCCCCCATATCCGCGACCGCGAAGTCCCTTAGGCCGCTCAGAAACGCAGCGCCCACAACACTGGCCGCGGGTCCCGACAATACGGTCTCCACCGGATACTCCAGAGCCACTTCCGCTCTCATCAACGTTCCGTCACCCTTCACAATCATCAACGGTGCCGCGATCGCTTCACGCTCGAGGACCTGTCGCACCGCTTCAAGGAGATGTCGGATTTGTGGGGTCAGGCGCGCATTCAGCGCGGCTGTGAGTGCGCGCTTGGGCGCATCGAGCTTGGAGCTGAGCTCGTGGCTGCAGGTCACCGGCTTCCCGCAAAGCGAGCGGATCCGATCGCGGACACGCTCCTCGTGCGCGGGGTTGCGCACTGAAAACTGCGCGGCTACCGCGAAGGCTTCAACCCTTGAGCCAAATTCACGCACGGCGGCCTCGATTGCCTGCTCATCGAGAGGCTCGGCCTCGAGACCTGTCGGGTCGTGCCCGCCTCGCACGCGCACGATTTCCCCTCCTCCCTCGCTCTGGAGGCCGGAGCGCGCGACCATTTTGTCGTCAAAACCGACAAGGACGGTGCAAATCGGACTGAACCGGTTTTCGACCACGGCGTTGGTGGCCAGTGTCGTCGAAACCGAAACCAGGGAGATGCTTTCGCGCCGGACCTCTTGCGGCAGGGCTTGTAGTACCGCGTGCAGCGCGCCGCCCAAGCCGATCGACAGATCCCAGTGAGTCGTCAGTGACTTGGCAGTGGCGAGCACCCTTCGCGACCCATCGAGCGCGACCGCGTCGGTATAGGTACCCCCGGTATCGAAACCGAGCCAGATCTGTTGTGCGCGTGTAGTGTCGGCCAAGCGTTACTCTCGTGATCTGCGCAGTGTAACCGAAGGATACAACGGCACAGACCCGCGCTAATATTCGGGAAAAGCTGCGCTTGCGAGGACTCCTATGAGAATTCGAACTTCAGTGCGCGCATACCGAAAGATCTGGATCGCTGGCTTGCTGACGGTGGCGAGCGCGACAACCCAGGCTGCATCGCCGGCCACAGCGGCATCCGCTCCCCCTTCTGTTGAGCGAGTAGGCGTAGTTTCCTTTGCGGTATCCTGCTCGCCCAAAGTGCGCGATGAGTTCAATCGAGGCGTCGCGCTGCTCCACGATTTCTGGTACGTGGAAGCCAGCCGGCAATTTGCGAAAATCGTACAGAGCGACCCCTCGTGCGCCATGGCGCACTGGGGGCTCGCAATGAGCGTCTGGCACCCGATCTGGGATCGGCCGGACGCCGATGCGTGGGCCACGGGATGGCGCGAAATGCAGGCCGCGCAAGCTCACCCCGCCCAGACAGATCGCGAGCGTGAGTACATCGCAGCCCTCAGCCATTTCTTCCGGCCCGGCAAGGAGGACTTCCCCGCCCGAGCCACGGCGTACGAGACAGCCATGGGAAGTCTATCGACGCACAACCCTCAAGATGTGGATGCCGCCGCCTTCCACGCCCTGTCGCTGTTGGCCTCGGAATCGCCGACCGACACGAGCCTGACGCATGAGCGCAAGGCGCTGGCGATTCTCAAGCCTCTATGGAAGAAGTATCCGGATCACCCTGGACTCGTGCACTACATCATTCACGCGTCCGACAGTCCCACACTCGCACCGGAGGGGCTCGCCGCCGCACGCCGCTACGGCGAGGTAGCAGCATCAGTGCCGCACGCCGTTCACATGCCGGCTCATATTTTCGCGCGCCTGGGGATGTGGCAGGACGACATTGAAGTCAACATTGCATCGATTGCAGCTTCGGACGCGGCAGAGGCACGAGGCGAGAGCGGTTGGATGGATCAATTCCATGCCGACGATTTCCTGATCTACGCTTATCTGCAAAGCGGCCAGGAGAAACTCGCACGAGCCACTGTCGCGAAGGCGGAAGCCGCTATGGCGCACCGTGAGTCCATGCCGGAGGTTCACGCCGAACATTACATGACGGGCATGTTTCCCTACTATCGCACCAAGCTGCCGATATTCGTCGCATTGGAAACCCGCGATTGGAAGACCGCAGCCAACCTGCAACCGGTTGCCGGTGCCGCACCGGATACCCAGACCATGACCTATTGGGCGAGGATCATTGCGGACGGACACCTGCGCAATGCCCAACAGGCCCGCGCCGATCTGGCCAGCTATGACAGCCTGATCGCCGAAGTCAGAAAGAGCAGACACGCGTACTTCGCCGATTCAACGGGCGGGCAAATCGCACGTGGCGAGCTGTTAGGATGGGTCGCCTTCGCCGGCGGCGACCTGGCGCAGGCGACCCGGAAGATGGGCGCCGCCGCCGATCTTCAAGACAAGCTCGGTCAGGTCGAAGTCGATCTCCCCGCACGCGAAATGCTCGCCGACATGCTGCTCGAATCCGGCAAGCCGCGTGAGGCGCTGGCCGAATACCAGCGATCCATGAAAATCAGTCCCAACCGGTTCAATAGCCTGCTCAATGCTGGCAAAGCGGCAGAAGCAGCGGGTGATCCCGCGACGGCGCGGAGCTACTACGCCGCGCTCCTGAAATCGACAGACGACGGCGCCCATTCCACTCGAACCGCGGACATCGCGCACGCGAAGGCCTTTGTGTCGACCGCTTCCCGCTGAAGATCGGAAGACCGCGCGCCGAGCGCGGCGCATGACGAGCATGTAATCTTTAGCATAAAATCCGTTTAACTATCCCCTAAATTGGCCAATCTGGCCCTAATCCTGTATACTCCAACAGAATTCCGTTGATGTCCACACGGATGTTCCCATGCTGCACTCTTACGCATTTACGAATTTTCGCAGTTTCCGCCGGCGGACTGAGGTCTCGCTCGTCCTCGCCGATAATGCTGCTGTGAATGGGTGGGACCGGGTGTCTCCATCAGGTCAGCGCTTGACGACCGCTCTCGCGGTACTCGGTCCAAACGCCTCGGGCAAGACATCCCTCATTCAACCGCTCGCCTTTCTTGCGTGGTTCGTTCCGCATTCCTTCAGTGCGAAACCGGACGAAGGCATTCCGATCATGCCGCACTTCACGGGACGCGATGCGCCCACTGAGTTTGAAGTGATAACCGATGCGGACGAGCCTGAGAGTCTGTGGCGGTACCGTTTGAGTGTGAACGGGCAAGAGGTGTTGGCCGAGTCTCTAGAGCGGAAGACGCGGCGCGGCCAATGGCGGCAGTTGTTCACGCGGACGCGAACGCAAGATAAGCGATACGAAGTGTTTCAGGACGGTTTTGGCCTCGACCAGTCACAAGCGCAGATGGCCAGGGCGAATGTGTCGTTGATTTCCTGGGCCGCACAATTTGGCGTACCGTTGGCCCGCAGGCTGGCCGATCTGCGGGTGTTCAAGAACCTGAACCGCGGCGGCAAGACGTGGCAGCCGCGCAGCGAGATCTTGGATTTGTGCACGCGCCATTACGCGCAGAACGAGCAACTCCGGGTGCGGATGCGAGATTTGCTGGCGCAGTGGGATCTGGGTCTGGCTGATGTGCGGATTCAGGAGCATGAGATACCTGACGCCACTGGAGCGAAGAAGACTCACTGGTTCGCCTTTGGCGTGCACAACGACCCCGCGGGGAAGGAGAACTATTTCCTACCCTTAGCTCACGAATCGAGCGGAACTCAGGCAGCGTTCGCCCTATTGGCGCAAATGCTGGTCGCTTTGGAGGTGGGTGGACTGGTGGTGTGGGATGAGCTCGAGACAGATCTGCACCCGCACATGCTCGAGCCACTGCTCGATCTATTCTCGAACCCCCAGACCAACTCTCGGCACGCGCAGATCGTCTTCACTTGTCACGCGGTTGAAGTTTTGCGACTGCTGCAGAAGTCTCAGGTAATGTTGGTCGAGAAGGACGGTTTGGAAAGCACAGCGTGGCGGCTGGACTCTCTGGAGGGCGTACGGAGCGACGACAACCGGGTCGCGAAGTACCTCGCGGGGGCGTACGGTGCGGTGCCGAGGCTGTAAGCATGGCACCGTTGACACGGACGAACACGACGGTGCTACTGGTTTGCGAGGGATACGCGGAAGTTGAACTTGTTCGTGTCATTCGCGATTTGTATTTACCACGCGGATGCGGACTTTCGTTACGGTCTGAGAACCGCCGGGGCTATGGAGGTGCCGCGGCCCTGAGGCTTGCGTTGCAGCGTCGGCGCGAAGGGGATTATGACCGCATCGGCGTTCTGGTGGACACCGATCAGCATTGGGGTGCTGCGGAGCGCCAACTGGCCAGCGCGAACGGAATTACCACCATTGAATGTACTCCGTGTCTGGAGGCAATGCTTCTGAGTGTGGATGGGCGACAGGTGCATGCTCGGACGACGGACAACAAGCAAGCGTTTGAGCGGACGTATGGAGGATCCGCGAACAGGCCAGGTGTCATCCAGAGGCATTTTCCGCGTGCCAAGTTCGATGCTGCCCGGAAGCAGATTTTCGCAGTGGATCGGTGTTTAACACTTCTGGATTGCTGACGGCAGCGTGCGCTCAGCGGGTGCCGTACAAGCGGTCACCCGCATCGCCGAGCCCGGGCAAAATGTAACCGTGCTCGTTCAAGCGCTCATCGATCGCCGCGGTCCACACCCGAACCTCGGGGTGATGGCGGTAGAGGTTGGATAGCCCGGTCTCGGTGGCGAGCAGGCAGACGAAGCGCAACTCGCTCGCGCCGTGCTCTTTCAAGCGATCGATGGCCGCCACCGCCGTGTTACCCGTAGCCAGCATTGGATCGACGGCGATGACCAGACGCTCGGCGAGGACGGTCGGCGCTTTGAAGTAATACTCCACCGCGACCAGCGACTCCGGATCGCGATACAACCCGATATGCGCCACCCTCGCCGAAGGCACCAGATCGAGCATCCCCTCCAGGAGCCCCATGCCCGCGCGCAGGATGGGCGCGAAGACCAGCTTCTTACCTGACAACATGGATGAGCGCATCGGCATCAGAGGCGTCTCGATGTCAACCGGGTCCAACGGCAGATCGCGCGTGACTTCGTAACACAACAAGGTGGCGATCTCGCGCAACAGCTGGCGAAAGCCCTTGGTGGAGGTTGTCTTGTCGCGCATCAGGGTGAGCTTGTGCTGCACCAGGGGATGGTCGACCACAGTCGCATTGTTCATTAAAACACCGTCCCGTCGCTCGAGATCTGAAACGGCGGCCCGGCGTCAGCGCGCTTGTCGCGCGCAAGGAGGCGTCCGGCCGCCCACGTCCCCCCTTCGAGCACTCGTGCCAGCGGAAACTCCGCCGCGGCAAGCCCGAGCCGTGCGGCGACCAGAGGCGCGATTTCATCGAGCAACGCCACGGTTGCCGCGCGCCATCCGACCACGAACGGATCCGATACGTCATGGACACGCACGAATGCTGCAGGATCGCGCGGCACCAAAACGCCCATATCGACGAAAAGACCGCCGTTGCGATACTCAGCGAGCCCCGTCAGTGCCTCCACGCCCTCAACATGAAGGTCGGCAGCTTCCAACGGCTCGATGAGAGAGTATGCAAGCCACTGCGAGAGCTTGTGTAGAGGCACGAAACGCTGCACCGCTCGCTCACCCTGCAAAGCAGGGTGTAGCCAACAGTCCCCTAGCGGCACGCCCTCCAGACAGGGGCGGTTCGGCCAGATCGCGCCAAGGCCTTCCAGAAGCACCTCGAGGATCACGGCAGCCGGCACCCTGCCTTGTGAGGCACGCGCCCGCAGCGCATCAAACAGGCCACCCGGACGGGGACGATCGGCCAGGGCAAACAGATCCGGCCGGGCCTGGACAGCCTTCCCCAACTGATTCAACAATTCAGCGCGCCCGCCCGCCCCCTGAAGCCGATTGCCCTCAGCAGATTGAAACGCTGCCTCCACCGCCGCCGCATCGATGCGGCACAGGGCGGCGGCATCTGCTCGCAGGGGGTCTTGAGCCTGGTCGGAAAGGCCGCCGCGTTCGAACCAACGAAGACTTGCCAAGGCAAGCCCTTCTGAGCGCGCCGCTGTGAGGCCGGTCGCGGCATCGCGATAACGCCACTGCGAACCGGCGCCGGCATCCAGCAATACGGAGGTGATGGCGAGGTCGAATGCCGCCCGAGCCGCGCCAGCCGCGCTCTGCCAACCTCTGCAACTCACAGTCTCCTTCCACAGATCACGCCCTGCGAACACGAAGTGTCGCCAGCGCGCATGCACTGGCGGACGCAGATCGGGATAGCGGTCACGCACCACACGTGCAACAAAGTCAGCCGTAGCCGCCAGTTGGCTTCTGTCGAGTGACCAATCTTCCAGCGAGCCAATGGAGGCCAGGTTGAGGATGCGGTGCGCAGTGTTACGCACCGCTGCCGCCGATAGCAGCGCGCGTGCGTCTGCCTTCTCAATAGTCCGCAAGGTCACGCCCAATCACCCCCGCAGAATCCTCCACAACAGCTTCGGCGGAAAAATAACCCGCCGCTTTCTTAGCCTCTATCTCCACCTGGGCATCCTGTGGAATCAACTCCGGAGGAATCGGCACGCGTTCCCCGATCGCAATCCCCGCGGCCGTGAGCGCGTCATGTTTGAGGTTCGACATGGACACGAGGCGATCGATACGAGTGATCCCCAGCCAGTGCAAGACGTCGGGCATCAGCTGTTGGAAGCGCGCGTCCTGCACGCCCGCCACGCATTCGGTGCGCGCGAAATAGGTTGAGGCCTGGTCTCCGCCGGGCTGCCGTTTACGAGCGTTGTACACGAGGAACTTGGTCACCTCCCCCAGCGCCCTGCCCTCCTTGCGGTTGTAGACAATGAGCCCGGCACCGCCGGCCTGCGCCTGGCGGACGCATTCCTCAATGCCATGTGTCAGGTATGGACGGCAGGTGCAGATATCGGAGCCGAAAACATCCGAGCCATTGCACTCGTCATGAATCCGACAGGTCAGCGGACGCGCCGAATCGTGAATGGTCTCGGCGTCGCCAAAGATGTAGAGCGTCATGCCGCCGATGGGTGGCAGGAACACCTGTAAATCGCGGCGGGTGACCAAGTCGGGATACATGCCACCGGTCTGCTCGAACAGAGCGCGCCTGAGTATGCTCTCGGTCACCCCGAAGCGTTCCGCCACACCGGGTAAGTACCACACCGGATCGATAGCAGCCTTGGTGACACTCACCTCACCGCCCGTACGCACGACTACTCCATCCTCTCTGATCCGCCCACGTTGAATGGCGTCGCGGATCTCAGGCAGCGTAAGCCGGGCGCGTGTGATGGCGATCGTCGGACGAATATCCAAGCCACCGTCGATTTCCGCGCGGAAGTCCTCGGCGATCCGATGGCCCCAGGGGTCGAACGACACGATACGGGTACTCCCGGCCCATTGCGGATGGGGACCCACCTCGACAACAGGATGCGTGTCCTTCAGATCCGGGCGCGCGACGGGATCCAGAGTGCCGCTGCTGACCGCGAGCGCACGGTAGATCGAATAGGTCCCCCCGTGCGCCCCTATGACGTTCCGATTCGCTCCCGCCGTGATCGAGGCGATCACCGGGCCTCGGGCCCGCGCATCCGCCGCGCCCCAGGTAATCGGAAAGCAGTGACGCTTGCCTCCCGCCGGGTGCGAGGTCAACCGAATGTGGCCGGATGTGCTTTTTGGAGTCACAGCAGACAGCCTAGCTCAGCCGCGCACGCAAAGTCTCGGGCAGCGATCGAAGCCCCCAGGCGGTAATCTACGGAGCCTGGCAATCCACCTCCGTTTTTCAAAGGACCAAACCTGATGCACCTGCCTAGTGCCGATCGTTACGAGGGAATGACTTATGCGCGTTGCGGCCGCAGTGGTTTACGCCTACCCCGCATCTCGCTGGGGCTGTGGCAAAACTTCGGAGGTCACGCGCCCTTCGAAAGCTCTCGCGAGATGGTGTTGCGGTCGTTCGACCGTGGCATCACGCACTTCGATCTCGCCAACAACTACGGGCCACCTCCCGGCTCGGCTGAAGAGTGCTTTGGCCGGATTCTGCGCGCCGATCTGGCGTCCTACCGTGACGAGCTCATTATCTCGACCAAGGCGGGCTATGACATGTGGCCCGGACCCTACGGCGAGTGGGGATCGCGAAAATACCTGCTTGCCAGCCTGGACCAGAGCCTCGGGCGTATGGGCCTCGAGTATGTCGACATCTTCTACTCCCACCGATTCGACCCAGAAACGCCGCTCGAGGAGACCCTCGGTGCGCTGGACACGGCGGTACGCAGCGGCCGCGCCTTGTATGTCGGGATCTCCTCCTACGGTCCGCAAAAAACCCGTGAAGCGGCTGCCATTCTGCGGGAGTTGAAGACGCCGTTCGTCATTCACCAACCGTCATACTCCATGCTCAATCGTTGGATTGAGAGCGAGTTACTCGCGGTATTGGCGCAGGAGGGGCTGGGTTGCATTGCCTTCTCGCCGCTCGCACAAGGGTTGCTCACCAACAAGTATCTCGGCGGTATTCCGGACGCCTCGCGCGCCGCCCAAAACGGCTCTTTACAAAAGAACATCGTGAACGAGCGCAACCTCGCCAGCGTACAGGGGCTTGCGAATATCGCGCGCGAGCGAGGACAGACTCTGCCGCAGATGGCGCTCGCCTGGGTGCTACGCCAACCGGCCGTGACCAGCGCCCTCATTGGGGCAAGCCGCTGGGGGCAGATCGAGGAGTGTCTGGGTGCGCTCGCCAATACGCATTTCAGCCAGGACGAGCTGGCGCGGATCGACCAGTACGCCATCGACGGCCACCTCAATATCTGGGCCGAGTCGAGCCGATATGGATAACGTCCCCGAGTGCACCCTCCGTGGCCCCGTAGTGCGTATTGCTCTATAGGTACACGGAGAACCCCTGATGCGCACCCCAAAAGCCCTTGTCGCCCTGGTCGCCACTGGCTGCCTGATGCTGCCCATGCTGGCGGCAGCCCAATCCCCGCACGTTACTCTGCCGTCGTTCGCGCAGCTCAAGCACAACGCGCAGGACTCGGTTGACCTCACGTTCGGCCCCTCGGCCTTGCGCCTTCTAGGCTGGCTGATGGACGACAGCAATCCGCAGGACGCTGCGCTGAAGAAGACCCTGAGCGGGCTGAGGTCAGTACAGATCCGCAGCTACCAGTTCAAGGACGGATTTACCTATCCGAAGGCCGACCTGGACGCGCTGCGGGCGCAGCTGCTGCAACCGGCATGGAGCCAGCTGGTGAAGGTGCACAACCGGGATGAAAAGACGGACGTGGACATTTACGTCGCGCTGCAGAATCAAACCATCGAAGGGGTGACCATCATCGCTTGCGACCCCCGGGAGCTTACCGTAGTCAATGTAGTCGGCTCGATCGCGCTCGACCAGGTCGATGGGTTGCGCAAGATGTTCCAACATCCCGACGGCCGCTTCGAGCAGGTTTCGCAGCGGACGCCTTGAGCCGCCCGGGCGAGGAGCTGCTGTCGCAGGCCCTTGCGGGCGATACTGCGGCGTTCGGCGCGCTGGTTCGCAGTCACCAGCGCGCCGTTTACAGTCTGGCGCTGCGAATGTTATCGGACCCTCAGCAGGCCGAGGATCTGGCTCAGGAGGTGTTTCTGAGACTGTATCGCAACCTGTCGTCGGTCGGATCTGTGGCTCATCTTTCGTTCTGGCTGCGAAAGGTGACTCTGAACGGCGCGATCGACCGGTTGCGACGTGAAAGGCGCTACCAGGCGGTACCGCTGGAACAGGCCGAAGACATTTCCGGCGACACCGCGGACACCGATCCGCTGTTGGAGCGCCGGTTACGATCACTGCTGCGACAGCTCGCACCGGCGCCGCGCGCGGTCCTTCTTTTACGGTACCAGGAAGACCTGGATCCAACCGAGATCGCACGGACTCTGGGTATGTCGATCAATACGGTGAAGAGCCACCTCAAGCGCTCGCTCGCGCTATTGCGCGAGCGTATCGGAGAAATTGCATGAGTGACGATCTTGAAAAGCGCTTGCGGGCAGCGCTGCGGCCTGTCGACCCGGGCGAGAGCTTTACGCGCGGGGTGCTCGAGCGCATCGGGAGCGAGCAGGCGCAACCGCGCTGGGGCACGCGCCGGACGAGGTTGCGTTGGGTATCCGCGGCGCTGGCGGCATCGATCCTGTTGGCTGGTGTGGTAGCTCACCAGTGGCAGGCGCAACGCACACGCCGGGGGTTGGATGCCCGGCGGCAGTTGCTCGAGGCCTTGACTGTCACCAGTCACAAACTCGATATCGCCTACCGGGTGGTGAACGATCAGGACGATAACACCACCGCGAGCGATCCGGATGACAGGACCTGAGTCATGAGATCCTTCGTCAAACTATTCACCGCCGCGGCACTCGCTGCCTCAATGTTGTTCACACGCGTGGCCTTGGCCGCGCCCCCCGGTGCGTTGCAGCTGCCCGAGTTCGGCTCGCTTGCGGACAAGGCCGTGCAAGCTGTTGACATCACTCTCGATGGTGCCCTCCTCAACCTTGCGAGCGGCTTCCTGGACACCAAAAAGCCTGAGGACGCCGCGGCCAAGGACGTCATTCGCGGCTTACAGGGCATCTACGTCAGGAGTTACACCTTCGACAAAGACTTTGTTTACCCGCAAGCGGATGTGGACCTGGTACGCAAGCAACTGGGGGCGCCCGGCTGGCAGAAACTGGTCATGACTCGCGACAATCGTGAGCACTCCAAAGTGGATATTTATGTCTGTGTGAACGGGGGCCGCTCCTGCGGCCTTGCCATCATCGCCAGCGAGCCACGCGAGTTCACCATCGTCAATATCGTAGGCTCCATCGATCTACAGAAACTGCACACCCTGGAGGGGAAATTCGGTATCCCGCGGATGTCGCTGGATGAGAAAAAATAACTGCGGCCGACCTCGCGCTTGCTGCATCGCGGCGTGCAGCGCCGGGTAGCCTGACATAACATGGTGTTTGCGCTCTAGTGACGATTCCAAGATCAAAAAGCTCACCCGGGAGGCCTCACCATGACACTAGCAAGCAAACGCTGCAGCATTCTCACCGCGACTCTGAGCGGCTCGCTGTTGGCCGCCGGCGCCCTGCTGACCACGCCGGCGCTGGCCGACGGACAGCATTTCAACGACGGCCCGGTCGTCAACGTCTCATACATCCGTACGGTAGACGGCCACTTCGACGACTACCTGCAATGGCTGGCGACGACCTGGAAGCGCCAGGAGGACGCCACCAGGAAGGCCGGACTCATTCTCAGCTACCGGGTCATGATCACCGAACCCCATGGCCCCCAGGATCCTGACATTGTCCTGGTCGTCGAGTACAAGAACTGGGCGGCGCTGGACGGGCTGGGTGGCAAGCTCGATGCGGTGAGTGCCCAGGTCGAGGGCTCGGTCGCGAAAGCCAATCAAGGCGAAGTCGAACGCGGCAGGATCCGCACCGTACTCGGGTCGCGGACCTACCAGGAAGCCCTGTTGAAGTAGGCGCCTTCCCGAAGGCACCGGGAGAGCCCTCGTCGCGGTGTGCGAATCCTCAGCGCGAGCCGTGACGAAGGTTTCCCGCCATCAGCGTTTGAATGGCCGCCAAGGCGTTCGCCAGGCCATTTTCGCGGGCCATTTCCGTACCTAGCGCGGCAGCGCGGGCGCGAACGTCGTCGCGCTCCGCGAACTCAATACTCCCGGCCACTTTTGCAGCGCGCACGCTCTTCATGTTTATCGCCGCCGGCGCCACGCCTCGCTGGCGGAGTCGATCGGCCCAAAAGAACTGGTCGCCGGCGAATGGAATCACAACGGACGGTCGCCCCGAGCGCGCGGCGGAATGGGTCGTCCCCGCGCCGCCGTGGTGAATCACTACCGAAGTTCGCGGCAACAGCCAGTCATGGGGTGTATCGCGGACGATGTGGAAGTTGGCCGGCAGGTCGGCGGGCCCAAACTGACTCCAGCCCGGATAAAAGAGCGCACGACGCCCGCCAATCCCCGCAATCAGCTCCTGCAACAAACGCGGCTGCATGAGACCGGCCATACTGCCGAAGCCCAGATACACAGGTGGCTCTCCGGCTGCGAGGAAATCGGCAAGATCGGCTGGCGGGGACCAGTCGCGCGCAGGGGATGTCCATTGCCCACAGATATAGGTATTCGCCGGATAGTCGTCGGGCCTCGGCAAGAGGCTCGGCGATACACCCCAGAGTATCGGATGGTCCATGAAAACCCGACGGCGCGGCGGCAGGGCACACACGCTCGCCCGCGCGGCATTGGTGCTCTTGCGAAGCAGACTCCAGACGGTGTTGTTGACGAAAGCATGGCTGGCTCTGTTGAGCCAGCGTGGTACGAGCCCTGGGGGAAGAAACGGAGAGGGAAACTCCGCCGTCGGGGTGATGGGAATAAACCCGGCTCCGATCCCAGGAATACCCAGGTATTCCGCGGCCGATAAGCCGACAAACGACGCCAGCGCGGACAGTATGATGGCGTCGCAGCCCTTCCCTGCCGCCACTACCTCGCGCAGCCACAGCTCCGTGTTGGCATTGGTGATGCGAGTCAGGTCGCGAATGGTATCGGCGGGCTTGGTTTCCTTCCCAGGGCGGAGCACCTTCTGGATATCGCCGGCAAGCGGCGTCGACGCAATTCCCAGCGCCGCTGCGCTACCCAGAGTAACCGCATCGGCCAACAGCCGGACCTCGTGTCCGGCATCGATGAGTGCCCGGCAAAGGGCCGCAAGCGGGCGGGTATCGCCCTCTGTTCCATACGTCGCTACGACAAATTTCATCATCTTTCGCCAACTTAACAAAATCCTCGATCCCCGTGAGCCGTCGCACGGTACTGCGGCCGCACACTGGCCCAAAGCGCCTGCACTACGCTAAGGTCCTCGCACCTATGAATAGCGCCTCCAGCATCGGCTCCGGCTCGAACGCGATTCAGAACGCACAGCTCGGCATCAGCCGGGGAATGGCGAATCTCTCGCGTGACGAACAAGTGATCGCGCAGGGCTCGACAGGACCAGGCGCCGGCGACCACACGCTCGATGCACTGGTAGATGCGCGACAACAGGCTCTCAACATCGAAGCCTCCGCGAAAGCCTTGTCCATCACGGACAAGACACTCGGTACCCTGCTCGACGTCAAAGCATAACGCGCAGTTAGCGCTGGCGACAGCGCTTGAACCTCTCCAGAAGAGGCAGGTAAACGGCCTCATCCGTAGGGCCAACGCCGATCCATTCGATCGACAAGACATCCAACTGGGCATCATCTGTGCGGCTTCCCTGTCCCATGTTCGTGATCAAGCGCTGGACCTGATACTCGCGACGCAACGGTTGATCCTCCGCCGGCGTCGCAACGTCCGTCAGGATTTCCG
>Ga0134126_10003743_pt1 | contig 19049 bp, 19 predicted proteins | sample KB31752_FD_96881 | JGI IMG/M metagenome (GOLD analysis project Ga0134126, IMG submission 96881) | Terrestrial soil microbial communities with excess Nitrogen fertilizer from Kellogg Biological Station, Michigan, USA - KB3-175-2 | ecosystem: Environmental > Terrestrial > Soil > Unclassified ...
CCGTTGGAGACCGACGGCTCGGCGTGACCGACGCCGTTGGCGCCGAGATCGTGCAGCATGTGCGGCTGCGGCGCGGGCGTCTCGAGCATCGACGAGGGATCGATGTCCAGCCCGTGCTCGACCGCGTGCGCGGGCGAGGCCGCCGCGGCCGCCAGCGCCGCGGGACGCGCGACCGGGCCGGTGGGCCGCCGGCCTCCGGGCGGCGCCACCGGTGGTGGAAGCTTCAGGCCCGCGCCCGCGCCAATCGGCGAACCGACGACCGGCTGCGACCCCGTCTGCCGGGCCGGCGCGGCGGCGACAGCCGGCATCGACGAGCCCGTCGGACGCCGGGGGGCGCCCGGGAATGGCGGCGGAGGCGGAGGCGCCGCCGCGATCGGCGGCACGGGCGTCGGCGGACGTCGGCGCGCCGCCAGCTCGTGCGCCAGCGCGGGCACCTCGGCGGGCGGCTTCCAGCTCCCCAGCTTCTCGCTCCAGACGTGCAGGTCGGCGTCCTTGGAGAGCGGCGCGACCTTGTCGAGGAGCTGCTTGCGCGAGAACGGTCCGGTCCGGTTCCCGTCCAGCGCCATGTACCAGGCGACGCCGTCGTCCGGCGGCTCGGGCCGCGCGGCCACCCGGCGCTCGACCGGCGGCGGCGCCGGGGCCAGCGGCGCGCGCGCCGCGGCCGGCGTGGGGGGCCGGGGCACAGGGGCCCCGACTGTCGCAGCGGGAGCCGAGACGCGGCGCGCAGCGGCCGCCCCCGACCCCGCGCCTGGCCCTGCCCCCTCGTCCCGAACCGTGATGATGTTCGTGCAGGACTTGCAGCGGACCTTGAGGATCTTCCCGCGGACCTTTTCGTCCGCGATTGAATACTTGGTCTGGCAGCGATCGCAGACGAATTTCATGCAGTTAGAGCTTCCCGCTTGCGCGGCCCTGGGGGGCTCGGACGGTCGGGCGAAACTATCATCGAAGGGTGAGGATTGCCATCGCCGCGACGCCCAAAAGGATGAAGGCGACGAGGATGATCCAGCTTCCACGAGATCGGCCTGCGGGCGACTCTTCCGTGTCGTGGCGGGGGTCGTGGCGGGCGGCTACCTCGGCGGTGGGCGATACCCGGGTCGTCACCGGCGTGGCCGTGCGCGGCGCCGTCCCGAGGCCGCCCGGCGGGGAGACGCGCCTCTCCGTCTCGGCGACGGCCGGCTGGATCCGCATGCTGAGCGGCGCCCGGCGATCGAAGTCGAGCGCCTCGGGCTCGTCGCCCTCCGTTCCTCGTCCACCTGGCCCGCCCGCGCCGGCGTCGGAGGCGAAGAGATCGCTCATGTAGATCGCCACCCGCCGGTTTCCGCTGCGCAGCCCGCTCTCGCTCAGGAACCCCTCCAAGTCGTCGTGCATCTCCTGCGCCGACTGGTAGCGGTCCTCGGGGCGCCTCTCGAGCGCCCGCATCACGATGAGCTCCAGCGCCGCCGGGTAGTCGCGGCGGACCGCGGTGGGCGGCGGCACGCGCTCGCCGACGATCCGCTTCATCACCGCGTCCGCCGGCCCGCGGTAGAGCCGCTGGCAGAGCGTCAGCTCGTACAAGAGGATCCCGAGCGCGAAGATGTCCGAGCGGTGATCGACCGCCTCGCCCCGCACCTGCTCCGGCGACATGTACGACGCCTTACCCGGCAGGATGCCGGTCTCCTCGCGCAGCTCGTCCTGGGCCCGCGCGATACCGAAGTCGACGATCTCGGTCTGCCCCTCGTAGGTGACGAGGATGTTCGTCGGAGACACGTCCCGGTGGACGATGCGCACGACGCGCCCGTCGGGCTCCCTGCGCTCGTGGGCGTAGGCGAGCCCCGCCGCGGTCTGCCTGACGACGTGGATGGCGTGCTCCATCGGCAGGTAGCGATCGACGGCCAGGCCGCGCTTGACGATGTCGGCGATCGTCTCGCCGTGGATGTACTCCATGGCGATGTACTTGAGGCCCGCGTCGTCGGCGACGTCGTAGACATGTACGATCGCCGGGTGATTCAGCTTGGCCGCCAGGCGCGCTTCGTCGAGGAACATCTGCACGACGCGCGCGTTCTTGGCGTACCGCGGCTGCAGGATCTTGAGCACCACCTGCTTTTCGAACCCGCCCACCGACTGCTGGCGGGCGATGTAGAGCTCGGCCATCCCGCCCGAGGCCAGGTGGCTGATGACCGAATAACGCCCGACCTGCCGGCCAATCAAATTGCCGGGGGGCAAATCGCCCGGGGGGGCCTCACGAGGTTGGGCCATGCGCCCGAGAATCCTACCCAATAAAACCGGGCCCCAGGCGTTTGATTTTGCCTCCGGGCACAGTTAGGAATGACCCGGCCGTGCACCTCGTGCTGCCTCGCGACGCCTCGCTCGACGGCCACCTGGTGGACGGCGCGATCGGCTATCTGACGCTGACGACGGGGGTCGTCTTCGCCCTCGCGCTCGCCTTCTTGCTGGCCGCGCTGCTGTTTCACCGGGCGCGCGCCGGGCGGACCTGGGGGCAGCACACCCACGGCAACCGAACTCGCGATCGGGTCCTCATGTTCACGGTCGCGCTCGTCATGTTCGTGGCGATCGACGTGACGCTGGCGCTCCGCGCGACGCGTGATCTCGAGGGGCGGTTCTGGCGCTACCCCGACGCCGATCCGGCGGCGCTGCGCGTCGAGGTGACGGCGCGGCAATGGGCCTGGACCTTCCGGACGGCCGGGCCCGACGGCCGCTTCGGGACGCCCGACGACGTCGTGACGCTGAACGAGCTCGACGTCCCGGTCGGCCGCCCGGTCTATCTGAAGCTGCGCTCGCGCGACGTCGTCCACTCGCTGTATCTGCCGAGCTTCCGCATCAAGATTGACGCCATTCCAGGAATGACCACCCGCGCCTGGTTCCAGGCGACCGAGAAGGGCCGCAGCGAGATCGGCTGCGCGCAGCACTGCGGCGTCAACCACTACAAGATGCGCGGCCTGCTGGTCGCCCGCGACGGGGCCGACTACCGCGACTGGCTGGCGCGCGCCGAGACCGACAGCCGCCTGCGCTACGACCCGGCGGGGCCCACGGCCATCGGCGGCTGGGACTGGGAGACCGGCCAGTGAGCGAGCGCCAGGTCGCGTCCATCGACGAGGAGATTGAACCGGCGCCGACCGGGTTTCTGCGCCGCTACGTCTTCTCGCACGACCACAAGGTGATCGGGCGGCAGTTCCTGTTCCTGGGGCTCGGCTTCCTGGCGGTGGGCGGCCTCATGGCGATGCTGATCCGCTGGCAGCTGGCGCGCCCGGGCGCGCCGGTGCCGGTGGTGGGCAAGCTGCTGTTCGGGCCCTCGGGCGGCGTGATCTCGCCGGTCGCCTACACGGCGCTCTTCACCATGCACGGCACGATCATGATCTTCTTCGCTGTGACGCCTATCTTGATCGGGGGCTTCGGCAACTTCTGCCTGCCGCTGCTCATCGGCGCGCGCGACATGGCCTTCCCGCGCCTCAACATGGCGTCGTTCTGGACCATGTTCGCGGCGACGGCGGTGCTGACCGCGTCGTTCTTCGTGCCGCTCGGCCCGCCCGAGGCAGGCTGGACCGCCTACGCGACGCTGTCGACGGCGATCGGCGCACCCGGCCCCGGCCAGACGCTGTGGGTGGTGGCCATCTACCTCAACGGCGCCTCCTCGGTGATGGGGGCGGTCAACTACATCACCACCGTGCTGCGGCTGCGCGCGCCCGGGATGACCTACACGCGGATGCCGCTCACGGTGTGGGGCTTCTTCCTCACCTCGATCCTGAACGCGCTGTTCGTCCCGGTGCTGGCGGCGGCGATGGTGCTGCTCCTCTTCGATCGCCTGCTGGGGACGCAGTTCTTCATCGCCGGCAGCACGCCGGGCGCGGGCGGCGATCCGATCCTCTACCAGCACCTGTTCTGGCTGTTCGGCCACCCGGAGGTCTACATCCTCATCCTGCCGGCCTGGGGGATCGTGGGCGACCTGCTGTCGTTCTTCGCGCGCAAGCCGGCGTTCGGCTATCGGGTGACCGTCGGCGCGCTGTGTGGCGTGGTGCTCCTGTCGACGGTCGTCTACGGGCACCACATGTTCACCACCGGGATGAGCCCGCTGCTCGGCGAGAGCTTCATGCTGCTCACCATGATCATCTCGGTGCCGACCGCGCTCATCGTCCTCAGCTGGCTGGGGACGCTCTGGCGGGGCGCCATCCGCTTCCCGACGCCGATGCTGTTCTGTCTCGGCCTGGTCTTCACCTTCGGCGTGGGCGGGCTGACCGGCCTCTACCTGGCCGACATCACCGCCGACCTCTACCTGCACGACACCTACTTCGTGGTCGGCCACTTCCACCTCATCATGGCGGCGGCGCTGCTGATGTCGCTGTTCGCCGCGACGTACTTCTGGTTCCCCAAGATGTTCGGCCGGATGATGAGCGAGGGGCTCGGCAAGCTGCACTTCTGGCTCACCTTCGTCCCGCTGAACCTGGTCTTCTTCGGGATGCTGGCGATCGGTTACGAGGGGATGGAGCGGCGGCTCTACGACCCGTCGGTGTTCGACTTCCTGAAGCCGCTCTTGCCGCTCAACCGCGCCATCTCGCACGCCGCCTACCTGCTGGGCGCCGCGCAGCTGGTCTTCGTGCTGAACTTCTTCTGGAGCCTGGCCCGCGGCCCGCGCGCCGCCGCCAACCCCTGGCAGGTGGGGACGCTGGAGTGGTCGGTCGCCTCGCCGCCCCCGCACCACAACTTCGATCGGATCCCGATCGTCGTGCGCGGCCCGCACGAGCTCGGCCACCCGGCCGCGCGCCCGCTCGGACGCGACTGGCTGTCGCAGACCGAGCTCGTCGACGAGACGCCGCCCGCGGCCGCGCCCTCTCCGGAGACCGCATGACGGCCGTCCCCGCCGCGGCCCGCCGCCGCGAGGTGGACGCCCAGGTCGGACTGGTGATCTTCCTCGGCGCGACGGCGATGCTGTTCGCGGCGCTGCTGCTCGCCTACGCGATCGTCCGGGCCCAGGCGCCCGCTTGGCCGCCCGCCGGTGCGCCGCCGTTCCCGCGCGGCGCCGCCGCCGTGAACACGTTCGCGCTCGTCGCGGCCAGCATCGCCCTCCGGCGCGGGCGCCCGGGGCTCGCGCTCGGCCTGGGCGCCGCTTTTCTCGCCGCCCAGGGCCTCCTCTGGCAGCACCTGGTGGCGATCCACCTCGGCCCGACCGCCGGCGCGCTGGGCGAGGTCTTCTTCGCCCTGTCGGTCCTGCACGCGGCGCACGTGCTCGGGGGTCTGGTCGCGCTCGCCTGGGCCGGCGCACGTCGCCGGCGGTTGCTCACGCTCTACTGGGACTTCGTGCTGGCGATCTGGATCGTCGTCTACCTGGCGGTGTGTGTGCTGTGAGGACCGCCGGCCTGCTCCTGGCGCTTCTGCTGCTCGCGCCGCCGGCCTGCCGGCGCGCGGCCGTCCTCCCGGGCGCGCCGCCGCCGTTCACCGCGCCGCTGACGCTGGGCGGGCGGGTGGTCGCGCCGGCCGCGCTCGAGCACGGGCGCGAGGTCTTCACCCACTTCTGCCGCCCCTGCCACGGCGACGCCGGCGACGGGAAAGGGACGGCCGCCGCCGGCCTCTCGCCGCCGCCCCGCGACCTGCGCCTCGGCGTCTACAAGTTCGCCGCCGTCGCCGCCGGCCAGCTGCCGAACGACGCCGACTTCGCCCGCACCATCGGCCACGGCCTGCACGGCACGGCGATGCTCGCCTGGGAGGTCCCTGACGCGGAGCTCGACGACCTCATCCAATACGTGAAGTCCTTCGCCCCAAGATGGCGCAGCGAAATGCCCGGCGAGCCGCTCGCCGCCTCGCCCGATCCCTGGGTCGGGCGCGAGGCCGACGCCCTCGCCCGCGGCACCCGCGTCTACCACGGCCTCGCCCAGTGCGCGGTCGCCTGCCACCCCGCCTACGCCACCCGCGCCGAGATCTACGCCTTCACCAAGGAGCTGACCGGCCGCGAGGTGCGCGAGTTCCGCCCCGACCTCTACCAGCCCGTGCTCAAGGACAGTGATTACGGCAGCAAGATCCTGCCGCCGGACTTCACCTTCAACGACCTGCGGGGCGGCGACACGCTGGCCGACATCTACCGGGCGATCGCCTGCGGCATCGGCGGCACGGCCATGCCCACCTGGAAGAACGTGCTGCCGGAGAGCGATCTGTGGGCCATGGCCCACTACGTCGCCTCGCTGGCCGCGCTGCGCGACACGCCCGCGGCGCGCGCGCTCGGCGAACGGCTGCGCGATCAGCCGTCCTGGGCGCCGCCGCCCCTGGACGGCGGCGCGGCGGGCGACGCCGGCTCGGACGCCACCCCCTGAGCGGCGAGCTTGCGGACGGCGATCGCCACCGCGAAGAAGATCGCCGGCGGAACCAGCAGGAAGAGGCCCACCAGGCGCAACGCCGCCCCCAGCTTCGACGACTGCCCGAGGCAGTTGGGGCAGAGCGCCCAGGCCGGCGGCGCGCCGAGGAACGCGGTCGTCACCACGGCCAGCGACGACCAGCGCGCCCTCATCGGACCCGCACCTGAAACGCCGCCTCCAGCATCAGCACCGCGGCGAAGCTCCCGGCCATGATCAGCGCCACCAGCGCCAGCCGGGCCGCCGACCGCCGACGAAGCTCCGCCCGGAGACAGAAGACCAGCACGACACCTATCTTGAAAAGCAGGACCCCCGCCAGCAGCGTCGCGCGCATCGCGGCCGCCATCTCGCGCGCCACCGCCACGTTCAGCTCCAGCGCCGTCAGCGCGCCGAGCACGATGAAGGTCAGCGCCGTCCCGCGCGCGGGCACGCTGGCCGGCCTGTCGGCGTACTCGGGCCGTGACGGGGCGCGGGTCGTCATCGGGCAGGGAGAAGGTAGACGAAGGTGAAGATCGGCATCCAGGCGAGATCCACGAACTGCCAGTAGAGCCCGACAACCTCCAGCGTACGGGCCCGGGCGCCGCGCAAGGCGACGGCCAGCAGGGCCAGCACCCCGGCCGCGACGTGCAGGCCGTGGTAGCCGGTCAGCGCGTAGAAGGTCCCGGCGTAGAGATCGCCCCCCGGCAGGCGCACCGGATCGACCGCCGCCCAGAGGTGGCGGTACTCGGCGATCTCGCCGTAGAGAAAGGCCAGCCCGAGCCCGATGGTGGCCCCCAGCCAGCCGAGGCGGCCGCGCGTCTCCGCCGCGCGCGACGCCTGGGTCATGGTGAACGCCGAGGCGAGGAGCGCGAAGGTCATGGCCGTCGCCACCCCGAGCGAGAGGTGCAGGCGCGGATCGGGCCAGGAATCGGCGCGCACCCGCAGCACGCCGTAGGCGATGAAGAGCCCCCCGAACCCCATGGCGTCGGTGGCCAGGAAGGTCCACATCCCGGCCACGCCGACGCGCGACGGTCTCCGGACGGCCGGTGCATCGGCGACTCGGGCGCGGGCCTCGCTCATGGCGAGGAGATCGATAGCACGTTCTCCGGCGCGACCAGAGAGACCGAACCTAGAGCCCGCTCACGAGCGCCCTGACCACCGCGTCGACCAGATCGAAGTAGGTCTTGATCGCCGGCGTCGCGCCGACGTCCGAGGGGGCGCTCACCAGCCGGGCGTGCCCGTTGTCGGCCACGAACTTCGCCAGGCTGCTCGGGTAGAACGACTCGACGATCACCAGCTTCACGTTCGACTTGCGCATCAGCTCGATGAGCTGCGCCGTATGGTTCCCGGTCGGGGGGATCCCGGGCTTCGGCTCGATGTAGCCGATCTCGCGCATCTGCAGCCACTCGGCCACGTACGACCAGCTCTTGTGGTAGGTGACCACGTTGATGCCGCGCAACGGCGCCGCGGTCTTCTCCCAGTCCTTCTCTTTGGCGTCGAGGCGGTGCTCGAAGGCCGCCAGGCCGGCCTGATAGGCGGTCGTGCCGGCCGTGTCGAGCTCCGAGAATCGTTGGGCCAAGACGCGCGCGATCCCGCGGGCGTTCTTGGGCGGGATCCAGTAGTGCGGATTGCCGAGCGGGTGGATGTCCCCCAGCGCGCGCAGCTGGTCGGCCGGGATGTTCGGCACGTCCTCGACCTTGATCCCCGTCGAGGCGTCGACGTTGCCCGGCGCCCCGCGCTGGATGCGCGGGTTGCGCGACTGCTGGACCAGCGGCGGCAGCCAACCGATCTCCAGGTCCAGGCCGACGTAAACCAGAGCGTCGGCGCGGTTGAGCGAGAGCACCAGCGAGGGCTTGGCCTCGACGAAGTGCGGATCCTGGTAGCCGTGCGAGAGCGAGGTGACCTCGATCCGATCGCCGCCCACCTCGCGGCAGAGATCGGCCAGCGTCTCGATGCTGGCCACCACCCGCAGCTTGGCCGAGGCGCTGCGCGCGCTGCCGAGACACGCGCCGGCGAGAAAGAGGGCCGTGAGCTTGGATCCGAACCGCATGTCTGCTCCTCTCAGAAGGGGTGCGCGCCGTGCGCGCCCATGGAGTATTCCACCTGCAGGAACCCGACGGTGGTCGATTGGACGCCGGGGCCGCCCAGCTCCTGCCCGTAGAGGCGCACGCGCGAGAACTCGCTCGGCGCGAAGGTGAGCGAGCCGGCGCCGCCGTAGCGCCGCGGCACGTTCGGTCCGCTCGGCAGGCCGGTCAGGTCGAACCGCCCGCCGAGGTAGAAGCGCCGCGCGATCTGGACGACCGCCTCGCTGTAGCCGGCCCCCTCGCTGGGCCCCCCGTCGGCGAGCGTCCGGACATAGAACTCCGTCGTCCACTGGAAGCTGGCGTAGCTCTGGGCCACGTTGGCCGGCTTCCACTTGTAGTAGACGTCACCGCCGTAGAGATAGCTGCGCGGCCCCTCCATGGCGGCGGGGGCCACGCACGGCACGCCGAGCGGGCAGTCGACCGAGCGGCCGGTGGCGAAGTTGAGGCCGACCAGCAGCGAGTGCGATTCGGCGAGCTCGAAGAACTGCTCCAGCACGGCGGTGTAGGTCAGGTTGTCGGGCGTGAGCCGCTCGCCGCCGCCGAACGTCGCGACGCCAGCCAGATCGCCGGGCGGCGTGAGGCTGAACGCCTCGGCGTAGAGGGTGGCGAACCAGGGGAGCGGCAGCAGCACCGACGCCTGCGCGCCCGGCCCGCGCAGCCCGTCCTCGCCGAAGAGGAGCGAGGTCATGAGCGGGCGCCGGGTGAAGTACTGCATGTGCAGGTGCATGGTGTTGTTCCGTCCGAACTGCGAGCGGAAGGTCCCCCCCTTGAGCTGCAGGTTGAACGGCAGCGAGGTGGTGACCAGGTACGCCTCCTCGACCTCCAGCCCCGCGAGGTTGGGGATGGTGAGGAACACCGCCCCTTCGAAGTAGGGATCGATCGCCGACTGCGCCGCGATCTCGATCTCTTGCAGGGTGAAGCCTTCCCGGCTGACCGACGGATCGTCGCCCGCCGGCGGCAAGCCGAGCGCGGCGAACTGCCCGGTGTGCAGCCCGTAGTAGCCGAAGCTGCCGTCGAGGATGAACGAGAGCGCCGGGTTGAGCAGGCTGCCGCCGGGCGCGCGCGCGCCCTGCTGCGAGGCCCAGCTCGCGTTGGCCGTCGCCTCCCCCGCGAGCGGCGCCGGCGTCGCCGCCGGAAGGGACGCCGCTCCCGAGGCTGCCGCCGCGGCGGGCGTCGCCGCCGCCTTGGCCGCCGCGTCCTGGGCCTCGCCTTGTCGAGCGCGCTCTGGTCGATCTGTTGCGCCAGCAGGTAAACGATCGCGGCGCTAAGCATGAGTCCCTCCGGTCATCGCCGTCGTTTGAGATGCGCTCTGCCGCGCGCGCCGCAGATCGCGCCGGGCGGCGACGGAGCGCCAGACGAGCGCGGCGGTCAGGAGCGCCACCGCCATCCCGGTCTCGGTCGCGCCGACGGGAAGCTCGGCCCGGAACGAGACGGCGAAGCCGGCCACGCCCGAGAAGGCGCCGAACGCCGTGGCCAGGGCGAAGCCGAGGCCGATGCGCGAGGTCAGCGCCAGCGCGGTCATCGCGGGGAGCACGCTGAACGCAAAGACGGGCAGCGCCCCCAGCGCCCGGGTGCAGAGCGCGACGGCCAGCCCGACCGACACGAACAGGAAGCCGTTGAGCGCGCGCACCGGCATCCCCTGCACCTCGGCCCCGAGCGGGTCGTAACCGACGAACAGGAGCGCCCGCCAGAGCGCCAGGTGGCCCCCCAGCAAGATGACGGCCGCCGCCCCGACCCAGTACAGGTCCGACGGCTGCACGACCACCGCGCTGCCGAAGAGGATCGCCGTCAGGTCGTGCGCGTCCTGGGTGATTCGGTCCCCGATGATCACCGCGCCGGCGCCGCTGGCCAGAAAAACGAAGCCCAGCATGCTCTCCCGCGTGAGGTGCAGGCGCACCGGGTTGGCGATGAACACCAGCGTGGCCAGCAGAGAGGCGGCGATCGCCCACAACACCGGCTGGAACAAGGGTGACGGGATGACGTGTCCGCCCGGACCCGCGGCGTGGCCGGCGGCGTGGCCGAGCGGATCGATGAGCGCCGGCAGCCAGAAGGAGAGCGCCACGCCGAGCGCCGCGGCCTGAGCGATCGCCGAGGAGGCGAACACCATCCGCCGCAAGACGACGTGCACCCCGAGGAACCCCAGCAGGGCGCCGGCGAGGCCCCCGGCCAGGATCGCGTCCCGGAAGATTCCCAGGTTGGCGAACAGCTCGTGCCAGGTCGCGCCGGTGTCGGTCACGGTCGTTCTCCCTCGCGCTGCCGGTCGGCGCGCCCGACGAACCGCGCGTAGATGTGCTCGAACTCGGGCGCGGACCGCATCGCCGTCGCGGTGGCCGCCAGCGCCACCCGGTGGTCGCGATCGAGGAGCAGCGCGTGGTCGGCCCGCTCGAGGCCGTCCTCGACCAGGTGGGTCACCATCACCACGGCCGCGCCGCGCCGCTGGCGCAGGCGTTCGATGAGGCCGAGCACCTCCTGCTCGGCGGCCGCGTCCAGCGCGGCGGTCGGCTCGTCGAGGAAGACCAGATCGGCGTCGGTCGCCAGCGCCCGGGCCATCAGCACGCGCTGCCGCTGCCCGCCCGACAGATCGCGCAGCTGCCGCCGCTCGAGCGCCTCGACGCCCACCTCGCTGAGCGCGGCGCGCGCCCGCCCGAGGTGCTCGCCGAGGTTCGCCAGCAGCACGTTGCCGGTCCCCTGCAGCCCCATGAGCACGAAGTCGAGGACGGAGATGGGGAAGATCGCGTCCAGGGCCGACTGCTGCGGCACGTACGCCAGGCGGAGGCCCGGCCGCCGTTCGATGATGCCCTCCACGGGACGGCCGAGGCCGAGCGCCGTGCGGACGAAGGTCGACTTGCCGGCGCCGTTGGGCCCGATGACCGCCCACAGCTCCCCGGCCCGCACGGTGAGCGTGAGCGCCGGCAGGATGGCGATGCCGTCGTAGCCGACGGTCAGCGCCCGGACGTCGAGGAGGCTCTCACCGGCCGGCAGGCGCCGATCGGCAGGCGGTGTGGCAAGAGATGAACTTGTTCGAGCGGCAGACGATAGAGGACGAGACACGAAAGCCTCCAGACTAAAGGGCAGCGTGAGCGCCGCGGACGAAGGCCGCGGACGGTGTGACTGCCGCGGCTCCCGGCGAAAAAGAAGAGCAAGGCGCGGCCGTGTGAGAGACCAGCCAAAAGGGCCGGCCGACGTCGAATGTCGCTAAGCCGAGGGAGGCGAGGTCTTGGGAGCGCTGGCCAGAACGCCGGCCCGGTCGCCGAGAGCCACCGCTCGCTCCGCCGGACGGACCGCCGGCTGCGGCGAAACGGTGCCCATCGCGCCACCTGCCGACGGGGCGCAAGAGCTGCCCTCGATCGTGAAGGCGACGCCGCAATGCTCGTGCGCGTCCGCCGTCTCGCTCCCCTGCGCGCGGAGCGAGTCGTTGGCGCCGGCTGCCGGTCCGGCGCCCTGGTTTCCCACGATGGCCACCACGTGCGTCAGCTCGCCGTGCTCGGCGCAGCGGAAGTGCCGCACCGTCATCTCGTGCGAGATCGACAAGAGCTGGGCGAGCGTCGCCGCCGCCATCACCGCGACGGTGAACGCCTTGGCGGAGGCCGAAGCCCCGTGATTGCCGACACGCAGCCGCATGAGCGCTTCTCCGAGAGGTAAACGAGATGCGGTCGCTCGTCAAGGCGGCGCGCCTTGACAGATCGCCGCGCGCAGCGGAAGACCAGCGGGTGGAAAGCCCCGCTCCACCCGAGATCCCCCCCGGTCCGCACCGGGATCTTCGTCCCCGGCGGCAGGCGGCGCCCGCGCGCCTGGCGGGGCACCCGTTCGTCTGGGCGGCGCTGCTCGCGCTCCTGTTCGGGGTGCCGATCTTCCGGTCGGTGACCCGGCGCCTCGGCGCCTCGCCGGCGATTCTAGGAACCCTCCCCCCCTTCACGCTCACCGATCAGCGCGGCCAGCCGTTCGGCACGCGCGATCTCGCCGGCAAGGTCTGGGTGGCCGACTTCATCTTCACCTCCTGCCAGGAGGCCTGTCCGCTGCTCAGTCAGAAGATGGCCGAGCTCGGCCGCCGCGCGCGCCACCTCGGTCCCGACTTCCACCTGGTGTCGATCTCGGTCGATCCCCAGCGCGACACGCCCGCGCGGCTGGCCACGTACGCCGCCCGCTACGGCGCGAGCCCCCTCGGCTGGTCGTTCCTCACCGGCCCGGCCGACGCCATCGAGGCGGCGGTGACGGGCGGCTTCAAGGTCGGCATGGGCAAGGAGAAGCTCCCCGGCGACGGCAACTTCTGGCAGATCTTCCACGGCGAGAACCTGGTCCTCGTCGACCGCCAGCTGCACATCCGCGGCTACTTTCCGGCCACGCCCGAGGGGCTCGACCTCCTGCTGGCGGCGGCCGGTCGGGTGGCGAACGGCGCCTGAGACGGAGCTACGAAGGGAATTCTTTGGTGTCCGTCTCGCGCCGCCCCATCGCGAACACCGAGTCGTGCGTGTGAGGCCGGTCCTCGTCCGGCAAGCTGGGCGCGAGCGGTAGGTCCTGCAGCAGCGGCTGCCCCGGCGCCGCCCCGCCCCGCGGCCCCAGCGCCTCGCGCCAGAGCACGCTCTTCGCCGTCCGCACGGCCTCGCGGGTCGGCGCCTTCTCGATGATGTCGGCCAGGCTCAACACGCCGGCCAGGGTCCCGTCCGCGTGGACCAGCACGACGTGGGCTCTCCCCTCTTCGTTCATCAGCTCCTCGGCGACGTGCAGATCGGCGTCGACGAAACAGGTGAGGACCGGCCTGGTCATCACCTCGCTGACGGCGGTCCGCTTCGGATCGAGCCGCGTCGCCATGGCGCGATTGACGAGATCGCGATCTCCGACCACGCCCACGACCTTGCCCTCGGCGTCGCAGACCGGCAGAAATCCGACCTGCGCGTCAGCCATCACGGTCGCGGCCCGGTCGACCGTGTCGTGCTCCGACAGCATCTCGACGTTCTTGCTCACGATGTCGCTGCACCTCATGACCATCCCCTCTTCCTGCTGGCGCCGCCGGGGCCGAAGCCCTGCCGCGCAACATCAGCCTTTTTCGTAATTTGCTCATGGTTCGGCCCGAGGGAACGCCGGCTGACCCTGATGGTCCTCGACCGGCCGCATGGCTCAGCCAGGCACGCCGTCGGACGCGTCCGGATGGGCTGGCCCCGTGATCCGAGGGAGCGACCGCCACGACGCTTGACGGGTCGGCGGGCGCCTGTTAGCACGACGCCCATGATCAAGCGGGCCCTGGGCGTTCTTGCGCTTGCCGCGTCGGTCGCAACCGGCGCCTGTCAGAAAGAGAGCGCCCCGGCCCCGGCGCCCGCTCCCGCCGCACCGGGCGCCGCGCCTGCCGCCGCCGCGGCGCCCGCGACCGGCCACGCCGTCGTCGAAGGGACCGTGAAGTTGAACGGGACGCCGCCGGAGATGGCGCTGACCAAGCGCGACGCCGACCCGTTCTGCGCCCGGACGCCGATGAAGGACGAAGAGGTCGTCGTCGGACCTGGGGGCGGGCTGGGCAACGTCGTCGTGCGCGTCACCGAGGGCGTGTCGGGCCACTACGAACCGCCGGCCGCGCCCGCCGCGCTGGATCAGAGCGCCTGCATGTACCGCCCGCGCGTCCAGGCGATCGTGGCCGGCCAGATGATCTCGATCAAGAACGGCGACCAGACGCTGCACAACGTGCACGGCTACCGCGGGCCGTCCACGCTCTTCAACCAGGCGGAGATCCCCGGCCTACCGCCGATCGCCCGCAAGATCGGGGCGGCGGGCGACATCCTCAAGTTCAAGTGCGACGTCCACCCCTGGATGACCGGCTACGTGGTGGTGAACGGCAACCCGTTCTTCGCCGTCACGGGGCCGGACGGACGTTTCCGGATCGCCGGCCTGTCGCCCGGGAAGTACACGCTGACCGCCTGGCAGGAACGTTACGGCGCCAAGACGGCCGAGGTGACCGTCGCCGAGGGCAAACCGACCGAGGTGAGCTTCGCCTACGATGCCAAATGACGTGAGCGCTGCGCAGCTCCAACGCGCAGAGCACGCGGACCCGGACCCCGTCCCGGCGCCGCAGGCGGGCCCGCGCCGGGTTCACCGGTTCGCGATCGCCACCGCCGTCGCGACGTATCTCCTCATCCTGATCGGCGGTCTCGTTCACGGCACGGGCTCGAGCCTGGCCTGCCCCGACTGGCCCACCTGCTACGGCTCGTTCATGCCCAAGATGGAGGGAGGCGTGCTGGTCGAGCACAGTCACCGCCTGGCGGCCGGCACGGTCGTGATCCTGACGCTGGTGCTGGCGGGCCTGCTGACCGCCGCGCGCGATCCGGCGCTGCGGCGGTTGCGCGGATTCGGGTGGCTGGCGGTGGGGCTGGTGTTCGCGCAGGCGCTGCTGGGCGGGATCACCGTCCTCCTGCGCCTGCCGACGCCGATCTCGACGGCGCACACCGCGACGTCGCTGCTCTTCTTCATGACGGTGCTCTACCTGGCCGTGCGCTCCAGGCCCGCGCCGCTGGCGGCGGTCGCCCCCTCGGCCCCGGTCGTCTCGCGCCTGGCGCTGGTCACCGCGGTCGCCGTCTACATGCAGATGGTGCTGGGGGGCCTGGTGCGCCACTCGGGCGCCGCTCTCGCCTGTCTGGACGTCCCGCTCTGCCGCGGGTCGCTCTGGCCCCACGCCCACCCGACGGTGCTGATCCAGGCGCTGCACCGGCTGAACGCCGTCGCGGTCAGCGGCCTGGTGCTCGCCTCGTCGATCGTCACTTGGCGCCGCGCCACCCGCCGCCCGCTGCTGCGGGCGCTGGCGCTGACGGCGCCCATCCTGGTCGGCGTGCAGATCTGGCTGGGGATTCACTCCGTGCAGTCGTTCCTCGATCTGGCCACCGTCGAGAGTCACCTGGCCGTGGCGACCGCGCTGCTGGCCGTCATGGCGCTCACCGTGCTGGTGGCGCGCCCGCAGGGCCAGCCGAGCTTCCCGCGCCTCGCCTGGTTCCCGGCCGTCGTGCAGCTGACCAAGCCCCGCATCACCGGTCTGGTGATCGTCACCTTCATCGGCGGGCTGTGGCTGGCGCCCGGGCAGATCGCCACCTGGCGCGCAATCATGACCCTCGTCGGCACCGCGCTGCTGGTGGCCGCCTCGAACACTTTCAACATGTACCTCGAGCGCGACGTCGATCCGCTGATGGAGCGGACGCGCGATCGCCCCCTGCCGCGCGCCGCGCTGTCGCCCGAGACGGCGCTGGCCTTCGGCACCGTGCTCGCCTGCGCCGCGGTGCCGCTGGTTTTCCTGGGCGGCAACCTCCTGACCGGAATCCTGGGCCTCGCCGCGCTCGGCAGCTACGTGGCCGTCTACACGCCGCTCAAGCGGCACTCGGCGATTGCCCTCTTCATCGGCGCCGTGCCGGGCGCGCTGCCGCCGCTCATGGGCTGGACCGCGGCGACGGGGCGCCTCGACGCGCCCGGGCTGGCGCTGTTCGCCATCCTGTTCCTCTGGCAGATCCCCCACTTCCTGGCCATCGCCATCTACCGCGGCGCCGACTACGCGCGCGCCGGCTTCAAGGTGCTGCCGAACGCCATCACCCCGCGCGCCACGCGTCTCACCATCGTCCTCTTCTCGGTCGGCCTGGTGGCCGCGACGATCCTGCTGCAGCCGCTGCACGTGGCCGGCCCCTGGTACCTCGGCTGCGCGGCGCTCCTCGGCGCCGTCTTCATCGGCTGGGCGGCCGCCGGCCTCCGGCGGGCCGCGGAGAACGCCTGGGCGCGCTCGCTGTTCTTCTACTCGATCGTCTACCTGACGCTGCTGTTCGTGGCCATCGTCGTCGACCGGACGATCGCCTGACGGCTCCGGTCTCCCCCCGGGGAGACATTTCGATCTTTCGTCCGTCACGTTTTCTTGTCGTGCCCCTCCTTGCATCCGCGCACAAGCGTGTGCATAAGGAGACCCCAATGCGACAGCCATCAGTCAACGGATTCGGACGGACGTTTCTCGGCTTGCTCTCGGCGGCAGCCTTCTCGGTTCTGGGGGGGTGCGCCTCCAATCCACCTCCACCGACGGCGTCGGGCGCGGGCGTGACGCCGCCGGCCTCGTTTGCCGACCAGGTCGCGCAGGGCCAGAAGCTCTACGCCGACAACTGCGCCAACTGCCACGGCGACTCCGGCCAGGGAACCGCCAAGGCCCCGAAGGTGGTGGGCCTCAAGGACGGCGCGCTCCCGATGGACCCACCGGCAGACCGCAAGTACCGCAAGAGCAAGTTCGTCACCGTGGCGGACGTCGCCGAGTTCACGGTGGCCAACATGCCGCCCGGCAAGGCGGGCAGCCTGACCAACGACCAGTACTGGGCGGTCCTGGCCTTCGACCTGCACGCCAACGGCATCGACCTGCCATCGCCGCTCACGCCCGAGGTCGCCAAGACGCTGACCATCCCGCGCTAATTCGGGGCCACCGCGCGCGCAACGACTGCCCCAAGCCGATCGCGTGAGCGGAGGCGAGCTTTGCTCGCCGGAGCTCGTCGCGGGAGGGGTTGGGAACCCTCCCAGGGTTCCCACGTCGATCGCGTGAGCGGAGGCGAGCTTTGCTCGCCGGAGCTCGTCGCGGGAGGGGCTGGGAACCCTCCCAGGGTTTCCAACCAGATCATCAGCTATCGTTGCGCGCATGACGTCGCTGTCGGTCCTCGATCTGGCGCCGATCGTCGAGGGGAGTGACGCCGCCCAGGCGCTTCGCAACTCCGTCGATCTGGCGCGGCACGCCGAGCGCTGGGGGTACCGCCGCTTCTGGCTGGCGGAGCACCACAACATGCCCGGCATCGCCAGCGCGGCGACGTCGATCGCCATCGCCCACGTCGCCGCCGCGACGTCCAACATCCGGGTCGGCGCGGGCGGGATCATGCTCCCCAACCACGCGCCGCTGGTGATCGCCGAGCAGTTCGGCACCCTCGACGCGCTCTACCCGGGCCGGATCGATCTGGGCCTCGGGCGCGCGCCGGGGACCGATCCCGAGACGGCCTACGCGCTCCGTCGAACGCTGGCCAGCCACCCCGACAGCTTCCCCGAGGACGTCGGGGAGTTGCTCTCGTTCCTGGCTCCGGCCGCGCCGGGGCAGCGGGTGCAGGCGGTGCCGGGCGCCGGGGCCGACGTCGAGATCTGGATCCTCGGCTCGAGCCTGTTCGGCGCCGAGCTGGCCGGGAACCTCGGGCTGCCGTTCGCCTTCGCCTCCCACTTCGCGCCCGCGCTCCTCGACCAGGCGGTCGAGATCTACCGGCGGTCCTTCCAGCCGTCGGACCGCCTGGCGCGGCCGCGCCTGATGCTGGGGGTGAACGTCGTGGCGGCCGACAGCGACGCCGAGGCGGCGCTGCTGCTCACCTCGCTCCAGCAGGCGTTCGTCAACCTGCGGAGCGGCCGACCGACGCGGCTGCCGCCACCCGCGCCCGGTTACGCCCAGCGCCTGGCGCCGCAAGCGGCCGCGCTGCTCGACGGCATCCTCGCCTGCGCGGCGGTCGGCTCCCCCGACACCGTGCGCGGTCGGCTCGAAGCCCTGCGGGCCCGCACCGACGCGGACGAGCTGATCCTCACCGCGCAGATTTACGATCACGCCGCGCGCCTGCGCTCGTTCGAGCTCGCGGCCGCCCTCTGGGATTGAGCGCGCACCCGCCGGGAGTCAGGGCGCGCGCCGGAGCGCATAGACCCGGGCCGAGGACGAAGCGTAAAGGAGAGAGAACCGCTCGGGATGATCGTCCGCCCAGCGGCGTTCGACCGGGAAACCATCGGCGTCGGCCGCGATGTTCCGTTGCACGAGCGGGTACATCTTCTGGACGAAGAGGATCTCGGTGCCGGCGGAGCGAAGGTTGCGCCACCAGACATCGAAGGTGCCGCCCTGGCGATAGAGCGCCGGCTCCGGGTTGGATCCGACGCCGGCCCCGAGGCGCCGAGCAAAGTCCTGCAGGCCATCGTCGAGTTGCCCCGCCACGTTGACGTACCTGACGCGGTTCCCGATCCGCTCGCCCGTGAGGGGAAATGCGACGTTCGAGCCCGTGTAGGCCACGCGGGCGTCGTGCACGTGGGCCCGAAACCACGACCAGGCCGGAACGCCGTAGGGAGGATCGCGCGCATCGTACCCGGCAAAACCGGCACCCACCGCCAGGGCGATCCCGAGGACGGCGCCCGCGACCAACGCCAGCCGACGGGCACGAGAAGCGCGCTCGATCGCCGGGAAGCCGAACCAACCGACCGCGGCGGCCAACGAAAGCCCCAGCCAGGCGACTCTCGGCTGCTGAATCACGCCGCCGATGACCGCGCCGGCGACGGGCGCCCACCCGAGAAGGGCCGGAGGGACGGACGCTGCCTGGGCGATCGCGACGGCCGCCACGCCGAACACCGCAAACAGGAAGCGATCCTGCTGGTACGGTATCGCCACCCAGAACAGCGCCAGCAGCGCGGCAGCGATCATCACCTCCGCGGTTCGGCGACGGCGTGCGAACGCCACGCCCATCGCCGCCGCGAACCCCACGCCCGAGTTGGCCAGCATCTGCGCGAGCTTGCGCACCCGGCCGACCGGCACGTGGAAATGCCACCTCCGCATCGCGGCGGCGTCATAGACGGCCGGCAGATGGAGGCCCGGGACAGCTGCCGGGTAGAGGGGATTTCCGGTGACCACCAGGTTGCGCAGATACCAAAACCC
>Ga0134126_10003744_pt1 | contig 19045 bp, 15 predicted proteins | sample KB31752_FD_96881 | JGI IMG/M metagenome (GOLD analysis project Ga0134126, IMG submission 96881) | Terrestrial soil microbial communities with excess Nitrogen fertilizer from Kellogg Biological Station, Michigan, USA - KB3-175-2 | ecosystem: Environmental > Terrestrial > Soil > Unclassified ...
GGTCATGCGCCGCGGGCCGGTCGTGCACTGCGGGCCGGTCGTGCACTGCGGGCCGGTCGTGCACTGCGGGCCGGTCGTGCACTGCGGGCCGGTCGTGCAGTGCGGGCCGGTCGTGCACTGCGGGCCGGTCGTGCGCGGCGGGCCGGGCCGGGCTGGCGGCGGCCGCGCCGGCGGTGGCCGGAACGGCGCCAGAGACAGCCGTGGCGGCCGCGGTCAGGATGCCGGTCAGGGCAAGGGCGCGGGACAGCCCGCGGCGGTTCATCACGCGCCTGAGCGTAGGCCCCGCAAACCCGGTCATAAAAGGCTGAGCGGGAGTACAGCTGATAACAACCTGATCACTAGTTATCCCCGGCCACAGCCGTCGCCCGCTTGGCCGGGCTCACCGGCCCGCCCCAACGACGTGGTTGTTGCAACCACGCCGTTGCAGCAACGTGAGAGCAACAACCACGTCGTTAGCGCGGGGCGGCTGGCCGCCGATCATGGCTGCTCGGACGTAACACTGGCAACAGTCTGATCACTAGTGATCCCGGGCAACACCGGCCGGCCGCTCCGCGGGCGGGGCGGAGCGCGGGATAGCCAGGGCGTCGACGGCGACGGCGCCGGACGGGCCGCAGATGAGCGGGTTGACGTCCAGGGCCTCGAGGTCGTCGCCCAGTTCCAGGGCCAGCGCGGAAAGGCCGGCGATGGCCCGGAGCGCCGGGGCCAGCGCGGCCGGGGGCGCGCCCCGGACCCCGGCCAGCAGCCTGCTGACCCGCAGGCCCGCCAGCAGCTGCGCGGCCAGCGCCTCGTCCACCGGCGGCAGCGCGACGGCGTGGTCGGCCAGCAGTTCGACCAGCACGCCGCCGGCCCCGACCACGACCAGCGGGCCCAGGCCGGGATCCCTGATCAGGCCCAGGGCCAGCTCGGGCCCGGCCGGGGCGGCCTGGCAGACCAGCACCCGCCGGCCCAGGCGGTCGGCCAGGTCGGCGTAGGCGGCGGCCAGGGCATCGGGGTCGTCCAGGCCGAGCACCACCCCGCCGACGTCCGACTTGTGGGTGATGGCGGGCTCGTCGGTCTTGAGCACGACCGGGTAGCCGAGGGCCTGCGCCGCGGCCAGGGCCCCGGCTTGGTCGATGGCGGGCACGGCGGCCACGGTCGGGATGCCGTACTCGCCCAGCAGCGCCAGCAGCGGTGCGCCCCCGGTCACCCCGCGGGCCAGCAGCTCACGGGCGCGCCGCCGCCGGTCCGGGTCGACGGCCGCGTGCGGCGCCGGGCGACCGCCGGGCTGGTCGGCCAAAGCGGCCTGGCGGCCGTGGTCGATCAGGTGGCGCAGGGCGAGCAGGCCGGTCCTGGTGCCCTCGAGCACGGGGACGCCGTTCTCGCGCAGCAGCCCGGCGATCTCGGGGTCGATGGCGCTGCCCAGGTTGCTGAGCACGGCCAGCGGCTTGTCGGTGCGCACCGTCGCGTCGAGCAGGGCCAGCGGGTAGGAGCGGTCGCCGTCCAGCTCGTGGACCAGGTCCACGGCCAGGGCGACGGCGGCCACCGCCGGGTCGCCGGCCAGCGCGGTCAGCGAGGCGGCGAACAGCTCGCGGGTGTCGGCGCCGGTGCCCCAGACGTCCAGCGGGTTGGTCGGCACCAGGCCGGGGTCGAGCAGCTTGCCCAGCAGCTCGGTGGTGGCCGGGCTGATCCGGGCGAACGGCACGTCGAGCTGCTCGGCCACGTCCGCGGTGTGGGCGCGCTCGAGCCCGGAGTCGTGCACGGTGGCGATGCCCAGCGTCGGCTCGGCCGCCACGCCCGGCTCGTCCGCGACAGCGGACGAGACCAGCGGGGGCGGGATGACTCGGCGGCCGATGGCGAACAGCTCCAGGGTGTCGGCCAGCTCGCCCAGGTCGCCGACCCGGTGCACGCCGTAGGCCCGGGCCAGGGCCTCCCAGCCGCCGTCGGCCGCGGCCAGCGCGCCGGAGTGGGCCGCCACCATGGCCTGGCCGCTGACCGACCCGCCCACGGTCAGCAGCACGACGGGGATGTCCCGGTCGGCGGCCGCGGCCAGCACCGCGGTCAGCTGGCCGGCGTCGCGCATGGCCTCCAGGACCAGTGCCAGCACCTTGGTCTCGGGCAGGCCGAGCGCGTAATCCAGGTACGCCGGCGTGGTGGTGACCAGCTCCTGCCCGGACGAGACGGCCAGCGAGAAGCGCAGCCCGCGGCGGGCCCGCAGCAGCGCGGAGAACACCGAGCCGGAGTGGGTGACCAGCGCCACCGGCCCGGTCGGCATGGGGCTGGTCTCGATGTAGCCGATGGCCCGCAGCCCCCGGCTGACGTTGATGAACCCCATGCACCCGGCGCCGCACATCTGCATGCCGCCGTCCCTGGCGATCCGGGCCAGGCGGTCCCTGAGGGGGACCGCCTGGTCGGACTGGGGCTCGTAGGCGTTGCCGAAGATCACCGCGGAGCGGTCGCCGCGGGCCGCGGCCAGCTCGAGCTGGGGCTCGAGCTGGCCGTCGGGCACCGCCAGCAGCGCCAGGTCCACGGGCTCGGGCAGGTCGGCCAGCGACGGCAGGCACCGGCGCCCGTCGATCTCGCCGTAGCGGGGGTTGATCAGGTGAACCAGGGGCCGGGACGGGCTCCTGGTCACCTCCTCGACCATCCGCTGCCCGAACGTGCCCGGCCGGGGTGACGCCCCGACCAGGGCGATGCTCCGGGCTTGGAGCATCGAGTCCAGCGCGGTACTCACTTTGTTAATCAGAAATCCCGGTCACGACCGACGGGTTACCTTGCGGATCTGGCCCGACCGCTTGCTGGTCTTGCGGTCCGCGATCGCTGCCCGCGCCGCCTGCCAGCCGGGGATGCCGCAGACGCCGCCGCCGGCGTGGGTCGCCGAGCTGCCGTAGTACAGGCCCGGCACCGGGGTCCGGTAGTCGGCGTAGCCGGGCGCCGGCCGCATGTGGAACAGCTGCTCCAGCGACAGCTCGCCGTGGAAGATGTTCCCGCCGACCAGGCCGTACTCGTGCTCCATCTCGTAGGGCCCGACCACGTCCCGGTGCAGGATCGCCGACTTGAGGTTGGGGGCCAGCTCGTTGTAGCAGTCGATCATGCGGTCGGCGTAGGCCTCCAGCTCGGCCGTGTGCGGCTCGGAGTTCCAGTCGGCCGGCACCCACTGGGTGAACAGCGACATGATGTGCGTGCCCTCGGGGGTCAGCGACTTGTCGAACGCGGTCGGGATCACGCCGTCGCTGAACGGCCGGGCCGCGGGCCGGCCCTCCCTGGCGTCCTGGAAGGCGCGCTCGATGTACTCCATGGTCGGGGCCATCTCGACCGAGCCGGTGTGGTGCTCCTGGAGCTGCGAGCCGGGGTCGGCGATGAAGTCGGGCAGCTCGCCTAGGGCCAGGTTGATCTTCACGACGCCGCTGCGGGTCTTCCAGTGCTGGATGTCGGTGACGAAGTCGTCCGGCAGGTTCTCGGCGCCGACCTGGTCCAGGAACGCGGTCCGCGGGTGCAGCGTGGACACGACCACCTTGGCCCGCAGTTCCTCGCCGTTGTCCAGCACGACGCCGGCCGCCTGGCCGTTCTCGACCAGGATCCGGGCCACCCGGGCGTTGGTGCGCACCTCCGCGCCGTGGCTGCGGGCGGCGGCCTCGATGGCGCTGGACACGCCGCCCATGCCGCCTTCCTGGAAGCCCCAGTTCCCGAGGTGGCCGTCGCCGACGTCGCCGATGGAGTGGTGGGCCATCACGTAGGCGGTGCCCGGCTCGTAGGGGCCGGCCCAGGTGCCGATCACGCCGTTGACCGCGAGCGCGCCCTTGACCTGGGAGGACTCGAACCAGTCGTCGAGCAGGTCGGCGATGCTCATGGTCATCAGCCGGGTGACGTCGGCGATGGTCCGCACGTCCAGGCCGCGGTTGCGCCAGGCCAGGCGCAGGGTCTCGGCCAGGTCACGCGGCTTGCGCGAGCCCAGGTTGGGCGGCACGGTGAGCAGCAGCGGCCCGAGCACGTCGGCCAGGCCTTCCAGCCAGGCGTCCCACTTGGGCATGGCGTCGGCGTCGGCCTTGGACCACTTGGAGACTTCCTCGTAGTTGCGCTTGGCGTCGTCGGCGTACAGCTTGATCGAGCCGCCCTCGGGGAAGGCCTGGTAGTACGGCCCCATGGGGTAGATCTTGTAGCCGTACCGCTCGAGCTCCAGCTCGCGGATGATGGTCGGCGGCAGCAGGCTCATCACGTAGGACAGCCGGGTGACCTTGAGCTCGGGGGCGTCGGGCCACGGCGCCTCGGTGGTCGCCGCCCCGCCGGTCTTGTACCGGCCCTCGAGCACGATCGTGCGAGCGCCCGACCGGGCCAGATAGGCAGCCGCGGTTAGGCCGTTATGCCCCCCGCCGACCACGATGGCGTCGTATGTTGCGGCCATGGGTGTGACCTCCCGAGTATGCCTGCAGGCCCGGATACGGTTTGACTGAATGTTCAGTCTAGAAACCTGATACGGTATCGACAAGGGGTCAGCGCCAGATGGACAGTGCTGATAGGCAGTCTTGATTGATCGAGCAACCTAGTCAGTACCGACATCGCGAGAGAATGATGTGCCCTGTGCGGCACACCGCGATGAGAGGACTGCTGCGATGACAGTGCGAGCCGGCGACAGCGCCGAGGCTCCGGGCACCGCGGACCAGCGGCGCACGCAGATGGTGGTCGCCGCGCTGGAGGTCATTTCCGAGCGCGGCTACGCGGACACGCGCATCGCCGACGTGGCCCAGCGCGCCGGAGTCAGCCCGGCCCTGGTCATCTACTACTTCAAGACCAAGGACCAGCTGCTCACCGAGGCCATCAGGCACTACGAGGAGTCCTGGTACGCGGTCGGCCAGCGGCGGATCGATCAGCTGCCCACGGCCGCGGCCCGGCTTGAGGAGATCGTGGCCATGAACTGCCTGAGCGAGGCCGACCCGGCGCCGGGCAGCTCGTGGCAGCTGTGGCTGGACTTCTGGGCCCAGGCCGCCCGCAACGCCGAGGTGGCCAGCGTGCGTCGCAAGGCGGACGAGCGCTGGCGCGAGCAGATCAGCTCGATCGTGCTGGCCGGCCAGGAGGCCGGGGAGTTCCGCGACGTGGATCCGGTCTCGTTCGCGACCTGCATGTCCAGTCTGCTGGACGGGCTGACCATCCAGATCGCGCTGGAGGACCCGGCCGTCGACTCGCTCGGGGCGTTCGAGATGACGATGCAGTTCGTGGCCGACCGGCTGGGGTTCAGCTGGGACGCGGCCCGGGCCCGCGCGGCCAGGACCGAGCAGGCCAGCGCTTAGCCCGCTTGCAGCGCGCCGGGCGCGGCGATGTCGATGGGCAGGTCGTCGCCCTGCTCGGCCACCTCTCCACCGCCCGCCAGCACCCGCAGCGCGTCGGGGGCCAGGAACGCGTGCACCGGGGTGCCCTGGCTCCAGGCCGTCTGGCTGCCGTCGTTCTGCAGCACCGCCTGCAGGTCCGTCCCGGCCGCCAGGCGCAGGAACACCTGCGTGGATGACCCCAGGTAGACCAGCCGCTCGACCATGGCTGGCACCCGGTTCGGCCCGGTCGAGCCGAACTCCTCGATCTTGACCCGCTCGGGCCTGATCACCGCGTGCGAGCGGTCCGGGGCCTCCTGCCCGCCATGGTCCACGGTCAGCACGCAGTCGCCCAGCTTGGCCTGGCACTGGCCGCCAGGCCCGCGCTCGGTGATGTCCACCTCCATGAGGTTGGACACGCCCAGGAAGTCGGCCACGTAGGTGTCGGACGGCTCCTCGTAGACCTCGGTCGGCGAGCCGATCTGCACGATCTTGCCGTCGCGCATGACCGCCAGCCGGTCGGACATGGTCAGCGCCTCTTCCTGGTCGTGGGTCACGTACAGGAACGTGATGCCGACCTGCTCCTGGAGCGCCTTGAGCTCGACCTTGAGCGAGCGGCGCAGCTTGGCGTCCAGGGCGCCCAACGGCTCGTCCAGCAGCAGCACCGACGGCTGGAGCACCAGGGCCCTGGCCAGCGCCACCCGCTGCTGCTGGCCGCCGGACAGCTGGCCCGGCCTGCGCTTCTCGAACGACTTGAGCTTGACCAGGTCCAGCGCCGAACAGACCCGGCTGGACAGCTCCGAGCTGGGCAGCTTCCGGCTGCGCAGCCCGAAGGCCACGTTGTCGAACACGTTCAGGAACGGGAACAGCGCGTAGCTCTGGAAGACTGTGTTGACGTTGCGCTTGTGCGGCGGCACGGCCGACACGTCGGTGCCGTCGAGCAGGATCTTGCCCGCCGTGGGCTGCTCGAACCCCGCGATCAGTCGCAGCGTGGTGGTCTTGCCGCAGCCCGACGGGCCGAGCAGGGAGAAGAACTCACCGCTGGCGATCTGCAGGTCGATGTCGTCGACGGCCACCTCGGCGAACCGCTTGGTCAGCGACACCAGCTCGATCCGGCCACCCGGCATGACGGATACCTGCCCTTCTAGTTCTCGGCACCGGCGATGGTGGCCAGGGCCTGCTGGCCGTCGATGCGCTGCCCGCGGGTCATGAAGCGGTAGCCCAGGAAGCCCAGGATGGCCACGACGAACGACATCACCAGCATGACGGTGGCCAGCGCGTTCAGCGCCGGGCCGCCGTTGCCGCCGTGCTGCGTGGAGTAGATGATCACCGACATCGGCGTGTTGCTGGCGTTGGACGACAGCAGGTCCACGATCACGAAGTCGTCGATGACCCCGGAGAAGACCAGGATCGCGCTGGCGAAGATGGCCGGCCACAGCAGCGGCATCATCACCCGGCGCATCGTCTGCCACTGGGTGGCGCCCAGGTCGGCCGCCGCCTCCTCGTAGTGTCTGCCGATGCCCACCAGCCGGGCCTGGACGATGATCGCCGGCCAGCTCACGTTCCAGGTCACCAGGCCCAGGATCTCAGCCAGCAGGCCGAGCTGGATGCCGGTGAACAGCTTGGTGAACACGAAGAACATGGCCACGCCGAAGATCAGCTCGGGGACCACGAACGACAAGATCATCACGAAGTTGAAGCTGGCCGCGGTCTTGCTCCGCCACCGGTTGATGCCCAGCGCGAACGCCACCCCGATCGGCACCGCGATCAGGGTGGTGTAGGCGGACAGCTTGAGCGTGGTGAACACCGAGCTTTGCAGCTGCGGGTTGTGGAAGACCGAGTTGACCGGGTCACCCCAGTACCAGCGCCAGGACAGGCCCTGGTACGAGGCCTGCGACTTGCCCGAGTTGAAGGAGAACAGCACCGCGATGGCAATCGGCGCCAGCGACCACAGCAGGTACAGCCAGGTGAAGCCCTCCAGGAGCCAGGGGTGCCGCCACGGGTTGCGCCACGGCCGCAGCCGCGTGCTGCCGCCCGCCGTCTTCGCGGCCGCGCCGGAGGTGCTCGACCGGGCGGTGACGCTGGTCACTGTGCCTCCTCGCGCGCCTGAGTCACGACGCCTCCCTGGACGAGCGGTTGGTGGCCACCACGTAATAGATCATGGGCCCGAGCAGGACCAGGAGCAGCAGCAGCGACAAGATCGCGCCCTGGCCCTCCAGGCCCGGCGTGCTGAGCTGGCCCTCGATCAGGTTGCCGATCATCGAGGTGCTGGGCGCGCCGGACAGCAGCGTGTTGGTGAAGTAGTCGCCGATCATCGGCAGCACCGTAATCAGCATGGCGGTGAGGATGGGCTGGCGTGACAGCGGCAGCGTCACCTTCAGGAACGTCTTGATCCGGCCCAGGCCCAGGTCACGCCCGGCCTCCAGCAGCGCGGGGTCGATGCGGTCCAGCCCCGCGTACAGGACCAGGATCAGGTACGGGATGTAGCCGTAGACCAGGCCCAGGATGACCGTGAACGAGTGCCCGCCGAGCCAGTTCACCGGCGCGGCGACGATGTGCAGCGACGTCAGCACCTTGTTCACGTAGCCGTTGGTCTGCAGCAGGTCGATCCAGGCCAGCATCCGCATCATGTAGCTGATCCAGAACGGCGCGATCAGCAGGACCAGGAACAGGGCCTTGCGCCGGCCGGCGAACCGGCTCACGAAATACGCCGCCGGGTAGCCGATGAGCAGGCACAGCGCCGAGGCGATGGCCACGTACAAGATGGTGTGCCACACGATCGGCCCGGCGAACGAGTCGGCGCCGAAGATGTCGTGCCACACGTTGGACAGGTTGGCCGAGCTCCAGTGCAGCGGGTTGTAGACCGCGACCGGCGACTCGAACAGCTTGTTGAGCTTGCCCTCGCCGATGGCCAGCACGGCGTAGAACGGCACGATGAACAGCACCGCCAGCCACAGGATGCCCGGCGCGGCCAGCAGTATCCAGAACTTGCGCGACTGGCGGCCGCTGTCACCGGCCGGACGCCGGCCGGGGCGGTCGGTACGGACCTGCGGGAGGTGGGCGGCCATGGCGTCAGATCCCGTTGCTCGCCACGAGCCAGGCCTGCTGCCACAGCGCGTCGGTATCCACCGGCAGCTGTAGCTCCGCGACCCCGCGGCGAAAGTAGGAGGGCAGCACGGCCGTGGACATCAGGCTTGGCGGGAGCAGCTTCTCCTTGACCAGCCGCTGCGGCGTGATCTGGTTGAGCGGCTGCATGTACCCGTTGAAGCTGATGTTCTCCAGCGCGTTGTTGAGGTCCAGCAGGTAATTGAGGAACAGATGGGCCAGGACCGGATTCTTGGCCGACGCCAGCACGGTATTGGTGTCATTGGCCACCGGACCCCGGCCGTCGGTCGGGAACCAGTAGCCCACCGTCTCCACCGGGGTCCCCTTGGGCATGTAATAAGGAGCCGCCGCCATGTCGCCTGACCAGGCGCTGTGGATCCAGGTCTGGGCGTCCGGCACCTCGGTGTAGTCGTTGTTGTCGATGTGCAGGTTGACCAGCTGGTCCAGCTGCTGCAGCGTGCGCCGGGACAGGTCGATCTGGGCCTTGCTGGTCGTGTTGAGGTCGTAGATGTTGTTCTTCATCAGCCCCAGGCTGATGCCCTCCCGGTAGTCGTCCAGGATGGCGACCTTGCCCTTGTACTTGGGATTCCAGGGCATCGCGTAGCCGTTCTTCATGGCGTACGGGTTCTCGTGGACCAGGTCTTTGCGCCAGGAGATGCCGGTCGTGTAGATCGTGTACGGGACCGTGTACTGCCAGCCCCGGTCGTAGAACGGGTTGACGAAGTCCGGCCAGGCCTGAGCGATGTTCGGGATGTAGCTGTGGTTCAGCGGCTTGAGCAGGTTGGACTCGATGAGCTGGCCGAGCACGTCCACAGTGACGCCCATGAACACGTCGAACTGCAGGCCGCTGCGCAGCTTGGACAGCGCCTCGTTCATGGTGTTGAACGTGGTCAGGACGACCTTGCAGTTGTACTTCTTGGCGAAGTGGTTCAGGCAGGCCTGGTTGACGTAGGCGACCCAGTTGTAGACCTGCAAGGTCGCGCCGGTCTCCGGCTTGAGCCCGCTGGCGATGGGCTTGAGGTCGCCCGTCGGCCAGGTCACCGGGGTGCCCGGCCGGGGGAGCGGAACCGTCTGGGCACCGGTCAGGAAGGGCGCGCACGCGTCCAGCAGGCCACCGGCGCCGCCCGCGAGCAGCGCGGCGGTGGCGCCGCGCTGCAGCGCCGCCCGCCGGGAGAGGCCTTGCACCCGACGGCGCCCGTCGGCTTGCCAGCCCTCTCGTGGGTGCATCTACCCCCACCTTTCCTCAGGAATCCATGTTCCCGGCCGACCCGGCCCGGCCCGTTGTCGGACCTGACCTGAACCCGATCTGACCCTTTGCTGGCCCTGACCTGAGTCCTGATTGAACAGTCAGCCAAGTTGTATCTGCCTAGGATTACTGGCTGGACCCGGCTGCGCAAGACCAGCCAGGTAACAAACCGAGGCTAGCTCGCGATAGACATCTTTCCCATCGCCGCGGCGAACGTCCCGAAATTCGCCACAAACCTGTCGATATCTGCCTCATCATGCTGGACCGAGATCAGCCACTGCTCGATCTTTCCCCACGGCGGCAGGAAGACCCCGCCGTTGTGCTGGAACAGCCAGTGCGCGTGGCTGTAGTCGTCCTCGACGTCGAGGAACCCGCGGAAGTTCCGGACCGGCCCGGCCGAGAACACCACACAGCCCTTTGCCCCTACCGAAACGACTCGCGCCCGCAGATTGTTACGCGCGATCTCCCGCTCCAGGCCCTCGACCGCCAGCAGTCGGAGCTTCTCCAGCCGCTCGTAAGCCTCGGCCGTGGCCACCTCGCAGAGCATGGCTCTGGTGGCGGCCATGGCCAGCGGGTTGCCGTTGAAGGTGCCGACCATCTCGTAGTCCCCGTTGGCCACGTGGGCCATGACCTCCTCGGTGCCGCCGATGGCGGCCACCGACACCCCGCCGCCGATGGCCTTGGCCAGGGTGACGATGTCCGGGAGCACGCGGGTCAGCCCGGTCGCGCCGCCGGGGCCGGCCGTGAGCCCGGTCTTGACCTCGTCGAAGGTGAGCAGCGCGCCGTGGGCGTGCAGCAGGTCCTTCAGGCCGGCCAGGTAGCCCGGCTCGGGCTTGATGATCCCGGCGTTCATCATGATCGGCTCGAGGATCATGCCCGCCACCTGGCCGGGGTGCTCGGTGAGCAGGCGGTCCACCGCGGCCAGGTCGTTGAAGCCCACGATCAGCGTCAGGTCGGTGATCGCGCGCGGGATGCCGGTGCTGGACGGGACGCTGTACGGGTGGTCGGCGGGGCCGATGTCCTCGCCCTCTTCGGGGCAGACGGAGACCTGGACCGAGTCGTGGTGGCCGTGGTAGCAGCCCTCGACCTTGATGATGAGGTCGCGGCCGGTGATCGCCCGCATCAGGTGGACCGCGTCCATGGTGGCCTCGGTGCCGGAGTTGGCGAACCGCCACTGAGGCAGCCCGAACCGGCGGGACAGTTCCTCCGCCACTGCGATCGCGGTCCGGGTCGGCTGGGCGAAGTGGGTGCCGAAGCCGACCTGCGAGCGCACCGCCTCCACGATGGCCGGGTGGCCGTGCCCGGCCAGGCCGGCGCCGTAGCCGCCATGCAGGTCCACGTACTCGTTGCCGTCGACGTCGTAGATCTTGGAGCCTTGCCCGTGGCTGAGCCAGACCGGCTGCGGACGGGTGATCTGCCAGCTGGAGGTCACCCCGCCGGCCAGCTTGCTCGATGCCAGGTCGGCCAGGCGGCGCGACTCGGGCTGACGGCGGGTGAAGATCTGTTCCTGGTCGTTGATGATCATTTCCAGTGGCGTCATGCCCTGGCCTGCCTGTTCCTGTCGGTCCGTCGGTCTGTCTGTTACCGGGTGGCCCCGCGTGCGGCTGGCCTAGCGCTGAGCCATTGGTGCTCAGCCATGGCGCTGACCAGCCCGTCCTTATTTGACTGACTGTTCAGTCTAAAACTCGGTCCGGCTGCCTGGCAAGGACGCGAGGCGTGGTCGGGCGTGGCGCTGGGGTCACCGAGCGCGCGTAATCCCACCTCAGGAGTGGTTCGCGTGGTGCCTGGAAATCCGCAACCGTTGGCAAGCGGCGCCGGGTCAGTGGACGGCGTTGAGGCGGGTGGCCACGATGCGGTAGACGATGCGCCAGCCCAGGATGAACAGGCCCAGGAACGCCAGCGCGACCACGATGAACGCCGCCGCGGTGCCCTGCCCGGCCAGCACCCGGATGATCATGCCCGCCACCGCGGCGCCCAGCCAGGCCCCGAGCCCGGTGGGCACCAGGGCCAGCGGACGCCGCCAGGCCCGCACCGCCAGCAGCCCGATCACAAGGCCGCCCAGGAACGGCCCGGCGGTGTAGAGCACGCCCGCCAGGCCGTCGCCGTCGTGGTGGGTGTGCCGGCCGATGGCCACGAACGCGAGCACGGCGCACACGTCGAGGACGACGCTGATCACCGCGGAGCGCATGGGCGCCAGGCTATCCGCCCGCCCGGCCGCCCGCACCGGCCGGATCGGGCCTGAGCGGTGCGGATCGCGCCTGAGCGGTGCGGATCGCGCCTGAGCGGTGCGGATCGCGCCTGAGCGGCCGGCCGCTGCGCCTATGCTGCGGGCAATGATCGTCGTCGTCACGCTCGAACCGGCCGTGCACGTCAGCTACGAGACTCAGCGCATCGTCCCCGGGCAGTCGCACCCCGTCGGGCGGGTCAGCTACCGGGCCGGCGGCCGCGGGCCCGCCGTCGCCCGGATGCTGCACACGTTCGGCCACGAGGTCGTGGCGGCCGGCCTGACCGGCGGCACCGCGGGGGAGCTGATCAAGGCCGAGCTCTCGCGGGTGGGCGTGCCGACCCAGTTCACGCCGATCGGCATGGAGTCGCGCCGGGTTGTCGAGGTGACCGACGCCTCCACCGGCACCACGACCAGCTTCGCCGAGCCTTCTCCGTACATCACCACCGAGGAGCTCGGGCGGCTGGCTGGCGACTACCGCGCCCTGATCGAGGGCGCCAGCGGCGCGGTGCTGTGCGGCGGGGTGCCCGACGCCCTGCCGCCGGAGACGTTCGCCACGTTCGCCACCTACGCGGCCGAGGCCGGGGTGCCGGTGGTCCTGGACGCGGGCGGCAGCGCGCTGGCCCACGGGGTGGCCCGGCGGCCCGCGCTGGTGATCCCCGAGGACCCGGCCGGCGAAGGTTCCACTGACCCGGCGGCGCTGATGGCGGCCGGAGTTGGCGCGGTGGTCACGATGGCGGGCTCGACGGTCACGGTGCTAACCGGCGAACACGAGTGGCGCGCCCGGCTGGACGGCTCGCTGCCCGCCCCGGCCGGAGGCGGGCAGACCGGAGACGGCCAGCGGATGTCTCGCGACGCGCTGGTGGCCGGGTTCGTGCCCGGCGTGACGCTGGGCTGGTCCTGGCCGGACAGCCTGCGGCATGCGGTCAGCCTGGCCGCCACGGCCACCCTGGCCGGCCGGGTTGACCTGGTCACTTACGAGCGGCTGCTGCCCGAGGTCATGGTCGAGTCGGGCCCTGGCAGGCCCGGTCCCGGCTAGCCGGCCGGGCGGCTCAGCGCGCCGGGTCAGGGCGCCGGGTCAGGGGGCCGGGTCAGGGGGCCGGGTCAGGGGGCGCTGTAGTTGTACAGGTTCTGGTTGGCGGGGGTCTGCGACGGGGCCGCCAGCGCGGCGACTCCGTAGGCGGCCCCGGTGGCCAGGATCATGCCCGTGACGATGGACGCGGCGATAAGTCCTAGGCGTGTCACGATCACCTCCGGCTGAGGCGTGGTACCTCGCATGTGCCCTGATAACGTACTGAATCGGAACCGGGCCTGAGGGCGTTATTGGTCTCCCGAAGGCGCAAGGTTCAGCACTGGGTCGCTGGCGAAGCCCGCCGGGAGGATCTATGCGTCGTGCCGCTGGCCTGACACTGACGGCGCTCGGCGCCTTCCTCGTGACCCTGGCCGCCTTGCTGCGGCTCTGGGTACCCGGTCAGGTGATCAAGTTCCCGCTGAACGAGTACTCGGTGACCACGCTCACCGGGACCGGGATCACCTACTTCAACTCGACCAGCCTGCAGGACTTCCGCGATACGCGGGCCACCGAGATCATCACCATCGAGGGCAACGTCAGCGCGGGCTCGGCGTCGACGGCGGTCTGGTCCAGCTTCACCGCGCTGGACGACGAAACCCGAAAGACTCTGATCAGCCGCCAGAGCCGGGTGGTGGCGTTCAACCGGCGCACCGGGGCGCTGCTGAACTGCTGCGGCGCGTCGGTCGGGACCAGCGCCGGGGTCCGGCAGTCGGGGCTGGGCTACCGCTTCCCCTTCAACACCGCGCAGCGCACCTACCAGGTGTATGACGTCACCCTGCGCCGCCCGGTGCCGTTCCGGTTCGCGGGCACGGCCACCATTCACGGGATCGCCGTCGACAAGTTCGTGGACCGGATCTCGCGGGTCAAGGTGGGCCAGCAGACGCTGCCCGCCCAGCTGGCCGGGCTGCCCAACCAGGGCGACGTCACGCTGCCGGAGTACCTGACGCAGACCACCACCTACTGGGTCGACCCCCTCACCGGCATTCCGGTCGACATGGTGCTGCGCCAGCGCACGGACCTGGAGAGCGCCTCGGGCACGTCCCGGCTGGTGCTGATGGCCGGGACGCTGGCGCAGACGCCGCGCAGCATCCGGGCCGCGGTGGCCGAGACGGACAAGTCGCACCGGCTGATCACCTGGGTCCAGGACCTCGGGCCGCTGGCCGGGCTGACCGGCGGGGGCCTGGCGCTGATCCTCGGCATCCTGCTGCTGTGGCGGTCGGTAAAGCCATTCGAGCCGGCCTACGACGACGAGATGATCGACGCTTAACGATCTTGCCGGGGTAGCCGCAGCATGCTCTACTCGGGGCAACGAGTCCGGGAGGTCAACGGTGGGTTTCTGGCGTCGCGCGGAGCAGGATCCGAGCTGGACCGCGGTCATCGAGCCCGATGGCACCGAGGTCCCGGCGGGCGACCTGCTGAGCCGGGTGAACCAGATCACCAGCGGGCTCCGGGCCGCGGGCCTGCGCCCCGGTGACGGGATCGCGGCGCTACTGCCCAACTCGGCGGCGGCGTTCGAGGTCTACCTGGCCGCGCTGCAGGCGGGCTGGTACCTGACCCCGATCAACTGGCACTTCACCCCGCCCGAGATCGCCTACCTGATCGCGGACTGCGGGGCCAAGGCGTTCTTCGTGCACGAGCGGTTCGCCGAGGTCGGCGTGGCGGCCGCGGCCCTGGCCGAGGCCGAGCTGGCCGCCGCGGTCCGGCCCGCCCCGGCCCGGTTCAGCTACGGCGAGGTCCCCGGCTTCACCCCGGTGGAGCGGTTGCGGGAGGGCCAGCCGACGGGCACCCCGGCCGACCGGACCGCGGGCGCGACCATGCACTACACCTCGGGCACCACGGGCCGGCCCAAGGGCGTGCGCCGGCCGCTGTCCGGCCTTACCCCCGACGAGGCCGCCGACCTGGGCGCGCTGCTGCCAATGCTGTTCGGCGTGACCGAGGGTCAGCCCAACGCGCACCTGCTGACCTCGCCCTTCTACCACACCGCGGTGACCGTGTTCGGCGGCGGCGCGCTGCAGATGGGCCACACCGTCGTGTGCATGGAGTCGTGGGACTCCGAGCAGGCCCTGGCCCTGACCGAGCGCCATCAGGTGACGAACTCGCACATGGTCCCGACCCAGTTCAAGCGGCTGCTGACCCTGCCGGAGGAGACCCGGCGCCGCTACGACCTGTCGTCCATGCGGTGGCTGCTGCACGCGGCGGCGCCGTGCCCGGAGGGCATCAAGCGGGCCATGCTGGACTGGTGGGGCCCGTGCATCTACGAGTACTACGCGGCCACCGAGGGCGGCGGCACGCTGGCCACCCCGCAGGACTGGCTGGCCCACCCCGGCACGGTCGGCACGGCCTGGCCGGTCAGCCAGATCATGATCGCCGACGATGACGGCGGCAGCTGCCCGCCGGGCCGACCCGGCGTCGTGTACATGAAAATGGAGACATCGGACTTCGAGTACAAGGATGATCCGGATAAAACGGCCGCCAACCGGCTCAACGGCTTCTTCACCGTCGGTGACATCGGCTATCTAGACGACGACGGCTTCCTGTTCCTGTGCGATCGGAAGTCCGACATGATCATCTCGGGCGGGGCGAACATCTACCCGGCCGAGATCGAGGCCGAGCTCATCATGCATCCGCAGGTGGCCGACGTGGCCGTGTTCGGGATCCCGGACGCCGACTGGGGTGAGCAGGTCAAGGCGGTGGTCGAGCCGATGCCGGGCGCGGATCCTGGCGACGCGCTGGCGGCCGACATCCTGGCCTCGCTGGAGGGCCGGCTGGCCCGGATGAAGTGGCCCCGGTCCATCGACTTCGTGGCCACGCTGCCCCGTGACCCGAGCGGCAAGCTGCTCAAGCGCCGGCTCCGCGACCCGTACTGGGAGGGCCAGACCCGCGCCATTTGACGGACGACAGACCCGGCCGTCAGCCCGGCTGCCTGACCGGCTCAGGCCGGCACGTGGTCGGCGGTGCTGGCGCCGGCCACCTGGGCCAGCACGTCGAGCAGGCGGGTGGTGGCGGGCGGGTCGGGCGGATCGCCGTAGGTGATGGCGAACACGTGCCGCCGGGCGCCGGGCAGCGCCGTGGAGGTGATCCCCGGGTGCCGGGCCGCGCGCAGGCACAGGCCGGGCAGCGTGGTGACCCCGAGCCCGGCCGCGACCAGGGCCTGGACGGCCACGTAGTCGTCGGTGGTGAAGGCCACGTTGGGCGTGAACCCGGCCCGCGCGCACTGCCGGATCAGGTAGCTGCGGCACCGCTCGCAGCCCGCGATCCAGCGGTGCCCGGCGCAGGCGGCCAGGTCGGCCTCGGGCTGGCTGGCCGCCGTGACCAGGTGCACCGGCTCGTCGAGCAGCAGGCGGCCGCGGGTGCCATCCTCGGCCGCACTGGGCGGCTCGGGGTCGGCGTCCTGCTGGTAATGCTGGAATACCAGCGCCACGTCCACGTAGCCCGCCCGCAGCATGCGGATGGCCTCGGGCGGCTCGGCCTCGGTCAGCATCAGGTCCATGCCCGGCGTCTCGGCCTCCAGCCGGGCCGCCGCGGCGGGCACGATCGTGCCCAGCGCCGACGGGAAAGCGGCCAGCCGGACCCGGCCCTCGCGCAGCCCCACGTGCGCGGCCAGCTCGGCCTCGGCCGCGTCCAGCCGGCCGATGATCTCCTCGGCCCGCTCGGCCAGCAGCCGCCCGGCGTCGGTGAGCCGCACCCCCCGCCCGGCCCGCTGCAGCAGCCGGGCGCCGGTCTCGGCCTCCAGCCGGGCGATGTGATGGCTGATGGAGGGCTGGGCATAGTTCAGGGCACGGGCCGCGGCCGTCACGGAGCCGTGCCGGGCGACGGCGACCAGTACGCGGAGCCTGATCACGTCCAGCATTCGTTAACTATAGACCGGCTCGATCTATCCCCGCTATGACCGGGCGTCTACCTATCGGAGGGCTGTCGGCGAAGGCCACGAGGCACGGGGGGCGATATGACCACGACCACGGGCAAGTCATCGGTTCCTGACGAAGTCCGGCGCCGGAGACGGGTGATCGCGGCCGCGGCCATCACCGCCCTCGGCGGGCTCCTGTTCGGCTACGACACCGGCGTGGTCTCGGGTGCCCTGCTGTTCCTCAAGACCAACTTCGGCGGCCTGTCCAGCTTCCAAGAGGAGCTGGTGACCAGCCTGCTGCTGGTCGGGGCCATGGCCGGGGCCATCCTGGCCGGCCGATTGTCGGACAAGCTGGGCCGCAAGCGGACCGTGCTCGGCACCGCCCTGGTGTTCATCGTCGGCGTGGCCCTGGCCGCGTTCACGCCGTCCTACCCGGTGCTGCTGATCGCCCGGATCATCATCGGCCTGGCCGTCGGCTCGGCCTCCATGGTGGTCCCGCTCTACATCGGCGAGTTCGCCCCGCCCAAGGTGCGCGGCGGACTGGTCAGCCTCAACCAGCTGGCCATCACCGTCGGGATCCTGGTGTCCTACCTGGCCGACTACGGCCTGTCCTCAACGGCCAATTGGCGGCTGATGTTCGGCCTGGCCGCCATCCCGGCCGCCGCGCTGTTCGTCGGCATGCTGTTCCAGCACGAGAGCCCGCACTGGCTGATCGAGCAGGGCCGAGACGACGAGGCCAGGGCCGTGCTGCGCCTGCTGCGCGAGCCCGATCAGGTTGAGCCGGAGATTCAGGAGGTCAAGCAGATCGCCCAGACCAGGGCCAGCGCCAGGGACCTGCTGGCCCCGGCCATCCGCCCGGCCCTGCTGACCGGCGTCGCCCTGGCCGTGTTCCAGCAGATCACCGGCATCAACACGGTGATCTACTACGCCCCGTCCCTGCTGCACGACGCCGGGCTCGGCTCCTCGTCGGCGTTGCTGGCCAACGTCGGCATCGGCATTGTCAACGTGGGCATGACGATCGTCGCGATCCGGCTGCTGGACCGGACCGGCCGGCGGCCGCTGCTGCTGTGCGGCACCATCGGCATGGCGGTGGGCATGTTCGTGACCGCGTTCTCGTTCCTCGGCGGGTCTCACCTGACCGGGGCCAGCGCCATCGCGGCCATCGTCGGCCTGGTCGTCTACACGGGCTCGTTCGCCATCGGGCTGGGCCCTGTGTTCTGGCTCCTGATCGCGGAGATCTACCCCCTCCGGGTTCGGGGGGCGGCGATGAGCGTGGCGAGCACGGCCAACTGGGGCGCCAATTTCATCGTCACGGTCTCGTTCTTGACCTTGCTCGGCGCGATCGGCGGCACCGGCGTGTTCCTGCTGTTCGGATGCCTGACCCTGGTCGCGCTGGCCTACTTCTATCTCAAGGTGCCCGAGACCAAGGGCCGCAGCCTGCAGTCCATCGAGCGCGACCTGCGTGGCCTGCCCGCCCCGCCCGCGACCGGCCGGCGGGCGGCCTAGCTGCCAGGCGGCGGAGTCGGCGGGGTCAGCGGGGTCAGCGGGGTGCGACCCTCCAGCAGCGGTGCGTCCGGCCGCCGCGGCGGCGGGCCGCCCGCGCTGGCCGATTGCTCCTGGCGGCGGCGCCAGGCGATGCCCGACAGCGCCTCCAGCACGACCCGGTTGGCCAGGAACGCGGTGACCTCGGCGTGGTCGTAGGGCGGTGCCACCTCGACCACGTCCACCCCGGCCACCGGCAGCTCCATGGTGATCCGCCGGACGGCGTCCAGGAGCTGCCGGGTAGTCAGGCCGCCCGGCTCGGGGGTGCCGGTGCCCGGCGCCATGCCCGGATCCACCACGTCCACGTCGACCGACAGGAACACCCCGTCGCACTCGTCCAGCGCGATCGCGAACGCCTCGGTCAGGCAGTCGTCCAGGCCCCTGGTCACGACCTCGGTCATCTCGAAGCTGCGCATCCGCTGCCCGGCCATCCAGTCCAGCGTCTCCGGCTCGGGCCAGTAGCCGCGCAGCCCGACCTGGAGGAACCGGTCGCCGCGGACCGCGCCCGACTCGATCAGCCGGCGCATCGGCGTGCCGTGCCCGTGCAGCGACCCGAACTGGGTGTCGCCGGTGTCGGCGTGCGCGTCGAAGTGGATCATCGACACCCGGCCCCAGCCCACGTGCCGGGCCACCCCGGTCGCGTCGGGCAGCGCGATCGTGTGGTCGCCGCCCAGGATGACCGGGATCGCGCCGCCCGCGGCCGCGGTGTGCACTGCCTTCTCCAGCCGCTCCA
>Ga0134126_10003746_pt1 | contig 19045 bp, 14 predicted proteins | sample KB31752_FD_96881 | JGI IMG/M metagenome (GOLD analysis project Ga0134126, IMG submission 96881) | Terrestrial soil microbial communities with excess Nitrogen fertilizer from Kellogg Biological Station, Michigan, USA - KB3-175-2 | ecosystem: Environmental > Terrestrial > Soil > Unclassified ...
CATACCTGAGGGAGACTATACGATGACGATGACCGATGTGCTGGGACAAACAATGTACAGCACCAGCACGCACATCAGCGGACATTATACGAACAGTATAGAGATGAGTAATTATGCCGAAGGGTTATACATCCTGAGCATCAAAGGCAGTAACTCTATCACTCAAAAGAAAATACTGCTCAGTAAGTAAAGTAGTATTTAAGAAATAAAAAATCCCTCCCGATTTATGGGGAGGGATTTTTATTTATAGAACCCCTTGAAAAAATAAGCCTAGGTAGTTTTTCTGTAATTAAGTATGGCCCATGTATTCAACACAAGGCCAATAAGAAATACACACAACATATGAATTCTGATATCGTGAAGGCCGCTGCCTTTAATAACTACCATGCGCATAACTTCAATAAAGTAACTAATAGGGAAGAGGTGACTTACAAACTGAGCCCAGCCCGGCATACTGTCAATAGGAGTATATAGCCCACTCATCATGTTAAATACCATCATAAACAAAAACATAATTGAATTTGCCTGCTGCTGTGTTTGCGAATAGGTAGAAATAAGAAGCCCGAACCCGAGAATTGCAAACAAAAAAACAAACATAAAAAGATAGAGTACCGCTATATTCCCCAAGGGAACTATGCGATAAATGGCCCAGGAAAATAGTAAACCAAAAGTAAATACAACAGCCCCTACTGCAAGAAAAGGAAGAAGCTTGCCCAAAATAAATTCATATTTTTTAATGGGGGTTACGTTAATCTGTTCAATAGTGCCCATTTCTTTTTCTTTTACAATATTAAATGCTGCCGATAGCCCTGCAACCCCTGTAATAAGAGATACCAATATGGCGGGAACCATATATATATAGTAGGTTAAACTGGGGTTATACCAGTACGAAGCAGACGTAACAATAGTAGGTATGGCATTTGTTTCCTGGGGTACAACCCATTGCAAACGCAATGCGTTGTTGTAATCGTTAATAATACCACTAAGGTAGCCGAAGCCGATGCTTGCTTTAACGCCGTTTATGGCATTTACTTCAATGGCAATTTTTTCGTTGTTCTGATTGATAATATCCCTGGCAAACCCTTTCGGAAGTTCAAGCACTAAATCAGCTTTATCGTTTTCTATAAGTTTATTTGCTTTAGAATTAAAATCGGTATAGTCGGCAAGTTTAAAGTAACCCGAAGACAATATTTTATTAGAAAGTTTTTGCGATTCGATAGAATGGTCGTGGTCGACAATGGCAATATTTATATTTTTAATTGTATAATTTGCTGCCATAGGCAATAAAATAAGCTGTATAGCGGGTGCAATGAACAACCTTCCGGTAAATCCCTTATCCCGGAACATTTGCCTGAATTCCTTCTGCATTAAAAACCGTAGTGCTCTCATTATTCCAAACGTATTTTAAAATTTCTCAGACTCAGAGCTGTAAATCCCACTGCCATGCCCGTCAGGATAAGTGTTTCTTTCCACACTGCGCCAAAGCCCAGCCCTTTAAGCATAACAGCTTTTACTATAACATAATACCATCGTGCCGGAACAATATTTGAAATAACTTGCAATACTACGGGCATATTTTCTATAGGGAACAGGTAACCGCTTAACAGCATAGTGGGCAACATCATGCCAAGCATTGATGCAAACATGGCCGATTGCTGCGACGATGTAATGGTAGAAATAAGTAAACCCAATGCAAGCGCTGTAATAATCAATAAAATGCTTTCGGCTACCAAAAGCAGGATACTACCTTTTATTGGTACATCGAGCGCGTATACGCTAAGTATAAGTATAACTGCCAGGTTTACGATAGATAGTGCTAGATAGGGCAATGCCTTGGCAATGATTACCAGCAAGGGCTTAACAGGAGACACTAATAATATTTCCATGGTGCCCATTTCTTTTTCCCGCACTATGGATACAGATGTCATCATAACACACACAAGTAATAATACCATTGCCATTACACCTGGCACAAAGTTGGGCGCGCCCTTTAAATCCGGGTTATAGAGCATTCTTACTTCCGGTACAATGGTATAAGGCATAGATGCTGTTGGAGAAAGCTGTGCCTGGTAATCGTTGACAATAGAGGTGACGTAATTGGTTAGTGTTACTGCTGTATTTGGATCAGAAGCATCAGCAATTACCTGGATGGATGCTTTGTTTAAATGTAACAAATCATTATAAAAATTAGCAGGGAACACAACAGCCAATTTTGCTTTCCCCTCTTTAAAGGCCGCATCTATTTGAGAAGGTGTGAGCAATGTTTTTTGAACATGGAAAAATTTAGTCCCCTCCATTTTATCTATAAGCTGCAGCGATGCCTGGTCTTTGGCATTATCTACTACAATAATATTGGCATTTTTAATTTCGTTGGTAAGAGCAAAACCAAAAAGAACAATTTGTACAATAGGGAATCCAAAAAGCATTACCAGCGTTTTTCTATCCCTGAAAACGTGGGCAAATTCTTTTTTTATGAATGAAAAAAATTGTTTCATATCTGTAGCTATTCTGAGCGTTTCGCTTTTCGGGCAAGTTTGTAAAATACTTCGTCCATGTTTGTTGCTTCATACGTTTTTCTTAATCCGGCAGGAGAATCAAGCGCTTCTATCTTGCCATCTACCATAATAGATACGCGGTTACAATATTCAGCTTCATCAAGATAATGCGTAGTAACAAATATGGTAATGCCCCTATCGGCTGCATTATAAATTAAATCCCAAAACTGCCTGCGCATGCTCGGGTCAACACCGCCGGTGGGTTCATCGAGGAAAACAATTTTTGGTGTATGTACCACGGCCACAGAAAAAGAAAGCTTTTGCTTCCAACCCAAAGGCAGGGAACTTACCAGTTTGTCTGCTTCGTTATGAAGCCCGAGGGTATCAATAAGCTCGGTGCTTTTTGCTTTAATCTCTTTCGTACTTAGGCCGTAAATACCTCCGTAAAATTCTATATTTTCTTTAACCGACAGGTCTTCATATAAAGAAAATTTCTGGCTCATGTAGCCAATGTTTTTTTTAATTTCTTCGGGCTGTTTAAATACATCAAATCCTGCTACTGTAGCCTCGCCCGAGGTGGGTATTGATAGTCCGCATAACAGCCTCATCGCAGTAGTCTTTCCTGCTCCATTGGCTCCCAAAAAACCAAATATTTCGCCTTTGTAAACCTCGAAGGATATTTCATCCACGGCCACAAAATCGCCAAAGCGTTTAGTTAGCTTATTTGTCTTTATTACCGTTTCGTTCATTTTGTTCTTTTAATAAGCGGATAAAGCAATCCTCTACTGTTGGTGTAATTGCTTTAAACTCAATGTCCGTATGTCCTTTTTCCTGCAAATATTTTCGTACTTCCTGTTCGTTAGTGGTAATTGATAAATGTAAAAACTCACCAAAAGTGTAGCAATTCACAGTACCCGGGTACGCCCTTAAATCGAGCAACAAATGGTATATTGAATTAGATTTAATGGCATACAACTGCTCTGGATATGCCTTGATTGTATCTTCTGGAGAGGCGATAGATAACACTTTCCCATTTAATATTAACCCGATACGGTCGCATAAAGTAGCTTCATCCATATACGAAGTAGAAACTAAAATGGTAATGCCTTGTGCCTTTAAGCGTTTAAGCATTTCCCAAAATTCCTTACGAGAAACTACATCAACTCCTGTTGTCGGCTCATCTAAAAACAGCACTTCAGGTTTATGGATGAGTGCGCAGCAAAGAGCAAGCTTTTGTTTCATACCACCCGATAATTTTCCCGCACGGCGGTCTTTAAAGGGTTCAATCTGTACGTAGATGTCCTTAATCAGGTTGTAGTTTTCTTCAATGGTGGTATTAAATACAGTTGCAAAAAAATTAAGGTTTTCTTCTACCGTTAAATCCTGGTATAAAGAAAATCTGCCCGGCATATACCCTACAATACCACGGATAGCTTTAAAATCTTTCACTACATCTAAACCCCCTACGGTAGCAGTGCCACTGTCGGGAAGAAGAAGTGTGGTAAGCATTCTGAATACAGTACTCTTGCCCGCGCCATCGGGGCCAATAAGCCCAAAAATTTCTCCCTTAGGTACCGAAAACGACACATCATCTACAGCAAGAATAGTTTTCTTGTTATAGGTTTTAGTAATGTTATTTAAGGTGATGGCGTTCATTTTCTATTACTCAAAGTATTGTATGTTCTGTACCAGGTGCACCCCGAATAAAACGGCAATAGATATTTCCAGTATTACTGCGAAAGACTGGAAATCGGATACTATGGGGCTAAAACCTGAAACAATCATTATAATACGCCCAATAACAAACAGGCCCAGGAAACCGATGGCAAGTATTGCAGAGTTTTTTTTCTTCGTTAAAACGCAAAGGCCGGCTATGCACGAAAAAACACCAATGAGTGAACTAAGAATGAAAGTCGGAGTCACTGGGGAGGGTGTGGCTGCAAAAAAGTTGCGTGCAAAACTTATTATCATTTCTACAAAGCCAAAAACTATCATTAAATAGGCTACGACTTTCAGGCTTTTGGGGAATGATTGTTGCCGGGGAGGATTTGTTTTAGCTGATGCGTACATGTATATGATTTTAATTATTAAAGAGGAAGAAAATAAAATGCGATTGCTAATATGAGTCCGAAAACAATGCCTATTATAATCATTCTCCACGCCTTGGCTCTATCTTTACTAAAGTCTTCTTTTTGTTCAACGGTAAAGGTTTTGCCAATGTCTCCAAAGTTGAATACTCCCTTCAAGCCAAATCCTACACAAAAATGATTATACCATTGCTGAAAGCCTACTGCAAAAGAGGTGGCGGGGATAAATAAAACCAAACGCCATAACGGGTTAACATGAATGGCAAGGAAAATAATAATTATCGCAATACCTACAACAGCATTAAGAATTGCTCCGTTCCTTCTGTTTTTTATTTCTTTGGGGCCTATATTGCAAGTGCCCGGTATGTATTCTGCTTTGGTATTCATGTGTTTTAAATTTTAGCTATTAGCCATTAGCTGATGGCCATTAGCCGGGTTATTAATTAGTTAATTTCACTTCTCCGTACATTCCAATTTTAAGGTAACCATCATTCACCACTCTTACTTTAATAGCATATACAAGGTCTGCTCTTTCATCTTTGGTTGGAATCGTTTTGGGTGTGAACTCGGATTTATCGGATATCCAATATACAGTACCGGTATAAGTACGATACTTGTTTGCACCCAAATCGGTTCTTACTTGTACTTGCTGTCCCAGTTTTACATTCGTAAGTTGCGAACCTGTAATGTACGCTCGTAATATAAGGGTGTCTGTTTCTGCCACCATGTACAATGCTTTGCCGGGTTGCACCACTTCGTGGTTTTCGGCATATTTGGTAAGTACGGTGCCATGTATAGGGTTAATAATTCGGCATTTGGTTAACTGGTCGTTAATCTGGTCTATTTGTTTTTGCAGTGGCGTTACATCTTTAGATATTGTGGCCGATGTTATGCCTAATGTAGATTTTTGCGCCTCAATTTGTTTTTTAATAACATCTACCTGGGTGTTGGCATCATCTAATTGTTGTTGTGTTGCCGCATTTGCCTTAAACAGGTTGTTCATACGTTGCTGATTTTTTTCAGCTTCTTCTAACTGGGCTTGTAATGATGCAACCTGTACGGATATATCAGGGGTTTGGCTTTGCGTAGAAGCAATCTGGGCTTGCAGTTGTTGCTTTCTAAAATAAAGCTGAGCGCTATCAACATATCCGATAAACTGGTTGGGTTTTAATACTTGCCCTTCTTCTACATTAAACTGCATAATAGTTCCCGATGCTTCGGTAGATACAATGGTTTCAACCGATTCGAATGCACCTGCCGCATCGAAATCATTTTCTGCATTGTGGCACGATGCCAGCATCAATGTTGCTAAAACTAATATAACTGAGGCCTTTTTCATGATTGGATGATAGTTTAATTTGTTAATTGCCTGATGTATTTTGATATTCATATTCTGTCATTAATAATTGTACCTGGTGCAGTAATAAAGCTTGTTTCGCCTGGTCTTCCAGGTCTAATTCGTTGATGTAATCATGCACAGTCAACGCACCGTTATCCAGTTTTGCTTTCGATGCAAGGGTTACTACATCACGCTTACTTACTATCTCTTTATCAAGGCTGATAAATTGCTGTAGTTTCAACATATCCGAACCTTGTTGCTTAAGAGTAACACGTGTATTGAAAACAAAATCGTCTTTTTGCACATCAATACTTTGCCTATCGATAGCAAGTATTTGTTTTTGATTTTTTAGGGTGTAATACCCGCCAAGGTTCCAGCTAAGGCGGAAGCCGGTTATGTAATATGGTTGGGCGCTAACATCGAAACCATTTAATCCGGGCAAAGCATAACCACCCTGGAAGAAGAATGAAAACTTTGGCAGATTGCCTGCATTCAATAATTTTTCCTGTACATCATCATTCTTTTTTTCAAATTCGTAAAACGACATCTCTGGCCTGCGTATACTATCCGATACTGCCATGGTATGTGGAGTTTGCAATACAGTATTCTCATCCAGTGTACGGTTTATAAAAAGGCTAAGCATATCCAGGTAGGCTTTTCTCGATGCTTTTAAATCTATTTCGTTTTGCTGTTGTTGCAATAGTTCGGCCTGCAATTCATCCAGGCTGCTGCTTAATGCGGTGCCGTTGGTTACACCTGCCTGCACATTATCTATGCTGTTCTGTATATCCTTTTGGGTTAATGCGTTTTGTTTTAATTGCTCGGCAATAAGCAATGCACCAAAAAATATTTGGTTAACGCGATCTCTTAATGTATAGAGTTGCACTTCAATATTTTGATCTTGTATTCCGGCGCTTACCTCCTGCACTTCCTTTTGCCGCTTAATTACGCCACCATCATAAATGGGTTGGTCTACTTCTCCATGGATATTAAATTGATCTTTTGGCGGGGTTGGAAAGTTTATATCATTAAAGGGCTTAGGCAGCCCGCTAAGCGGTATTGTTGTAACGGCCGATTGGTATGTAACCTGCCCGTTAAAATTTACCTGGGGCAAATATCCTCTCGATGCGTTTGAAACATTGTAATCTTTCGTTTTATCAATCAACCCTTTTTGTTTAATAAGCGGGTATTGCTGCCTGGCTAAGGCATAACAACTATCAATAGTGAGGGTGCTTTGCGCGTTCGAAACAAAAACAGCTAAAATTGCTATTGGTAAAAGTGTTTTCTTCATTATAGATATGTTAAACATAGAATTCCGTTTTGTCAATTTATTTTACCTGCATCATAGCTTCTATCCATTTGGGTATAAGCTTTCTGCGTTCCTCCATAAGGTCAGCAAATTGTGCATCGTTTAGTATGTGCCCGTTTTTAAGCATGGGTTTTCCTATATATGGAAATATGCTAAGCGCCACTATATTTATAACAATGTTTGCAGGATGTATAGCCGCAATTTCTTTACGTTTAATAGCTTCAACTATTTGTTTCATAAAGTACGAATCCTTTAGCCTTCCCTGGAATTGGTTGCGTTGGGGATTAACATTATTCCTAAGGTGAGACATAACAAAAAGCGGCAGTTCAGGATTTAAGGCAAGCATATCCAGATAAGTGTTTACAAGCCTTTCAATTTTTTGTTTTATGCTTGTTTCTTCATCATTAACTACGTTTAATACAGAAGAGAAAAAGTACTGCATGTTTTCCTGCATTACCATTTCAAATAATTTTTCCTTGCTTCTGAAATAGTAGTTGAGCAGCGCCAGGTTTATGCCCGATTCTTTAGCAATGTCTCTTGTTTTAACAGCATTAAATCCCTGTTGTGTAAATAACTTGCGGGCAGCGGCAATAATCTTCTCTTCGGTAGTAGAATCGTTTTTTTTCTTGATTGTTGCCATGGCTTGTTCAGAATTACAAGGCAAAGATAAAATTATTTTTTTGATTTAATCAAATGATTAAATCAGGTGAATAATAAAATTTATTGAAAAAGCCTGATTATCTGCAAAATAAAATTTAGGCGAGAGGAGGAATATTCCTGCTATACTAATTAGCGGTTAATCATTATCTTTTTAACAACAGAAAAATCGTTGTTATATATCCTGGCAAAGTATAAGCCATTGGGCTTAGAGGATAAGTTAAGGTCGTATACAGTGTTCTGTATATTATCCGAACTCCATGAATCAACCGTTTGGCCCAACACGTTATATACTTCTACATTTACATGGCCGATATTGGTTAAGCCAATAGCCACACTAAACATGCCGGTGTACGAAGGGTTAGGATAGATATTTACTGAATTATTGAAAATAGGATCGGTTACATTTAGCGGAAGTGTACAAGCATTAGATGTAACCAGCGTAGCAAGCGGGCCATGTATAGTGGCAAGCGCTATGGCATATTGGTCGTTCGTAAATAAATTCATGCAACTATCGTTGGTATACTCCATATAATTTTGAAACATAATACCCGGGCTAACAGTGGAGCAGTTATCAGTATACGGAAAGTGAGGGGCGTTAAATGTAGGGCCACCGCCATCTCCGAAACCATCATTTTTATTATTCCCTTCCGGCGGAGTATCTGCACAGCCATCATCGGTACCGCCACTGCCCGGGCAAAGGCCACCATCATCTCCCCACGGGTGGTGCAGGTTAAGCAAGTGCCCCACTTCATGGGTTACAGTCCTGCCAAGGTTATATGCAGGCAAGGGCAGATCGCCCGAATCACCAATGGCCTCGAAAAATATTACAGAACCAAATGTATTATCTAAGGGCATGGTAGGAAATTCTGAATAGCCTAACAGGCCACCGCTAAGATTGCACACCCATATATTAAGGTATTTATTAGGATCCCAAATTGTATCTCCGCCTAACGAGGGATACTTTACCGCATCATCATTGGTAAAAGAGTTTACGTTCGTTTGTTTGTATATCACGCCATCGCTGGGTTGGCCCCAGGGCGTAGTTTGAGCAAGGCAAAATGTAATGTGAAAACTGGCTGCGGCCGGCCTAAAAGCACTAGGGGTTTTTGATGTATCTTTATTAAGGCGGTTGTAGTCGTCGTTCAGTACCTTTATTTGTCTTCTTACCTGCTGTACGGTTATTACCTCAGTTGGCTTATTCGAATTCCATATAATATGAACAGCCACAGGAATAGTGTACTGTGTTTCTACCTGTGCAACACGATTTATACTTTGGTTTTCTATCCAACGTTTACTCATAGCTACAGCCAAATCAAGCCTTGCTTTTCTTCCCGGGTCTTTGGCTTCAAGCATTTTTTCCTGCTCCTCCATATTAATGCAGCGTACATAATCATGCACAGGTTTTGCTGCGGCCTGCGCAGGCATTGTAGTAGCCTGTTGTGCATAAAGTAAGTTGACTGCAAAAAAAGGAATAGCGGTTATAAGTTTGCGCATACTAAAAGTAGTGGTATCTTACAATCAAAGGTAGGCAAAAATTACATAATCTGCGCATATTGCAACAGATTAGACAGGGTGTTTTAATGAAGATGAGAAGATTTTACCTGTTAATCTCTACTCTTTTAATCCAGCTGTTGCCGTTGTCGGTTTGAATTCTTACAAGGTAAACACCGTTTGGTAAATTACTTACGGCTAAGTCTATGTTTGATTGATTGGTGTAAGAATTGGCAATTAATTCGCTGCCCAGCATATTATATACTCTAACCAAAGTTTTTCCGGAAACAGGGGTTATGATATGAATCAAGTTGTTTGCCGGGTTAGGATAAAGTAAAAAATTGAAAGGTACATTTACCGGAACAATAGCTGAATATTGGTAGTTACCATCCAAATCGGTTTGTTTAAGGCGGTAGTAATCAATTCCCGGAATGGGCGAGGGGTCTATAGTATTGTAATAAAGTGTTACGGTGCTATTGCCTGCTCCGGCAACTTCCGCAATGTCAGAAAAGTTTTCTCCATCGGTAGAACGTTCTATAGTAAAATACTTATTGTTTGTCTCGGTAGCAGTTACCCAGTTAAGGCCAACGTTGCCCATAGCTTCATTGTACTCTGCTGTAAAGGTTAGTAGCTTAACCGGTAAAGGAACTCCTCCTACTTTGCGTATACGTTCATTAATTTCGTCATTAATATAAAGTGTTCCGGCATTATCTACAGCAACACGTGTAGGAAGAAATATTTCGGCAGTTGTTGCTTGTATACCATCGCCATTATACCCCGTAACACCTGTACCTGCATAGGTAGAAATAATACCATTTGGCGCTATTCTCCGTACCCTTTCATTCAAGTCTCCTAAATAAATATTGCCTCCGGCATCTATGGCGCAACTTTCAACACCATTTATTTGTGCAGCGGTAGCCTGTATACCATCGCCATTATATCCTGCAACCCCGGTGCCTGCAATAGTGCTTATCACACCTGCAGTAGTTACTTTGCGCACCCTGTTATTGCTGTAGTCGGATATATACAAATTGCCTGTAGCATCGGTAGTAATTTGGTCCGGCCCGTTTAGTTCGGCTGCTGTGGCTTGTCCTCCGTCGCCGCTAAAGCCAGCTGTACCATTGCCGGCATACGTAGATATAACTCCTGCGGTAGTTACCTTGCGTACTCTTTGATTACTCATATCGCCAATATACATGGTACCGTTGGCAGCTATCCATATTCCTGAATTACCATTTACCTCGGCTGCTGTAGCTTGTCCTCCATCGCCACTAAAACCACCTACACCATTACCCGCTACTGTGGTTATTATGCCTGTGGCAACAGTTACTTTTCTTGTTCTTGCATTATTTGCGTCGCCTATATAAACATTGCCTGCAGCATCTACAGCCACTCCCGAAGGGTCGCCCATTTTTGCAGCGGTAGCCTGTCCGCCGTCGCCGCTATATCCAAATACACCTGTTCCCGCCAGTGTGCTCATAACGCCGTTTGTATTTACTTTACGCACACGGCAATTAGCCTGATCGGCGATGTAAATATTACCTGTCGCATCTATCGCAAGCCCATACGCAGATTGTATTTCGGCTGCAGTGGCTTGTCCGCCATCACCACTAAAACCGCCTGAACCGTTACCTGCAACAGTGCTTATTAGCTGCGCGCTAACAGAGGTGGATAAGAAAGCTAAGACTATAAAAGGTAATGTAATTTTTCTCATACTATAGCAAAGGTAAGAAATGTTTTACTGTTTAATTGTTAAAATCGTTAAAAATAGTTCTTTACTAAAGCATATTGATAAACAAGGCCTTAGACGCCTTGAAGGAAAACCAAATTAAGTTTATGCGTATTTTTGTGTATGCTTAAAATCGAAAGCTCTCTTTCAAAACTTGCCGGGCAGGAACAGCTTTATCTTACGCTCAGGAAAAAGGAAGGGCGTTTATATACAGATGAACAAGTAAAAGAACTTCCACAAGTAGCAAAAAAACATCCTTTGGCAAAGGAGTGGAAAGTGCGAAAGCATTCAGCACAAAGATTGATAAAATACCTTGCTGCAAAAGCCAGGCCGTTAAAGATATTGGAAATAGGGTGCGGAAATGGATGGCTTTGCCATCAGTTATCATATATACCAGGCACTGCCATAACAGGGCTCGATATAAATACGCCCGAGTTGGAACAAGCTGTTCGGTTATTTGGTAACACACCTAGTATGAACTTTATTTTTGGCGACATATTTGAAGATATCCTACTATTTGAAAAATATGATGCAATTATCTTTGCTTCGTCGGTGCAATATTTCTCAAACATGGTGCAGGCCATAGATAGAGTAATGCCCTTTCTTAATAAAAATGCGGAAATACATATTATAGATAGCCCAATTTATAAAACCGAAAGGGATGCTATTGAAGCAAGGGAAAGGAGCAAAAACTATTTTGAGATGAATGGGGTTGATGAGATGGCTAAATATTACCATCATCATACGTATGGCTTTTTACAAAAGTTTAATCACCAGGTAATAAGGCCGGGTTTATCCGAAAGATTATTAGGAACAGGTTATTTCCCATGGATTATAATAAAGCCGCGCGTTTTTTAAGGTTTTATATGTAAAATATGTTAATTGACATATTATATGAATAGCGCTTATAGTATATTTGCACCCAATTTAAAACAGGCAAGGCAAAAATGTTAAGATACAAAGCGGATATTAAGTCACTTATATATATGGTAATTACTACTGCCCTTTTAATAGTGCAGTGGAATTTGGGTTCGTTAAATCCTTACTTATATGCATGGTGTTTGTTTATGGCTGTTACGGTGGCTGTTATGTCGCACAACCACAACCACCTGCCTATGTGGAGAAACGAAAACCTTAATATATTAACTGGCTGGTGGCTTACATGCTTTTATGGGTTCCCGGTTTGGGCATGGGTACCTACACATAATAAAAACCATCATAGGCTTAATAACCGCGAAGGTGATTATACTATTACCTATCGTATTAGCGAAGGCAATAACCTGTTTACATTACTTACTTATCCTACTATAAGCGGGTACTACCAGCAAATAGTGTTAAAGGCATATCTTAAAGAGGTTAAACAAAAATCTGTTAACCAATATTACCACTGCATAGCTCAAATAGTAGTGCTTATATTATTTGTAGGCATTGGTTTATTAATCGACTGGAAGAAAGCATTGTTATATATTGTTATACCACAACAGGTATCAACCTTTAGTGTACTTATCTTTAATTATGTACAGCACGTGCATGCCGATGAAGAATCGGATATTGACCATTCACGCAATTTTGTTGGTATTCTTAATTTCTTCCTTTTAAATAATGGTTTACACACCATACACCATCAAAAAGCCGGTTTACATTGGAGCCAAACCCCCGAGGAACATAAAAAAATTGTACACCGTATTTCTCCTCAACTTATTGAAAAGAGTTTTTGGTGGTATATTTTCAGGGTTTATTTCCTGGGCCTTGTTATTCCCGGGCTGCGCACAAAATCTATGAGGTTGCAGCGTATGAAAAATGCTCAACAGGCAGCTTAAGTAGTCGTTTCTTGGTAAAAAGCAGGTAAATGCACCAAATGGTGTGGCTTATCACATTTATATTTATTTGGCTGCAAGGCCTTTATTTTTAGGCAAATAGGGGTTGATTGGGCCTTGTAAAAGCAACAAAATTCATTTTTTCCTTTGCATTTAAGCCAATAAGCTTATTTTTGGGCAAAATTTCTTTAAGGGACTTTAGAAAATAGTACAAAAAGGGGGGGTAAACGTTAAATTGATATTAATTTCGCGGATATTCCTTTTATTAAATTAAAAACAAACTTAACAATGACCAAAATCTCGGATTTCGTAAAAGTAAGAAAGCAAAGTGTTGCTGGCCGTTACAGCAAACCTAAAGTTTCTATGGGCCACTTTATTGAAGATTACCAGGACGGTAAAATTGATTTAGTGACGGATTTTAAGGAACTGATGAAACACAAGGATGAAGTTTTTAATTACGACTTTACTGCAGGTCACTATAACTTTTTCCTTACACGTTTTATCCCTGAAGTTACCATGCATACCAAAAGCCAGGACGAACGTATTGTGCGTAGCCACTACGACGATAAGAACGACCTGTTTAACTGGTTTCTTGGCCCTCGCATGATTTACACCGCCGGATTTTATAGAAATCTGAACGATAGTCTTGAACAAGCACAGGACAATAAAATGAACATGATTGCCAGCAAGCTGCAATTTAAAAAAGGCCAAACTATGCTGGATATTGGCTGCGGATGGGGTACACTTGTTATGCACAGTGCTAAAACATATGGCATGGATGCAACCGGTATTACACTTGCACAAGCCGGAGCAGACTGGGGTAATAAGCAAATAAAGGATAACGGACTAACACCTGAACAGGCACGCATTTTAAGAATGGACTATCGCGATATTCCGCATAAACAATACGACAGGATTACATGTCTTGAAATGGCGGAACACGTTGGCTTAAAGAATTTTGAAAAATTCATGGCCCAGATATATGGACTGCTTAAGGATGATGGTTTATTCTACTTACAGATTGCTGCCATACGTGAAAGAAAATCTCCGCTTTGGGGCCCTAATATGGAAGATATTGTATGGGGTTTATTCATGAATAAATACATTTTTTCGGGTGCTGATGCAAGTAAAGCATTAAACTGGGATACCAGGCGCATGGAGAATGTAGGTTTTGAAGTACAAAGTGTAGAAAACGTGGGCATACACTATTCAAAAACTATTGATGCATGGTACTATAACTGGATGAGTAACCAGGAAAAAGTACTTGCCAAGTATGGCGAACATACCTTCAGGATGTATCAAATATTCCTGGGATGGTCGGTAGAAATAGCAAGACAAGGAAGCTCTACTGCTTACCAGATAGTATGTCATAAAAACTTGAATGATTTTAACCGCCCTCGCTTTATAGGCGCCGTTAGTTTTGGCGATAGAGACAGGATTGACGCTGCTGCAAAAGCTGCATCAATGGCATAATTATTTATAAATTTTACGAAGGCTCAAATGTTTATTCATTTGGGCCTTTTTTATTTGGAGTCTGTGTAAATTTAATTAATCGCCTTTACGTTAGGATATTAGCGGGAAAATGTATAAACTTGCTCCTGATTTATTAAGGAATTATTGATGCAAAAAAATACACTCCGGCAAAATCATTTCTTCTCCTTTTCTCGCGCAAAAAAACCAACGTGGAGTTTTTTGAATTTCTTTTTGATATTCAATTACTACCTAGTCGTTATATTGTCTCAAAAAAAGCAATCCCATCTCGATTAAATATTTTAATAAAATGAAAAAAAGCATGAGGAATTTTATCCCAAAAACGAAACGCATTGTAAATTTTTTATCCGCAATATTCTTTGCCGGTATTTTTCTATTTTCCACTAACACCAAGGCCCAAATTGGTACATGGACAAAATTGACAAACAACGCACCGCATCAGAACATGGGTGTCATGTTATTGCTTACCGATGGCACAGTAATGTGTCACAACAGTGTTGGTGGAACCTATGGAACCGGTTGGGATAAACTTACACCTAATGCCAATGGTAGTTATATTAACGGAACATGGACTACACTTGCTTCTATGCCTAACGACCGCTTGTTTTTTCCAACACAGGTGTTACCTGATGGCAGAGTTTTTGCCGCAGGTGGTGAATATGGAGCAGGTGCAAGGAAGGCGGAAGTGTATGATCCGGTAGCAAATACATGGACTGCTACCAGCGCCGTTACTTCAAACGAAGATATTTACGATGGTAACTCACAAATACTTTATAATGGTAATGTATTGGTAGGGCCGCAAATTGGCCTTAGCCCTTCGTTCGATGCATTAACATATAATCCTACATCAAATATATGGACAGCGGTTCCGAATGCTCCTTTAAATCATGATGAAGCGGCATGGCTTAAATTACCAGATTCAAGTATATTATTTGTCGGTATAGCCGGCACAGCTTCATGCCGTTATCTTCCTAAAACAAACGTATGGATAGCCGATGCTGCTGCACCGGTTAATTTATATGACCCTTTTGGAGAAGAAGCGGGTTGTGCCATAATGCTGCCAAATGGAAAGGCTATATTTTTTGGAGCTACCGGCCATAATGCAATTTATACGCCTTCGGGCAGCAATGCACCGGGAACTTGGGTTGCAGCGCCCGATTTTCCTAAGGTAGGCGGCATACAAACGGGAACTACGGATGCCCCCGCAGCTATGATGAATAATGGACATATCTTATGCGCGGTATCATTTGTTGGCAGCAGTAATGCCGATGAATTTCGTGCACCTGTGTATTTTATGGAATACAACTATTTAACAAATACATTTACCCAGGTAACATCTGCTATACCCGGCCAGGCCGGTGCCGATTCGCTTGCAGGATTAAGTTGTTTCGTAGTGAATATGCTGACTTTGCCCGATGGCAACATACTTGTTGCTTGCGATCAGGCAGGAGGTTTCTCGCAAGAATATTTTGAATACACACCGGGTTCTGCAGAAATTCCCCAAGGCGTTCCCGTTATAAACAGCATTTTTCAAAAGGCTTGCGGAACTACATATTTTATCACAGGTAAAGTGTTTAATGGTATTTCAGAAGGTGCGGCTTATGGGGATGACTGGGCCATGTCCAGCAACTATCCACTTGTGCGGCTTACCAGCGGTGCCAACGTTTACTTTTGTAAAACAACAAATTGGAACCGCATAGGAGCGGTGCAAACTGATAGTTTGGAAGATACCGCACAATTTGTGTTGCCTGCAGCATTGCCGGCAGGTACCTATACACTTAACGTAGTGGTAAACGGATTTCCATCGAAGAATTTTATTTTTACCACCTACGGTGTTACGGCAACTGTCCTCACGAACGATGTTTGTAGAGGCGGAAGCACGGGAAGCATTTCATCAACGGCGGTAGGTGGAAACCCTCCATATACCTATAACTGGACCCCAAGCGGAGGTACAAATTCTACAGCTACGGGGCTTTCTGCGGGAACATATACCATAACAGTGAAAGATAATCTTGGGTGTACAACCACGGCTTCGGCAACAATAACGCATCCGGCTACGGCATTGACGGTTGGCACTGTTGTTACAAATGCCAGCTGCGGAAGTAGTAACGGCAAAGTGGTAGCAAATGCATCAGGTGGAAATGCTCCCTATACATATGCATGGGCACCAAGTGGAGGCACCAATGCAACTGCAAGTAATCTTTCTGTAGGTACATATACGGTAACAGTTACTGATGCAAACGGATGTATTGTCACGGCCTCAGGCGCTGTTGCCAATTCCGGTGGTGAAACTGTAAGTATCAATGTAATTACAGGTGAACTTTGTAATGGTGGAAGCACAGGAAGCATAACCACTACAACCGTAGGTGGTACAGCACCATATACCTATGCATGGACACCTGTTGGAGGAACAAACTCATCTGCAACCAACCTTAGTGCAGCAACATATACAGTAACGGTGCACGATGCTACAGGCTGCGTGTCAACTGCTTCAGCTACGGTAACACAACCCGCAGCAATAGCTATTACGTTTAATCCGGTAAATAATGTAACATGTAACGGAGCAAGCACAGGTTCTGTAACTGCAAACCCAACAGGTGGAACAGGTGCATATACGTATGCCTGGGCTCCTGCCGGAGGTACAAGCGCCACTGCTAGCAATCTTAGTGCAACAACATATACAGTTACCGTTCACGATGCGAATGGTTGTTCAGGAACGGCTTCGGTAGCAATAACACAACCTGTAATTTTAGGTGTAACTACATCTACAACACCTGCTACATGCGGCAGTAACAACGGTAGTGCAACAGCAATTCCAACGGGTGGTACAGGTGCGTATACCTATGCGTGGGCGCCAAGCGGGGGTACTGCAATAACAGCAAGCAATCTTTCGGTGGGTACATATACAGTTACCGTACATGATGCCAATGGCTGTGTAGCTACAGCATCGGCAACTGTAACCAATTCGGGTGGCGGCGAAACCGTAAGTATTGCATCTGTAACCAATATACTTTGTAACGGAAGCAGCACGGGTAGTATCACCACGACCACTTCAGGCGGTACTCCACCATACACGTATGCATGGACCCCAGTGGGAGGAACCAATTCATCTGTAACTAACCTTAGCGCTGCTACATATACAGTAACAGTTCATGATGCTACGGGCTGTATTTCTACAGCTTCGGCAACGGTAACTCAGCCGACTGTCTTAACTGTTTCTACAGCAGGCGGTATAACCAATATTAATTGTTTTGGAAATAATAATGGCTCAGCTACCGCTACTGCAGGCGGCGGAACTGTTGCATATACCTATGCATGGACACCCAGTGGAGGAACCAATGCTACGGCAAGCAATCTTAGTGCCGGAACATATACTATAACTGTTCATGATGCACATGGATGTACTGCAACTGCGACTGCGGTTATTACGCAACCCGCTGCGGCACTTGTCGTAGTTACCGGCGCTGTAACCAATGTAAAATGTAAAGGTAGCAGCACTGGTTCTGTAACAGCCACTCCTTCTGGAGGAACGGCTGCATATACATATAACTGGACACCTAGTGGCGGAACCAATGCTACAGCAAGTAATTTAAGTGCGGGTACATATACTATAACTGTAACAGATGCTCATGGATGTACTGCTACAGCTTCGGCAATAATTACACAACCTGCAACTGCCCTTGGCGTAAGCACGGGTAGTATTGTAAATGTAAAATGTAACGGAGCAAGTACAGGTTCGGCCACAGCAACTGCTACGGGTGGAACAGGGGCATATACGTATAACTGGACACCATCGGGTGGAACAAATGCCACAGCAAGCAATCTTAGTGCGGCCACGTATACTATAACTGTAACCGATGCAAACGGTTGTACAGCAACTGCAAGCGCTGTGATTACGCAGCCTGCAACTGCATTTACGGTTAACACAGGTGCTATTGTAAATGTAAAATGTAATGGAAATAATACCGGTTCGGCCACAGCAACACCAACGGGCGGAACAGCGCCTTATACTTACGCATGGACCCCAAGCGGAGGCACAAATGCAACTGCAAGTAACTTAAGCGCGGCTACATATACAATAACAGTAACCGATGCCAATGCTTGTACCGCTACTGCAACTGCAATTATTACGCAACCTGTATTGCTAACGGTAACAACAACTATAGTTTCTGCTACCTGTGGAGTAAGCAACGGAAAAGCAACGGCAAACCCTGCAGGTGGTACAGGTGCATATACATATGCATGGGCTCCGAGTGGTGGAACGAATGCTATTGCAAGCAATTTATCAGCGGGCACATATACCGTAACTGTTAAAGATGCGAACGCATGTACGGCTACAGCTTCAGCCACTGTAACCAGTGCAGGTGGAGAAATTGTAAGTATTTCGGGTGTTACCAATGTAACGTGTAATGGAGGTAACAACGGAAGTATAAGCACAAACACAGTGGGAGGAACAGCTCCGTACACGTATGTATGGACGCCATCAGGAGGCACAGGAGCTACAGCAAGTAATTTAACAGCGGGAACATATACAGTAACGGTGAATGATGCGAACGGATGTACAGTAACAGCGAGTGCGACGATTACGCAACCGCCGGCGATGACAGTAACGCCGGCTAATCCAAGC
>Ga0134126_10003747_pt1 | contig 19044 bp, 14 predicted proteins | sample KB31752_FD_96881 | JGI IMG/M metagenome (GOLD analysis project Ga0134126, IMG submission 96881) | Terrestrial soil microbial communities with excess Nitrogen fertilizer from Kellogg Biological Station, Michigan, USA - KB3-175-2 | ecosystem: Environmental > Terrestrial > Soil > Unclassified ...
CCGATACTAACTATCTTTACATCGGAGACATTGGCGACAACGATGGCAACCGGTCGGAGCTAGTTATCTACCGAATTCCCGAGCCGGTTATTCCAAAGGGCAATCCCGTTTCAACCGCGGAGCGGCCCAACGCAACCGAAACTGCCGAAGCCATACGATTGCGTTATCCCGATGGGAGCCATGATTCCGAAGCGCTGCTTGTACATCCCAGGACAGGACGCATCTATCTCGTTGTCAAAGAGAAATCTGCCAAGCCCGGTATCTACGCCGCGGATGCGCCGGCAGTATCGGGAGAAGTAGTTACCCTGGCGCGTATTGGCGAAGTCGATTTATCAGGGCGCTCAGAGGGTCTAATCAACGGCGGCGCCATCTCGCCGGACGGACAGCGGGCGGCGCTCTCCGATTACACTCAGGGCTATGAGTTTGTTTTGCCGGATGCGAAGGCACCGTTCGACAGTATTTGGAAACAGCCCATGCGAACAGTCGATCTCGGAAAACGAAAACATGGCGAGACGATCTGTTACCGGTTGGATGGAAAAGCGTTGCTGGCAACGAGCGAACGTTTGCCTGCGCCGTTGATTGAGATAGTGCGACGCTAGGCGTTGCAGAACAGTGTTGAGCAATCAAACACTCAACGATGGTCGGACAAGATCAGAACTGGGAGCGTAGCGACCAGCCAAGGGCTCTGGTTGCAGAACCGCGAGCGGTAGCGAGCGGATGCTAGCTTCAACTCGACCGTTTACTCTCTCGAATTAAGTTCAAAAAAAACAATTCCCGCTCTTGTTTACTCCGCAGGTTGTTCCGGATACATCCTCGACCAAATCCAATAGACAGGCAGTCCGAGCGCAATCAAGGCGACACCGGCGATGGGAGGATTACGCGCCAGCATTCCCACGCCTGAAAGCACCCGGCCGTGCGCAATCATCCCGAGCGCGTTAACAAAATCTTCGCGAACTCCCAGTAGCGTAGTCCCCAGAATCAACGCAGTGGCCAACAGGAAGAGGACGGGCACGAGGGGATAACCCCAGGCGCGATAAGGTCGCTCCGCGTCCGGCATTTTGCGGCGCAGAATAAAAACCGCGGCCGTGACGAGCCCATAAAAAATCCAAAGGCCGAAGATGGCGTAGTCAGTGAGGATGTCGAACGACGAAGAGAACATGATCACGAGTATGCAAGCCCAAATAGCCTGAATCACTAAGGCCCCAGTAGGTACATGCGTACGTGGCGACACCTTCGACAAACTGCGCAGGAACAAACCGTCGCGCGCCATCGCATAGGGCACGCGCGCGCCGGTGAGGATGGAAGTGTGAAGTGTGCCGAAAGTTGATGACAACAGGGCAGCCGCAATGAAACTTATTGCCAGTGGTCCGAGAAACTGCTTCGCGACTTCGGTGGCGACCGACGACTTAGTCGAGATGCTCGCAATCTCGGTGGGCGACAGCGTGTAAAAGTAGGCAACGTTCGCGAGCAGGTAGAGTGCCATGATCAAGATCGTGCCGCCGATGAGCGCGCGCGGCAGGTTGCGACCTGGGTTCTGCACTTCACCGGCGACGAGGGTGACGTTGTTCCAGCCATCGTAGGCCCACAGCGCACCGAGCATTGCGGCGATGAAACCGCCGAAGCCGAATCGCGCCGCCGCGCTGACGCCTTCGCAGGTGCCGCCGACGTTGGCCATTAATAAATGCGACCAGTCAGCGTTTCGGGCAAAGAGGAAAGCGCCCACGCCGACGAGTAACACCAGGGCAATTTTGACACCTGACAAGACAGTGGCGACGCCGCCGCTGACTTTAACTGCCAGACAGTTGATGCCAGTAACAATAAGGATCGACGCGAGTGCAACTACCTGGAGTTTTCCGAAAGGAACCGGATGGCCCCAGATGGTGGTGGAAAAAAAGTCGCCCGCGAGTGCACCGCCGATCATGATGTTCAGGAAAAGAGCGAACTGCACCCCGAGCGCGGCCTGCGAGCCGGCTTTGCCGATAAAGAACGACATCCAGCCAAACAAAAATCCCCACGGTCGTCCGTAGGCCTCGCGCATAAAAACGTATTCGCCGCCCGCCTTGGGCATCATCGCCGCGAGTTCGGCGTAACTCAACGCTCCCGCAAGCGATAGTAGTCCGGCAATGACGTAGACGAAGAGAACCATCTTCGGCGTGCCGACGTTGCAGGTCATTACGCGCGCTTTAAGGAAGACTCCGGTGCCGATGACGTTGCCAACGACGATTGAGATGGCTGCGATTAAACTCAGGCCGCGGATTAGTTGAGTTTTGTGTGGCTGCATGTGATTGCCAGATCTCAGATCTCTGTGAGATCTCAAATTTCAAATCTCAGATCTCAGACCAATTTCGGTATCAGGCTTAAGCGGCGCGTCTGCGAGCAGCTCGACCCTTCAACGCCTGCGCGGCTGCTTCGCCGGTGACGACCGCGCCTTCCATAAAGCCCTGCCATTCAGCAAGGTGCTCCCCGGCAAACAGAACTTTGCCATGCGGTTGCTGCAAAATCGGACGAAGCGTGAACCACTGTCCCGGGCGGTAAAACGCGTAAGCGCCTTGAGTGTAAGCATCGCGCTGCCAGGCCATCGACTGAATATTCATAGCCAGCTCCGGCGCTTTTCGATTCAGCGGCAAGAGATCGCGGGTGATGATGTCGCTGCGCCGGCCGCTGTTTTGTGAGGCAAGCACATCAGCTTTTTCACCGATCGCATAACTGCAAAGTATTCCTTGTTTGCCAGGCTGATTTTTGGTGCTGTGAAAATAATAGTGAGAGGTGACATCGCTGACGAGCGAGAAGTCTTCTTCGCCCCAGAAGCGTTCCTTGAACAGGATCTGATTCTTGACGATACGCGCGTACTGAAGTTTATTGGCTGCGGCAGCGTGTGCAGGTGGAAGCGGCGGATCAAAAGTAATCTTCGTGAGCACCCGCGCCGGCACGGTGCATATGCAGGCGTCAGCAGTGAAATCTCTGCCGCCGGCTCTCACGGTGACGCGTCCGCCTCGCTGCGTAATTTTCTCCACCACCATGCCGGTATGAAGCGTGCCGTTGCCGAGCTGCGAAGCCAGCGCGTTTGTCAGCCGCGAGTTGCCGCCTTCCATCTTGAAATCCATTTCGTTTGCCGGACTGGACTCAAAATACTCCGCGGCAGCGGCGTAGGCCGATATCATGCGAATCGTTTCGCCAAAGTCTGTGCTGTCCTGCAAGTCGCGCAGCAGCAAATCTTCTTCGCTGAAGCCGATCTCCTTTAGCCAGGTCCACCAGTCGTACTGGTCGAGGCGCACGCGATCGCGTTCCTTGTAGCCTTTGTATGTCTCGCGAAATTTTTCAAAAGCTGCCTTGGCTTGCGGCGAGAAATCCCACTGGCCGGGTCTTTTCACCACACCGTCCTGCATTAGCGACGCTTCGAAGCGATGATCCAACAGCTTGATGCCAAAGTCCTGGCAAAGTGCTTTCATACGATCGTGGCTGGCCCCAACCCACTCGCCACCGAGTTCGCACACCAGTTCAGGATTCTCCTTGAAGTTATAAGAGAGGATGCGGCCGCCAATGCGCGGACGCGCTTCCAGCACGGTAACGTTCCAGTCCTTCAAGGCGTGGGCCGCCGCTAAGCCCGAGAGACCGGCGCCGATGATAATGCAGGAGTATGAGCGACGTTGGACGTAGGGACTAAAGACAAGCGGCACGCCGGCAGCGGCGATTGCAGCGTTCTTGAGAAAGTCTCGTCGCGAGGTAGTGAGTAGAGGTGCAGTAGATTTTTTTACCATAAGTCGTTGACCACGAGGTCGTCATAAGTATCGCGACGGCGAATGAGACTCGCCGATCCGTCTCCATCAATCATCACTGCCGCGGGAAGCGGCCGGCCGTTGTAGTGAAACATCTGCGCCAGCGAGTAAGCACCTGAGTTCAGCAATGCCAACACTTCGCCCGGCTGCACGTCTGCAGGCAGTTTTCTATAGTCAGGTAAACGACCGCAGCGCTCGATATCGAAATAGACATCGCCGGAATCACAGAGCGGCCCGGCAACTTTGTAATTCGTTTCATGCGCTTCGCCCGCGCGCGAGGCGGAGATCGTGTGGTAGTACCATTTGTAGTTGTTCATCGAAAGCATGATGTTGTAACCGGCATCTGTCAGCAGCCAGACGTCTCCCGTTTCCGGTCTTTGCTTCATGTTCAGAACAGTTGTCAGCACCAGTCCGGCGTCGGCAATAACGCTGCGCCCCGGCTCAAGCAGGATCGTAGTTTTGTCGAGCAGATGTTCTGCGCCCGCAGCGCGAGCCGACTCGCGCGCCACGCGCAACGCTTCCGCTAACACCACTGACGGTTCGAGATCGGCGCCGAGCATGTCGCGTTCGTGTTCGGGTAATTGATCGGCTTGCGAACGATCACGCAGATAGTTAACCGGAATACCGCCACCCAGATTGATGTGCTCGAGCGTGTGGCCCGTCTCCCGATGAATCGCAACCAGATGTTCCCACATGCTGCGAAAAGCTTCAGCGAAAGGTTCGACATCAGGTGTTTGCGAGCCGACGTGAATATGAATGCCGCAGACGTGTATTAGCTCCGGGTTCCTTAAGCTTCGGCGAAAAGCTTCGAGCACTTCCGATGACGAAATGCCAAACTTGGAGGTCAACAAGGCAGTTTGCAAACCCAGATGCGAGCGCGTACCGATCTCAGGAACCAGTCGCAACGCGATGCGCGCGGGTTTAGGTGGTTGACCGCTGGCAGCGCCAACGCGCTTGACCGCTTCTTCAACCAAGCCGATTTCATAAATCGAGTCCACGTTGATGGCGTGGATTCCGGCGCGGACAGCGTCATCCAATTCGCCGTCACTCTTGCTGGTGCCGTTGAAAATAATTTGATCGGGCCGGAACCCAACCCGCAACGCCTTATACAGTTCGCCGCCGCTGTTGACTTCGAGATCGATACCCGACTCGAGCACCAGTTTCAGCACGGCCATATTCGAATTTGCCTTCGAGGCGTAAAAAAAACGAATGGGGTGTGCGACGGATTGAGCCGCCGCCTTCAGCCGTTCGATGTTCGACTTGATGCGTGGCGCGGAAAAGACAAATAGCGGCGAGGCGTAATTGCGAACCAGGTCCAGTGCGTCGGCGCCGTTAATGGCAAGGTGGCCCTCACGGACCTCGAGATAATCAGGAATAGTCCAGGCTGGACTGGAAGCAGTCACCGTCGTCGACATGTTTTAGTCTTTCTCCGCGTTAGGAATTATCACGAATGAATGCGAGCGAAGATAGACTGGCATTGGCAAAGCGTCAAGCATGGCGACGCGCGGATCTCATCCTATGCTGAATCCAATCTTTTCAACGTCGAGGAATCTCAGTTCGACAGGTTGAGATCTACCAAAAATATCTACCGTGACTTTTAGGAGCCCCTTTTCTTTGTTGATCTCGACGACGCTGCCGCTAAAGGCCTGGAAGGGTCCAACCTTGATGCGCACTTTGTCGCCAATTGAAAACTCGTATTTCGCAGTCATTGTGCCGAATCCAGCTTACCCAGCACCTCACGGATTTGCTTGTAATGACGCAGCTCGTGATAGCCGATAAACGAGATTGTAGCGACGCCATCGATCTCGCCAAGAAACGGATGCGTGAAGACAAGATTACGAAAACGCTCTTCGCTGTGAGCAGCGCAGAGTGCCTTTAGATTGCTTCTGGCTTGGTCAAAATTCTCAATGGCCTGATCGCGTGCCGGTGAGTCCAGCGGATTCATTGCTTTTGGGGCCTTCACCCGGATTAGCCGCAGGGAGACGATCGAAGTTGGCATTAGACGGCGGAAAAATCCGACTCGTCGCGGCGCCCGAGCGATTGCCGCCTCGAGTTCTTTGGTTACCCGCCCTTCGACAAGACAGAGATGATGAACTATCTCCGCGACACTCCATTCGCCTTCAGCAGGCCGCCTGGAATAAGTGCTGGGATCAAGCGGTGAAATTGCGCTGATCAGTTTTTGATGGACTGAGTCCAGTCGCTTCAGGGCTCTGTGCATAGACTCAAACCAGGGAGTAGTTTGCGGCCGGGGCGTGGCAGTAGCCCGACCGTAAGGGAGGGCTCTTACATAGGGTCCAAGCCCTCCCTTACGGTCGGGCTACTGCCCCGAGCTCTCCAGCAATCAACTCTGCGGACGGCCAAAGTTGTAAACGATCACTCCGGTCACTCTCACCGGTTCTCCCGAAAGCAACGTTGGTGAGAACTTTGCCTGCAGTGCGGCGTTGACTGATACCTCCTGCAGTTGTTTCGGTCCGGAGATCGCGCGAGCCTCAGCAACATTTCCCTGCTCGTCGACGGTCACCTGAATGACTACGACACCTTCAGTGCCGGCAGCTCTCGCGTCGGGAGGGTAGTCCGGCTTGGGCAGGCTGATGGCTTTGCCGTTCAGGACGCCTGCCGAGATCGGCGCCCGCTTACCAGGGTCGGTCCCGGGGCGCTGCGCTTCATCTGGTTTAGGTTCCTCGTTTGCGGCGGGCTTGGCCGGCGCGGTGTCCGCCGGTGCTGTGACAGGACCTTCGGACGATCCTGGCGCAGCGGCAGCGACTGATGGCGATGCGGCACCCTTTTCCGGCAACACAAAGGAACTCAAAAATTCTTCCTGGACCTTATCGTCCTTTGTGGTGTTTAAGTAGACTATCGAATAGAAGCGCTTGCGCGTAGCAAACACCTGGGCCGTACCTGCGAGGTCGCCGATCGTCATGCGGTATTCGCGTCCCGCGTTTCCCTGCAGAGTTTTCTCTCCCACCAGCGTAAGTTTCGCTACCATGTCTTTACGGATCTTCGGCGCAAAAAGAGTCTTGAAGGCATCGACATAAGAGTTGATGCGTTGCATCTCCGTATACAGCGCCGGGTTCGATTTGATTCCGCTCAGTGAGACTACCGCGAACACCGGTCCGGGCTTGGTGTTGTGAAGATAGGTTCGCGTATTCAATTCCATCTTGTGATACGGCTCTTTGCTGGTTTCAAAAGTTGAACCCTTAGGCATGAGAACCGAGAACTCCTCGCCTTCGGGCCGCAGCGTTTCCCACTGTGGAGTCGCCGCCGCGCCTTGCCCTAAAGCGCAGACGCAAGTCGATAGAATGAACAAGAGGAGGCACGATTGTCGTTTGTAATTAAATGAACGCATGACGCAGTACTCCTTTAGAACTATTCGCGATTCATGAGATTCATCGGGATGGCTGCCAGGCGACGCATTCGCTTGCAGAACCGCGAGCCGTAGCGAGCGGATGCAAAAGCTCAACGCTGAACTGAGATCGTAACAAAAGATCCGTCGTTGGTGAAGTCGAATGCAATAGTAACAGACGATCCGTCGCTCCGGAGAAGTCGAGTGCCTGCATCCGCTCGCTACCGGCGGTTCTGCAAAGGTTACAGCTGCGACATCATTTCCGCCGGGTTCCAGTAAGCATGCAGCGTCTGTATTTTTCCTGCCTCGTTAACTTCAAAGACATCTATGCCTTCGAAGTGCGCCTTGCGTCCGCGCTGGCTAATCCCGCGTCCCGACCATTTCACTGCCGCGCCATTGCCGGCGATGAATATTTCGTCTTCCGTCAAGCCGACTTCCTTAAAGGCCGAGGTGATCGTTTGAAAAAACTCCCTTAGGCGCTGATGGCCGACTATCGCCGGCGCACCCACCGGATCGTGAGACACTGCATCTTCCGCGAAAGTATCGATCCAGGCTTGTTCATTCATCGCGCGTATCGCCGCAAAGTAAGCCCTGACGGCTTGCGAAACAGATTCTGTGGACATCTATTCTTTTTTCCTTTCTCGTTCCTGCTGTACTAACACTCGGCGCAATATTTTCCCGGATGGCGACTTCGGAATCTTATCGATGAATTCAAGTAGTCGAATCTTCTTGTGCGGGGCCACGCGCACCGCCACGAAATCTATCAGCTCTTCTGCAGTCGCCTCGCCCTTTAATACTACGAAGGCCTTCGGTATTTCTCCGGCCTCGTCGTCCTGACAGGGAATAACAGCAGCATCGGCGACAGCTGCATGAGTTAATAACAAGGCTTCGAGTTCCGCCGGCGGCACCTGAAAACCTTTGTACTTAATTAGTTCCTTGGCGCGATCAACGATGAAGAAGTGTCCGGCGTCGTCCGCGTAGCCGATGTCACCGGTGTGCAGCCAGCCCTCGGAATCTATCGTCGCGGCCGTCGCCTCGAGACGATTCAGATAGCCCTTCATTACTTGCGGACCACGAACGCAGACCTCGCCTTCCTTCCCGGGCCCGAGAGCTTCCCCCGTTTCCAGATCCACGATCTTGCACTCAGTATTCGGAGCTGGCACACCAACTGAACCAAATCTCACTTGCGAGGGATCAGCAGGTGACGAGTGTGTTACGGGACTAGTTTCCGTCATGCCGTAACCCTGACGTACATCACAATCGAGACGCTTCATGCAGGCACGCGTCAGGTGTTCATCGAGTGGCGCGGCGCCAGAGAAAATAGTCTGCAGTTTCGACAAGTCGTAATTATCAACTACCGGGCTCTTACTCAGGAGGAGGACGATAGGCGGTACGAGGTGCGCCAGCGTCACGCCGTGGTCCTGAACCAACTGGAGAAAAGGCTCGAGTTCAAAGCGCGGCACGGTCACGATGGTGGAACCCTGGGACAGACCCATATTCAAGACCACCACCAGTCCGTAAATGTGAAAGAGTGGCAAAACGCAGATCAGAGTGTCGTTCTCACTGAAGTAGTCAAGGCCTTCCATCTGGCGCATGTTAGCGACCAGATTGTAGTGAGTGAGCATCACTCCCTTTGCGAGCCCAGTGGTACCGCTTGAATAGGGAAGCGCCACCAGATCCTCACGAGGATCAATGGCAACTTCGGGATAGCGGCCGTCGCTGTTGAGGAGTGAAGAGAAGGGCGTGGCTCCGTCCAATTCGTCTCCGGGTTCATCAAATATAAATAACTCTTCGATGTCAGCTTCGCGCGCGGCGCCCTTAGCTTTCTCCAGAAACTGCGGCACGCTGACCAGGAAACGCGCGCCGGCGTCTTTCAGCTGATGAGCGATTTCCTGTTCGGTGTAAAGTGGATTGACGGGACTGTTGATGCCACCCAGAGACGCTACGGCATGGAAGGCTATTGCGTACTCGGGAAGATTATGACTGAGAATTCCAAACACCTCGCCCTTTTTGAAACCGCGTTTCCAAAGACTGGCAGCCACACGCGAAATGCGATCGGCGAGTTCCGAGTATTTGATGGTACGTCCACTTGGACCGTCGATCAGCGCCGGCTTATCGCCACGCTCAGCAGCGCGTTGGAGCACAAAAGTCGTAACCGGGATTTCTGGGATGTCGACTTGGGGGAAGGGGCCGCGGAAGATCATGGGCGCTTACCTTATCAGGTGACCGGCATTCCGTAAAAGGTTTATATTAAGCGCGTAATTAGGCATGTAATGATGTATTTTCGGTGTTGTCTCATTAACACCGCGGCTTTAGCCCGGTGATCTAGAGCTGTAAAAAACGGGAAACCGTTTAAACGGTTTCATTTCCTTCCGCCCATCTGATCACCGGGCTAAAGCCGCGGTGTTAATGAAAACTTCACGAGAACTGAGACTCAATACAGGTAGGCCATTCATTAGCAGAGTAGAACAATGCCAGAATCCGAAGCTCGCCCACTTAACATCGTTTGCCTCGCCACCTACTTCAAGGGCGGCGACTTTATTCGCGAATGCAAACGCCTCGGATGCAATGTCATTCTGATCACTAAAGAAAAAATGCTTGAGGAAGACTGGCCCCGCGACAGTCTGGACGATCTGATTGCAGTGCCCAACGATGCCGGCCCGCCGCTAATGATCGACCTCACGGCCTTCATTGCCCGCAAGCTGAAAGTGGATCGCGTGGTTGCGCTTGAAGAGTTTGACGTGATGACCGCGGCCTTGATTCGAGAACACTTTTGCCTGCCCGGCATGAGCAGCTCGACTGCAAAAACTTTCCGCGACAAGTTTAGGATGGCCGAAGCCGCCAGAGCCGCGGGCATCCTGCTCCCGGAGTTTGTGCCGCTCATAAATGCAGATGAAGTGCGCGAATTTATGGAGCGCGTGCCGCCGCCCTGGATCATTAAACCGCGGTCCGATGTTTCCGCTATCGGCATTCGCAGGGTAGATGAACCGGCCGAAGTTTGGCGCATCACCGGTGAAATGAACGAACGCGAGAACCTCAGAGAGCGTTCGTCTTACTATGTGTTGGCGCAGTTTATTGGCGGCGAAGTTTTTCATGTTGATTCTATCGTGAGCGGCGGTCGGGTTGTCTTTGCCGGCGCGAATCGCTACGGACGCCCGCCGCTGGAAGTAGCGCATGGTGGTGGCGCTTACGTTTCACGTACCGTGGCGCATGGATCCGCGAACGAGAAGAAACTGTTTGCGATTAATCGCAAGCTCGTCAAAGCGCTGCAACTCGAACGCGGCGCCGCGCACGCGGAGTTTATTAAGAGCGACGCGGACGGTGAGTTTTACTTTCTCGAGATGGCCGCGCGCGTGGGTGGCGCTTACATTGCCGACGTGTTGGAGGCGGCTTCGGGGTTGAACCTTTGGCGCGAGTGGGCGCAGATGGAGGTGGCGGATGACAGGAGGCAGGAGGCAGGGGCAGGTCAGGAGCCCGTGCGTAAGCGAGCAGTGGATGGCAATAAACTAAAGGCACCGCGTAACGAATACGCGGGCATTGTGCTTTCACTTTCGAAGCAAGAGAATCCTGATACGACTGCGTACGACGATCCGGAAATCGTCTATCGCGTGAAGAAGAAGCATCATGCCGGCTTGATTGTCCGATCCAGGAAACTGGAACGAGTCGAGGAATTGCTGACGCAATATGCCGCGCGCTTCGCTGATGATTTTGTTGCGGTGGTGCCGCCGCTGGAGAAGGCTGAGTGAATTTCGCAGTTAGCTCTTGCCCCCGCTCTTAAGTCCTTTGAATTTCCTTCAGCCTCCAGATTTCAACATTAAGTTCTTCACAGTAGTGCAAGAGCGGTTCGCCTTCAGGCGTCGGAAGGCCATGAGATTCGATCATGGTTGAGTTGAGAGAATCAAGTTTGGCGCTACGCAACGGCCAGGGCTGGTGATGAATGCGGGCGCGGTAGAGTTTGCCGTTGTGCTCAGTGTCGAGGCAGTAGCGCTCAGTAAGAAAAAACTCGAGCGAACCCGGGAGCGCAGTCGGAAGAGTTTCACCAATTGACCAGGTAGCTTGCAGTTCCGCCGGCGTTCCACGTTGATCGTTCCGCGCCGAAGAATAACTAATCGTATTGCCAGTTTGATTCAGCGACATGCGCGCGTTGAAGTAAGGCAGGTGATAAAACGCGCGCGCGCCCCACACGCCGAGCCGGTTTGCCGCATCGAGCGAGAGGAACCAAACGCTGGGCACGCCTTTGTGATAAACGTAAGTGCGCACGTTCAATTCATGAAACGCGCTGGTGCCGGGGATCGCCGGCAGGAACGACGCGCGAATGCGCGGGAATTGATGGGCGCAGCAACTTCGGCTCAATGCGCCAATGCATGAAGAGGAGCTTGCCCCAGTTCTGGTACATGATGGGCCAGGCTGCCGGTCGCTCGCGCATGGCCAGTCGCTCAGCGTCATTGATGGGCGTCATACTTTTTTGGAGTGCGGTGACCTGTCACCGCTTTGGTCCTCGGCGGCTTGACGCCGAGATCCGAGGGTAGATTCTCGCTAATCGTGGTCGCGACAGGTCGCGACCGACCATAGCGGTGACAGGTCACCGCACTCCAAAGAGTTGCCTCAATTTCACGGCGGGTCGCGCTGGCCAGAAAGTTTCACCACAATAATCACTGAGTTCTTGACCCCGTAGTCATCGTCTTCCGTGTTTGGGTTAGCAGGATCGAGCAGCCAGTTTCCATCGACGATAAACTTGTACGCGTGCTTGCCCGGCTCGAGATCGACACGGCAAACCCACTCATCGCCTTCACGGCCAAGGATGTACTCGGATTGATTCCACTTATTGAAGGAACCCGCCAGCGCGACGATGCTCGCGTCGGCATAACCCTTTAACCTGAAAGTAGTGTTGCCCTTCAGACTTGGTGGCGGCAGCGTCACTCTGGCCGCAGTGTATTTCGCGCCTTCGTATTCAAAGTCGACGCTGACAATTTTTCCGTCCTCGTCTTTGTTGAAGATGAGCGGCGTGCCTTCAATCTCGTCAACGAAAACCGTTTTGGACTTGTGAACCAGTCGACGCTTCTTTACGACTGAAGGTTTCACCCAAAGTTCACCATTCTCAAGCGAGACATCGAGCGTTGAGATGGGGATAATGCCGGCGTCGAGTCCATACCTGCCAACGTATTTCTTTAACGCCTCGGGATTAATCTTGCGCGCGGGCGGTTGTTGAAAAGGCTGAAGGATGAAGGATGAAGGATGGTCTAAGGGATGAGGGATGAAGGATGAAGGATGAGCGGGTTTTGTCAGTACCGCCTGCGGTAGCGGGCGGGTCTCAACGAGGGAAGCGCAGACCACGATAGAAAGCAGCAAGTACAAACGAGTCATGAGCTTTACTCGACTTGAGACCCATCCGCTACCGCGGACGGTACTGACAAGAATCCTCAGTACTGCCAGTTCACATTTACGAAACCTGTGCCGCTGCTCGGTACCGTGTAGGTATGGTTCGAGCCATTCTCCCACGTTACGGCGCCGCCCGCGGCAATCTTGATGAACTTGAACTGGATTGTTTGCCCCGCCGGCACGCTGGCTGTCAGGAACCAGTTGGGATAATTCGGTGTCAGCATCGGTCCCACCGCGCCGTCCCACGTCGTGCTCCAGGCGCCAAGCTCAACCGTGTTTCCGGTAAGAAAAATATAGTCGCCGGTTGTCGTTGGAGTGGCGTTGTTAACAGTGAACGTTACCGGAATTAGTTTCGCGGTCAGCACGGTATATTGAATTCCGTTGGAGACTGTACCGCCGGAGTTTATCACGGTAACGTTGTAGTTGCCGTTTGTTACTGTAGGCGTGGTGACGACGATCTGCGTAGGCGACCATGAGTTGACGGTTGCCGTCGTCGTTCCGAATTTCACGGAGCCGCCGGAAGCGCCAAAGTTTCGACCGGCTATAACGGTCTTCACCCCAGGCTGTCCGGAAGTTGGACCAATTGAACCAATCTCCGGCGAGGCCGCGCCTTCCGTAAACTGCCAAACAGAAACAGCATGCGCTGGCAGAGTGAAAGTGGTTACCGGATTATTCCCTCCCGATCCGGAACCGACAGTGATCGAGACTCCGCCAAGCAAACCGGTCAGGTTATCTGTCTGCGTGCCGACAGGCAAAGAGGTATTGAGTCCGCTGATGCTGTAACCCGTCGTCTCATTTTTGTTGATAGCCACGAGCACTACACTGCCGAAAAACTTGCGCTCGTAAATGTAGACGTCGTTGTTCATCCAGCGCTGAGTCATGGAACCGTAGGGAACTGCCGGGTTGCTGCGACGAAGACTAGAAAGCCTATTCATGAGCGTGTAGGCCGTGGTCGAAGTTGAGAAGGCAGGCATCATCGGACGATTGTAGGGATCGGTGCCGCCGCTGGTGTCGTTGTGCAGATACTGTTCGGTGCCGTAGTAGATACACGGTATGCCGCGGGCCGTGAGAACGAAGGCCATCGCCTCATGCAGACGGTTATTGTTGTTGTTGACGGAAAGAAAACGCGCCATGTCGTGATTGTCGATAAAGGTGACGAGATCTTCTTTCCAGGTGAAGTTGCTAGCCTCCTGTGTGAGAACGGAATCAATCTCGGAGAAGTTTGCATTTGAGGCGAAGACGCTGCGAATGGCGGTATTGAGCGGGAAGTCGAGCATAGACATGCCACTCTTGTTAGCAAACTTGTAGGAGTCGTGATAGAGCGGGTCGGAAGTGTTTCCCTGGTACCACTCGCCAAACATGAAACTGTCGCCATAGGTGTAAACGGAATTTGCAAAGCTGTATTCCCAACCCCAGGTGATGTGCTTGATCGCGTCGATGCGGAAGCCATCCACGCCATGCTGTTGAAACAGTTGCGCGGCAGACTTCAGGTAGCCGTCGATGGTGGCATGTTCCTGATTGAGATCGGCCAGATCAAACAGCGTGAAGTACTCGACCTGATAACGATCATCCCAGCCGCCGCCGGAGATGTTGGCATTATGGTGAAAATAACCGTTGCTGTCGGAAGTGTAGTTACCGAGAAAAGTGCCGTTGTCGTATAGCGAGCCAAACTCGCCGGCGTTGTCCTGGGTGGAATGGTTCGGGGCGAAGTCGATGACTACCTTAATGCCATTCGAATGTGCTGCGGTAACCATGGCATCGAAATCTGTCCAGGTGTTGCTGCTGTTGCCGAAGTGTTCTTCGATACGTTTGAAGTCGCGGCCTTGATAGCCATGGTAAGAAGCCTGCGGGTTGCCGCCGCCGTCGGGAATGTTGGTGTTCAGATTATCTACCGGCGGAGAAATCCAGATTGCGGTGACGCCCATGCCGGCGAGGTAAGACATCTTTTGTTGAATGCCTTGCAAGTCGCCGCCCCAGTAGAGGCGCCAGTTGGTTTTGGTCGAGTCATACAATCCAGCGCTTTGCGAGGGGTTGTTGTTGGCGCTGTTGCCGTCAAAGAAGCGGTCAGTGATGATTTGATAGATGACTTCGCGTTTGAAGTCGGCCGCGAACGCGCCGGCGAGTGGGTGGAAAAGTATTGAAACAAGAAGCGCGATTGCAGCGAGTCTGTGCGCGAGTTTTCGCATAAGTAGAGCTCCGTTCTATTCACAGGGCTGGTTTGGGAGTTGAGGAAAAGGAATCATACAACTAAATGCCTCGCGGTGGGGATGCGAAATGAGCAATCGTTTTTCTAACAGACTCTCTTTGGTCAAATCGCCCAGTTCCGGAGGGACCGAATGTTTATAGACACTCTCAGTCTATAAAGGTTCATCGCTCCGGTGGAGCGAAATGCATGGTTCGACATATTCATCGACCGGTACATTGCGCTCCGCTGGAGCGCCAAACATTAGTTGCCAAGGAGTCTATAAACATTTGGCTCCTCTGGAGCCAGAACATCTTCTGATTACGGCCTCTGCTTGTCGCAGAAGCGCTCTACTCCCTGGAAGAGCTGCCGGCAATATTGGTCAGATCCAAGACCCACGCGCTCACACTGCGCCTGTTGCCATTTACCACTCTTCATGAACTCAGTTTCGTGTGGTACTTCATTGCAAAAACCTGGTGTCGGACTACTGACACGAAGGCAGCTCTCCATGAAGATGCCGCTGCTAATCCCGTTGGTGAGGCCGGGTTCTCCTTTGTAGCGAGCGATCGCTTGATCGACGCAACCCTGGTTGTCGGTTTGGCGCCCCGCCTCCTGGCCTTCCTCCACCAGGGCCTGGGCTTTCGCCATCAACGCGTCCTTATTATTTGACCACCAGTAAACACCCGCGCCTATCACCCCTACGACAAGCAGTATGATTAAGACCCCAGCGATAATTAAGCCTTTGGCCCAACCCGGCATGGTGTTCCTCCATTTGTTTGCGGCCTCGAGGCGGATGTTTACTTCAAATACTTATCCATCCAGTCGAGCACGGTGTGATACCAGAGCTGTGAATTCTGTGGCTTCAGCACCCAGTGACCCTCATCCGGAAACACCAGGAGCTTTGAGTCGACTCCCATGCGCTGTGCGGCAGTGAACAATTGCAGCCCTTCGCCAAAGGGCACGCGATAATCCAGTTCACTATGGATGATCAGGATCGGCGTTTTGAAGTTTTTGACGAACTTGTTCGGCGACCAGCGCGCATACATCATCGGGTTGGTCCAGGGTGTTCCCTTGAATTCCCAATCGGTGAACCAAAGCTCTTCAGTTGCGCCATACATACTTTCGAGGTTGTAAACGCCGTCGTGTGACACCAGCACCTTGAAACGGAAACGAGGATCGTTGTTGTGTCCCTCGATCCAGTTGATCATGTAACCGCCATAGCTGGCGCCGGCGGCTCCAACCCGATTCTTGTCGATAAAAGAATTGCGACGCAAAACGTCCGCGACCCCATTCATGATGTCGGTGTAAGCCTTGCCGCCCCAGTCGGCGCTGATATCGTTTACAAACTGCTGGCCGTAACCGGTCGAGCCGCGCGGGTTGGGCAGGAAAGCGATGTAGCCATTGTTCACCCATACTTGCGGGTTCCAGCGATAGCCCCAACTGTCGTTGAAAGCGCTCTGCGGTCCGCCGTGAATGATGACGGCCAGCGGATACTTGCGGTTAGGATCAAAATTAGGCGGCTTAATGATGAAGCCGTGAATCTTCTTACCGAGCGCGCCGGTCCACTCCACTTCTTCAGCTTTCCGCAAAGCGAATGGCGCCATCAGACTGTTATTCGCAGTCGTCAGGGGCGTTGTTGTTCCTTCATCAATGTCAGCGCGAAATATCTCCGCCGGCATCGCCATTGTGCTGTGCGCGAAAACAAGAGACTTACCGTCCGGTGTTATCTGTAAGCCCGACGCTGAAACATTAGGCACCATCTTCTGCGGTTCGGCGCCGCCCAGGGGAACGCGAAACACCGGCAGACGTCCGCGATCGCCGGCGATGAAGTAGGCGTAGTTGCCATCCGGGGACAGGGCTATTTCTTCGACCTGGAGATCAAATTTCTTCGCGACTTCCATACTCACTCCGGTTACGCGGTTGTAAGACATCAGTCTCCAGCGGTCGGCCTCAAACCCTGCGGTCGCCTGCGAACGATAGATGATGCTTCTGCCGTCGCGTGTAAAGATCGGGCCAACGTCGTAGCCCCTATTGCTGATGGTGATGTTTTTAGCAGCGCCACCGGATAACGGAACAACATAGATGTCGCTGTTAGTGGAGATTGCTTCAACCTTGTCCGGGTTGCGAACGTAGGCCAGATCCTTCGAGTCGGGCGAGAAGGCATAGTCAACGCCCGAGGCCGCCGCATAAGGCGGCGAATCAAAGTCGCCCGGTGTCAGGTCTCGCGCCGTACCGCCTTGGCTGGAAACTACGAACACGTGAGTTCGTTTGACGTCGCGCCATTCATCCCAGTGGCGGAAGAGTAGGCGAGTAGTTATATGTGCTTTGACTTTGCTGTTTTCGCCAGCTTCGTCTTTCTTCTTATTGCAATCGTCATCAGTGCAATCGGGATAGACTTCAGAGGTAAACGCGATCCATTTTCCGTCAGGTGACCAAACCGGCGCGGCGGCGCTGGTTGAGATCTTCGTGACCTTGTCCTTGTTATCGCCATCATCTTCCATCGTCCAAACTTGTCCGCCGGTTACGAAGGCAATCCGTTTTCCCTCGGGTGACCAGCGCGGAGTGGTCGACGATGCCGCTCCGCTCGTGAGTTGCTTCAGGCCGCTACCGTCAATCTGCATCACGTAGATTTGCGTAATGACTTTGTTCAGATCGTAATTGACGTCGCCGATTGTAAAAGCAACGCGCTTGCCGTTTGGTGAAACTTGCGGATCGCCGACGCGGCGGACCTCCAACAGTTCTTCAACTGTAAAACGGCGAGTCTCCTGAGCAGTGGCATTGGCTGCGAATGACGATAGTGCGAACACAAGAACAGAAATCGCGATGACGAAACGCTTCATAGAAGTCCTCTCCAAATGGCTCGAAAAATTAAGGGGGGAAAGCGCGGTTATTATTGCACACCAGACTCTTTTCCGCGCAGGACCACCACGCGGCAGCCGTTTTGGAGTGCGCCGACGTGAGCCCCCCAGCGCGGCTGCCGCGCCGGGGACCCCGCCTGTCGGCGCTTTGGTCGCTGGCGACTTGTCGCCAGCAGCGTCGCGACAGGTCGCCACGGACCATAGCGGTGACAGGTCACCGCACTCCAAAAAGAGCAATAGACAACGCGTAAACAAAACATTTACTCTAAGATTGTTGTCCCCCGAACGACCTCATGAGGCTTTGAATCCTTCCCCAGGGGAACTTTCATGACTGCTTCGCGTCGCTGGTTCGCATTTTTCGCAGCCGTAATATTATTAGCTCTGATCTCCGCGAATGCTCTTGCTACTACGCTTCCCACTGATTTCACTGAAATGCAGTTCGCCAGCGGGCTTAGTAACCCCACTGCCATGGCTTTCGCGCCCGACGGACGGCTTTTTGTTTGCCAGCAGGGAGGGCAATTGCGAGTGGTCAAAAACGGGGTTCTCCTGCCGACTCCGTTCGTAAGCCTGACAGTTGATCCTTTCGGCGAGCGCGGGCTTTTGGGAGTGGCCTTTGATCCAAACTTCACTACGAACAACTTTGTCTATGTTTATTACACGGCGACTACGCCTACAACTCACAATAGAGTAAGCCGCTTTACGGCTAACGGAGACGTGGCGGTGGCGGGCAGTGAAGCTGCTATTTTCGACCTCAACAATCTCAGCACTTCCACGAGTCATAATGGGGGCGCCATCCATTTTGGTCCTGACGGCAAGCTCTACATCGCGGTAGGCGAAAACACAAACTCCGCGAACTCGCAAACGCTCAGTAACTTGTTGGGCAAGATTCTCCGCATCAATTCCGACGGCACGATTCCCGGCGACAATCCCACAACTTTTCAGGGAATCATAGGCTCGCCATCCGGAAACAATCGCGCTATTTGGTCGCTTGGTTTACGCAACCCTTACACGTTCACATTTCAACCAGGCACCGGCAGGATGTTCATTAACGACGTCGGCGAAAGCACCTTCGAGGAGATCAACGACGGTATCGCCGGTTCAAATTATGGCTGGTCCAGCTGCGAGGGTGCCTGTGTGCCGGCGAACCCAAATTTTCGTGACCCGCTATTTCAATACTTTCATAGCAACTCGCCGACGACTGGTTGTGCCATAACCGGTGGCGCCTTTTACAACCCAACCACCACAAATTTTCCAGCGGAGTATGTTGGCAAATACTTTTTTGCAGATTTCTGCAGCGGTTGGATTCGGAGGTTTGATCCGGCGACGAGTACGGCGACCGCGTTTGCGACAGGAATTTCTAACCCGGTCGACCTAATTGTGACGGCGGACGGCAGTCTCTACTATTTGGCCCGGGGTACGGGGTCAGTCTTTCGCGTTCGCTTCAACGGACCGGCTGATAATTTGGGCGAAGTGATCGGCCGGATAACTAGGAGCAGCGACGGCTCG
>Ga0134126_10003748_pt1 | contig 19042 bp, 14 predicted proteins | sample KB31752_FD_96881 | JGI IMG/M metagenome (GOLD analysis project Ga0134126, IMG submission 96881) | Terrestrial soil microbial communities with excess Nitrogen fertilizer from Kellogg Biological Station, Michigan, USA - KB3-175-2 | ecosystem: Environmental > Terrestrial > Soil > Unclassified ...
ATCGATCGCCCAGCGATAACGGTCAACATTAGCGAACTTCGTCATGTTGTTCAGGATTGTCTGGTCACCCGACTCAATCCCCAGGAATACGCCGAGGCATCCGCTCGCTTGCATCAGATCCAGCGCCTCTTCATCCGTGTTTGAACACCGGAAGAACGATATCCAGCGAAAGTCCCATCGTTTCTCGATCATCATTCGCAGCAGTTGCTTGAATCGCGGCAGTGGCACGTTGAACGTATCATCCACAAAGATCAGGTATCGCGTGCCCGCGTCGTGCAGATACTGCAACCCTCGCCCCAGCTTGTCCAGTCCCGAGAGCACATGCTCTCCGGCCAGTGTCGGATAGTTACAAAACGAACAGGAGAAGGGACAACTCCTTGCCGTTCTCAGGTACGCGATAGGTGTGTAGAGTTCCCCGGGCAGCCGCTCCCACTCAATGGCATTCTCGTCCAGATCGTTCTTCTCGATCTCGCGGCGATTCATATGGAACTGCCCCACGGCGTCGAACCAAGCCACATTCGAAATGTCCGTCGGCTCATGTCCATCGCGCAGCGCGCCCAGGACCCGTGACAGGGCAAGTTCTCCCTGGCTGTCGATGATGAAAATATCCGCATCCAACGACTTGTATACAAACTCAAGAGTCGCCGCTTCGTAGTCGGCGTGCAAATTGTAGATGTGAGGACCACCGACGATAATCTTCGTCTCAGGACAATGCTGGCGAATAAACGCCGTGAGCTCGGTCACCGGCGCGTTGTCCACGTAGTACGTGGTCGTGATAGCCACCGCCCGCGGGCCCTCCGCGAGAAGGGCTCGCAGACGGTCCTTCTGATCGTTGAAAAAATTCAACGGTTCCGCATGGAACCCGCGGCGTGCAAGAAAGCTAGTAAGGTAACAAACGCCCAGGGAGGGCGCTGCGAAAGTGTTCAGCCCCGGGTTGATCCCCGTCGCCAGGTCGATACCGCGATTAATTAACTCCATGTAAGTCGTGCGGCGTCCATCCAGCAAAACGGAATTCGTCAATACCTCATGGTAGGCGCCCGAGTAGACCGCCATCTTTTTCTGCGCCGCTGCGAACGACTGGAAATCGACATCGTTGTACCCGATGACCACGCAATCGATTCGTTTCGGCATTCGGTCTCCGTTACGCCATCTGAAGTTTCGCTGGTGTTCCCGCCATACGCGCTGTAAACGTTCCGTGGCCGTCCGTGTGCAGTGCGGTCAATCCTAGCTCACCCAACCACTGCATAACTTCCTTCTTCGAGTGCCGGTGCTGATATTGCGGAGTCAGATTGTCATACACTGCAAATGTCGCCGTGTCGAACAATTCCTTCACGCTCATATCTTCTGAAAGCACCTTTTCACTCTTTCGGCCGCCAAGCTTTGACAAGGTCTTATAAACTCCGTACGCCGCAATCATTGAGGGCATCATGCCGAGTGAATAGAGCTTCGCCGCTTTGAGCCGGACCTCCGGCTGCAGCTTATGCGCCGCGCCCATGAAATGCAGATCACGCATCAAATAAAGCTGATCCGTCATCAAACTTTCGCCAAACGCAGGATAGAGCCAGAGTAATAACTCGCCGTCCGCGTCGAGCAGCCTCACTGCTCCGGTCAAAGCTGCGCGGGTGTCCGGCGTATGATGCAGCACGCCGAGTGAAAGTACCTTGCTGAATGTGCCTGCCCGGAAAGGCGGGTTCGCGACGTCTGCCTGTACAAAGTGCAGGTTCGACATCGACTCCGAGCCACGCGCGGCAACCCGCACCGCGTCGCTGAAGTCCAATCCCACTACCTGCGCATCGGGGTGATTGTCCGCCAGCACGCGAGTCGTCTCCGCTGATCCGCAGCCGGCGTCCAGTACACGGTCGCCCGGCAAAATGGGCGAAAGGAACTTGGCTTCCACCCACTCTGCCTTTCTAGCAGGTTTGATTCCGTAGAGAGTTCGGTGTTCGAACGCACCCTGCTGCCGGTACCGCCACATAGGGGTGAACCCCTGCTTCGCCGCGATTTGCTGGTCCGCATCAAGAAAACATGGAACGCCATCGATGATCGGATACTTCCGGCCGTCGGCCGTCAACAGACCTCCGGTGATTTCGCCTTCTCTACGCTCCACTCCAACAAGTGTGAGTGGCTGGCCCGAAATCGGGCACGCCAGAAGTTCGAGCAGACTCTCTTTCATGCTTGACTCGCTTTCGTCCATTCACGCGGACATGAGCGCAATTATGCCACACCTCCGTTTCTGTCATTGGAAGCGCCTCTACTTTCCTGTAGAATCGACCCCAATTGCTCGGAGGGGTTATGGTGCCGAAAAAGCGAGCTGCCAAAAAGGCCTCATCCAGGAAACGAACCCCCGCTAAAGCGGCGCCGAGGATCTATAAGATCCTCGCCCTCGACGGCGGCAGCGGCGGCTATCTCACCGTCAAGTTACTCCAGAGGATCGAAGCACTCCGCCCCGGATTTCTGAACTCCGTGGATATCCTCGCCGGGACTTCTGCGGGAGCTATCAACGCCGGCATCCTTGCAACTCATCCCATCGCCGCCAATGCATTCGCCTCCATGCGCAAACACTGGACGCGGATGTGGAAGTACGAACCCGATCCTGTTCATTTGGCCCTTGGTTTGACCGGACGATTTCCAATCACGTCCAACCTACCGATGGTCGAATCTCTTCGCGGCATTTTTGGCGATGTCCGACTCGCCGACATTAAGCAGCACCTCGTCATTCCCGCGCTTCGCCTCGACAACGCAGCTCTCATCCGCACCGAACGCCGCTGGGGCATCCGCGTATTCAGCAATTTTCTTGAAGACACGCCGGAAGCCAGCGATCTTCTGCTCGATGTCGTCCTCCGATCCGCGTCGGCGCCCATTATCTGGCCGGCTCACCAGGGATACGCAGACGGCGGTCTCTTTGCCAACAATCCCAGCCTGCTCGCGATCTCTCACGCGGTGGATCATCTCGATGCAACCTGGTCCCAGTTCCGCGTTCTGTCCGTCGGAACCGGGCAGAAATACAGTTACATCAATTCCAGCCGGGGCCAACTTGGATACGCTCATTGGCTGCTAAGCCCTGCGCAACCCATGGCGCTCATTCAGGCCGTCATGGACACAAACTCCGCCGCCATCAGTTACTCCTGCAGCCGCATCTTGCAGGACAATTTCTTCCGCCTTGACCCGAAGCTCGGAGAATCTCTCACTGCCCAGGAACTGACGCCCGCCATCGAGGCAAAGTACGATGCCGTGGTCGACTCGGCCGACGTCGAAACCGTTGCGGGATGGCTCGACTTCCAGAATTGGGTGACGAGCAAATCCGTCCCCGTTCCCGACGAGGTCCTGGCATCCTGATTTCAAAGTACCGGATTGGAGTGAATGTGGATACGAAACCGATATCGTTCCAGAAGCTCACGCAGAATGTGCAGAACTCCATGTTAAACCAGCAGCAGAAGGGTATGCGCCTGCTAACCTACCTCATCAATGCCCAAAAAGAGGTCCTTGAGTTCGAAATAGGCGTCCTCGATGACGTCCTCAAGATTCTAACCAAGCGCATTCCCACCGCCGAGCCGTGACGTTTCCAGCTCTCAGGCGGTACCATATGGATGTGATTGACTTAATTAGCGAAAAGGTCGACGGAGTCCCCGTGGTCCGCGTCAGCGGGCGCATCGACATGGAAACTGCCAAGCTTCTCGAGGAAGCTTGCAAATCCTGGATCGGCCAGGGTGAACGATTTCTCATCCTCGATCTAACGAATGTTCGCTATATCAGTAGCTGGGGTCTGCGTTGCATCCTTGGCGTCGGCAAAGCACTCGGCCAGAATCGCGGTCAGCTTCTCACTTGTGGACTCAACGCAACCGTGAAGGAAGTCTTTCAGATCTCCGGCTTCGATTCGGCATTCCCCACGTTTCCCACAATCGAAGGCGCATTGGGGGCGATCCAGCGCTGAACCGAAATTCCTTCCTGCCTGGACTGCCCGCGTCCGGCCAATCTCTGCCCGGTGCCTGGCGATCGGGTGCTTCCCGCTGCACTGCCGGTCAATGTGCGAGTTCCGGATTCAGCGGAATATGTTTATAGTGAATCCCAGACTCCTACCGCTCGTTTTTCTTGATCGTCTTCCCCAGTTATGACGGCCGAACTGAACGCGAGTCGACATCCACGCCAATGAGAACAAGACATCCGGCGCGCCGCTCCACCAATCCCGCTTCCGGCGGAGACGGACTTCCCTGAATGCGAGAATCTGCTGAATCTCACAAGGTTATCCACGCCTCTGAACCAAAGCCCGGCGGCCACGCGCCTGCCGCGCTCAACCATTCCCAGGGCAAAGGGCAAAAGCGGCAGCGCCTCATTGCGAGCCTGCGAGGATACTTCCTGGCACCGGTGATTGCCACTCTGGGAGAGTGTGGCATCGCCGATCGCATGCTTCAGGGACCGTTCTCCATCGCCGATTTCGAGACTCTTGCCGACACGCGCATCCTTTCTGTGCTCTTCCGTTACTTGCAGAGCGTCGGCCTTCTAGTCCCTGCGGGCGAATCCAGCTATGCATTGACTGAGGACGGCTTCACCTTACTCTCACGCAATGGTGCCTATTCTCTCCTCGTCTCTTATGCCGATTATTTCGACAAGCTTCCCGAACTCCTCGCCGGTGCTCCCGTAACACCATCTGTAAATCGCTCCAGAAATGTGCGCGGAAGCGGTCATCTGCACGGAAAGAAGTTCTTTCCCGCCGCGCTGGAATGCCTTCAGTCCAATGCGCCCGCCGCCATCATCGACATCGGCTGCGGCGATGGCGCCTTCCTCGAATGCATCTGCGCACGCTGGCCTTCGCTTACACCCTTCGGACTCGATCTCTCTGAAACAGCCGTTGAGATCGCCCGCCGCCGCGTTGCCCGCCAGACCGGCCGCGAGCCTCTTATAATCGCCGCCAACGGCAGCGATGTCTCCTCGTGGAGCGTCTATGTTCCGCCCGCAATTCGAGATTCAGACCGGTTGGTGATCTCCTTGTGGTTCGTCGGCCATGAGTTCTCTGCCGGTTCAATCGAAGTCATGGTCCGCTTCTTTGAGGATCTCTACCGAAGCTTTTCCACGGCCAGGATTCTGCTTGGAGAGATCAACAAGATCGCGCCCGCCGACCTGGCCGACAACCGAGACACCTCGATCATGCCCGAATACCTTCTTTTCCACGAGTTGTCGGGGCAGGGGGTCTTGGCGTGGACAGACTGGCAGCATATTATGCGGCTGATTCCCTATGATCTTGAAAGAGAATGCCGCTTTGACGACGTCGCATCCGCATCCGGCGCTGCTATTCCTGCGAGCTTCCTCTGGCTTCTCCGCCCGTCACAGAAGCCCATTTCGTAGGTCCCGGCTCGCAATGGCGTGACCGTCCCTCGTGCTGCCCGGTCATGCTCCCTGGAGGACGTGGAGGCTGGTTGCGCTCTTCACGGCGGGAGGCGGCATCGTGTAGCCGCGCGGAATATACGAGCAGCAGGGCTCCTCGGCGTTGGGGTTGCCGGTAAGCGCATACGCGCGGGCGCGCGAGCCGCCGCAGATTTCCTTGAATTCGCAGGCTCCGCATTTGCCTCCCAGTTGGGAAGTGTCGCGCAGGGAGCGGAACACGGGCGAGTTGCGGTAGATATCGGCCAGGGGCTGCTCGCGAATGCTGCCTGCGGCCAGCGGAAGAAAGCCGCTGGGAAAGACTTCGCCCTTGTGGGAGATGAACACAAAGCCTTTGCCATCGTTAAGGCCCCGGGGGGCGCGGCCGATGGCGTCGTCAACGCGAATGGGCGCGTCGTTCGCGATGCCGGCTTTGCGCTCGGCGACCTTTTGCTGCAGGACATAGCGGCGGTAGTGCTGCGCCTCGGTGGTCTTGATGTCGAAACCGGCCTGTTTTGAGAGCGCGTGGATTTTGGCGAACACCTGCTCGAACTCTTCGGCGGACAGCAGGTCGTTGAGCTTGCCGCGGCCGGTGGGCACGAGGAAGAAGACGCTCCAGAGGGTGAGCTTGAGGGTCTTCATCAGGGCAACGATGGAATCGATCTCGCCGATATTGCGGCGGCTGAAGGTGGTGTTAATCTGCACCGGAAGGCTGGCTTCGTTGGCCCAGCGAACGGCGTCGAGAGTGCGCGCGAAGGAGCCGGAGAGACCGCGGAAGGCGTCGTGGGTGGCGGCGCTGGCGCCATCCATGCTCACGGCGAGGCGCGCGAGCCCGGCTTCCTTGAGGCGGAAGACGACGTCGCGGGTGAGCAGCGGTGTAGCGCTGGGGGTGAGCGAGACTCGGACGCCGACCCTGCGCGCATGGGCGATGAGTTCGAAGAGGTCGGGGCGCTTGATGGGATCGCCGCCGGTGAGCACGAATACGGGGACTTCCAGGTCGGCGATCTGGTCGATAAGCTGCTTGCCCTCATCGGTGGAGAGCTCCATGGGGTGGCGCTCAGGCTGCGCGGAGGCGCGGCAGTGGACGCAGGCGAGGTCACAGGCCTGGGTGACTTCCCAGATGGCGATGAAGGGGCGCTGGTTGAAATCGACGGTGTTGACGAGCGGATTCATGATCCCATGAAACCGGAATCCGGGTGCAGCTGCAGTGACGAAAGTCTCTCGATTGTTAGAATCAGAGTCGTGAACCCGCCACGGACCGATATCTCCGCAGTTCTGGCCAAGACGCCACTGCTTGCCAACCTGTCACAACCGGAGTTGCATAACCTGGCCGCTCGCACCGTGCGTAAGCTGTTCAGCGCAGGGGAGCTGATCTTTTCTGAAGGCGAGCCATGCAACGGGCTGCACATTATTGCGCGGGGCAAGGTGCGGATTTTCAAGACGTCAATGAACGGACGGGAGCAGGTGCTGGCGATGAACGGGCCGGGAGAGTCGGTGGCCGAGCTGCCGGTGTTCGATGGAGGTCCGTTTCCGGCGTCCACCAGTGCTGTGGAGGACACGGAGATCGCGTTCATTTCGCGACGGGATTTCCACGCGTTCTGTGTCGAGCATCCCGAGGTGGCGCTGAAGGTGCTGGCCGTGGTGGGCGGGCGGCTGCGGCGACTGGTGGGGATAATCGAGGAGCTTTCGTTTACGACCATCCGGCACCGGCTCATTTCGGTGCTGGTGAAGCTGGCGCAGAGCGAGGGCAGGAATACCCCGCGCGGCATTGAATTCCTGTTGCCCGCGACACACCAGGAACTGGCGAATCAGCTCGGGACGGTGCGCGAGCTGATTTCGCGCAACCTGATGCGGCTGCAGGCGGAAGGATTGGTTGACGTGGATGCGCGCCAGATCGTGGTGAAGGATCTGAAGGGGCTGACGGCGGAATTGGAGACGGCTTAGGCCACGCGCGAATCGAGTGACATAAGTCGCTGAACCGGTCCCGGGCGTCGTCTAGTGTTGCAGGTGGAGAGGCACTATGGCTACCGCAACACGTTCCATTCGCGAACTCATCAGTTCTCAACCCACGGCAGCTGCGATACTGCAGCGCTTCGATATCGACGTGTGCGCGCACGCCAATGAATCGCTCACAGAAGCCTGCGCCGACCTGCAACTCTCAGTGGAGCAGGTGCTGGAGAAGCTGGCAGACGGCGCTGCAGTCGACGCTGGAGCCATGCATCCCGATCCGACGGAGTATTCCGCGAGCAGGCTTATCCAGCACATCGTGCGCGTCCATCATCAGAGTATTCGGCAGGAGTTGCCGCGGCTGGCGGAGATGGCGGGCATGATAGCGGAGAAGTATGGGGAGCGCACGCCGGAGCTGAAGTCGATCGCAGCGGCGGTGGAGGAGTTGCGGGTGGAGATGGCCGAGCACATCCACAAGGAAGAGCAGATGCTGTTTCCCTACATTGCACAGGTGGAGGAGACGCCGCTGCTGGCGTTTCGGCCGCCGCAGCCGTGCTTCAGCCGCGTGGGTCAGCCGGTGTTCCTGATGGTGCAGGACCACGAGCGGGCCAAGGTGCTGCTGGAGGAACTTCGCACGATGAGCGGCGCTTTCCGAGCGCCGGTCTGGGCGTGTTCCACTTTCGTGGCGTTCTATGAGGGGCTGCGGATTTTCGCCGACACGTTCGAAGAACACATCCGGCTGGAGAATGACGTGCTGTTTCCGCGGGCCATTGCCATGGAAACGGAGCTCATGAGCAGGGGGGCACATTGAGCGGGCTTTCACAGGACGAAATGACCGCTGCACCTGCGCAGCCTGAAGTGGCGGGGCTGGCCGCAGCGGTGCGCGAGCGGCAGAAGAGCCTGATGTTGCGCGCATGGATCCTCAGCGGGCTGGTCTTCATGGTGCTGCCGGGAACCCTGCTGGGCTTTTCAAACCTGGTGGCGATCAGCCAGCATCACGGACTCGGCGCGCTGTCGCCGGCGTGGATCCAGGGGCACGGCCATGCGCAGATGTTCGGATGGATCGGCAGCTTCATTCTGGGCATCGGGTTTTATTCGCAGCCGGCGCGGGGGAACTCCATTCTGAGGGTTCCGCTGACGTGTTTTGTGCTGTGGACAAGTGGCGTAGCCATTCGCTGGGCCGCCAACATGTACGCCTGGCACTGGCGCACGCTGTTCGTAGTGTCCGCGACGGCTGAGTTGTTGGCATTGTTTCTGTTCCTCTCGGCGGCACGACACCACAAGCTGCCCGACACGGGGCAGGGCCGCAGCAAGCCGCGCGTCGAGCTGTGGATGACGTCGGTCTTCCTGGGCACGGCGGGGTTGCTGGCGGCCAGGGTGTTCACCTTCGTGGAATGCCTGCGTCTGGCCTGGGCCGGGGGGCCTGAGGCCTTTCCCCACGGCCTCGATCAGAGCTTCCTCATCGTGCTGGCGTGGGGCTTCCTCGTGCCGACGGTGTGGGGATTCTCGGCGCGGTGGCTGCCGACATTTCTCGGCGTCGGAAGGCCGCGGGAAGGACTGTTCCGCGCGGTTCTTCCGGTCGATATTCTGGGCATCCTGCTGGGGGTGTTCGGGTTGGTCCGCGCGGCGACGGTGTTGTTCGTATGCGCGTCAGTCGCGGTGATGTTTGCCTTGCGGCTCACGGAAAAGCCGCAGAACAAAGCCAAGGTGCTGGGCATTCATCCCAGCTTCCCGGTGTTCATCCGGATCGCGTATGTGTGGCTGGTGATTGCCGCGGCGCTCGGGGTGTGGGCGGCGATGGCCGATCTGCACGGCGGCATCTGGGGCGCGTCGCGCCATGCACTGACAGTGGGATTTGCGGCGACGATGGTGTTTTCGATCGGGCCGCGCATTTTGCCGCACTTCGGCGGGGTGTACAGCCTCTACAGCAAGCGGCTGATGTTCGTTGCGCTGCTGCTGCTGCAGTGCGGATGCGCGCTGCGCGTGGCCTCTGAGCCTCTGGCCTATGAGGGCTTTTCGATGACGGCATGGAAGGTGCTGCCGGCTTCGGCCACGCTTGAGCTGACTGCGGTGATTGTGTTCGCCGCGAATATCGCCCTGACATATACGAAGGGACGCGCGTTCTTTGCGGCGAATGCGATGAAGCAGAACGATCCCGCGTGAGAGTATCCGGGCGAATGTTCCACGCGGGTAAAAGCAAATCCCCTTCCCATTGACAAACAGCAAAAGCAAACTGAGGCAAAATGTGCAGCCATGTGACTTTAGTCCCTGCGTGCTGCGTTGCAGATCGCTAACGTAAGTACAGGCTTCATACCTTGCACGCGAGTGCGAATCGAGGAAAGCATGAGTTACAGGCGTTATTGGCTGGCGTTGGCCGCCGTCATAATAGGTTCGTTCGCCGTCCTGGGCACAGTGGGACGGAAGATGATCAGTCAGGCACCCCCCATCCCCGACGTGTATTCCCAGGATGGTCAACTTCTGTTTACCGGCTCGTCGATTACCGACGGCCAGGGCGTGTGGCAATCGATCGGAGGCCAGGAGATCGGCACGGTCTGGGGCCACGGCGCCTACGTCGCTCCGGACTGGAGCGCCGACTGGCTGCACCGCGAAGCTGAATTTCTACTCGATACATGGGCACAGCGTAAGGGTGCAGCAAGCTTTTCCGCTCTCAACGTGGAGGAGCAGGCGGGCCTCAAGGCGCGGTTGATCCGCGAAGAGCGCACCAACAACTACGATGCGGCGCACAATCGTCTGGTGCTATCGGCCGATCGCGTGGCGGCGTTCCAGAAGCTGAGCGCGTATTATGCGGATGTGTTCGCGAGCGGACGCAAGGAATACGCGATTCCGCAGGGCGCGCTGGTCGATGCAACGAAGCAGCAGAAGCTGGCCGAGTTCTTCTGGTGGAGCGCGTGGGCCACGAGCACAAACCGGCCCGGATTGGACGTCTCATATACCAACAACTGGCCCCATGAGCCGCTGGTCGGAAATAACCCCACCTCGGGCGCGGTGCTATGGAGCATCATCAGCATCGTCGGGCTGATCGCGGGCGTCGGTGCGCTGGTGTGGTGGAACGCGTCCCGTGAGAAGGAGCTCATCGGAGGGGCGTATCCGGCGAAGGATCCGTTCCTCGGCGCAACTCCCACACCGTCGCAGCGGGCCACAATCAAGTATTTCCTCGTGGTGGTAATCCTGTGGGGCGTGCAGATTCTGATGGGCGTCATCACGGCGCATTATGGCGTTGAAGGCAAGGGATTCTACGGCTTTCCTCTTGATAAGTACCTGCCTTACGCCATTACGCGCACATGGCACCTGCAGATCGCTATCTTTTGGATTGCGACGTCGTGGCTCGCCACCGGATTGTACGTCGGGCCGGCGGTCAGCGGACACGAACCGAAGTTTCAGCGGCTGGGAGTGAACGTCTTGTTCGGCGCGCTGGTGCTGGTCGTCGGCGGATCGCTCGCTGGCGAGTGGCTGGGCATTCAGCAGAAGCTGGGCAATGCGTGGTTCTGGCTCGGCTCGCAGGGGTTTGAGTATGTCGACCTTGGACGCCTGTGGCAGATCCTGCTCTTTGTCGGACTGGTGCTGTGGCTGGTCCTGATGGTTCGCTCGCTCAAGCCTGCTTTCAAGAAGAATCCTGAAGACAAGTCGCTGCTGGCCTTGTTCCTGGTATCGAGCATTGCGATTCCCACGTTTTACGCGGCGGGCCTGATGTATGGGCAGCGCAGCCACCTGGTTACTGCCGAATACTGGCGCTGGTGGGTGGTTCACCTCTGGGTGGAAGGCTTCTTCGAAGTGTTCGCCACCGTTGTGATTGCCTTCCTCTTCACGCGGCTCAAGCTGCTGGAAATTCGCACGGCCACCAAGGCGGTGATGTTCTCAACCATCATCTTCCTTTCCGGCGGCATCATCGGTACCTTCCATCACCTCTACTTTGCCGGATCGGGCGCGGCGGTGATTGCGCTTGGGGCGGTCTTCAGCGCGCTGGAAGTAGCACCGCTGACGCTGATCGGCTACGAGGCGTGGGAGAACCTGCGGCTTTCGAAACCGACCGAGAAGGCTCCGTGGATCGCCAATTACAAATGGCCCATCTACTTCTTCGTGGCGGTGGCGTTCTGGAACCTCGTTGGCGCGGGTGTGTTTGGATTCCTCATCAACCCTCCCGTGGCGCTCTACTACATGCAGGGCCTCAACCTGACCCCGGTGCATGGACACACCGCGCTGTTCGGCGTGTACGGCATGCTCGGCCTGGGACTGACGCTTTTCTGCCTGCGCGTGCTGCATCCTGCGCGCAAGTGGAAGGAAGGCGTGCTGAAATACGCGTTCTGGTGCATCAACCTCGGCCTCGTTTTCATGGTGGTGTTGAGCATGTTCCCCATCGGCATCCTGCAGGCCGAGGCGTCAATCAAATACGGGACGTGGTATGCGCGGTCGGCGGAGTTTCTGCAGACCGGGCCCATGCAGGCACTTCGCTGGATGCGCGTCCCGGGCGATGTGCTGTTCGCACTGGGGGCTGCGCTGCTGGGCTGGTTCGTTCTCGGTCTGCTGACCGGGCACTCGTTCGAAGAGGAACACGATGCAGCGCCGGGTACTGCGGATACCAGGCAGCGTGAGCTTGCGGCGCGGTAGGTCGATAGGAGCCGGGAGCCAGCCATGCAACTGGCTCCCGGCTACTCCGATTTGGTCAGGCACCGCGCCAGGCCGATTCGCTTACGGCGCAACGGGCAGATCGCGTAAGTCGATTCCCAATTGCTGGCACTTCTTGTAAAGGTGACTTCTCTCCAGGCCAAGCGCCGAGGCCGCCCGCGTAATGTTTCGATGTTGTCGCTGAATTTCCTTGAGGACCACGGATCGCTCGAACGCCTCGACGCGCTCCGCAAGTGTGCCTGTGACGGAGTCGGCTGAATCATTGCCTGCCGACTTCGCCGCCGACGCGGGGAGCGCCATGCGAACGGTTTCGCCGTTCACTTCGCCTTCGGCCAGCAGCATCAAACGTTCCACCACATTGCGCAACTCACGGATGTTGCCGGGCCATTCGTAATGCTGCAGAGCCTCTACCGCGTCCGCAGTAAACGGGATCGGTTTCCAGCCGTTCTGCGCGCACACCTGCCCGGCGAAATGCTCCACCAGCGGCGGAATATCCTCGGTCCTTGCACGAAGCGGCGGCAGGCCGATGGGGAAGACGACAACGCGGTGAAACAGGTCTCGCCGGAACGTTCCGGCGCTCACGAGCTGCTCGAGGTTGCGGTGGGTTGCGACGATCACGCGGACGTCTACCGCGAGGGGCTTGTCGCCGCCCACCCGTTCGACGACATTCTCTTCCAGAACGCGCAGGAGCTTGGCCTGCATCGCAGGCGGCATGTCTCCAATCTCGTCGAGGAACAGCGTCCCGCGATGCGCCTGCTCGAATTTCCCCATGTGGCGCTGCGCCGCGCCGGTGAAGGCTCCTTTTTCGTGGCCGAACAGCTCGCTTTCAATCAGCTCGGCGGGAACCGCGGCGCAGTTCAACGCGACGAAGGGCCCGCCGGAGCGATGACTCTTTTCGTGCAGCGTGCGCGCAACGAGTTCCTTGCCGGTACCGGTTTCACCGCAGATGCACACGCGCGATTCGCTGGAAGCGACGCGTTCGATCTGGTTCATGATGCGGCGCATGGTTTCGCCGCTCCAGATCATGGTGTGCTTGCCGATGCGCGCCCGCAGATCCCGGTTCTCCGATTCAAGGCGTGTGAGCTTGAGCGCATTTTCAAGCGTCACCAGCAGCTTTTCCGTGGAGAGAGGCTTTTCAAGAAAGTCGAGCGCGCCGAGTCGCGTGGCGCGCACGGCCATTTCAATGTGCGCCTGCCCACTCATCATCACCACCGGCGTCATGATTGCCGCGGCTCTCAGGTCTTCAAGGAACGCCAGTCCGTCGCGGCGCGGCATGACCACGTCGCTCAAAATCAAGTCGAATGGCTGCGATTTGGCAAGCTCGAGTGCGCGCCCCGCGTTGTCGCACACCACGGCTTCGTGGCCGGCCAGGCGAAACGCGCGCGAAAGAGAAGCCAGCGTATTGGCTTCGTCGTCAACAATCAGGATGGTGGCTTTCATGTTCATTCGCCTGCCCTGGGCAATACGAGGATGAATGTCGCGCCGGATCCGGCATGGCTCTCGACGGCAATGGTGCCCGCGTGATCGGCCACAATCGACTGCACAATCGCCAGGCCCAGTCCGGTTCCGTGCTGTTTGGTGGTGTAGTACGGCGTAAACAGGCGCTCGCACTCTTCCGGCGTCATGCCCTGGCCCGTGTCGCCCACCTTGAGTTCAATCGTGTTGCCGTCAGGTCTTGCCGATATAGTCACCGTTCCGCCGTCGGGCATTGCGTCCATCGCATTCAGCACAAGGTTCGAAAGGGCGCGGTGCAAAAGCTCGGGGTCGGCATCGAGCGGCATTCGTTCGGTCGCCACGTGCGTTTGCAGGTTCACGTTGTCTCCGCAGGCATTGGCATAGAGCGCGCGCACACGTTCCACGAGACCGGCGGCATCGATGCGTTCCAGTTGCGGCCGCGGCATTTTGCTGAAGTCCGAGAAGCGTCCAATAATCTTTTTGAGATTGGCAATCTCCATTCCGAGCGTCCGCGTGCTCTCCTCAAAAACCTCATCGAATTCGGGTTCTGGCAACTGGCGCGCTCGGGCAAGATTCTCCACCGTGAGCTGCAGGGGGAAGAGCGGATTTTTCAGTTCGTGCGCCAGACGCCGTGCCAGCTCGCGCCAAGCCGCCACGCGTTCCGTCTGTACCAGCCGTTCGCGTTGCGCAGCCAGTTCTGCGGTCATGTGATTAAAGCTCCGCGCCAGGACGCTCAACTCGTCGCGCCCGCGCTCCTCAACGGTCACGTCCCAGTTGCCGGCGGCCACCGCCTCCGATGCCCGTGCCATTTCCTCGATGGGTCGCGAGACCCGCGCCGCAATCCACAGGCTGAAGACGATGGCAAGCAGCATACCCCCGCTGGCCACCCCGTAAGCCGTGGCGCGGATCTGTTGCTGGGCCGCCACCATGCCCCCGCGCGAGATCGCCACGGTGAGCACTGCGAGCGGCTGCCCCGATTCGTTCTTCAGCGGAATCGCAGTGACGTTCAGGCTCTCCTCGCGTTTTTTGGTGAGATAGAGAATCGATGTGCTCTGCCGCCCGGCCGCGAGCGTGGAGAGAATCAGCGGCTTATACGCCTCGGCGTTGGCAACCGGTCCATCTGCCGCGATAAACTGCCGCGAGTCGAACTCCGCGGACGATTCCGATGCAGGCCCGGGTTGTGGATCGGCATACAAGCCCACGCTCATGCCCGGCGCGACGGGGAGTCCGGCAAGAAATGCCTGGTCGAGTTTTTCGCCTCCAAGGATGCGCAAAGGGCGCTCGCTCGCCCGTACGGCGCGAATGGCAAACAAACCCAGCGCCTGGGTTCCGTCCGGCAGATCCTCTCGCTTGAGAAACGATCCCTCGGTTTGCGAAGTTGCAGCAGGCTCCGGATACCCGAACCGCGCGGGCCATTGCGCGGAGCTCACGATTTCGCCGCCGGGCGCGACGATTTCAAGATAATTCAGGTGCCCTTCCTGCGCCATGGTCTGCGCCTCGTTGACATACGGCGCCGGATCGCCCGTCTGCGCAAGCTCCACTGCGATGGCTCGCGCCCGCTCGCTCTCCGCGAGCCGCTGCACTGAGGCGGCCACTTCCGCCGAACTGCTTTGAAACTCGCGCTGAAACTGGGATACGAACAGAGCCGTCTCCTCCTGGTCGCGCTGCTCGAACACATGCCGGATGCGCAGCAGAACAGTCCACGTCACCGCGGCGACGGTGGCCGCAATGGTGAGCGAGAACAGGAGAAGCAGTTTCTGGCGCAGGCTCATCGCGCGGACTCCAGCGAAATGGCGGCAAAATCGGGCATGCCGTCCGATTGCAACTGCAGATCGCGCACGCGAGTCCCCACGGCGTAGGCGAGCGGAAGGTCGAGAAGAGGGATGATCGTTTTCCGATCCAGAAGTTCGCGTTCGGCACGGTATACCGCCGCCGGATCGGAGCTGAACGCCGGCAGAGCAACACCGCTAGCGCGCGCCATCGCCGCCAGGTCAGTAGCAGGATCCGCACTCTCCAATCGCAGCATTCGCAAGCGCATCGCCGCCGCGCTTGCTCCGGGACGTGCCGCCTGCACCGTGAACCCCGCTTCGCGAAGATTGAGCACAATGCGCTGCGCGGCCAGTTGCAGCGCCCCGTCGCCATCCGGCTCCAACTGCAGGGCCGGGGTAGACGCTCCGCCGCGAAGCTCGTGCGCCTTGTTCATGTTTCGTTCCGCAGAGAAGAGAAAGGCGAATCCTGAGATGCTCTGGGGCAGCAGGGCAGCGGATGGAACGCCCTGCCGCTGAAAGATCACGTTAGCGAGTGCGCCGCGGTCGATGGCGTATCCGATTGCCGAGCGAAGAGCCGGATTGGCAAGCGCGCCTGAATCGTCAAGCAGGAGCGCCATCACATCAAGAGGCGCGGAAATTACGATCGGAAAATGCTGTTGCTGTGCTTGGCGAATGCGTTCGGCCGGCACCTCGACCAGGTCGGCGCGGCCCGCCGCAAAATCCAGCCACTGATCGCTCACTGCGCGGCGTACGCGAATTTCAATCGCGTCAAGGAACGGCCGGCCCTGCCAACTGGAATCGTTGGCCGAAACGGTAAGCACGCCGTTCGCGAAGCCGGACACCTGGAACGGTCCGCTTCCGCCATCGGGCGCGGAGTGTGCCTTCTCGATGAGGAACTCGTCGCCCGCCAGAAGCGCAGGCAATTGCCGCATCGGTTCGTCGCTGGTGAAAACAATGGATGAGCTCAGCACGCGAATGCTCCCCCACGGACAATTCGCTCCGCACGCGGTCATCAGGGAAGCCGCCACTGCCGTCGAGCTGACAGGCGAGCCATCGTGAAAATGCACACCCGGACGAAGCCGGAACTGCCAGCGGTGATCGTTATTCTCGGCTGTCCATGACACCGCGAGCGCAGGCCGGAGCGTGCCGTCCGGAGCTTCCTGGGTGAGTCCGTCAAGGACGAGCCTTCGCGCCAAACCGCCCGGACGCTGCCACGGATCTCCTGCGATCTCGATGCGCAGGGTGTCGCCATAGCGCGGACGAGTGCGTGCTTGCGCGGGTAAAATGCCAGCGACGATCACACAGCTAATCGCAAGTCGCTGTAACACGGTCTACCTCGTATTCGAATCTGCGGCCATCCCCGAGCACCACGCGTACCACCGCCATGGCCGATTTGCCGTCGGGCGCGGACCACAACGCCATGACCGTTCCGCCCAAATCCAATGGTTCGCTCACCGGCGACGCCTCCTGTCCTGCGATTTCGAACGCTCGCAGGCTGTCGCCCGGCGCCTCGCCGGAAGAGGACACGAGCACTTCAGCCGACGCGCTGCAGCCGGAAGAAACCACCGCAAAGTCACTGCCCCAATCGCGCGTGCCTGCCAGCGGCTTGAGCTCGTTCGCTTCGGCGAGCGACACCTTGCCGTCAATTCCGCCGATGAGAAGCGCAGTGCCGGTGGTGCGCCCCGGCAACACCGCCGCGGTGTAGAACGCTGGAAGATCGGCAGGAGCCGCGGGAGTCACAACACCTGTGAAGTAGTTCCTCGCGCCGTTGTAAAAGGCCTTGAGCCACGTATCCTGCGCAGTCCGTGCAAGAGGCCACGGATCGTCGCTCGGATGGCACTGAATCGACCAGCGTGCGCCCGCGTCAGCCGGTTGCGGAGCGGCCACCGCGCATGACACGCCCGGAGCCCATGACTGGAAACCTTCCTCGGATGGAACGACGATTCCCCGTGGATCGCGAGTGTCTGCGCGGGTCAGCCCTAGCTCGGCCCCATCCACCTCAGACCACTCATTTGCCGACTGCGCGAAGACCGCGATGCGGGATGGCGTGAGCACAATCAGGCGCCCGTCTGCTTGTGCCGCGGCCAGGATCTGGGGGGACGAGCGCTCGCCCGTCGAAGTGGATTTCCATCTCAGGTGAGACGCCCTGACGATGGCATTGCGCTTCAATACGATCTTTTGCGCGACGGCCTGATGCGCGGCTGGTTCAATGTCCGCTCTCACCATGACGACGCGCGTTTCTGTCCCCTGCTGAATCTCGGCGACCCAGAGACCCCCGCGAGAATCCTGACTCAACGTGACGCGTACGCTGTTGGGACTGTCCGCCCCGGCCACGCTCACTCCATCGGCTGCAAGGCCGCTCTCTACCAGGCGCCGTATCGCCGGAACGGAATCGCTGGGAACGTGCGAGACATTTGCCCAGGTGACCTGGGCCGAGGCCGGACCAAGCACGTCCGCGATGCGGCGCGCCATCTCCGCAGCGGGCCGGTCCCACGGGCCCGGCTGCGCGCTGGCTCCAGCGCAGAGCGCAACAAAGCCCGCCAGAGCGCTCGATATCACCCGAACGCGCATTGTCCTACCCATGGCCCGCTGTCCCTTTCGCCCGTCTCTATGCACGGGAATCGTTGGGCGGATTATATCGTTTGCCTCGCCAATCCCATCCCGCCGTTCAAATCCAGATGGTCCCATCGCGCCGCCGCCCGATGGGATCCGTCCGCTCCGCATCATTGGCCCGACTTCTTCTCCGGCGCGGAATCTCCGTCCATCTCCTGCTTGACGGCCGGGTTCGACGCCATATTTTTGAACACGTCGCTGGCGAAGAAAAACTTGCCGTCGGCCGGCACCATCACCACCTGGATCTTGTCCGACAGCCGCTCCGCAATGATCTTGTTGATCAGCAACGGAGAGCGATTGAGCAGGTCGGCCTCGCTCTTCATGCGCTCGGCATTGGCTGAGGCCAGCAGCTTAATGCGGCTCGCTTCGGCATCTGCCAGCAGATTGCGCCTCTGCAGCTCCGCCTTGCTGTCGATCACCTTCGCTTCCGCATCGGCTTCGGCGTTCTGCACCGTAGCTTCCTTGCGCGCCTCCGCCTCGAGCTTGCTCTGTTCAATCTGCTTCTGTTTCAGCGGAAGTGTGTACTGCATCGCGTCGGCTTCGCCCTTCGCCTCTACCACCTTCGACTGCGCGTCTCCCTCGGCTTGCTTCACCTTCTGCTTCGCCTCAGCCTCCGCCTGCAGCTCCGCGATCCGAACCTGCTTCTGTTGAATGTCGGTCTGAATGCCGAGCTGGTCGTCCTCTTGTTCTTTGAGCAGCAAGCCTTCCAGACCCTTGGCATATTCGTCGGGAAGCTGGATCTCAGACAGCATCACTTCGTCGACCACAATCCCATCGGCGGCCAGCTTGCGCGTGATGATTCCCGCGGCCTTGCCGCGCACTTCCTCGCGCTTGCTCGAAAAGATTTCGCGCACGGTGTACTGCGGCGCCAGCTCGCGCCAGGCGCTGGCAACCACCGGCGGCACCAGCTCCTTGTCCGCGGGCTGCGGCAGGTGCGCCTGCACGCTCCACAGCTTGTTGGGATCGAGACGATACCGCACCGTCACTCCCATGCCGATGTTCAGGCCTTCTTTCGACTGCACGTCCAGGCCGGCTTTCTGCGACGGAGATTTGCCGGCCGCCTGGCCGCCCAGCCCGGTGATGAACAAGTGATCGCGCAGGTCGAACAACTCCACGCTGTCCACCAGCGGCGCGATGAAGTGCACGCCTGGATAGAGCGTCCCCGGCAAGGTGCCGCTCATCTGGCTGATGCGCACGCCGCCCATGCCGCTGGGAACCACCACGATACTCGCGGCCAGCAGCAGCGGAACACAACCACC